>Ga0209472_1000245_pt1 | contig 33275 bp, 16 predicted proteins | sample GraSoiAngelo_130_FD_185887 | JGI IMG/M metagenome (GOLD analysis project Ga0209472, IMG submission 185887) | Grasslands soil microbial communities from the Angelo Coastal Reserve, California, USA - 14_0929_02_20cm (SPAdes) (version 2) | ecosystem: Environmental > Terrestrial > Soil > Grasslands ... | reverse complement strand
TGATCTGAGCCGCATCTGCGCCTGTGTAGGACTGCAGCGCGAGACCATCTGCAGTAGGGACCACCGGGTCGGGAAAAACGACGTTATCCGTGTTGAAGAATGCTTTCAACGCGGTTACGCAGGCGCCAGCGACGGTGGCGTGTCCGGAACCGTAGCTGGGGTGCGTTGGTGAGCCTTCCGGAAATGCCATGGGCAGAAGGTAGGTGCCATTTTTTGTAAACACCGCGGCTACCGCTTGCGAATTCAGAACATCCGCGTGCAAGGGATACTGCGCCGTGCCGGTTTTCATGTTATGCACAAGACCGCCATAACCTTCTGGCCGCAGGGCGCGATGCACCCACCACTTCTGGAACCACTGCGCCCGCAAGGCGTATTCGGAGACCTCTGTCATGAGTGCACTGATATGTGGAGATCCGAACGTGCCAAAACCGACCTGGGTACGTGAGCTGTTGTAGGGATTGCCAGTGTTGAAACCCGCATTCCTGAGTAACCACAGCATGGCCATGAAATAAGCCTGGTACAAGAGATCCACGTGGACCCAGGCGCTAACATCGCGGCCATTGCGCAAGTAACGCAACTGCTGGTCGATCGCGTTCAGTGCAAATGGCCCCCGTCCGTTCTGTACGGCAAGCCAGGATGGAAAATCAGTCATATAGTCCATACTGGGCTGATAGGTGGCGTACTGCTGACGAAGCGGAAGGGCTCCGAAAGAAACCTGTTGCAGCAGGAATTGGGAGATATACGGGCCAATTACATCACCCGCCGTGAAACCTCGAAACAGGGTTTGTGTCGTAACCTGACCATTAATGCGAGGCCCTGTGAATGCCGAAAGGTTGCTCAGTTCAGAGCACGCATGGCTAACCATGGGATCGGTGGGATAGTCGGTGAACGGCACGTCGCGCAAGAGCGCCATCCAGTAGTTCTCCACCGCTTCGTCCGCACGCTCCTGGCTGGCAACCGCGGGGGATGGCGGCGCGGATAAGTTTCCGGAATCAGCGCCCTCCAGACCAAACGCCACGCCGGCCTGTGGGTTAGTGAGCCGGGTAATGCCACCCAGAGTAATGTTCTCGAACTCCGAAGGCTGACCGCTTCGAATCGCATTCAGGTACCCGTTGTAGGGGGCTAATTCAACCTCCCCAAGGCTATTGTGTGGAAGGCCCTTTGAGTAGTTGCCAATCTTGTTGCTGTATCGCTGTTCGTCGCCATTATTGGTGTGCAAGGCCGCTGGAGCGTTGAACTCGGCAAGAGCGGCATTTCGCCTGATCTCAAACGCTTCAACTGCCCGTGTCCGGCCGAATGCGGTCGCCGCCTCGGCCTTTGTCTCGCTGGAACCCAGCAACGGCGACAGTCCAATGGCGCCTGCGGCGCAGGCGGCGCTGCTGATGAAGCTGCGCCGGCTGCGAAAAGAATTGCTTGAATTTTGCGCAATGTTCTCGCGCGGATGGACTGCGACCGGTTGTTCGGAGAAATGCGTTTTCATCGGAACACTTCCTGTGAACAAGTCGAAGCGGCGAAGTTGCGGCTGCTTACCCTAGCCCCGTTATGGAGGGAAGTCAAAATAGGAAGGACATTAACGGACTGGTAAACGGCGATCCCAGACATCAGCAAGATCGCCCTGAGACATGCGGCCCGTGACCGAGCAATGGTCGCGATCACCGCCACAGAAAACCCAAGCAGAGTGCTACGATAGAGGAAATCTAGCCCGAGTGGTGGAATGGCAGACACGCACGGCTTAGGACCGTGTGCCGCAAGGCGTGGAGGTTCGACTCCTCTCTCGGGCACCACTCACCATCTGTCAGTATCATCCAGTTCGCCCGAGATCGTTACTGGCACTTGGTAGGCGATGAACTCTATATAGCGAAACTTCCGAGGCATCGGTTGCATCCGGGCGTCTTGGGCAACACCTACCATCGCCTGCATACAGCTCCTGTGCCCGGAACCCTTTGCCGTGCGCCAAATTACCCTCCACTCCCTGTGCTTGCGCCTTAATTCGTCGCTTTGCACACCACTTCTTAGCCGCTCTTGCTCGGTTGTGGTCTGTTCCTGCGCGCTCCGTGGCCTTCTGTGTCTCAGTTGCCGCCGGTTTCCCGCCATGTCTCTGTCGGAACCGCGGACTATCAATCCGCTGTTCTGAGCGGCGGGTATTGTGCTCGGCAGTGTAGAGCATTTTGTAGAGGCAATACGTTGCGCCCACGCAGACTTACCAGGCTTGTTACACTTCTTCCGCACATCTGTTCTGATTGTTCTGATCCTGTGACATCGGTAAGACAAAAACGGATTCCTCTCTGGTTCCTGTTGAGCTTGTGCGTCAGCGCAACTACATGGCTGTACGTTCACCAGATTCTGAGCCCCTGGGCGGATGCCAAGGACCTGCAAAAGGGCGGGCTCAAGGCCCAAATGTGGGATCTGTATCCGCGCTGGGTGGGGGCGCGGGAGCTTCTGCTAAACGGACGCAATCCCTATGGACCCGAGGTAAGCCGTGAGATCCAGGTTGTGTTCTATGGCCACGCTGTCACGCCGGAGGAAGCTGCGCAACACGTGGTCGATGAGCAGCGCTTTGCGTATCCACTCTATGTTGTGTTTCTGATGGCGCCTACGATTTACACGGACTTTGTCAAGGTCCGGTTCTGGGCTCCGTGTGTCTTGGGTGTGTTCGCGGGTTTGACGGTCGCGTTCAGCTTGGGCCTTCTCGACTGGTGGCCGCGCTGGACGATAACCTCAGCGCTGATTCTGTTTACCCTCAGCAGCCCGCAAATCATACAGGGAATGCGCCACCAGCAATTGGCACTGGTGGCCGCGTGCTTGATCACGGCCGGCGCGTGGTGCGTGCATAAGGGTTATCTCGTGACCGCTGGCGTGCTCCTGGCCTTCTCGACAATCAAGCCCCAGATGGCGGTTCTGCCGCTGGTTTGGTTCATCGTTTGGGCGGCGGGCGAGTGGCACGCTAGATGGCGCCTGGTGGCTGGTTTTGGCGTCGCCATTGCCGCGTTGATCGGGGCTGGAGAATTGCTTCTTCCGGGATGGTTGAGCTATTTCTTCGAGGGTATGGCGGCGTACCGAAAATATTTTCCCACGACTTCCTTGCTCCGGCTACTTTTAGGCGACAAGCTTGGAGTTGTCGTCTCCGTCTTCATTGTCATTTGGCTTTTGAGATTTGGGTGGAGGAATCGAAAAGTTCTCGAAAGTTCACGGCAGTTCGCTCTGGCGGTGGCGGCGTTCTTGATGGCGACCGTGCTTACCTTCCCGCTGTTTACGCCGTTTAATCAGGCACTGTTGATTCTGCCGGCGCTGTTGGTTTTGAGTGAATGGACGGCGCTGCCTAGACTTTCGCGCCTGACCTTCGTCGCAACCGTGAGCTGGCCTTGGATCACGTCAGTGGCGTTGTTGCTATGGCGACCTTCACTGAACCCCGCGAGTCAGATTCCGCTGCTTCCGGCATTTATGGCGTCCTTCGTGCCCCTCATTTTGCCGTTGCTGCTATTTACGAGACGGCACATGGCTGACGTTCAGGTCCATAGCAGCGCGGCCAGTTGATCGAAGACGCCTTTTTGCCGATAAAGCGAGCGCCCATCGTTCCCAGCGGCGAGCGATTCGCCGAGGTATCTCAGCACGTTACTGCGCCGGGCCTGACCAAGAGCCTTAAGCAGGGCTCGCTGAAGCTGGTTTGAGAATTTCTTGCCGGCAGATCCAGACCAGCGCCGTCATCACTAGCACGGATAACTGGACGTGAGTGAATCGCGAGACTGGTCCCAGCAGGAATAATGGATAGCTGATATAGAGGAGCACCTGTGCCGCTGCCGCGAGCGGATGCGCAGGTGTTTGTATGGCCCAATCGCCAAGCAACAAAAATGCCGGGGCCAGGATCACCAGATCATAAACTGTCAAATGCGGAGCGACGAGCACGCTCGCGAGCAGCAGGATGGAGTAGCGCAAATTGAGCGGCGCCCTGCTCCGCCAACATCGAATAGCGATCACGACCACCGCGATTGCGCAGACCACATAGCATGCGAAAGCAACACCCGGCCAGGGCAGCAAGAGCGACCAGAAGGAGCGCAGGGAATGCGTCTGGTAGAGGCGCGGTTCGAGCAATGGGGCGACCTTGGGAATTCTGCTCAAGGCCTGCAGATAGCTCAGCATCACAGAAGTTCCATAATGTGCCCAGGCCAGCGCTAATTGCGCTGCTGCGGCGGATATCGCGCCGAGCACAGTTCTCCATTCTCCTGAAAAAAGAAATATCGCAGCCGCTGCCAATGCCAATTGCGGTTTGAAGATCAGCGATCCAATTGCCAGGCCGGCAAGAAAATGCCGCTCTGAATTTACCGCCAGAAATCCCAAAGTGAAGCAGAGCAGCGCCAAGCCCGATGTTTGTCCCCACAAAATAAGGTGAAAGAATCCGGGAAACGCCATCGCTAGGATCAGAACCGTCCAGCCATAAGATTGCAAATTGGCGCAGCGCTTCCAAATCGCGTAGCAGCACAGCGCATAGATCACAACATTGAAAGATAGCCAGGCGGTCAACGCCCATCCGTAAGGCAATCGCGCGAGGGGAGCAAACAACAAGGAAACTTGGGGACCGTAGAGAGGAAGATAGAAAACTTCGGCGGCCTCGGGGATGCGCTCACGCACCACGACGGCCTGCGCCTGCATGTCATAGAGGAGGTCGCCACGGCCGCGTAAGGCGAGGCTGCCCAAGGTGTAGAAATGCAAAAAATCGGTGCCTTTGACCAACCCGTAGCGGTCGCGCAATCCCGGTGTGGAGATGTCGACGGCATAGATGGTCCAGAGACAAACGGCCAGCAGGAGTCCGTGCATGCGGATGCGCTTGGCGGTCAACCAGCTAGCGGGCCGAGGAAGCATGGAACTTGCATCATACCCGTTGCAGATTCACCGGAGCTGATAGGGCGTCAGCTTCGGCGGCGATTCGTCGCCATTATTCATGCGCCAGATGTGCCGATCACGAAAATAGTTGAGCAGTTCCTGGTTCTGTTGGTCACCCATATCGCGCGCCCATACGATGCGGGCGTGATCGATGTCCGGTTCGTTGTGGACCCACTCGCGATCCACATTGTGGTTGGGGTCGCGATACGAGACGATTACGAGATGTCGACCAGGGAGACTTTGCAACTGGGCGCGAACTGTTGGCACGTCGAGATTGCCGCGAGGCCAGCGCGGCTCTATTCCCACATGCGCAAGCACAGCCGTGACTCGCAGCAGGATCATCGCCACGCAAACCAAAGGAATGATTCTCACCAGCGATTGGCCGAGGCCATCGCTGTCGAGCCGCCACAGTCGCAGGCGGCGCATGCATTGCATGAGGACGAGATAAACGATGCCGGTCGCGGGCGCCACATAATAGGGGAATGTCCAAAGTTCGACTAAGAGTCCAAGGCATAAGACCGACGCACTAATTAATAAAAAGCGCATTTTGTTTTCGCGCAGGATCCACGGCAGGGCGAGCAGCGAAATGGTGAACGCAGGTCCGATGAAGAACTGCCAAAGTTCGGCGGCCTTGTGCGCAGTCCTTCGAATGAAGCCAGCGACGCTGCGAGCTTCTAGGAACTCGTGGACCTCCCAGCCGGCGTAATAGTCGCGCATCACAGCATGGTGATACTGGGGGACCGGGCGCATGGGAAAGCAGATGAAGTATGGAGCCACGGCATAAGTTTGCCGATTCACTGCATAGGTCATGCGGAACGGGCTTCCTGTGACCCGCCAGTAGTAGTAGCCCATTGCGCCCACGGAGAGGATAAGAATCGTTGCCGCCGGCAAAACGCTGCGTAATGGAAATCCAGCCGGCGGCAGCTTCTTTTTCTTAAGCCAGAAGGGCAAGGCGACTGCAATTCCGATCGTGAGCACTAAGCCTTCATAAGGGCGGCTGTTTGCCATGATTGCGAGGCCGAGCGCCAAGAGGGCGGCATCGCGGGGTCGTACACTTCGCCGCAACCGAGGGAGCGCGCCGAGCACGAGGGCGCCTCCGGTTGCCGCCAGGGCTGGGCACCAGTAGCTGTTCATCCAAAAGCTCAGGGTCCCCAGGCGAAGCACAGCCAGGATTCCTCCGAATAGTGCCCAGCCTTGGGGTACCCAGCCTTGCAGCATCCAGCAAAGGGTGGCGCAGAAGATCGCCGTTATCAGCCACACACCAATCCAGGGATGCCCGAGTAGTTTTCCGACCGCGAGCACGAGACCCTGCCCCGGAGCGTACATCGACATGTAGGTGGGGCGCTGAATGATCTGGAAGCTCTCAAAATGCATCCACATGGGGTGAGTGGGATTGGTTACCCGGCCAGACACGAAAGTGTCAGCTGCGAGCAGATAGCTGAACTCATCGTTCCAGCCCGGTTGCGGAATTCCAATGATAGGGATGAGGGAGGCGCGAAGTGCGAGGCAGAGCATGGCAACCAACAGAATGGACAGTCCCCGGCGTCGTGCGATTTTCGCGAAGCTCTGCCCGGCACGAACAAAGAAAGTTGCATTCCCGCTACGACCAGACCGCAATATCATCGCCGCGACGGTGAGAACCATCACTGCTTCGATAATTGTCAGCACCCAGGATGCGAGACGGGAGTAAAGGCCGACCGTTGCTGGGAAGGCACCCTGCATTAGGCTATGGAAGTAGAGATGCCAGCCTCGGGATTGGCTTCTAATGCGGCTTTGTGGATACGCCAACTGTTACTGCCCAACGGTTTCCTTCTCCGTCGTGAGCTTGTCCAGGATTCCGTTAGCCACGTCGATCATTTCCTGATCTACCGTGCGGTTTTTGGAGACTGCGTCCGCCAGCGGTATGGAGACAATCTTATTCGCTCGCAAAGCGGCCATGCAGCCGAACTCGCCACGGTGCACCATATCAATTGCGCCCAGTCCGTAGCGCGTGGCCAGCACGCGATCGAAGGCGCTGGGTGAGCCGCCGCGCTGGATGTGTCCGAGAACCACGGTGCGCGTTTCGAAGCCAGTGCGATGCTCGATTTCACGGGCAAGAATGTTGCCGATCCCGCCCAGGCGCGCATGTCCAAATTCGTCTTTATCCATATCTTGCACGATGGGAGCTCCGTGCTCCGGGTTAACGTCGGCGGAGAACTTTGCCCCCTCAGCCACGACCACAATACTGAAATAACGGCCGCGGGCGTGGCGCAACCGAATCTTCTCCGAAACTTTCTCAATGTCGAAAGGAAGCTCGGGAATCAGGATTACGTCCGCACCGCCAGCCACGCCGCTGTGGATGGCAATCCATCCCGAGTCGCGCCCCATGACTTCGACGACCATCACGCGATTGTGGGCCTCGGCAGTAGTGTGGACGCGGTCAATAGCTTCGGTCACTACGTTGACGGCGGTGTCGAAGCCGAAGCAGTAATCAGTGCCGGAAAGGTCGTTGTCAATGGTCTTGGGGACGCCTATGACCTTCACTGCGCGTTCGTGCAATTTCGCGGCTACCGATAACGTATCGTCACCGCCGATTGCGATCAGCGCTTCTACTTTGTGGTGCGAGAGTGTGGAGACAACCTTGTCGAGTCCGTCAGATCTCTTCAGAGGATTGGTGCGTGAGGTGCGCAGGATGGTGCCGCCACGGGGCAGGATGCCGGCTACGTTGGAAAGATCGAGGGGCATGGCCTTATCCTCGAGAAGGCCGCGCCAGCCTTCGAGAAATCCTACGAATTCATCCTCGTAGTGAAAGCTGCCTTTGCGCACCACGGCGCGGATGACGGCGTTCAAGCCTGGACAATCGCCTCCGCCGGTCAGAATGCCGACTCTCATTGCCTGCTCCTGATCACTCGGGTTGCAGCTCTCGCGCAACTTGGACAGAAGCGCTGGAAACACTTCAGGCGCCTGCTGGCTGCGACGGAATTATTAGATTAACACGGCGGTTTGGTTGTTGGAGACCGCGCGATTTTTGGCGTAGTGGGCCGGTTTCCGAGTTGCATTCGTAAAGCCGTACAATCCGCAGTATGTACGTTGCTGTCCGGCAGCTTAAACACTACTCATGGGCAGCGCTATTAACGGCCACGGCCGTAGGCTGCCTCGTATGGGCGCAGCCGCATGCGAATCTTACGACCACGGCATTGGTGCTCGTCCTAGTGGTAACCGTCTCCGCCATCGCCTGGGGCAGCGGCCCGGCGCTGATTACCGCGCTTCTCAGCGTGTTCTGTTTCAACTATTTCTTCATCCCTCCGATTCACACGTTTACCATCGCCGAGCCACAGAACTGGATCGCATTCGTGGTATTTGTGGCTACCGCAGTCGCGGTCGGACAGCTTTCTTCGCGGGCGCGCAACCGGGCGGAAGAGGCGGAGGCGCGCAGAATCGAGATTGAACGCCTATACAGGCAGTTGACGGAGGCATTCGATAGGGCAAGCGAGGCGGAAACGCTCCGGCGCAGCGAACAGCTAAAAACTGCGCTGCTCGACGCCGTCACGCATGACCTGCGGACGCCGCTCACGTCCATCAAGGCGTCAGTGACGACGCTCCTGACAGCAATGGGGAACAATGATGGCGCAGATTCGTCGCTTTCCGCAGAGGGGAGCCGTGAATTGTTGGATGTCATCAACGAAGAGTCCGATAGTCTCAACCACTTCGTTGAAGAGATGATGACGCTGGCACAACTGGAAGGCGGACAACTGCTGCTGCGCCGCAGCGAAATGCCGGCGCAAGACATCATCAACATCGCCGTGGACCGGGCCGCTACGCCGTTGCGGGAGCGAATCATCAACGTCAGTGTTGCGAATAAGCTTCCGCCGCTGGTTGTGGACGGTGCGTCCATCTCGGGCGTGATCTACGAGCTGCTGGTGAATGCGGCGAAGTACTCTGCGCCAGATTCAATGATTCACATCAACGCTCAGCAGATCTCCGCCAACGAGGTCGAAATCGCGGTGGAGAACGAAGGCGCCGCGCTGCCGGTCGCCGTCCGGCAACGAGTGTTCGAGAAGTTCTATCGTGGTCCGAAGGAGCAGGGAGAAAAACAAGGATTCGGGCTGGGACTCTCGATTGCGCGCGGAGTCGTGGAAGCACACGGAGGCCGCATCCGTATGGATGCGGGCCCGCGCGGCGCCGGCACGGCGGTGCGTTTCACCGTCCCGTGCGCGCCCGGAGCCAATGCGGACGCGTTAACTTCATGAAGCCTTAAGGCCGCCTTACGAAAAAACTGGAGTCCCTACCTTTTTACGAATTTTTTATGCGCACTCGGCTATGTTTTATTCGTCATCTAGGCTGCAACCCACGACCGACGAATCCAGGCAATCAGTGCAAATGTCCAACCATTTCACCAATCGAAAATCCCGTACATCAGTGAGCATTGGCGCTCATCGCGTGCTGATCGCCTCCACGGCGATGCTGGCTTTTATCTCCTTTTGGCGAGCCGCAGCCGTCGTACTCAACGACATGGGTTCGTCAGCTTTTTACGCGGGCGCGATCGCTGAACATTTTGTTGGGAAAACAGCCCCATGGTTTGTGCTCGCGATCATGTTGCTTTCGTATGCCGTCCGTTCGGTCTACATCGAAAGCTCGAGCATGTTCGTGCGTGGGGGCGTCTATCGGGTCGTAAAAGAGGCCATGGGGGCCACCCTAGCAAAGTTCTCGGTTTCCGCGCTCATGTTCGACTACATCCTGACGGGACCGATCAGCGGTGTATCAGCGGGACTCTACCTTACGGGTCTGTTGAATGAATTGTTGCACTACGCACACGCCAAGCTCGTCCTGCCAAGCAACGGAACAGCCGCAGTTTTCGCAATACTGGTGACAATCTACTTTTGGTGGGAGAACATCAAGGGAATCCCCGAGTCCAGCGAAAAAGCCTTGCGCATCATGTATGTGACCACAGTGATGGTGGTCCTGATGCTCGCCTGGTGCTCCTACACGCTCTGGGTACGGGGAGCCCATCTTCCGCCCTGGCCACGGCTCTCGAATCTCGTCTATTCAAGCGATGCACTGGGCTGGCTCCGTCACACTTCGCTCCCGTACACCGTCGGCTTGATTGGCATTTTGATTGGCCTCGGCCACTCCGTTCTCGCCATGAGTGGCGAGGAAACCATGGCCCAGGTGTACCGGGAAATTGAACATCCGAAACTCCGCAACCTGGAAAAAGCAGGATTCGTCATTTTTGTTTACAGTCTGATTTTCACGGCTGGTGTGGCATTTTTCGCCGTGATGATAATCCCGGACGCGGTGCGTAGCAATTTCTTCGACAACCCAATCGGCGGGCTGGCAATGTACCTCGTCGGGCCCCTGCCGCTTCGGCTTTTCTTCCGGGCTTTTGTCGTTGTGGTGGGCGTCCTGATGCTGGCTGGCGCAGTCAACACGGCTATCGTGGGCTCAAACGGAGTCTTGAACAGAGTTTCCGAGGATGGAATTCTTCCCCACTGGTTTCGTCACCCGCATCGTCGATTCGGGACCTCCCATCGCATCCTGAATCTAGTTGTCGGCCTTCAGATCCTTACGATTCTTCTCAGCCGAGGCAATATTTTTGTCCTGGGTGAGGCTTATGCATTCGGCGTCATGTGGAGCTTCGCTCTGAAAGCCCTGGCGGTCCTTGTGCTTCGCTACAAAGAGCCTGGCGCGCGCGAATTTCGTGTTCCTTTGAATCTGAGGCTCGGCCGCATAGAGCTTCCGCTAGGTCTCGGATTGATAACCGTCATCTTATTCGCCTTATGCCTGATCAACTTGTTCACTAAACAAGTCGCCACCCTTTCAGGAGTCGCCTTCACGATCATTTTCTTTGCCGTCTTCAGCGTCTCCGAAAGAGTAACGCGAAGCCACGCCACGGAGCACGTCGCACTTGATCAATTCAATCTAGAGCCTGGTGAGGACCTCACCCCTGAGATAGTCGGCGTTCGTCCAGGCAACATCCTGGTGATGGTGCGCAACTACAACACACTTTACAACCTGAATGCAGTTCTTGACCGGGTCGATACTCACGCACAAGACGTAGTCGTGCTCCATCTCCGATTTTTGACGCGTGCAGGATCAGGCGAGTACGAATTGACTCCGGAACAGTTGTTTAGTCTAGAGGAGCAGGCGCTCTTTACACGATCATTGGCGGTGGCGGAAAAGAAGGGGAAAACGGTTCATCTGGCGGTCGCTGCGGCCACGGAAAAATGGGATGCCATTTTACGCGCAGCTCAGAGCCTTAAATCGTCGACCGTTGTCCTGGGACCTTCGCCCAACAGACCTGTTACAGAGGAGGCTCGCATTGCGGGGCTTGCGTGGGAACGTCTACCCGCCCCCAAACCGCAACTGATCCTTCAGATTTATTTCCCAAACGGGCAAGAACATGTGTTTTATCTGGGACCGCATGCGCCGCACCTGACGCCCAAGGAAATTGATCTCCTCCACCGTATCTGGCTCCAACTGAGTAACGAGGTTGCACCTGAGGAGCTTCATCACCATGATGTGGTCCATTTCGCGCTTGAGGAACTCCAACAGGAACTCAGCAACTCGGAGCGCGCTAAGGTCTTTGCCAGACTGAGACAGCACTTGGAGGAAACCCAACACGGCCGCGCACCCCACGGGGGAGTTTCACGCGATCGAAACTCATAACCACAAGTCAACTGAGGCACTCATGGTTGCTGGTATCGAGAAACGAAACATTCTCGTCGTGGATGACGAGCGGCAGATCACACGGGTGCTCAAAACTGCACTGTCCAGCCGAGGGTATTCAATCCGAACTGCAACCGATGGCGATGAGGCACTTCACATCATGCAGGACTGGTCGCCCGACATTGTGATAACCGATCTGCGCATGCCCAACATGGATGGGCTAGAGTTGTGCAAAACAATCCGAGCGAAATCTCAGATACCAATCATCGTCTTGTCTGTAAAAGGCGAAGACCAGATCAAGGTAGAAGCACTCGACGCCGGTGCGGACGATTATGTGACAAAACCCTTCAGTATGGATGAATTGCTCGCGCGCACGCGAGCAGCACTCCGCCGCGCCTCCGCTGCAAAAGATTCGGCACCAGATTTGATCGCAATCGGTGATTTCCGCATTGACCTGCAAGCGCGAAGCGTCTGCGTAAAGGAACGGGAAGTCCGCCTGACTCCGAAAGAATTTGACCTTCTTCTGTACCTGACGCGGCACCCGGGGAAAGTCATGACCCACCGTGCGCTGTTGTCTGCCGTCTGGGGTGAGAACAGCGTTGAACAGCCCGCGTACCTGCGCGTGTTCATCGGCCACTTGAGGAAGAAATTGGAACCGGATGAGGGGAATCCTCGTTACATCATGACCGATCCCTGGATTGGATACCGCTTCGAACCGGGCGAATGATTCGGCTGTCTGGTCCCATCCTTGTCACTGGCGAGTTCATTGCACGACCCCCTTCTCTCATGCACTCATCTCCTCCAGGTGTTTACGGGTTTTTTACAATCTTTTTATTCGAGCTTTATGGCCGCTAATTTCCAATCGTCAGGTTCTCGCTCGGAGAAGTGTTTATGCCGTGGAACCGGAGATTGGAATGGCTGCCATCGCGATTCTGAGTGCTATTTGCGCTGCGGCTGTGCTCTTCCTCGGCTACTTCTTCGTAGCGCTATGCAAAGATTGCCGTAACTGTCACGTCGTCGGCTACCTGCTGAGGATCGAATCCGACACAAGTTGCGGCAAAGATGAGCGGCCGCGGGCTCGCTATCATGCGCGAGCCTCGGCTGAAGTTGCTATGTTCAATCAGCAGGAGCGCGGTAGTGAGCACGAAAACCAAGCTCGATGGAGCGAGCGCAAAGCTCAGCTTGTTTTTGCTGTTCCTCTGCACGGGCGTGTCGGCACAGCAGACGGTCTTCAACGTTCCCAGCGGAGACGTCTTGGGTCGCGGAAAGGTCTACGGCGAACTGGATCTGACGTATAGGCCCACCAACGCGAGCGGAACACTCACTCCACGAATTGTCGTTGGTGTTGGGCACCGGATTGAAACAGGGCTGAACGTGAGCGGCCTCGATGCGCCCGGTTCGGTACGGACGACTCCGACCCCGACCGTCAAATCGAAAATATACGACGGTGGCAGCAACGGGTGGGCGATTCTTCTCGGCGATGATGTCTTTCTGCCTGCTCAGGACCGTGCGTACGCTGTCGGCAATTACATATACGCGCAGTTCACAAAAACATGGAAGACGAAAAGCCGCGCAACGCTCGGTGCTTTTGATTTTACGCGGCACGTGATCGCATCCGGCAACCGCGCCGGCGGGCAGTTTGCCATTGAACAGCCGGTTGGCAGTCGGGTGACGGCGGCTTGCGACTGGTTCACGGGCCGCCACGCAGTCGGGTACATCACGCCGGGGATCGTGCTCAAAGTTACGCGACAGCTAACCTGGTATGGCAGCTACCAGATCGGCAACGCGGGCGTGGCAAGCGGAAATCATCAAGTTCTATTCGAAGTCGGTTGGAACTTCAATTGACCGAAGTTCCCTCGCGTGCGGTTCAAGTTGGCTTCGCAGGCCACACGTTCGCGTCGCAAACGCAGGTGGGGTATCCATCGGAACTCAAATGGGCGTACAGCGAATACCCGGTCGAAGTGAATCTGTACATCGTGGCCGGCCGTGTCGTACTGGACCGAATGCGGACGAGTACTCGGCCACTCGGACGCTGACCCAACTACCGATTCGCACTCGGAGCGGTCGATTTAGCAATTGCGCTTCGGTCAAGCGGCACCGGCTTAAGGTTTCAAAAGTGACTTTCCGTAGCCAACGGGAATAGCGAAATTCGATCCGCCGAACTCACGCACCATGGCAAAGTTAATTCCTATAACTTTGCCCTCGTTATTGAAAAGCGGGCCACCAGAGCCACCCGAAGTGGTTTGGGCGTCATAGACAATCTTGTCGGGCAGCACGTCGCCGATGTGCCCCTGGGTCGTGATCGGCCTGATCAGCTTGCGGCGGGCGAGTTCTTCCATCACCTGCTTCGGATCGCCTTTGGATGCGGTCGCGATGGACTGGAGCATTTCTGCGCCTGCCCGAGCCAGAATTGCATCAAGCGCAGTAGGATATCCGAGTAGCACGATGGGCCCCCCGCTGACGACCCCATGGCGGCCATCGGCGAGGGCTATCTGTTTGATTCCCAGCTCTGAAATATTTCCTTTCACGACTGCAACGTCTGCGGCAGAGGAAATCTTTTCGGTGTTGATGGCAATGCCGTGTGGAACGCCCGGGAAATATGCTGCCATCTCAGCAATCACCGGCTCAAGACCTTGATCGAGCATTTGCTTCAAATCATCATCCTGCCACCAGGGCTCGGCCACGTGGTGATTGGTGAGGATTTGTCCGCTTGCGGAGGCGAGAAACCCAGTGCCAAAAACATCCAGGTGTACTTCCGGACCACTCCCGGTAAGGCTCAAGAGTGGGTTGTTGTGTTCGTCGGTCGTTGGCTCGCCACTGCTCGTTATCGCCGCGTAGTGCAATCTCAATCCGGTGGTGTGTTCGCGGAAGGCAAGCACAACATGGATGAGGCAGACGCTCGGCTCATAAGACTGGATAATCGTCTGCGCAACCTTGCCTTCGGTCTCGAGCTTCTGAAGGCGGCTTTCTACTGCGGCTAATTGATTTTGTAAAGCCGAAGCGTTTTCTGGCTTGCTGATTGCAATTTGCGATCTCAGGTCTTCGCTCTTCCTCTGAAGTTGAAGCTTTTGTGGATCGCTCACCCGGGATTGACCACGTTCCGCGTCTTCAAGGGCCCGACGCGAGCGCTCCATCAATCGTTGTTCCGTCAGCACGCCAGTCTGCAATCGAGTGATCGCAGCATAGACCCGGGTATTCTGTTCTTGGGTGCGGCGGTAGAAGAAGAAAAAGACCAGACCAGCAACGATAAGCCCGGCAACAGCCGCCAAGCCTCCAACCCGAAGTGTCCGCCGTTCTTCGTTGACTGCTGTCACCACCTGCTGGGCAGCGTTTCGATTTTCCTCGGCAAGGCGCAGCCGCTCTCGAAGCTCGTCCGCGATGTATTTGCTCCGTACTTGCGAACGCACCCGCGAAACCAATTCGTGTGGGTCGAAGGGCAGTGACAGCACATCGTCGGCGCCGAGATCCAGCCCTCGAGTGCGCTCGGCTGATCCTCCCGGAGACAACATGACAACGCGTATGTTGTGAGTGTGCTCGGAACCCTTAATTTCAGAGAGAAGGTCACAGCAATCGAGCTGGGGCGGATCAGCACCCAGGACAACCGCGTCGGGATTGAAGGCAAGGACTGCCTTCATTCCTTCCCGGTAGTCGGTCGAGACCTCATATCCCGCGCCGCTCAGCACCGCGACGATCTGGTCCCTGAGAGCGTCGTCGGATTCCACTACCAACAATTTCGCTGTTTTGTCGCTCATAGCAGCCGTCTCTTAGGATGGTCCCAAACCGTCGCAGGATTCAATTCGGCCGGAGATCGAAATGCCTATTGAGACCACCCCATCTCTCTGGCTCGTATGAATACGTGAAACCGCTCTGATCAACTCACGCAAAGCGGCGAAACGCATCCATCCTGCGACTCCGTCTAGGTGTGGTGCAGCTCGGCGGCAGTTTGCTCTTGCTTCGCATTTGCTCGTTCGCGGGAAGCGTCCGATCTGGGCACCGCCGCATCACCCTCAACTTCCGGTGTGCCGACGACACGGGAGTTGGCCCTACTGTGGTTTGCGTTTCAGCGGCTTGCCAATCGCGAGCAGGAAAATGGCACTCTTGTCTTTTGCGTGTGGTGAAAAGAAGTTAATTACATCATCGTCGAGGAAGGTCAGCCCGGTCGCACCCAGGTGCTGAGCATACGCAGCCAGGTAGATCCTGCCGCCGATGGCACCCGCTTCGAGCTGGACGGCCCGGTAGCCGCGGTTCCCGTATCGCTCCAGAATCTGTTCTAAGTCGGCGAGAAAGAAGATGTCAACGCAGGCGTCCGCGGGCAGCTCTTGCTCCAGACCAAGATGATGGGCCGCGGCGCGGAATTTTCCCTCCTTCAAGAGCTCTACGGTGTTCTGCTCACGCCGGAAGAAGTACGCGCCCGGCTTGAGCCCCTGCACTGAATGCACGATCACATAGAGATCGTTAAGCTGCGCGCCCGGAAGCTCGAGGAAGTCAGCCGGAAGACCTCGCGTGGCGTAGTCGAGAGTGGTAGAAAGTTGTGCCAGTGTAATGGATGCCGCCTTATCGAATGTTCGGGTAGAGCCGCGACGCAGGATTACCTGCTCGGTCGTGTCCTTCGGTTGGTCTTCTTCCGGCAGGGGACGGAGGCGAACTGCCTCGTCCGTCTGAGCGAACGATGGAAGTACTGGTGGCTTGCCGCGCCACTGATTTACTTCCTCTACAGATTCAAGCGAAGATGCGTCGTGCATCTCAAGCATGGCGGGATATTCGACCTCGTGGTGTGAAAGCGGGACTGTCTCCAAGCCAAGCGCGGGAGCCTCTCTCGGTACCGGCAGCGAACTCTCCGATGTACGCCCGATCGGTACGAGGCACAAGGAAACCTCACGCCGCGTATCCAGATCAAGCAGGCGGTTCACCTCGGCGTCCACGAACCCGAGCACGATCTCGGCCGTCAGCCCCGAAGCTGTACAAACGGCCAGCATATTCGCCAGCAGAGTGCCGCTATCCCAACCGAAATGGCGATAGGTGCGCGCCTGGTACTTCCAAGCGTTTCGCCAGTATGTTCCCGTGCAGAGAATTGTCGCGGGCGCGTGAGCCACCGCGGGTTCCATCGCCGTCGCCTGAGCCAGGTTTCCGCGAAAATTACCTTTACGCAGAAGCCGTAGCGATACATCCGCCGGATTGAAGTGATACACGCCGGCATCCAAACCCGGGAGATCGCCAGTCACGACGTACAGATCGATCTCGTAGAGAGCTCCGGTGCAAGCGGCGGCGCGAAAGTAGATTTCTCCACCTGGATATGCACGCTGTTTGGTAATCCCTGCCGAGAAATAGAGGAGACGCGCCAGATCCTGAACGCCAGGGACCGAATCAGCCCGCGACGAAGGCACTGGTTGTGAGATTGCGGAGAGCGCGGCCACCCCTGTTTGCGGCACGTCCCGCGGCAGTGGAAGAGGCTCTATCTTTGGGTAGATTTTGAAAGGCAACGGTCGATTCGCCCAGTCCAGGAAGTGAGCATGGTTACGAATACTCCAGTAGGAGTGCTTCGTGCCATCGTGATACTTCCAAGCTACCTGGATTTCATGGTTGTTCATCGGCTGCTACGCCAGACTAGCACCTGCCGGGACCACGGGCGCAATGAGCTTTGTGACCGCAGATTGTGCCTGGATCACGGGCTACTCGGAACCCGCCAGCCGCACTCGGAGGAGCCGATTTGCAATTGCGCTCCACCGCTGGATTGGCCACAATATCTCAGGTTCCATGCCAAAAATCTTCCGAGTCGTAATCTGGATCGGCATCGCTGTCCTGGGGGCGTTCGCGCTGGCGACGATTGCCTTGAGGCGAGGCGAGCAGATTAATGCCATGTGGCTAGTGGTGGCGGCGTTCTGCACGTATGCGCTGGGATATCGGTTTTACAGCAAGTTTATCGCCGCGAAAGTGCTGGCGCTCGATGGCCAGCGCGCCACTCCTGCTGAGCGCCTCGACAATGGCCGAGATTTCGTTCCTACAAATAAGTGGGTCGTGTTCGGGCATCACTTTGCTGCCATCGCAGGCCCCGGACCACTGGTGGGACCGGTGCTGGCGGCGCAATTCGGATATCTTCCTGGGACTTTGTGGATTTTGGCTGGCGCGGTGTTCGGCGGCTGCGTGCAGGATTTTGTGATCCTGCTGTTTTCTGTTCGGCGCGATGGCAAATCGCTGACGGAAATGGCGCGCGAAGAAGGAGGCAAGCTGGGCGGGATTGTGGCGTACGTCGCCATCATCAGCATCATCGTGATTCTGCTTGCGGTTTGTGCCCTGGTGGTGGTGAATGCGCTGAAAAATAGTCCGTGGGGAACGTTTACGATTGCCATGACGATTCCCATCGCGCTGCTAATGGGCATGTATCTGCGGCGGATTCGTCCCGGGAAAGTGCTGGAAGTTTCGGCGCTGGGATTTGTATTGGTTCTGCTGGCGATCTTGGGCGGGCAATGGGTTTCGCAGCATGCGTCACTGGGGAAGTGGCTCACGCTGGGAGCGCCGGCGCTGGCGATCTTCATCATTATTTATGGGTTTGCTGCCTCGGCTGTGCCGGTGTGGCTGCTGCTCGCGCCGCGCGATTATCTGAGCACCTTCGTGAAGCTTGGGACGATTGCGATGCTGGCGTTGGGAATCATTGGCCTGCGCCCGACGCTGCACATGCCCCCACTGACCCGTTTCATTGACGGTTCAGGGCCCGTCTTTGCCGGCAAGGTTTTTCCGTTTGCGTTTATCACCATCGCTTGCGGTGCGGTCAGCGGATTTCATTCTTTAATTTCAAGTGGCACAACGCCAAAGCTGATCCGCCGCGAAACCGAAGCGCGCATGGTCGGCTACGGAGCGATGATGGCTGAGTCGATGGTGGCCATCATGGCCATGATCGCGGCCTGCGTCTTGCAGCCGGGAACTTACTTTGCAATCAACAGCCCTTCAGGAATTGTGGGCGCAGCGCCGGAAGCGGCGGCAACAACGATCAGCAATTGGGGATTTCCTATAACTGCAGGCGAAATGCATTCTCTGGCCCAGGCCGTCGGCGAGCAGACGCTCTACAACCGCACTGGTGGCGCACCTGCATTTGCGGTTGGTATGGCGCACATTTTCGCCAACAGTTTGGGCGGCCAAGCCGTGATGGCGCTGTGGTATCACTTCGCCATCATGTTCGAGGCATTGTTCATTCTTACCGTGCTTGATGCGGGCACGCGAGTTGGGAGATTCATGATTCAGGATGCGCTGGGGCACGTGTGGAAGCCGATTGGGCGAACCAGTTGGTATCCCTCAGTTCTCGCGACCAGCGCTCTGATTGTGGCTGCGTGGGGTTACTTTCTTTGGCAGGGTGTTAAGGATCCACTGGGCGGCATCAATTCTCTATGGCCGTTGTTCGGGATCGCGAATCAACTGTTGGCGACGGTGGCGTTGTGTGTGGCTACCACAATCATCATCAAGATGCATAAAGCGCGTTACGCAAGCGTAACGCTGCTGCCACTGGTTTGGTTGGTTTCGGTGACGTTCACCGCGTCGTTGCACAAGATGTTCGACGCCAATCCCAGAATTGGTTTTTTGTCGCATGCGCGACAGTTGGCGGCGACAGGCGGGAACGCCCGGCTGATCTTCAACGACCGGCTGGACGCGTTTGTGACTGGGATTTTGATCGTGATGGTGGCGATGATTTTGCTCGAGTCGATGCTGGAGTGGATCCGCATACTCTCCGGTCGGAAGGAAGCGAAAGTGAAAGAGTCGCCGTTCGTCGCAACACGGTTCGCCACGGAGGAGCAGGGATGAAGCGGATGCGAGCTATTGCGGCAGTTTTGATGGCCATTCTGCGAGAGATTTTTGACGAAGCCGCTTACCAGCGCTTTCTGGATCGCAGGAAACTGGCTCGATCTCGTGAGACATACGCAGCTTTTCGGCGGGAGTACGAGATTTTGACGGCACCCAGGCCGAGATGCTGCTAGGAGTAGGCAGTATTCGGTAACCAGCCGACGCTCGTCGGAGTGTTGATGCACACAACTAAAATTCCAAGACTCCATCTGAATCTGCAGACCGACAACACCTGAGTTTGTAAATAATCCGCGGCGAGTTTACTTTTTGGTTCGATCCGGAAGCGGTGCAGATCATGTTGTACACGCCGTGGAGGAAGATCGTGTGCACGCCGATGGACATTTCCATCAAGACGCACCTCGCGCCTGCAATGGTGAAGCAGATCGACGCAAGCGGCACGGCACTGGGCCACTGCGTCTCCCCCTTTGCCCAGTTCGCTCCCGGTGCCGACATTAGGTGGAACGAGCTGCCGCGGCCGCATGGATCGACCCGAGCATCATCACGAAACGCGAAACGCGCTACATGAGCGTGAATCTCGACCCAGGGCCGAGTTACGGCGATACGCTCACCTGGTCAGAAAAAGACAAGCCGGGAACCCCGTGCATGCGGTTGAGATTCAGGTAGATTTGGATAAAGAAAAGTTCTACCGAATGTTCGTAAACTTGATGAGCGCACCGACGCCCGCCACTCACTGATGTTCAGGCTGCTGCTGCGCGGCAGGGCTCTGGTCGCGCAACGCAAAGACAAACTGCTGGATTTCATGCCGCTCGCGCTCAGCTTCTTCTGATTTCTTCTTTGTCAACTCTTTGAAGAGCTGGAGCTCGTGTTCAGCCTTCGTCTTTTCGCCGACTCGCCGATATGCGTCAGCAAGGCGGTAGTGTGGTTCCTCCAACTCTGGACTAACATCCCTTGCCTTCTGATAGACAGCGATGGCCTTGGGAAAATCTCCTCTGGCCGAATAGAGAATGCCAAGTTGCAGGTACGCGACGCCGAGCGTCGGATTGAGATGAACGGCTTTGTTAAGCAGAGACTCGATTTGAGCCGCAGTCGGCGCGTCCGCGCTGTCATTTGCGCGCTTCCATAGCGCAACCGCATAGTAGTAGTTTGCCAGTGGGTTCTCGGGCTGAAGCTTGGAGAACCGCTCCATTTTTTCCATGAAGCCGGTTGAGTGAACAATTTCGGCATTCTGCATTTTGCCGAGGAAGAGGTAAGGAGTCGGGTCGCTGGGATTCAAATCAGACGCGTCGAAAAGGCACCGCAGAGCGCGATCATTTGCGCCTTGGGCCTGCCAAGCCACGCCGAGCGCGATCAGCATGCGTGAGGAGTGCGGGAACATGCGATTGCCTTTGGCAAAGACTTCCATCGCGGGTTGAGGCGCGTGATGCAACAGCAACTCTGCTCCCCAGTCAAACAGATTGGATTCGCTCGGATCCAATTCTGCCGCGCGCTGGTACTGGCGAACAGCTTCGAGAGGATTGCCTAATTTCTCCTCCGTGTCAGCCAGCGAGTGATGAAGTGCGGCGTTTCCGGGATCATGTTCCAGTGACGCACGCAGGGATTTCTCCCTGTCTGCGTTCAATGAGCCCGCCTGCGAATCGGTGGGCGATTCCTGCTTAAGCGAAATCGCTTCTTTGGTTAGCGTTTCAGTGCTGCGCTGGACCGCAGAGGAACCATGTCCGCCGAGATTCGTGGTGTCAGTGACGCCCGCTACATTGAATTTCGGTTCGTCGTAAAACTCGGGCGACCCAGCGTCAGGCTTTCCGGCTGGTGGCTTACCAGGCGCTGTGTTGTGCGGTTCGGGAGGTCGTGCTTCGCTCGCACCGGCGACGGGCTGGCACTGTCCCTGTAGCAGGGAAGGAGCCGCTGACATGATTCCGGCCAAAATAAAAGCTGTTGCACGGCTCACTTTTGCGAATTGCTGAGCAGTCACGTAAGCCCACACTGGAACGAATTCTAGTCACTGCGGCTGCAATTCGCAATTCGGCTGACAGCCCAGCCACTCAAGCATTACAATGCAAGGTCCTTTCAAGCTGTGCGTTGTATCTGTGGCTGTCTTTTTAATTGTGCACAAGACAGGAACACACAACACCATCTGCTGATAAAGCTCACAACCGAGGGGAATCTTCGTGATGAAGGCACGAGTCACAGTTGCTCTGCTTGTCGCTTTAGTGCTGGTGACGTCGGCGAATCACCTGCACGGTCAAAAGATTAAAATGATCGTGGATCAGGATGCGCGTGGGCCGGCTACGACCGACATGCAGTCGATTCTGATCTTTCTCCAGTCGGATAGATTCGACGTCCTGGGCATCACTACCGTCAGCGGCGACCAGTGGGTGAAAGAGGAAACCCAGCGCACGCTCCGGCTGCTGGAAATTACTGGGCGCACCGACGTTCCGGTTATCCAAGGCGCTGAGTTTCCTCTGCTTAACTCCAAAGAAGAAAGCGAACGCTGGGAAGCTCTCTATGGCAAGTTCCGCTATAAGGGCTGCTGGAGCGATTTTTCCGATCGGCCGGCGAGCACGCCTCCTGCATTCCGGGCCGGGTATCACGAGCCTGATGTAATCCCTCCGCTGGTCGAGGGTTCGCCACACACCAAGCCACTCGACGAAACCGCCGCCCACTTCATTGTTCGCATGGTGCATAAGTATCCCGGGGAAGTAGTAGTGTGGGCCGGAGGCCCGCTTACGAACATCGCGTTGGCGCTGCGCCTTGATCCGCAGGTGGCAACGCTCGCGAAGGAACTGGTCCTGATGGGCAGCGGCATGTATGCCGACAACGGCGGAATCAGCGGCGTGGATGGCCGCCGCGAATTCAACTGGTGGTTCGATCCGGAGGCGGTGCGCATCGTGATGCACGCACCATGGAAGAAGATCGCCATCACGCCCATTGATATTTCAGTCAAAACCAAGCTGGGCCCGGAGATCAAAGCTGCCATAGCCAAAGCCGATACGCCGGTGGCGCGATATCTTACTGAATATTCGGTCGATAGTTTTATGTGGGACGAACTTTCCGCGGCAGCGATGGTAGATCCATCCATAATTACCGGCGAGAAACAACTCTACGTGGACATTGATATCGACCACGGGCCTAGTTACGGTGAAACGTTGTTCTGGAATCCGGGGACGGCACTTCCTGCGTATGAGCGGAAGGCGACAGTTCAGTTCGATGTAGACGCACCTAAGTTATATGACCTTTACGTCAAACTGATGACACAACCAGCACGGAAAGCACCGTAGCTGAGCGATTAATGAGTTGACAACGCGAAGTATTCTTTCCCGCACTTATATGTCATCAGCCGCTGGACCAAGGCCACTATATGAATTCTGATGGTAAATCCTTTCCCATTACACGCCGCCAGTTTGTGACCGTCTCTGCCGCCGGATTGGCAGCAAGCGCTTTCGCCCACCAAGCACATGCCAGAGCAGGTGCCCCCGAACAACCAGCCGGCGACCCTTTCCGAGTCATCATCGACACCGATCCCGGCGTGGACGATGCATTGGCGCTGCTGCTCGCCATGCGCTCGCCGGAGTTGAAGATTGAGGCCATCACTCCGGTTGCGGGAAATGTTCCGCTCGAGCTGACGCTTCCCAATGCCCTGCGCATGGTGGAAATTGCCGGCCGCACCGATATTCCCGTAGCGGCGGGCGCGAAAGCACCGCTCATGCGCCGGCTTGTGTCGGCGGCTTATGCGCATGGCGAAAACGGGTTGGGAGGCGCGGTTTTTCCAGAACCGAAGATCAAACAAGTTGCCGAGCCTGCTGCGGAATTCATTCGTCATATCGTTCGTAAGTATCCGAATGAAGTCACGTTGATCACAATAGGGCCACTGACGAACGTTGCAACTGCATTGAATGCTGACCCGGAACTTGCCGGTATGATCAAGAACCTGGTCATGATGGGCGGATCGCTTTCCGGGGGGAACATCACGCCTGCGGCGGAGTTCAACATTTACGTCGATCCGGAGGCAGCACGCATTGTGTTCCAATCAGGCATTCCCATCACCATGGTCGGCCTCGACGTTACACGCAAAACCGCTCTGACCGAAACCCACGTGCAGAAGCTCGAATCCGGCCAGAATCCCGTCAGCCAGGCGGCAGCGAAGATTGCCCGCAACGCTATCGCGCACAATCGGCAGCAGGGGTTTGCTGTTCATCCCCACATGCATGATTCGCTTGCTGTGGCGGCATTTCTTGATCCGTCGCTGCTGAAATTCGAGGACTACTACGTGGATGTTGAAACCGCTGGCGAACTGACTGCCGGCGAAACGGTAGGCTACAGTCCCATCGCAGGCGATTTGCGACGCAACCCCGCAGCACAAAAGCAAGCAACTTTGAGTATGCCGATTCGCGGATCGGCGCCCACTCTGGCCAGTGCTAAGATATCTCCGGTGCTGCGCGATAAGTTTGTGCCCAATACTAAAGTGGCCGTGGACGTGAATTCCGGGCGATTTTTCGAGTTGCTGATCGGGCGGTTAGCGGAAAGTCGGTAAAGCTGTCTGGCTCCGCTGGTATCTCCCCTTCAGAATACCGGCGTCATTCTGAGCGGAGCGAAGCATCTCGCGTGACTGAGCAGGCTGCTAGAATTTCTGCGTTGACTGGCCTGAACTAAAGAGAAGCTCCCTTTGATTAGACTCGCCGTGGCTCTTAGCTTTTTCACCTGCTTCATCACATGAGCCGACTGCTTTGCACAATCCGCCGACAGGCCCTCTCCCTCAGGGGAGGCGCAAGGATTCCATTCGGGCCCGTGCTTAGTATTGGGGAAACTGGAAGCGTGATGGTCTTGTATGCCGGAGTGTGTGCCTCACTGATCCGCCTGCGGAAGTTGCGCCCGAACGCTGATGCCTTAATGTTGGGGTCGGAATCTCCCTGGCGCTGATGACCGGCCTGAAACGCCGCCAGCATAGAACCGGCGGACGAGGGCCTTGTTTTGCTTGCTGGAAGTCATAAGCCGGAATTTTTCCTTTTTTTTCGAAAACGGTAAGCATCGTACGCCCGAATCACCTGCTCCGATGTTGCTGAGACGGTTTTCATCCGGGGGCCGCAATGCTTCCGCTTATCACCCGCGCAGTGGCGCTGAGTTTTCTAGCGCTGCTGAGATGGCGGAACTCATTGCTGCGAATCCGGTTCGCAAGACTCGCTTTCCCGGGCTCAATGGATGGTCGAGCTGCGATCGAGCCGGGTGCGGCTGTGCGAGAGCGTTCCTGTCCAACCAACAGACCACTGCTACTCAATCCCGAACGGCTGGTTTCCTTTCCAATCCGGGATGGAGTTCACATGTAAGTCCGTGTTAGTCGGCAAGCGATGGACGAGGAACTTGAGCGAGAAGCCGACTGTCTGCGTCGCATAATTTCGGGCGTTATTGGCCGTGCCGAAAATATCGAAGTATACGTGAGGCGCAACTCGATAGCCGAGCCGCGCGAGGAAATTATAGTTCGGACCGGCACTGTGGTTGCTGGCGAAGAAACCTTGCGCGGGCAGCACCGCATTGATTCGGGTTGGGAAGAAGGGCGAGCGCTCCTGCGAGAAATACTGTGCGCCCAGGCTGGCGCGAATTTCGTATTCAAAACGTTTGTGGCGCGAGAACCAGGAAATCGGGATCGAGGCAAGCCCGTACTCCTGGGGGCTGAAGTATCCGCCTTGCCCAAGGGAAAAAAAGCTCAGATTCTTCTGGTAGTGCATTCCGGTAAGGTTGATGCCAAGGCTCAGGCCCTTTGCAACCACAAAGTAGAGTCCTGCATTGCCGGAGACCTCCCAGTTATTCGGAACGTTCTTTCCCGTGATGTACGAGCCGCTGGCGGAAGCGTACTGGCCAGCGCGTGTGCCTTTGTGGTCGAGTTGCAATGTGCCTGTGTTGGAAACGACGCCGCCCCAGATGATGCCGGTACCGGGGTCGCGCACACCGGCATACGAAAGCAAACTGTCCTTAACGCTGTCGCGGACGGCCAGGAACGTAAAAGGCCCACCCAGCGGACGGAAGCGTATACCGCCCGTTAAATTCTCGACCGGAAATCCCTGGGGTGAGACGCCGAAATCCAAACCAAAGGTGGCAGTCGATATTTGTACTTCGCCGGCCACACCGGCCGTTGTCTGCTGACCAAATGTCGCGCCCCGCGGCAACGTTCCAAACTGAAACTTTGACTGACCGTTCGGCGTCCCGCTGAAAAGATAGACGCCATGTGCCTCGACACCAAACCGGACCATGTTCCCGGCCGAAACTGAGCCGCCGACTGTGCCATCCTCGATAATCAGGCGATCGATTCCAGCGTCTCCAGCGCGGCCCGTGGCAGCGCTGCCAACATCGCCGAATGGTGTGTTGCGGTTCTGTACGACATCAATTTGGTCTTGAATCTGCTGCTGCTTTTCCGCGTTAGCTTGAGGGTTAACGGAGTCCTGATTGGCATTGTTCTGATCAGTGTTGCTTTGATTTGGATTGGCCTGACTCGGATTGGACTGGTTCCCATTGCTCTGATTAGCCCCGTTCGGACTCGCATTCTCCTGATCGTCGAGATTCGCACTCACCAGTTGTACATGGAAGTCCTCCGGCATCCTGTAGCTGATAGTCTGCCGACAAGCTGGCATATCAGTTGAAGAGGTTGGAGTGCTAATTCTTGGATCAGCACCACCGCCGGGAGTGGGCCCCGTTCCGCGCTTCGAGCTGTCTTGTTCTCCGCCCCGAAAGCTTTGCTTGTTCACGTCCGGATTGCGAGTGGCCCTGAGTGCTGATTTCAAATAGCCCTGCGCTTCCTTGTACTGTCCATGCGCGACAGCCTGCTTGGCCATCATCTGTAACAAGTCGGGATCATTGGGGTAATGTTGCAGTCCTTGCTCCAGAAAATGGTCGGCCAGGTCACTTTTGTGCGCGGCCAAGGCTGTCCCCGCCGCAGCGCGATAGTCACCTGCTTCCGCTCCGGTCATACCCCATAACCCGTAAACGCTCAGCGCTCTCTGATAATCGTGCTGCCGCATATATACCGAAGCTAAGGCGGCGTAGATTTTGGGATCGTTGGGAAGTTCACGTTCGGCATCGGTCAGAATGGCGATAGCGCGCTCGGGCTTCTTGTTTTGCTGAGCTTCTTCAGCCGTGCGCACGCTCCATGTGGACCAGATCTCATTGATGGCTGCCCGCTGTTTATCCGTCAGGTCCGCGCGTGCCTTCACCTTCGACAGAAAGTCGCGCGGATCGCGCTGCCGGTCAGTAAGCATCGCCCAGGCAAGCTGCACATCAAGCTCGCCCGGTGGCATTTGACCTTGTGCTTGAAAACGCGTGCGAGCCTGCTGCAAAAGCTGGATTGTTTGTGCGTTCTGCCCCAATGCTGAGTATGCGCTCGCCAACAAGGTAAGGAAACTCGGTTCCTTCTCAAGCTGTACACGAATGCTAGCGGGTATACGTTGCGCTTCGGCCAGAACGTCCCGATCATCTTGCTGGTTGTGAAGAGCTGTGATGTAACCGCGCCAGGCGTCAGTGGAATTTTGGTTTCGGGCAATGATTTGGCGATAACCCTCACGAGCCTTGCCGTAATTCCCTTCGCGCATCCAAATATCGGCAAGTTGCAATTGCGTGCTCTCGGCTGGCTCGTGCCCGGCGGCCTTCTCCAGGCTGAGCGACCGATTCAGAAAATCTTCCGCTTCGCTGCACTGACCGTCGGCGGAGTAGATTGCCGCAACCGAATTGAGGAAGCTCGTATTCTTCGTGGCGATTTCATACGTATTTTGCGGCATGGAGCGCACTGCCGCCTTGGCTTGTGCGAAATCGCGCATGCGCGTATAGCCGCCGATCAGTCCCTGCCAAGCGATCGCGTTATCCGGGTGCAACCTGGTTGCTTGTCTGTAAACCTCGAATGCGCGGTCCATCTTTCCTTGATCCACTAGCGCGCTGGCAACTTCAAGACGCACATTCAGAGCGTCATTTGTATCAGATTGAGCAGCAGCTTCCATCGCCTGACGCAACACGCGGTCGCCCTCGGCTGTCTGATTAGTGCTGTAATAAGCAAGCGCCATTTCGGAAAGGTAATCTGTGCGAGTCTCAATTTGTGACTTCGTTGCTGGCGGAATGCGCTGCGCGGTCTCGATCGCAGCCTTCGGGTTTTTTGCGCCGATCTGCGCTCTAATGAGTCCTAGCCAGCTTTGCGCGTCTGCCGGATTGGCGACCGTCAACTGCGTATACGCCTGAGCGGCTTCTGAATAATTTCGCTTTCGCTCTGTTGCTCCGGCCAAACCATGCAGCGCGTCCGGTGCGCCTGGCTTCAAGGTGAGTGCCTGCTGATAATCGGCGATGGCGGCATCGGTCCGGTTCTGAGCAAGCGCTGTCGCGCCCTGCTGCATCAGCGCCCAGAATTTCGCGTTCCGGTAGCCTTGCTCAACATCCGTCCGATTGGGAACCAGCCGGCGTGCTTTGTCGAACAGGCTTACCGCATCATCAAATTTTTTTTCATCCAGCCGAATAAACGCGAGGCCGGCAATCGCGTCAGTATTATTCGGAGATTGGCCGAGCACTTGTTGGAATTGCGCCTCCGCATCGGGCAACTTCTTTTCCTGCACCTTGGCTTGCGCGATGCCGAGCTTGGCCTGTGTATCCTCAGGATGAAGCGTCAGCGCCTCCTGATAAGCCGCGATCGCGGTTTCAGACTGATTCTGTCGTAGCGCGGTCGAGCCTTGCTGCATTAGAGACCAGAATTTCGCAGTTTCGTATCCCTCACGAAGATCCGCTCTCTTTGGCGCCAGCGTGCGTGCGCGGTCGAACAAGGTGACCGCTTCGTCGAATCTCTTCTGATTCAAGCGGACGAAAGCCATGCCAGCGATTGCGTTCGCGTCGTTCGGCGAGCGGCGCAAGACATCTGCGAACTTAGCTTCAGCCATCCCCATATCCTTATTTCGCAGCGCCTGGAAGCCGTGTTCTTTGCTGGCCTCTTCTTCGGCATGTTCCTGCTTCTCCCGCAACGACTTCTGAATGTTCTGCAATTCCTGGTCCGGGTAGCGCTGCAAGTACGCGTCAAGCGAGGCCAGTACAGCCGGGTTCTCCTTCTCCCAGACAAGCGCCTGGCGCCATTCGGTGCGCGCTTGCTCAACCGCGCCGGGGTCATGGAGCGACTCCAGCAGCTGAAATCCTTCCATGCGCGTCTTCGGATCGTAGACCAGCACGCGCGCGAGCCACAGCCGGTACACCTCATTGTTCCGGTCGCGCGCGCAAAGCCGGCGTAATTGCGCAATCGCCTTCTGGCGCCCGCCGGTGCTGGCAGCTTCCGTTTCGTAATAAGGTTCAGCCCATTTGCCCGATGGCGGCTCATTGCCAAAAATTTGGTTGTAAATCCTCATAGCCTCGTCTGGCTTATGTTGCATTGCTAGACGGCCAGCCTCGTCAAGCCGGCCGCGTTCCTGAGGCGTAAGGACGTGCATCTTCTCAATGGCGGCTATTTCCGGATCCTTCGGATTGATCTTTCGCAAACGGTCCAGGTAAGAGCGTTCTTCTTCGGTGTCGCCATTCTGCTTGGCATAGCGAGCCAGCCCAGCAATCGCTTCAGTTTGGTTGGGGCTTACCAGAAGGATTTGTTTCCAGTTCTGCGCCGCGAGATCCATGCGTCCACGCGCCTCAAGCGAGCGGGCCTTGCTTAGCAGAATGTCGACACCACCTTGTGCCTGCGCCAACAGGCACGCAGCCGCCACGAATGTGAGCAGAAAGAACAAACTACGGCGAATAATTCGGGTCATATGTGCCAGCCTCTTAGATGCTTCCGCTCGCAAGGCGTTTTGCTGCAACGCGTTCTGTACCCTGGTGTAACCAGGCAGCGACCATGAACGCAAGCAACACCACGGCTAGCGGGATAAGCCAGTAGTGTTCAAATAAGAAAACACTACTTTGCTGATAAGGATCGAGGTGGCCAGAGTGGTATGCGAAAGTGCCTACCAGGAAAGATTGAAAACGCCCGTTTTGCGCTATTGACAGACCGCCGTAGATCGGGCCCTTCTCCGCTGCGGGCGTGAACATGGCTGCGATCGCGTCGTTGCCTTTCGGCGTGAGAGGCACAATAGCCACAACCGAGCGGTCTGCACGAAAGGGCGACACGAAATCTTGTACGATTACATCAAGCGGCGACTTTGCGCCGAGCAGCCTTTCCAACTTTCCACGGTCAGCGGCGCGAAAAGGCCATTCCGGATGTAACAGGCGAGAAGGTTCCGGCTGGTTGTTTAGCTGCATTCCTTCCCGGGAAGCATCGAGAGGCATGTTACTCGCCCACTCGCTTAGCAGCGGTTGTGAAGCGGGAGTGCCTAGCAGAACAATGTCTTTGTCATGCACACCGTCAAGGTGGGCGGCATCTGTGATGGTTATGTTGGTTGCAGGCGAACCGGTCTGCGCGCCAAAAAATCCCATGAGATTGAGCAGTGCCTCATACTCTGCTGGCGCCGGCGCCTGCGATAGCACGACCGCTGTCCGTCCAAGATCAGGCCATCCCGTGAACGGGTAGCCCGAATCAGCGAACAGCTCCAGCCTCGGCAAAACAACCGAATGTGGAAGCCCGCTGAGATCAAGCGACGAATCTCGATGAATGGCAGCGTATTGCCATACGTTTGTGGGCGCGCTGCCGCGGCCGAAATCGAAATCCACCGTCAGTGTGTTCGTGTAGGGCCGCAATCTGCCAGTAGGCAACCTTACAATTTCCGCTTCATCCACCGAGGAAGAAGCTGGCTTCAACCGAATGCTGTCAACGTCGCGATCGTTTAGCCGGACATGCAACGCCGCATGTGAGCCCTCAGCCACACCTGCATACGAGTATTTGAGAAGCAGCGGGACGGATTGGCGCGCCTCCAGGAAAAGATCGGGTGGAAGGCGGAAATAAAGGTTGATCGATCCTGAGCCCTTCAGCTTTAAACGCTCAGCCGTCGTGTACATTCCAACAGGTGCGGGCCGGTCGGTCTGGAGCCATCGCGGAGCGTCGTATTCACGTCGCGCCGGGAGATTGATGTCGCGCACATAGACAGCATCGGTGTGAGCCTGAGCATTGTTGCGTGTCACTAACGCGCGTGCAGCTATAAGCAGGTCCTCGGTTCGGTTCCCGGCGATGATCAACAATTTGCCATACGGATCGCGCGGATTGTCACGTACCGCGATAAGCGGTCCAGGCCGGGGCGGAAGCGACAAGGTCGCAGCAAGCGCAGAATTGCGTAGCGCGATGACTACCGCGTTCCCGCCCGGCAGCTCGCCGACCGTGACTGGGAATCGCACGCCTCGAAAGTCGGAAAAGATGCCAAACCATGAAGCCACGACGGACCCGGCTTCCAGAGCATCCATGTCAGGGCGGCCGGAAAAGACCACGGGCAGACTCCAGGAATGCTGTCCCGCAGAATCGAAGAATGGCACCGGCAGCAAGGCGAGATCATTTGCCAACGCTAAGCGAGTTCCGCTCAGACTAAGTACGCTATTAGGATTGATGGTGATCCAGGGCGCGCTGGTGTGCCGGCACGCGGCGCAGCTTCCCTGCAGTTGAAAAGTTAGCGTGTTGTCGTTGGTCAGCAAGTCCGTCGGCAGCGGGATTTCGTTCTGTAAGCCGGATCCAGGCATGATCGGTACTGAGCCCACGCGCGTGCCATTCAGCCACAACTCCAGCCAACTTTCGTTGGAACGCAGCAGCGGGGCGGCATAGTGAAGCTCGAGGGTCGCGCCGCTTATGATTTTTGTCAGAGGCATGTCAAAAAAAAAGTTTTGCGAGGCGCCGGTCCCCCGCAACGCGATCACGCGCTCGCCGCTGATTGCGCCGAGATCATATTGCTCATGGAAAGCGGCAGGCTGAGGTGCCGGTTGGACTGCGGGCGCCAGGGCTGCCGGCGCATCGGTTTTGTCCAGAGCTGCCGCATCAGACGCATGTATCCGCGCGGGCGTTACCATTAGCAATCCAAACAACAAAACGGATGCCGCAGCAACGGGTGCACGCTCTTTCCTTCTCTCTGGGCGCACCGGCTTGCGATCTGGAGACGGTCGCGGCGTAAACAAGCCGGCGAGCACAATGCCGAGGCCGCGCAAGGAGAGCCACAGAATGTGCGCCAAACTCCGCAGTGGACGGTCTATTGGCCGCGAGTTGTGCCAGGCGAGCCAAGCCTCCGGGCGCGAATAAAGTAGGTTCACTAGATATTTCTCTTGCCAGAACGAGAGTTCAGGAAAGAAAAGGTGCTGATGCCGCTTAGCCGAATGCACGACGCGAGCCGGAATTTCGCAGCGCGATGCGTTGCTCCCAAATACAACCGTGACTGGCGCACCGCGCACAAATTGTACGGAGCGGGCCAGACGGGCCATGGCTCCTCGACCGGAAAGCTGCGCCGTCATGCCCACGATTCGCTCACCATTTGCGGCAATCAACGTGAGTGGCACGCGCAAATTTACCCGGACTTGCGACCGCCGTTGCCGCTTCTCCCAAGCGACCGAAGCAGCGACTGACAAGATCACGACGTTGTAAACCGTCCAAACCGTATTCATGATCACCGTATCGTGATGCGCCGGATCGGAAACCAAACGCCGCTCCGCCATGACGAGTCCGGATATGTTAAGAGCCAACAAGAATAGGAATGGCAGTGCGATACGCCGGTCGAAATATGACCTGCGAATAATGCCGCCCTTGCTGGTGACGTTGAATTTGCCGAGCCGCGGATTAATGAGCGCCAGCAGCGTCGGAAACAAAATGTATGGCGCCAGCACGGCCTCGTAGATCTCGTTCCAGAAAGAAAAGCGGTGACGCCCCTGAATGCGCGAGTTCGTCATGTTCGAAAGCACGATGTGCGGGAGCGCGTACGCGAACACAGCTAATGAGTAGCCGTAAATGTTCACCATCCCGAACAGCAGGTACACAAGCGGGATGACCAGAAAGATAAGCCGCGGCAGCGCGAACAGAAAATGCGTGGTTGCGTTGAAGTAGCACAGCCTTTGCGGAAAGGAAAGTCCGCGCACGAACAACGGATTCTCCGTGCGCAGGATCTGCACCATCCCACGCGCCCAGCGAATCCGTTGGCCAATGTGCGCCGCGAGGCTTTCAGTAGCCAAACCCGCTGCCTGTGGAATATTGATGTAGGCAGTGTTCCACCGCCGCTTTTGCATGCGCAAAGCCGTGTGTGCGTCTTCAGTTACAGTCTCTACCGCGATGCCCCCGATCTCATTCAGCGCTTTCCGCCGGAGCACCGCGCATGAACCGCAGAAGAAGCTCGCGTTCCACAGATCGTTGCCATCCTGCACCAGACGATGGAATAGTTCCCCTTCATTTGGGATTTTCCGGAACTGTCCAAGATTGCGCTCGAACGGATCGGGCGAGTAGAAGTGATGCGGTGTTTGCACCATCCCCAGCCGGCGGTCGCGCATGAACCAGCCGAGTGTTGTCTGCAAGAACGAGCGTGTGGGAATGTGATCGGAGTCAAAAATCGCAACATATTCACCACTCGTACGCCCCAGCGCGTGATTAATGTTTCCCGCTTTGGCGTGCGCGTTGTCGCTGCGAGTGATGTAGCCTGCGCCGACCTTAGCCGCAAAATCGGCGAACTCCCTACGCCGACCGTCATCAAGCACGAAGACTCTGATCTTGTTGGCGGGATAGTCCAGGGCAAGTGCTCCCAGGACAGTAGCCCGCACGACGCTAAGCGATTCGTTGTAGGTAGGAATGAAAACATCCACGGTGGGCCAGGTCTGAGGATTCCCCGTCAACGGCACCGGCGGCCGTCTCAAGGGCCGCAAGGTTTGAAAATATCCCAGCACAAGCGTGGCAAACGCGTAGAACTCAGCAAATAAGAGAAGCAATACGAAGACTGTGTCCCACTGATGCAGGTGACCTGAACTGGTAATCCCCTCCCACGTCTGCATTACCCGCCAGTATCCGTAGCGCAGCGTGCTAAAAACGGAGATGGCCATCAGGGCCATCGTCACTGTCGCGGCGCGCGATACCCAGTTCAGCA
>Ga0209472_1000244_pt1 | contig 33522 bp, 27 predicted proteins | sample GraSoiAngelo_130_FD_185887 | JGI IMG/M metagenome (GOLD analysis project Ga0209472, IMG submission 185887) | Grasslands soil microbial communities from the Angelo Coastal Reserve, California, USA - 14_0929_02_20cm (SPAdes) (version 2) | ecosystem: Environmental > Terrestrial > Soil > Grasslands ... | reverse complement strand
AACAAAAAATCAATGGATGATTTCTGCCACCTCTTCCATGGCGGTCAGAGCGGTCCTCCTCAGGTCAAGACGTACAATTTCGACGATGTCGTGAACACGTTGAACCAGGTTGCTCCCTATGATTGGCGCGGTTTCTGGACTGAGCGGCTGAATAATCATGGGCCGGGCGCGCCGTTGGCGGGTGTCGAGGGCAGCGGCTGGAAACTGGTTTACGACGAAAACCGTTCCGAACTCGTCAAAGCCGAAGAGGATGCCGCCAAGGAAAACATCAATGCCGCGTATTCCATTGGACTCTGGTTGCGTGACGATGGACATATCACCGACACGATTGAAGGCATGCCTGCCGCCAAAGCTGGCATCGGTCCAGGAATGGCGGTAATCGCTGTGAATGGAAAGAAGTTCTCGGTTGACGTGCTGCATGATGCGCTGCGTGCTACCAAGAACAGCTCTGAACCACTTGAGCTATTGGTTGAGAACACCGACTACTACAAAGTCTTCAAGATCGACTACCACGGCGGAGAGAAGTTCCCGCACCTCGTGCGCGATGAATCGAAGCCTGATCTGTTGAGCGATATCATCAAGACCCATTAACAGCTTTTAAGGTCCGGCGCTGTGGGCGAACCGATTCGTCGCCGGAGAGAATTGACCGTAGAGCAAAGAAAACGTTTTGAAGTATTGCTGCCTCGTCATTTGCTAACCGCCCAATAAGTTGGAGGCGGATAGATTGATAATCAGCACGACGCCCGGAGCGACTTCCTGTTCGGGAAAAACGTTCCTCCACCCAAAACTGCCTCAATAGCGTCCACCAGATCGCGGGCCGAATCGCCCTTTGCTACGGCCCCTCGAATGCGATCTGTCGGGAAACGGTCGATCAAATCGTCTGAGAGATGCAGGGAAAATAAAATGATCGGAACCTGCGGGGCAGTCTCAGCAATGCGAACCGCAGCCTCAAGCCCATTCATGACGGGCATGGCTATGTCCAGCACAATAATATCGGGGCGAGACTCTAACGTCTTTTCAATCGCTTCCTTTCCGTTGCTAGCTTCTGCGCAGATGGACCAGCCGGGCCGGGCCTCCAGAAGATTGCGAACTCCAAGCCGCATTACTTCGTGATCATCGGCGACAAGAATTCGCACCGGGGCGGATGTCGTGCTCGTGCGCGAGGATTTGGGGGTTGCTGTTTTCATAATCTGAATTTGCAATCGATTTTGATTGCCCTCCGGCGGCGCATGAAGACTGCTCACGAATCCCGCCAAACTCTCTTTACAGCGGCCAGAGGAAACGCGGAACATTTCACTTCGGCCAGGAGCAAGCTCCTGCGGATTTGACGAGTATGGAAACAAAGCTGTACAAGGAACCTACTGCTTGGGTTGCCACCGAACAATGGCTCGGCTGGGTGGGTTTAATAGCACAATTGGGTTAGGGAACGGACTGTATACCCTCGCTATGCTTGACAGGTATTGACCGCCGATTTATCACGCCTAAGGGTTGTCCGGAAATCTTTTCGGGGCGCATCAATCCCCTGCGCCAATTGAGTCTCAATGTGCCTGCGGTAATAACGATAGGCCAAGGCGAGGCGGAACTCTTCCGCCGTGCCGGGTACCGTCGGCAGCGCCATCTTGCACCATGCAAGGCGAAACACAGCATAAGTTATCAAAAAGATCTGCAGGCGCTGACGAAGGTCTTCTCCCGTCAGCAAACGATACCGGGATAGCAAAAAATCCAAGGCATCAGGGTGCAGGTTCCATTCCACGGCAGCGCCAGCGATATCCCATGCGATGTCGGTCAGACCAGGGAAGAAATGATCATCGCCGTGGGTCGCACCATCCATCTTTAGCAGCTGGCCATTCGCCGTGCCAAGCCATTCATGAGGATTCATGCGGCCGTCGACTACAACCATGTTTTGTGGACGAAGAAGCTCAGGATCAAAATCGATCTCCCACTGAAATTCTCGAAGCAGGTTGACGCGAAGCATTTCGGCAAGAGGCTCAGGCGTGCCATGTTCCACGCGAAATTCTGCCGAACGGAAGGCGCAGTATCTCGCAATCCGCGCGAGAATGCTCTCAGAAACATCTTCGAAGTGTAATGACCTCCCGTCAATCACGGGATATCTGGAAAAACCGTCTCCCGCATCCTCAATCGCGCCGCCAAATCCGCCAGCAGCGAGAGCGCGCGCGCGATTACGGACGGCGTCACCAACTCGTCCCAATCCGTCGAATTTGAACAACTGAGATCTGTCCTGTGACAGAAACTTCAGGCGTTCCATTTGTGGCCAGCAAGTAGGCCAAGAGCTTTCGCGTGAAAGAAAGTGTTTCCGCCATTCCCCGCCGCCGATATATGTGCAGTCACGGAAGCCATTGCACGTATCCGGGGAAAATGTGCGAAACTCAAACTTTTTCCACCGGGATACAGCCTCCTGCGCGCATAGCGTGTTGAGATCAGGCTCCCGGCTACCCAACAGCACGATGTCTTCTGCCGGGATCCCGGACGAGACCAGAGCTTCTGCTACGGAAAGGAAAGTCGAGCCGCTGCGGCCCGGACCTTCGTCAACCACTAGGAATAGCGCAGAGACTTCCTTTAGTTTTTTGATCCAGTCGCTCTGCTGGGCTGTAAAGAGCAGGGCGCGATTATAGGGATCTCCTTCCGGCCGGACAGTAATTCGTTCCGCTCGATGGCCGTTTGAGATTATTGCCGCCGTAGCAACCGCGCTCAGGGTGGTGCCGATGCTGCGAATGCCGATGACGGCTGCTTGACGATCTGGGGCAACACTTTGCTGCGCAGGCTTGGCGATATCCAGAGGATTAAGAGCGTAGTAGGCAAATCCCTCAGAGGGAGATGTCGTCAACTGATTTGGACACGCAATGTGATCGAGGGCGTTCGCAAGTTGCTTCACTTTGTTGAGACCGCCACCAAAAGCAGCAAATGCTAACGCATCAGTAAGGTCAGCGAGGCTCTCTGTCGATTCAGAATTACTGTCGGCGAGCCCCGATTCCAATTCTCCAGCTTGAATGAGGGCGTTGTAGTAGAGTTGCCGATTTTGTGCGTCGCCAAAAAGCCGGCGCAGTGCGGAGTGCAAGTCGCGCAGCAGAGTGCTTCGCGATACCGTCTTGCGAGCATCGCGAAACACCCACAGATCGTTTTGATCTGCCGACATTGTGGAGTTCAAAAGACCGTATGAAATTTACCGTCGAACGCGACGCCGCCAGTTTCATTGCGGGTTGCGCTTACCGACCACCGTTTGTTGAGCTGATACTCGCCCTGGATGACCTCATTTTGGGCCGAAGTTACGTCGGTGGAGAAAGTAAACAGGAAATTCTTTGTGACGCGCTGTTGAAGGCCGATCCGAGCCGACGGATTCCGGTTGTCCCCCCCGAGCAGGGGATCGATTTGCAGGCTGGAAAGTCCGGCAAGTTTAGTGACCTGGCTGCTGGCCTGGCTAGCTAAGCCTTTGGCCAGCAGAGAATTGGCCCCCAAATTCGGTGGGGTGGCCTCTTCGGTAGTCTGTCCTCGCGCGATGAGATTGATAATGTCGACCGGTGGAAGAGGAGGATCGGAAACATAGCTTGTGCGCAGCTTATCGATCGGTCCCACAACCGTGAGGGTCAGATTGTATTGCTTGATGGTGGTAGTGATCGCCATGTTCACATCGGGTGTCGTCTGGTCAGGATTGGTGAAGTTAATGATGCCGCGTTCCAATTGATAGCGCTGTTTCATGAAGAAAATCTCACCTGAAGTCAGATCGACCCGCCCCACGATCACCGGGTTGGAAGCTGTCCCAATCACCCGTAAATTGGCTTGCCCTTCGATACTCACCTCTGAACTGACGGCCTGAAGTTGCTGCGTGGATTGCACACTGACCTCAAGTTTCACTTTGTCGGCGAAGTTCTCGCCGCTGGGAGGAGCGGTCGATCCAGTGAATTGGCCCATAAACTCGGCGAGGTCAAATTCTTTTGTGAACGATAGACTGTCGATCAGCACGCGCCCGTTTACCGCTGCGGCATCACGGCTGCCAGTTAGAGTGAGGCTGCTGTCCAGGACCGCGCGCAATCCTTCCGGATAGCGCAGGCGGACCGATTTTGCGTTGAGCGCGAGATTGAACTGAAGTTGGGGGCGATATGCGATCGTTCCGCCAGCCGAAATATCGCCGCCTCCCACTTGTCCGGTAAAGTTGCTAACTCGCACCTGATCGTTAGCAAGGTCGAGCGTCCCATTTGCGTTGGAAAGCCCGAGCGGGGCGGTTATCGTGGTCAGCGAAACATCTTGCAAGCGGATTTGGCCAGCAACACTGGGATGTTGCGCGCTTCCGGCGCTGCGCACGTCGACGTTCACGATTCCGGAACTCTTCAGGTCGGGGCTGAATAGGCGCAACAGGCGAAGGTTGATGTTGCCTTGTGCCGTCATCGTCATTGGTCCGGCTCCCTGCAACGGAACCTGGCCGCGGAACCGGAGTGAAGTGTCTGTGCCTCGAATTTCGCCTGGCTCAAGCGCCACGACTGACTTGGCATAGTTCACACGGATTGGGACCGTGTTTGCGATTTGCAACGATTGATATTCAGCATTCAGCTTTGGAATGACCAGATGTGCTTCCATCCGCGATTTGTCTTTCAATGGGCCTTTAGCCGAGGCATGTAATTCCATCTGCCCCTGCAAACCTTCAGGCAGGCTTGGAACGTAAACCGCGAGCAGCGCGGCAACCGGCAGAACCGTCGTGTCCACAGAGGCCACGGTGTAGTAATCGCCAGTAAGGTTCGTGCTCACCCGGGCTTGCACCGAAGCTTGGGCAATTCCGGAGCTAAGAGTCGCATCCGCCCGGTGATTGGCGAGATTCAGATCAGCTTTGATCTGCGTGACTGTGGTCTGTTGAAACTCAAGTTTCGGAATTTGAACGCTGGCCGCGAGCTGCGGGTTATCCAGAGTGCCTGCCCCGCGCGCACTTGCTGTCAGCGTGCCGTTGACGGGAAGGTTTTTGGCATTTACCGCGGCAAGTTTTTCCAGGGTAATACCAGGTACGTCGGCTTGTAGCTGGTATGCACGAGTCTTCGGCACGTACACAAGTTTCGCCGTAGCAGAACCCGCCGGCAGTTTCAGGTTCGCGGTGGACTTTATCGTGTTCCCAGCAGCCTGGAACTGCAGTGACAGATTTTGAATGTGCTCGTCATAAGCTTTTGCATTGAGCAGCTTCACGGAACCAGAACCGGTCGGGTTCAACTGCGAGCCGTGTACGGCCACGTCAGCAACCAGGTTCCCAGAAATCGGGTAGTCCAATCCAGCAACGCGCTCGAGTGGCGCCAGCGGCATTTGCCGGACGGACAGATTTATCGAAATAGGATTGGACGGAAGGTATGACCAATCCCGCAGCCCCACCGTGAGGCCGAATGATGCCTGCCCCTGATTTGCGCTCACAAGCGAACCGTTCTGGAGCGCGATCTGCGTTGGAGTGGCCAGGGCTGAGACGCGCAGAGCAGTCCATTCGGTGCCCGAGACGTTCAGATTCTGGGCTGCAAGCTGGGCGCTCACTCGCGGCTTCTTCATTGAGCCTTGCACGAGGGCGTTCAGCGTTGCCGAGCCGGAAATAGCAGGCACGGTTGGCGGCGCCGAGGTCGGCGCCGTCGTCGCCCGTAGTGCCGATGCTAGCCTCGCCAGTTCCCGAAGATCGCTGACCCTCGCCTGGATGACAAGGTTCGATCTGTTACTAATTTCTCCCTGGGCAGATATTGAAGTTGCAGGCGTGCGAAGAACCGTTTGGCGAACTGTGATCGTGCTTCGCCTGCCGTCGTAGTTCACGTGAATAGCGCCATTAACCGGAACCACAGGTTGCTCCCCTGAAGAAGCATTGCGAAGTGCCCCACGCAGCGTAATATCCGATCGGGCATTCAGATTACTCATGCTGCCCGTCCACGAGGCCTCGGTGTTCCCGTCCACAGTTCCGGTCAGTGGCATTTGCTTGATTGAGGCGGCTCTCAAACTGTCCTTCGCCGCTTGCAGAGAAATTCCATGAAGGAACGCGCGGACCCGAGAAACTGGGGTGGTATCCAGATGCTGCATATCCAGTTCTGCCGCCAATTGACCGTTCAACAATGCGGCTCCAACATCGCGAGCGATCAGATTTCCATTCTGAAGCTGGAAGCGGCCCCGCACAGCACGAAGCTCTAAGCGTCCGTCCGGGGAAACCACCGTGAGCCCGTCACTGTGCACTTGACCGTCTGCGGCTACATTTCGCAGAAACGGCCGATCGGTAGCGCTGAAGTAATGAATGCCGCCGTTGAGGGCAATATCTCCAGATGGCTTCGCTGACGGTGACATCCCTGAGAAATCCGCCGTATGAAGAAGTATTTCGTACGAGCCATCAACGCGCGGGCTGCTGTAATTCGTTGCTTCCCCGCGCAGCATGACTCGTGAAGATCCAAGCGTGAGGATCATGGGATTTAGTGTGAAACGCGAACGCGTGGCCACAAACTGCGTTTGCAGAGAGTGGGGCAGAGGAGCGAGAGTTCCGTGTTTCAGTTTCCCGCCCGCATATGAAAGCGAACCACGATAGCGAGTGGCCAGGTAATCGAAAGTGACGTCGGTCCGCAGATCGTAAACGTCGGCGTCCAGAGAACTCTCACGGTCGTTGTAATAGATTTCTCCGTTGTTCAGCAGAGCATGGCCTACAGCCAAGTCGAATACATTGATCGACGAACTCTGCTGCTTAGGCGCGGTTGGCTGGGGAATGTTTGTTCGTCCTTGCTTATCAATCAAAAGGTGAGCCACGGGATGCTCAACCCGAATTTCCCTAAGACTAATCTTTTGATGTAGCACGGAAAGAATCTTCAAGCGTACCGTGAGCTTGTCCACCTGAAGTAATGGCCTTTGGCCGGCTGGTTCAGTACCGTGGATGATCAGGCCGTAAGCATTCGCTGTTAAATTCGACCAGCGAAAATCGTAGCTGCGGATTTCTACGTTTCCTCCGGTCGAGGCACTCGCCTTCTCCACTATTTTGGCCAGCACGTAGCGGTGAAAAGAATGGCTGCGAAGAACGAAATAGCCGCCAATTGCGATCACGACGACTAAGATCAAAATAACTGCGGCAATCCAAGCGATAATTCGTTTCCAATTCATGACTTGCCACCCATTTGTAAGCTCAGAACGCCTGGCCCAAGGTGATAAAAAATTGTGTCGCCTTAATGCCGGTGATTGGGTTCAAGTTGCGGCCCACGTCAAACCGCACTGGCCCAATTGGCGTGTTGTAACGCAGCCCAATGCCCACACTATTTGTGTAATCGTTCACAAAGCTGCGGAAATTAACTGCGTGATAAACGTTTCCGCCGTCGTAAAAAAGCACCAAACCAAGGCCCTCCTTGATAATCGGTGGAATTTGTAGCGGCAAGGGTATGCGCAATTCGGAGTTGAGAATAAATAGCTGGTTTCCGCCCACGGGAACCCTAATAAAATCACACGTGCTCTTATCCGCTGGATTGCTGCACACCGTCACGGTACGCTGCGGCCCGGCGCTGTCAGTAGGGAATCCGCGCAGCGAGGTACCGCCACCGGAGAAGAATCTCTCACTCGTTGGAACGTGGCTGGTGCCGAACGCTTCCGTCAAACCCAGGCGAATGCTGTTGGCCCACACGATTCCGTGAACAGGTCTGTAATACGCGTATTGTCCAAACAGCTTGGCGAAGCCTGCGCTCGATCCAAGAACCTTTGGATTAGTAGAGATGTTGAGCGTCGCATAGCGGCCGTTGTGCGCGTCGAGGGGTTTGTCGCGGGTATCGTGAATCAGAGCAGCGGAAAAACCTGAAAGCCGGACGTGCTGGTCCTCAGGTAACACGATCTGCGGTACCAGCACCTGCGAAAGATTGGTTTGCCCGTAGTGATAACGGAATTGCGCTGTCGTCGTTTTCGCCCTGTTAATAATTCGTTCCAATTGCCACGACGCGTCGCCTAAGCGCGCAGTGAAAAGCGGGTTCTCAGTCGTGCGCTCTCCGGACAAGCTAAACAAAGATTTCCACTTCGATCCGCGAAAATGCGGATCGGTGTAGGTCGCGATCAGACGTTGATCCAATCGCGCCAGCAGAACCGATATTGCCCCCGTCTCGCCCAAGCCGCGGAGATTGCGGCGCGTGAATTCCACTGAGCCGCGTGGGCTGACGAAAGTCTTTTCGCTCGGAACAATCTTCGCTTTGCCCAGTCCTAGAGTGGGGAGTCCCGGCACAGCCAAAGTGCCGGACGGAATGTTGCCGCCGCGCCGTGAAATCTCCAGTCCAAATCCGTAGGTGATGGCGTTCCTTTTTGATTCGTGGACTTTTACTACCGCCTCTTCGTCCTGCTGAGTGGTTATAGGCCGGCGTGGGCCAACGCTTGACCAATCGAAAACTCCAAGGTTGTACAACTCGCTTTCCGCCTCCAGCAGTTTGCCTTGGCTCAGCGGCGCTTCCGGGCCAATTCCGACGGTCTTGGCAATCAGGCTCTTTCGGGTGCGCTTTTCTCCCAGGTACACCACCTGGCTCACATGGACCTGCTGGTTCTCTGTGACCTTGTACGTAACGTCGACCTGATGAGGGTCATCTGCATGGCGGTTGATCGAGGCGTTCACCTCGGCATTGAGATAACCGCGGTCAAGGTAAGCAGCGAGAATGTGGCTTCGATCATCTGCCATGCGCCGGGGTGAAAAAGGCGCACCCGAACGGAGGCTGAAGCCCTCAGAGGCATGAAGCTGATCTAGCGCGATGTTCTGGTTGCCCTCCACGTTTAACGCGTCAACAACAGTCTGTGGCCCTTCATTGATCTGGAATGTAACGTCGATCTCAGGCTCGTGATCAATCACCTCAGGAGTGACCTTGATTTGTTCGTAACCGTTATCGCGATAGAGTGCCTCAATATCGCTCACGCTCTTTTGCAGCAGCTTCTGACTAAAGCGGCCGCGGGATAGAAAATGATGTTGTTGGATCGCAAGATGCGATCGCAGATTGTCGTCCGAGAGGTTGCGATTGCCGCGAAATGAAATGTCATCAACCCTGTGTTTTCTGCCTTTCTCAATTTCGTATAAAAGGGAAATCTTGTCAGGCTGTTTTTGAAAAACTGTTTTGACTTGGACGTCGAAATAGCCCTTCTCCTGAAAATAATTGATCAGATTACGCTGCCCTTCATTGACCAGATCGCGGTCAATGGCGCCCTCCTCATAGATCGGAATCAGTTGCTTTTCGCGCCGGCCGGAGACGAAAGGAATTATCGAGAGCCTGGCGCCACTCATGCGCACCATAACCACCGGCCCGGGTTGGACGTTGATAGTAAGGTCAGCGCGGTTGTGTTCCGGATGATACTGCGGCGGCATCACTTGCACGACGCTCGCCAGGCGGTGTTCAGCCGCGAGGTGTTTCTTCAGCAGGCGGGTAGCCGCCTGGATTCGCGCTGGCGAATAGGGTCGTCCAGGTTTTAACGAAGACCTGGTGAGCATTGCCCGCAGCGAACGGACGGAGTGCAGCAAGCGCGCGTTTTCCTGTGGAGATGGTCCCTGGATTTGAACCTGTCCGATCCTCGCCCGCTTACCCAGGTTTACATTGAAAGTGATATTAGCAAGTTGATTCGGTTCATTGAGCTGCGTGTCCGCTTGAACCGTGGCGCGGAAATATCCATTATCCTCAAAGAACTTGAGCAGCGCCGCCTCAGACTTCGGAATCTGTGCTTTGTCGTACAAGTTCTCATCAGGAAGGTTGGCTACCTGTAGCAGCCGCGTGTAAGTGAATGCCTTCACCGCCCCTGGAAACTGCAAGACTCCGATGTAGAAAGCCGGTTCCAAAACAAAAGACACTTGCAGACCGGCGGGATCTGGTTTGACTTTAACTTCGACTTTGTTGAATCGTTCTGTCTTTTGCAAGGCCGAAATGCTCGCCTGCACCTTTTGGTTCGAATACGGCTCGCCTGCTTTTTGCTCGACCAAACGCCGAAAGGCGTCCAAGTTGATTCGCGGATCAGCCACCAATTCGACGGAACCCACCATTTGCCCCTCGTAGGAAACCTGCTCGCTTGGCGTTTGTGCGCAAAGCGAAGTTAAACCGGCAATGAGGAGGAGAGCTGATAGCCAGCGCATACACAGGACCGCCGAGGTTTTGTACTGTGCTCCGGCGTTTCTGCCGTATGAGAGCCTCATCGTGCCAAAATCAGCAAATCGCCCGCCGGGATAACCGATTTGTGATGCGATGGAGTGTGTAGCGGATGTCCTTACAATTTGAATGACTTCAGTGAGCATCTGGCCGAACGTGGTGAGCTGCTCAAATTGATCTCTACCGGATGTTTTACTTCCAACTACAAAGTTTTCCGAATTCAGATCACAAATGTTGGGCGCTAAATTCCAATTAGGTGCGATCTGAATTTGGTCTGAAGTTCCACGGGCCGAGCCAGCTTGCCGCAGAAATTCACTCGTCGTCGTCTTTTTTCGAATGCAGAAAGAAAATGGCAATCGGCTGAGAAATCTCACAGTTAGTTGTGAAAGCTCGCCATGAAGCTGGTAATTTTCGGCCTGAGCATCAGTTCATCTTGGGGCAACGGCCACGCAACGATTTGGCGTGGTTTGTGCGGAGCTCTCGCGCGGCAGGGGCACGATGTTACGTTCTTCGAACGCGATGTCCCGTACTATGCTGCTCACCGGGATCTGCAGAATAGCGATGACTACGAGCTGGTTTTGTATTCCGAATGGAACGACGCCGAGCCGCGCGTGCGTGAAGCTTTGCGCTCCGCCGAAATAGCCATGGTCACGTCTTACTGCCCGGATGCTGTTTGTGCTTCGGACATGATTCTGAATTCCGCTGTCCCCCGGCGAGTGTTTTACGATTTGGATACTCCGGTCACACTCGAACGCCTCGAGCAAGAACAAGCAGTCGAGTACATTCCACCGTACGGCCTGGAGCCGTTCGATCTGGTTTTGAGTTATACGGGCGGACGCGCTCTAGAAGGGCTTCAGTCCGGGCTGGGAGCTCGCCGCGTGGCGCCGCTCTACGGTAGCGTCGATCCTGATCTTCACAAGCCGGTCGACCCGAGCCCCCAATATTCTGCTGATCTTTCTTATCTCGGAACTTATGCGCCAGATCGCCAGCAGGCGCTCGAACAGCTTTTTCTGGAGCCGGCTCGGCGCGCACCTGGGAAAAAATTTGTGATTGGCGGTGCGCTTTACCCAGAAGATTTTCCCTGGAGTGAAAACACTTGGTTTGTACGCCATGTGCCTCCTGCTCTGCATCCCGCTTTTTACTGTTCGTCCAAGTTAACTCTGAGCGTTACAAGATCTGCTATGGCTGAAATGGGATATTGCCCATCGGGAAGGCTGTTCGAGGCCGCGGCTTGTGAGACCCCGGTAGTCAGCGATCATTGGGAAGGGTTGGAGGAGTTCTTTGAGCCGGGACGAGAAATTCTGATTGCCGCGCAAGCCGGTGATGTGGTCGATGCCCTCGCTCTGCCCACGGATGAGCTGCGCCGGATTGGAAGCGCCGCGCGCGAACGTGTTTTGGACGAGCATACGTCCGACCATCGCAGTCGCGAACTGATTCGGTTGCTTGAGGCATCGGCATGAGCCGGCGCTGGGGAGTGATTCCTGCCGCCGGTCTCGGCACGCGCATCCAGCCGCTTGCCTTTTCTAAGGAACTGCTGCCCGTCGGTACTCGGCACGACGGCCAAACCGAGCGTCCGCTTGCCGTCTGTGAATATCTGCTGGAACGCATGCTGACTGCGGGTGCAACGCGTGTCTGCTTTGTTATCTCGCCTGCGAAAACTGACATCATGAGTTATTTCGGCGGACAGATCGGAAATGCTTCAATCTGCTACGCAGTGCAGCAAAATCCCAACGGTCTTTGCGACGCTCTTTTCAGCGCGCTTCCTTTTATTGCGGCAGAGGACGAGGTGCTGGTCGGCCTCCCAGACACGATCTGGTTTCCGGTGGAAGGGTTCGACTTGTTGCCAGACGGCCTGCTTTCCTTCCTGTTGTTTCCCGTTGCGCAGCCGGAACTGTTTGACGCCGTAATCACCGATGACATCGGCTATGTGCAAGAGATTCAGGTAAAGCAGCACGGAGCAGGCTCGGAGTGGATTTGGGGAGCATTCAAGCTAAGCGGGAGGGTCATGGCCGATTTGCATCGAATCTGGCGCGAGCGCGGCAAATGTGATCAGTATGTTGGAACTCTTGTAAATGCCTACTTGCGACAGGGAGGAACGGCCATTGGCGTGAAACGTGGAGACACATACGTAGATGTCGGCACGCTCCACGGATACCGCGAAGCAGTCCGCCTACTTTCGTCTAATCAAATTGCCTACCATGAAGTCGAGCGCTGATTTGTCGTCGCCGCGAATTGCTTGGGATCATTTTGCTGACCCCGAGAGCGGGCTTTCCGCCAAGAAGAAACTACAACTGCGTATTCTCGTATTCGTAGCTCATCCCGATGACGAAACGATTGGCGCCAGCTCCCTAATGAGTCGGGTTGCGGATGTCTCGGTCATATTTTTAACCGACGGTGCCCCCCACGACCCTTGCTTCTGGTCACCCGACGCAAAAGGCACGCGTGAAGATTACGCGCAAATGCGGTGGCACGAAGCCACTGCGGCAACGGCTCTGGTGAATATTTCTCCAGAACGAATTCTGTGCCTTGGCGGAGTGGATCAGGATGCTATTCAGGGCTTGCCGGTGCTGGTCCCTCGCTTTGTAGAACTGCTGAGGGAACAGCAGCCGGATATCGTAGTCACCCATCCCTACGAAGGCGGCCATCCGGATCATGATACTGCTGCGCTAATGGCTCATTTGGGAGCGAAAAAGCTGGTTCGCGGAGGCCATAAGTCGCCCGTGATCGTGGAAATGACTTCTTATCACCTTCGTGATAGCCGGTGTGTCACGGGCGAGTTTCTTGCTACGAATGGCGCTTCTCCTCCGGAACTCGCTGTCGAGCTTTCACTCGAGGAGCAGGAGATCAAGAAAAAGATGATCGAGTGTTACCACTCTCAGCGTTTGGTTCTGGAAGCGTACCCTCTGAGTGCCGAGCGCTTCCGGCTTGCGCCTGAATACGATTTCAGCCGACCACCCCACCCGGGAAAACTTTGGTACGAGTGTCTGCGTTGGCCGATCACGGGAGAGCGCTGGAGAGAACTGGCCGTGGAAGCCGTGACGCAGTGTCATGAGGCGGCATGGGCCTGACAATACTCAGCGTGAGCTACCCACTGGCGGAGGTCTCGCCGGGAACAGCGGGCGGCGCCGAGCAGGTGCTTGCCACTCTTGATGAATCACTGGTCGGTGCCGGGCACAGATCGCTTGTATTGGCCCCGGTCGGCTCGCGATGTTCTGGGTTACTAATACCCGGCCCCGCTGTACCGGGAGTTCTGGATCAGCAAATGCAGCAGCGAGTCAGGCATAGCTATCGCGAAATTCTGCAGAAAACGCTTGCGCGATTTGCCGTTGATGTGGTGCATCTTCATGGATTGGATTTTCTGGATTATTTGCCGCCTCCGGGCGTGCCGGTAGTGGTCACCATGCATTTGCCCCCGAACTGGTATCCGGAAGACGCATTTCGGTTAAAGAGGCCGGAAACGTACCTTGTTTGTGTGTCTCAGTCTCAGGCCCGAGAATGTCCGCCACACGCGCGCATTGAGCAAGTAATCGAGAACGGTGTTTCGCTCGAGAGGTTCCATCCCGAGAAGAAAAAAGGGAAGTATGCTCTGGCGATGGGACGAATTTGTCCGGAGAAGGGAATCCATCTTGCCTTGGACGCCGCCAGCGCCGCCGGTCTGCCGTTATTTTTGGCGGGCACCGCATTCGGCTATCGGAGCCATCAAAGCTATTTCGAAGATGCGATCCGTCCCCGCTTGAGGGACGGTCATCGCTTTCTCGGCGCAATTGGCGGCGTCCGCAAACAAAAACTCCTGGCGGGAGCGCGCTGCCTTGTCGTTGCAAGCCAGGTCGCAGAAACCAGTTCTCTGGCTGCAATGGAGGCTCTGGCTTGTGGCACTCCGGTGGTTGCCTTCCGGGTAGGCGCGCTCTGTGAGCTGATCGACGACGGGCGAACTGGATATCTTGTGGACACGGTGATGGACTTGCCAGACGCAATCCGCGGCTCAGAAAAGCTGGATCCGGCAGCATGCCGCCGGGAGGCCGAACTTCGCTTCTCGTCGGAAGTAATGCAGGCGAAGTATATGAACCTATACCGGAAAGCCGCCGCCAACTCAGCCCACCGCCCGGTTCATAGCGAAGATCTTCAACTTTGCGAGGCAACTTGCTAAAGGCGCATGCGGGACTCGAAACCACTGTGGTCCGCGATCTAGGCGCTGTTGATCGCATTCTGCCCGCCTGGGCGGGACTTTGGGAGCGCTGCGTCAATGCCACACCTTTTCAGCGCCCGGAATGGCTGCGTGCTTGGATGGCATGCTTCCAGCCGCAGCACCCGTTCGTGATCGTGGTATGGCTCGGCAGTCAGATCGTAGGGCTCGCGCCACTTTTGATCTACAGACGTGAGGGCCAGCGTGTCCTTGCCCTCATGGGCGGTGGAGTTTCCGATTACCTCGATGTGCTGGTTGATACATCATTCGCCGAGGAAGCTCTGGCGATGATTTGGGAGCTGATCAAGAGAGAAGCATCCAACTGGGATGTAATCGATCTTACCGACTTGCCGGCCACCTCGGCTTTGTTGCGCAGACCGGCGCCGCGTCTGCCGTGGATTATAGAAGTGCAAGATGCATGTCCGGTGCTCAGTTTTCCAACCCCCGCGAAGACTCTCAGCGACATCGTTCCGCACCGGCAACTAAGGAATTTGCGAAATGCGCGCAACCGGCTGGAGAGGATCGGAAATTCGCAGCTCGAAATCGCCTCGCCAGCAACGCTTCCCGCATTCCTGGATGCCATCGTAAAGCTGCATAGCTGCCGGTGGGCTCAAGACGGCTTGCCCGGCATGTTCTCCGACCCCGCCATTCGGAAATTTCATCGCCTTGTTGCACCACAGTTGCTGGAGAAAGGCATTCTTCGCCTATACGGCCTGCGCGCAGAAGGGCAACTCATTGCGGCGCTTTACGCCTTTTTCGAGAAAGAGACTGCCTACTACTACTTGCAGGGGTTTGACTTCGGATGGCGATGGTTTAGTCCCGGCACTCAGATCCTGGGGGCCGTAATAGAAGACGCACTCCGAGAGGGCAAAAAGAAAATTGATTTCCTGCGCGGGCGGGAATCGTACAAGTATCAGTGGGGCGCACATGACGAACCCACCTTCCGCCTCAGCGCCCGATGTGGCACTCGGACGCAGATTGAATCAACCCGCGTCGCCGCCTGACAGTTTCTGCAATCAGCAGGCGGCCTGTATCCGCTGAGTACCGTGAATCTGGTATTCGCTTTCGAGAATGACCCTATAGAGGGCTCGGAATTGAACACCGAAATTCCAAAAGATCTCTTATTTGAAATCCTCCAGACACCGGAATCTCAGTCACGGCCATCAAAACGAACGAGCCTGTAAGCATGGCTCCGGGCGTTAAATTATGGCGGCTGAGAACAATACTCGCGATTTGCAGGCATTCTCCAGAATCTTTGAAGTAATGTCGTTCGTGGACCGGATTCAGGAACTTAGTCCGGAAGAAATTGAGGAGACTGCTCACCGGCTCTGCCAGCTACCGGCGAATCCGCGAAACAGCATGAGTCTTGAGGAAGTTGTGTTCTGGGCTGGGGTCGCAACTGGAATGGACCTTTCTCGCAGCATGCAGGAAGACCTGCTTGATGGAGGCTCGGCCAGCAAGATCGAAGCTTATTCTTCGCTTTTGGCGTACTCGACCAAAAATGCAGTCGTAGATATTACGCTTGAACAGTTGGAACCAAACAAAGTGCGAGAATAGCGCCGCCAGTCATCCGGCAATATCTCTGATCTTTTCATGCCAGGACCGGTTCCGCTTGCGACCGGCTGCATAAAATCCGTCACTCCTAAAATTCCAATTGCCAGGAGCCAGCGGTGCAGACTGGCCCAGACCCCCAGGCTGCGCTCACGGGCACGCTTGTCGAACTCACCACACACGGCGAAATCTCGACTGGCTGCTAAGGAAAAAACCGGCCGTCCCCAGGCCTGGCATCGAAGCTGTCGAGAACATCGCTGCAGCCCGGGGACGGTCCACCGCACCTAGTTGCGCATTAGATGGTGCTCGCCTGTGGCAGGTTGGAGAGATGACCGCAAAGCCAGCGAAAACAATTCACTACAAAAGATCGCCACGGCAAGCAACCGGTTACGTTTTGTCAGAATCGGCAAATTGCTTGCGAGGCTCAACCCTTACGGTCTTTACCCGATAGCAAGCCACCCCATCGAATATCTACAGTCAGTATCAGTAAAGAACTCTTAGAATCAGGAGCTCGTATGCCGGAAAAAGAGACCATAGAACGTGCTCGTGAAGATGCACAAGAAGGCAAAGCGCCAACCACGCAAGCCGGTGAATTTGTTCGCGAAGAAATTCACCACGTGCGCGAAGGGAAACACGGCGCGCGCTCTCCGCAGCAGGCCATCGCGATCGGCCTGTCAAAAGCTCGCCGTGCAGGTGTGAAGCTTCCACCTCCGCCAAAGGGGACCGCTTCGGCTCGCAAGACGGCAAAAGGCAAGAGTCATCGGACTACGCGTCGTCCCTCAAGCAAGCGCTCCCGTGCAATCACTCGCGCGCTAAAGAGAGAAGGCCGCAGCGGCGCCTCCCATCGCGCTCTGGCGCGGCAGGCTCGGTCTGCCGCTCGTCGGCGTCGTAGTAGCGGGCGCGCTCGAACCACGCGTTCCGGATCGCGCCGCTCTTCCCGCCGCAAGTGAGGAATGGCCGCGCAGATAAGAATCGGCACCTCGGGCTGGCACTACAAGCATTGGTGCGGCCCCTTTTATCCGAAGAAGTGTCCGTCGTCGCAATGGTTCGAGTTGTACGCACGCGTATTTGACACAGTCGAGGTGAACAACACTTTTTATCGGCTCCCAACCGAGGATGCCCTCCGGAACTGGCACGATGCCGCGCCTCGCAAGTTCTGCTTCAGCGTGAAGTCAAGTCGCTTCATCACTCATATCAAGCGTCTCCGCGACCCGGACGATGCTATTTCGCTGTTCTTTTCCCGAGTGGAATTGCTGAGGTCCAAGCTAGGACCGATCCTCTTTCAGCTTCCGCCCCGGTGGCATGTAGATCCCGAGAGGCTGGCGGATTTTCTTCCGGCACTGCCCAGAGGACACCGGTACGTGTTCGAGTTTCGCGATGAAAGCTGGAACACCCCCGCCATTTTCGCCCTGCTCCGCCAGCATAAGATTGCTCTCTGCATTCACGATTGGCGCGGATCGCAGTCGCCCATTGAGCTGACCGCAGATTTCACCTATATCCGGTTCCATGGCGCACCCGGAAAATACCAAGGGAACTATGGCGACTCTTTGCTGGGGGATTGGGCGGACCGGATCAAAGGCTGGGCGGCCCATCTTTCGCACATCTATATCTATTTCAACAATGACCAGCACGGTTACGCCGTGAACAACGCTCAGACGCTTCAACACCTCCTCAATCGGGAGTTGAGCCGTGCAGCTTAGATGTGCTCCCGAAGCTTAAGCCTTTGCCCAACAAAATGTGCGAGATAGCCCTACAGCAACACGTGTCCAGAATTACAGGCTCCGATGGATCGCCAGTTTCATTGCTGCTGTCTATTCTTCAAAGAGGCTGAAAAGGGCCAAAGGTCAGGATCGACAATAAGGAGGCTATATGCTTTATTGGGCGTTGGTGTTCTTGATCATTGCAATCATTGCGGCGCTGTTCGGATTCGCCGGAGTGGCCACTGCCGCGGTCGGAATTGCCAAGCTTCTGTTCTACATCTTTCTCGTGATCTTCGTGATCACGCTAATCATGGGGCTCATGCGCAGGGGTGGCGTGCCGCCAGTGTAGCTGGAGTAGCGCCGGCTGAGACTGCGTTGCGATCCGGTCGAAGGCGATTGCGCCGGCGCTACAGTTTTCTCCTTATACAAGTCCAGTCATCTCTGGATGGTACGTTCCTCGTACTCGTCCCAAGATCAAAACGAGCTTTCGACAATTCGCATGGAAAGCTCTACAGCCAATTCACGCGAGGCATTCTCATGAATAGCAATCGATTGATTTCCACGCTGGCAGTGGCCGCTTTCTTGTATGTTGGCTCGCTGGCGTTCGCGCAAAATGGCGGCCAGGGCACATACCAGGATCAGGGGGATCGTGGCTCAGTCACAGTTCCTGCGGGCACAGAAATTTCAGTTCGCACCAACGAAGCCATCGATTCTCAGAATGCGTCCGAAGGACAGCATTACTCGGCCACGGTGCTGCAAGACATTCGCGGCGGAGCCGGTGAAACGCTAATTCCGAAGGACTCCAACGCGGACTTGGTCATCCGCCGGGTGAACAGCGGAGGCACTATCCAATCCGGGAATGTGGTCCTTGATCTCGACTCCATTACCGTGAACGGGCGGCGCTATCGGGTAAGCACAGAAGATCTAAAGCAGAGCGGTAGTGGCGGCATCGGCAAGAACCGGCGCACTGCCGAAATGGTGGGTGGAGGCGCGGCTCTCGGCACGCTGCTCGGGGCAATCGCCGGAGGCGGCAAAGGTGCAGCTATCGGCGCGGTCGCGGGTGCTGGCGCGGGCGGCACTGCTCAGGTCCTTACTAAGGGCAAGACAGTAAAGGTTCCGGCAGAAACCATTCTGCGTTTCCAGCTTGACCGGCCATTGCACTTGAGTGGCTACTGAGACACGAAGTCAAATCTTATTTCGGGGTTGTTCACCTCCTAACTGGGAAGGCAAACGGCGTCGCTAAAACGACGCCGTTTGCTTTTCTAATGAGGCGATAAAGACGCCCGATGACCTTGAGGCGTACAAATCGCTCGCTAACGCAGAAGCGCTAGCCTAAAGTAAAACTTGAGCCCCTGGCGGCACATGACTTGGCGGCTTAGGCAAAACGAACACACCCTATCTGGTGGACGGAGCGAACTCCGCTCGCTCAGGCGAAACCGGCGCACCCTCCGTTTGGTCGAAAACGGGGGCCGTCCGCCCACGCTAACAAAAAGTAAGGCACCTCCCTAGCGGAGATGCCTTGTGACCTTCAGTAAGTCTGTTGCTATTGTTGGCTGGTCGGAGGAGGAGTGGAACTGGCACCACCCTTGGTCTTGCCCCCGGTGCAGCTGTCCGAGATCATGTCCACACTGGTTACGTTGAACGTTTTCCCTGACTTCGCGGTCGCCGCGCCTGAGGAACTGGAAGCTGCGGCCGAAGCACCGCCTTCCCACGTGCCATGCACCGTGACTTCATGACCGTTGTGGGCGGAAACGTCGGTTCCGCTAAGGTTAACAGTCTTCCCGCTCTTCTCTTCCAGAACAGACTGGCCACCCTCGCTCTTGATGCAGCCTTTCAACTTCTTCTCGCCCTTGGCTTCAGCCTTGTTCTCTGCCCCCATGCTGCCCTGCGACATCGAGCCGCCGGAGCTGGTTGATCCTTGCGACGCACTGGAGCCAGTGGACCCTTGCGAGGCGGCCGGGGACGAACTCTGCGTGCCCTGCGCACCACTTGTATCACTTTGCGGCGTTGATTGGGCGACAGCAACCGCTACAAAAAACGCCAACGCTGTAGCAACCGACAGCAACATCTTGTTCATATGTGCTCTCCTGATTCGTTTTCGATTTCAGAACCCTGAACGGCTTAGGCAACTGCCTGACGCCTGTCACCAACCGAGATGGCTGGCCGCGGCTGGTAGTTGCTCCGGTTTCCTAGGACCCTGTTAATTGCGGCCAGAAGCTCGTCGCGCGATCCCGCCTTGTCGCAAACCGCATCGACAACATTCTTCACCCGGCTGGGAACCAGGGAGCTGCCGGAAAACATAATCACCGGAAGCTCAGGCCGGCTGTTCTTGATCGAAGTGGCGACTGCCTCGCCGTCCATTTCTGGCATTTCATAATCAACAATTACGGCATCTGCGGGATTCGAATCGACAAGATCCAATCCCAGGCTTCCGCACGAGGCAGTGAGAACACGAAAACCCAGTCCCTCAAAAACAGCTTTGAACACGGTCAGGCCAGGCTGGTAGTCATCGATCCATACCAGTGTCTTTGGCTCTGGAGCCGTAACTTCAACCTCCAGCCGAAGCTCGGGCCCGGGAATGCGACCGTGGCGCGCCGGGAAACACCGCTTACTCGACGTTGCGACTGAACTTGCACGTTTTCGGGCATAAGGGACCGGCGCAGCCCAATGCTGTTTTCTGGAGACTCTTTGCACCTTCTCAAGGTATTTCGGACCCGAAGCCTGCACAATGAGGTCAAGTCTGTATCCGACATACGGGAGATCATGTAGGGGAAGTAGTAAGGCGACGAACCGATTTTCTTCTACCGGGTCGCGGACGAAAGCGCAGATTCCTCAGGCGCTGCCGGATTAAAAACGGCCCATCAAAACCAAAATGATGATGATTAGCAATACCAGTCCAAGCCCGCTGCTCGGGTAGTAGCCCCAGGCGCTGCTATACGGCCAGGTCGGCAGCGCGCCAATCAGCAGAAGGATCAAAATGATGATCAGGATTGTCCCCATTGAGCTTTCTCCATTCAAGACTCCGACAGAATGAACTTTACGATAGCGGACTTAACTCCGGCATCGGGTTGAGTCTGTAACGTCGCCGAAAACGTTCCGTAATCGGGAGTTAAATGCAATTTGTGTATTACACCGAACACATTCAGCTTGCGGCAATTCCGCAGCATCGTTCCGGCTCGCTCAGTGGATGGCACGAATGTGCGCGCTCAAGATGTACGACCTTGTCCAAACGTCTGCGCATCCTAAGAATGCTGAAACCTAGCTGAGGTGAGTCATGACAGCGGCAGAAGTTCTTATCGACCGGCTGATTGATTGGGGTGTGGAGGTCATATTCGGGCTTCCCGGGGATGGGATCAACGGCATTATGGAGGCACTGCGCACTCGTCAGGAGAAGATCCGCTTTATCCAGGTGCGGCACGAGGAATCGGCTGCATTCATGGCGTGCGGATACGCGAAATACACTGGCAAGCTAGGCGTATGTCTTGCCACGTCAGGTCCGGGTGGGATTCACCTGTTGAACGGCCTCTACGATGCCAAGCTCGACCATCAGCCAGTCCTAGCCATCACTGGATTGCAGTTTCACGATTTGATTGGCACGCGCACGCAGCAGGACGTCGCCCTCGATAAGCTCTTCATGGACGTTGCGGTTTACAACGAGCGCGTGATGGGCGCGACTCATGTAGAAAACGTCGTTGATCTCGCCTGCAGAACTGCTCTTGCCTATCGTGGAGTTGCGCACATCACGATTCCGGTCGACTTTCAGGAACACGAACTCAAAGATCGCAAGCGCTCCAAGCGAAATGTTCCTCACCATACTTCCGACATTTACGCTCCTTTGCCGCAAATTCCGCGGCAATCAGATCTGCAACGGGCAGCCGACATTCTGAATGAGGGAAGAAAAGTTGCAATCCTGGCCGGCCAGGGAGCTCTGCATGCGGGAGATGAACTGGAGGAGGCGGCTGAGGTGCTCGGCGCCCCGATCATCAAAGCACTTCTAGGCAAAGCCTGTGTGCCCGATGATAGTCCCTACACGACGGGCGGCATAGGGCTGTTGGGGACGCGTCCATCACAGGAAGCGATTGAATCGTGCGATACGGTCCTCATCGTCGGCAGTGGATTTCCATACATCGAATTCATGCCCAAGCCCGACCAGGCCAAAGGCGTTCAAATCGATCTGGACCCGCAGCAGATCGGGCTTCGTTTTCCTGTCGATGTCGGCTTAATCGGCGACAGCAAGCGCGCTCTGCAGATCTTGATGCCATTACTGAAGCGCAAGCAGGACCGCAGTTTCCTGAAAAAAGCACAGGAAGGAGCGAAACAGTGGTGGAAGATCATGGAAGAGCGTGCTTCACGGCGCGACAAACCGATGAAGCCGCAACTTGTCGCCTGGGAATTGGGCAAGCGCCTAAGTAGCAATGCCATTGTGAGCTGCGATAGCGGAACCATCACTACCTGGTTTGCTCGGCACATCCCTGCGCGCCGGGGTCAGATGTACTCGCTATCAGGCACACTGGCCTCCATGGCGCCCGGTCTGCCCTACACGATCGCCGCGCAGATTGCTTATCCCGATCGGCAGTGTGTAGCTTTTGTCGGAGACGGCGGATTTTCGATGCTCATGGCGGATTTTGTGACCGCTGTGAAATATCAGCTACCCATAAAAGTTGTAATCATAAAGAACAACACACTTGGGCAGATCAAATGGGAGCAGATGGTATTTCTGGGAAATCCGGAATATGGAGTCGATCTTCAACCGATCGACTTTGCAGAATTTGCTCATGCTTGCGGCGGAGTTGGGTTCACAGTGGATGACCCTGCCGAGTGTGGCGCCACGATGGAGCAATTCCTCAACGCTCCTGGCCCAGCAGTGCTGCAAGCAGTGGTTGACCCATTCGAACCTCCATTACCGGGTAAGGTCACAGCGGAGCAGGCCCTGCATTTCGCCGAGTCACTGGCGCGCGGTGAGCCGAATCGAGGGAAGATTGCGTTAACGGCGGTTTCCGACAAAATACGGGAGCTGATTTAGACAGATCGCGAGATACGTATATTTTGAAGGCATCTGGCGCGCGACGAGGTTTGACAAGAACTCCCGCCTGCTACACATCGAAAATCTGATATACGCGGGATGGGTTCTGCGATTGCAGCAGCGTAATAGCTACGTTGTGAACCGGCACGCCACCCGTAGTTTTTCCTGCGAGCTTGCCGTGGTGTGCATGACCATGGATCACGAGGTCTGCTCCATGGCGATCGACCACCTCGGCTAGACGCGACGTACCCAGGAATGCATAGATTTCGGGGGACTCCCCTTCTACCGTCGCCATAATAGGCGAGTAATGCAACACAACGATTCGCTTTTGCGTGCGTAACTGCGCCATAGCGCGCTCGAGTTTCAGCGCTTCATCAATGGAAGCGCGAACGAAAGCTTTGACCTCGGGCTCACCGAATGCGGTAAGCACGCCGCGTCCAAAACCACCCACAAAGCCCTTGGTCCCCGCGAAGCCCACACCATCGCGCTCGTAGGCGCTGCCGTCGAGAACCTTGATTCCTTCCGCCGTCATCATGCGCATCAGCTCCGCCTCGCGGCCGCTCTCGTAATCGTGATTTCCTAGCACCGCCACCGTGGGCACGCGCAGCCGAACCAGAGCGTTCAGGAGTGGCTCCATCTCCGCTGGCTGGCCAAAATTCGTGAGGTCGCCGGCCAGGACCAGCAGGTCGGCCTCATCGCGCACCTGGTTGAGCTGATCACGTAACGCACTATAGCGCTGAGCAGTGAAGTGTAGATCGGCAGTTGCAGCAATTCTCATTTCTTCGCTGGCCATTGCCCCTTAGCCGTCGGCTCGGTGTCTGCTCCCAAAGATTAGCCGCATGTTTTACCTGCGAAGCTTATTAGCTTCGGCTCTCTTCTTTGGCGATATTCCTCAAGCAGATTCTCAAGGCCCCATTCTTGCAGATCAATGGCAAACATCACCTCATCGACCAAGCTGCCCCGGAATGGAGCCTTTAGATCTGGCTTCTTGATTTCGTTTTTAAACCGCGCAAGCAGATCCTGCCACAGCACGAGGGGAACGTAATCGCTATGAGCTGGATATACGAAATGAAACAGGATCAGGGCCCAGAATAGAATTTCCCAATGCTCACCGGCGTGTCGTAACACGCGATCCCAGTCCAGCCGGCCTTTTGTGCCATAAATAATGTGGGCGATGTCAGCGCCATCAAATCTCTCTCTACGGGTGACGAAGAGCTTCGAAGCAAGAAGCTCCTCTGGAGCAAGCACGCGAGTAGGAATATCGACGATCAACGCAGGATGAGCCAGTTCGATCCACGAAGAATCAACTGTAATCACCGCGTTGCTCATGCCGGTGATCAGGTCCACAAAGAACTCATCTCGATGAGCTTTGGCCAGCCAGACCGGATCGCAAATCTCACATTCGAATCCATGCTCACGCAAATGCCCGAGCGCCTTCGCCACGTCTTCGGAGCGCAAAAAGATGTCGAGATCTTTCGTGTAGCGGCAGATTCCGGTGTGCTGCTGCAGCGCAAACGCGCCAGCCACAGCGTAGGGCACGTGCCGGTCTTCAAGGATGCTTAACACCTCTCGGTAGAGACCCTCTTGCTTCGGAGGGATCGCCACCGGAATGGAGGATGTCAGCGTCGCGCCGTCCGGCAATTTGTCAGCTGGTTCCGGCATGAGCCGCTTGGATGTGCTTTTCTGCCTTGCGGTTGCAGTTGCGGTACTTAGATCAGGCAACCCGGCAGGCCGTGTGGATAAAACCCATGAGGCTTGATGCGACGTCCCGATTGGCATTCCCTCACCCTCACATGAACAAATCTGCTGTATCGCACCATGCCCTTGCGCAATGGTGCGCCCTTCAAAAACCGTCCCATAGTTCGGCACAACGGCACAATTCAAATCCGCATCTTTTGGGGCGAACGTCTTATGTCCTCCACGCTCGATCCCTTGACGGGCAAATCAGCCCTGACTCCTCTCGGCAATGAAATCAACGGAGAGAGCCTTGCCCAACGAATCGCGGAACTCGGTGATTGGTTCCACAATCTCGACCTTCATGGAGTTCACACCGCGCCCTATCATTTTCTTGGTGACTTTCCGAACATCAAGTGGCAACCGATCAGCAAAGCGATTCCGCAGGATCTCACCGGCGCCACGGTCCTGGATATTGGCTGCAACGCAGGGTTCTACTCGATTCAGATGAAGCAGCGCGGAGCAGGGCAGGTGCTTGGCATCGACGTAGATGATCGTTATCTAAATCAGGCGCGCTTTGCGGCAAAGACTCTAGGCCTGGACATCGAGTTCAGGAAATGTTCGGTATATTCGGCAGACGAAATTCCGGGACAATTTGATTACGTCTTGTTTATGGGTGTGTTCTACCACCTCCGCTACCCGCTCTTTGCTCTGGACAAGATCATCAAGAAAGTTGCAGGAAAGCTGGTATTTCAGACCATGATTCGCGGCTCCGAAGAGGCGCGAATCTGGAATGACGACTATCCTTTCTGGAACAAGGAGATTTTTCGCGACCCGGATTTCCCGGCGATGTATTTCATCGAGAAGAGTTACTCCCACGATTACACAAACTGGTGGATTCCGAACCGCGCTGCGGTCGAGGCGATGCTCCGGAGTTCGGGGCTGGAGATTATCGAGCATCCTGAACCGGAGACATGGATCTGCGAACCGCGCAGGAGCACGCAACGCGGACGGTACATTTTGGATTTGGAACTAGAAGGGACGTTGTGACGTTTCTGAACAAACATATCGTCACATCAACTTCGCGGTCGGACACGGACGCCACGTCATAGCACTGAGGAACTTCCCGAGGAACCATGGTCGAAGCGGTAATGCTGTGGAACGAGCCGAACAATCTATCGCATTGGGATTTCCATATCGATCCTGAATGGATGATGTTTGCTGAGATGACGATTGCCGCGGCCGGTGCCATCCGGAAGATTAATCCCAATCTAAAGATCGTGCTGGGTGGTATGTCTCCTGTCGACGCGAATTTCGTCCGTCTGCTGGCTGGGCATGGGGTATTGGATCAGGTCGACGTGGTCGCCATTCACGGTTTCCCGTTGGACTGGAACCACTGGAGCATCCATGACTGGCCGCAGAAGGTCGAGGAGATTCGCCGCGTGGCCGACAGGCCGGTTTGGGTTTCAGAAGCCGGGGCATCTTCGTTCGGCGCAGAAGAAGTGCAAGTGTTCGGTATGAAACGAACCGCGGAGTTGTTACTGCCGGTTGTTGACCGGGTGCATTGGTACAGCCTTTTTGACCTGCCGTCTAGCTGGACCGCGACCACTCGCCACAAAGAAGCAGAGGGCAGTGCTTATTATCGGCATTACTACATGGGATTGGTGCGGGAAGACGGCAGCCCCAAACCAGCGGCTTCGTGTTTCCCGCAAGGCCTGGGAATTTGCCAGTGGTTCCACTATGAGGATTCAAGGCTGAGTTCCGCAGTGAAGTGGCTGCGCAAACTAAACGTCCGCTATCTGCGCACCGGCGTGAGCTGGGCAGACTCATATCGGCCCGGTGCCGAAGAGTGGTTTGATCGTCAAATGCAAGCGCTGGGGGAATTTGATATAACCATGACTCTGTGCTTCACGCCCGAGCACCTTGGCCAAGCGCCGCATTACACCAGTCCTCCAAAGAACCCCGAACATTTTGCCGAGTTTGCTGTCTGGGCGGTTCAAAAATATGCGCCCGGCAGGCCTAATAGATCAGCGCCTTCTAGACGCACGGAACCGATGCCAGCAGCAGCGCTGGAGGCCATCTGATACTGTTTGCCGATGAGATCCCGGCGGGAGTTCTACACGAGCGCACACAGCGGATATAGCAAGAATGTCACTTCGAGAAACATTGGTTTCTAGGCAGCGCGTTTAAGGGTACTCTCATCCAACTTTCGCCCATAGAAGGTGACCGGGCGATGCTTCTCTACCGTTCTGCATCTCCGGCGCTCACGTTCTTGTAGCTCAGGGCAAAGGAGCCAAAGCTTAGTGGGCAAGAAAGTCCTGATTACCGGCGGCGCCGGATTTGTTGGATCACACACCGCGGACACTTTAATTCGAAAAGGTCACGCCGTTCGCATTTTCGACAATCTCACTGAGCAGGTACATGCAGCCGGAGTTCCTCCTGCATATATCCCTACAGAAGCGGAATTCGTGCGTGGAGACATGCGCGATCTGGAAGCCCTAGGCAAGGTAGTGCGCGGGGTAGATGTGATCTTTCATCTGGCAGCAGCAGTTGGTGTGGGCCAATCGATGTTTGAGATTGCGTACTACACAGCCGTGAACAATCAAGGCTCGGCGAATCTGCTGCAAGCAATTCTTGATACCCGCACGCGCGTGGAAAAGATCGTGGTTGCATCCTCGATGTCGATTTACGGCGAGGGCCAATACTTTTGCTCGGAGTGTGGCCCCGTAGCTCCTCCGCCGCGGCCGGCAGCACAGCTAAAGAAAAGGCGCTGGCACACGGTGTGTCCGCAGTGCGGTGAAATTGTTACTCCGATTCCTACAGATGAGAGCAAGCCGCTGCAGTCCACTTCGATCTACGCGCTTTCAAAAAAAGATCAGGAAGAAATGCTGCTGCTTTTTGGCCGCACGTACGGGATCCCGGTCGTTGCATTGCGCTACTTCAATATTTACGGGACCCGACAATCGCTCTCCAATCCCTACACCGGCGTAGCCGCAATCTTCGCCTCGCGGCTGATGAACGGAAATTTACCGATCGTATTTGAGGACGGTCTGCAGATGCGCGACTTTGTCAGCGTTCACGACATCGTGCAGGCGAACCTTCTGGCGATTGAGAATCCAGCGGCAGACGGGCGCGCACTAAACGTAGGCTCGGGACATCCGGTCACGATTGCGGAAATTGCAGCCGAGCTGAGCGCAGCGCTCGGGCGGCCGCCTCTAATGGAAATTACGGATAAATATCGGGCTGGCGACATCCGTCATTGTTTTGGAGACATTTCCGCAATTGCCGATTTGCTGGGTTATCGCCCGCGAGTTCGCCTGAAACAAGGGATTCAAGAGCTGGTGAATTGGTTGAAGTCACAGAATGCAAACGATCACGTGGAGGATGCGATGGAACGATTAAACGTGTACGGATTGGTGGCGTGAAAGAGTTGCACCGTCGATCCGCATCGCGCAACTCTTCCCGGTACGTGGGGTGCAATGAGTAAGGTCGTGCCATTTCATTCGGTGGTGATTTTTGGAGGTGCTGGGTTCATTGGCTCGAATTGGGCTTCCCGGCTACTCAAAACTACCGAAGCCAGAGTTCACATCTTCGACAATTTGTCACGCCGCGGAGTGCAGCACAACGTGAGTTGGTTGCGGCGTGTGGCTGGAGATTCTGACCGGCTGAAGATCACTGTTGGCGACGTTCGCGATGCGACGCTGGTGCATCGTGCTGTGCAGCCGGCAACCGAGGTGTACAACTTTGCGGCGCAAGTTGCGGTCACGACTTCGATTGATGATCCTCGCGAAGACTTTGAGATCAACGTCGGTGGTACGCTGAATATCCTTGAAGCCGCACGCAAGAGTGGGCGCAAGCCCTTTCTTCTGTTTACTTCGACCAACAAGGTTTACGGTCAACTTGGCTCGCGCAATCTAACCATCGCACCAACGCGCTACAGATGCGCCGATCAGCGAGGCGTGAGCGAATCGCAGCCGTTGGATTTCTACTCGCCCTACGGTTGCTCCAAAGGCGCCGCCGATCAATACGTCCACGATTACAGCAGAATTTTCGGGTTGCCCACAGTTGTGTTTCGCATGTCGTGCATTGCCGGTCCGCGGCAATTCGGCACGGAAGACCAGGGATGGGTAGCACATTTTCTTTACTCAGCGCTCCAAGGCCGGCCCGTGATTATTTACGGGGATGGACGGCAGGTACGTGATGTGCTGTACATCGAAGACCTGTTGCAAGCGTTCGAATCCGTCAGAGATCGCGTGGAGACCACCGGAGGCGAGGTCTACAACGTCGGTGGTGGCCTGGAGAACTCAACGTCGCTGCTGGAGATCATCTCTGAAATTGAACGCGTGACGGGCAAAAAGCTGCAGCACACGATGGACCTGGCCCGGCCGGGAGATCAACCGTTTTATGTAACTGATTTTTCCAAACTACACCGTCACACAGACTGGCAGCCGAAAGTTAGTGTGCCGCGCATTCTGGAGAACATGAGCGCGTGGTGGAAGGCTAATCGCGATCTGTTCACCGCGTTTGTGCCTGCGCGAGTACCAATCTCCGCGCTCCAGCACGCTCCGGAGGTGGCATCGTGAAGTTTGCCCTGGTCAATCCGGCGTGGAGCTTTGAAGGCTCCACTTACTTCGGCTGCCAGGAGCCGCACTATCCGCTGGAGTTGCTGTTCGCGTTCGACAAAATTAAACAAGGTGGTCATGAGCCAATCCTGATCGACGCCCAGGTGGAAAAGCTAACGACAGCACAGGTCAGACAACGGCTGGATGAGTTTCACCCCAATTTCCTGGTTATTCCGACTGCTCCCTCATACTTGTTTTGGCGCTGTCCTCCTCCAGAGTTGCGGGTTCCGCGCCAATGGTTCGCAGAGCTTGGAGACGGAGCAGTAAAGGTGGCAATCGGTCCGCATCCCTCAGCGACGCCTGCAGCCACGCTGCGGAAGCTGAACTGCGACGTTGCCATGCGTGGCGAACCCGACGAGACGCTCGTGCAACTCGCATCGCGCCCATGGACGGAAATCGACGGGTGCTGCTGGAAGGACGAGAACGGCGAACACCTGAGTCCATCATTGGCTGTTGCGGACATGAGGAGTCTGGGGACGCTCAGCTTTGAGAATTACAAGGTCGAAGCGCACGAGCATCGGCATCATGTTTTTAGCGGTGCCGGACGCGGCGCTGAACTGGAGTTTGCCCGCGGCTGTCCCTGGAGCTGCACATTCTGCAACAAAACTTTATTCCGAAATAAATTCCGCGAGCGCGATGTCGATGCTGTGCTTGCGGAAGTGGACAACCTCGTGGCGCGCGGGGTCAATTACATCTATTGGATTGATGAGATTTTCGGCGTCGGCAAAAATGTCCGACGGCTCCTCGAAGGATTGCGGTATCGGCCCGTAACTATCGGCCTACAAACCCGAATTGATCTCTGGGATGAAGAAACGCTTGACCTACTCGGACAAGCTCACTGCATCTCCATGGAGTGTGGGATTGAATCCATCACAGATGAGGGCAGGGACGAGCTGAATAAGAACTGCCGCATGTCAACCGAAAGGCTCTCTCAATTATTGATCTACGCCAAAGGGCGTATCCCATGGGTGCAAGCGAATCTGATCCTCACCGACCAGGACAATCGTGATGGAATCCGCGCCTGGCAGGATAATCTGAAGAAGCACGGGGTTTGGGTGAGCGAACCCGTGCCGATGTTCCCATTCCCGGGCACACCACTCTACACACAGATGTTCGGTCCCCTGGATGATCGGGCTTGGGAGCGGGCGCATCGTTACTACACCGGTCGATTTCACGAGAAAGATTACAGCGACATTCAAGATTCGCATCCGGCGCCAATCGAGGATCTGGAATGCACGTGTTAATGACCGCCGATACCGTGGGTGGCGTCTGGACGTATACCCAGGAATTGGTGAGCCAATTGATACAGCAAGGCATTCGTGTGACCTTGGTGAGCCTCGGAAAATTGCCATCGCCTCAACAGAGTGCATGGATTGATGCTCTGCCTGAGCTGGACTACCGTCCGACTGACTATCGGCTGGAGTGGATGCAGGATTCCGAGCGCGATGTCGAGGAATCCGGCAATTATCTCGAATCGGTGATTCGTGAAGTTCGTCCTGATCTGTTGCATTTGAATCAATATTGCTACGGCACAGTTTCGCCGGAACTGCCGCGGATTGTCGTGGCCCACAGCGATGTAGTGAGCTGGTGGGTCGCGGTTCACGGCCATGAACCCGAGGAGACGCCGTGGATTCGCTGGTATCGAGATACCGTGACGAGTGGATTAGGTTGCGCCGACGTGGTGGTTGCGCCGTCGCAATGGATGCTGGACGCTCTCCGAAATTACTACACACGCCCAGGTTTCGGAGTGGTGGTTTACAACGGTCGTGATCCTGCGCGGTTCGACCCAGATCGTCCGAAAAAAGATTTTATTCTTTCAGTTGGCCGGCTATGGGATAAGGCGAAGCAAGTCGCATTATTGCTGCAGCGCGATCAGGCAATTCCCGTGTGCATCGCAGGATCAGGAGAGGAGCCAGGGAAAGACGTCGGTTGCGAGAACGAACCGACCATCAAGAATCAGCAATTGAAAGGCTCACAATCTCCTGAGCAATTACGCGGATTGTTCGCTGACGCGGCAATTTATGCGGCAACTTCTTGCTATGAGCCGTTTGGCCTTGCTCCCCTGGAGGCTGCCTTGTCGGGATGCGCCCTCGTAGCCAACGACATTCCCACGTTTCACGAGCTGTGGGGGGACTCTGCCTGTTATTTCCAGCGTAACGATCCCGATGACCTCGCTACGATCATCACTGTTCTGAGCAAGGATAAGCAATTGCGCAGGAAGTACGCGGACGCTGCATATGAAACAGCCCAAGTGAAGTTCACCGCCGAGGCGATGACCGCGCAGTACGCGGCGTTGTATCAATCCGTGACATCAGCCGAGGCGGTGGCATGATCGGACGGCTCAGGATCTGCATCTTCGCGCATTCCTGGATTTCTGACTGGAATCATGGGAACGCTCACTTCTTGCGCGGCCTGGCCTACGAGTTGGACCGACTCGGGCATGACGTGCGCTGCTACGAAGAGGTCGACTCCTGGTCAATGACGAATCTGCTCGAAGAAGGCATCGACCGGGCGACGGAAGCATTCCGCAATTTTCGCAAGGCATTTCCCACTCTGGATGTGCGCTTCTATCGGAATGATGCAAGCCTGCTGCCTTTTCTCGAAGAGCAGTTGCGCGAAGCCGACGTTGTTATTCTTCACGAGTGGAACGACCCGAAACTCGCCGAAGCCATCGTCTCTTTGAAAGCAAAGTTAGGTTTTCGGGCGCTATTTCACGATACGCATCATCGGGCATACACCAATCCGAAAGAGATTTTGCGTCTGCCGCTGGCGCGGTTTGATGGCGTGCTCGCGTTTGGGGAGGCGATTCGCCGTATCTACACTGACGGTTTTGGGGTGCAACGAGTTTGGACATTTCATGAGGCCGCGGACACAGCGCACTTCCGCCCTCTGCCGCGCGAGAAAGATACGGACGTGATCTGGATAGGAAACTGGGGCGACGAAGAGCGTACCCGCGAACTGGAAGAGTTCCTAATAACGCCGGCTCGTCAGCTCAGCGATCGCAAAATCGCGGTCCATGGAGTCCGCTATCCAAGACACGTGCAGGAGCGCCTGGCGAATGCGGGAATTGAATTTCGCGGGTACCTGCCGAACCTGGAAGTGCCGCAGGCTTACGCGCGCAGTGCTCTCACCGTGCATGTGCCGCGCAAGTATTATGCCAACGGCTTGTCAGGCGTCCCGACGATACGTGTTTTCGAGGCGCTGGCCTGTGGCATTTCCCTAGTGTGCTCTCCTTGGGTCGATACAGAAGGTCTTTTCCGCGCGGGTGAAGACTACTTCTGTGTTCCAGACGGACGCGCCATGGAAGCCGAAATCAGGCATTTGCTGGCCGACGAGGCTGCCCGACAGCAAATAGCAAACAGTGCGGTGGAAACTATCCGGCGGAGCCATACCTGCGCGCACCGCGCGGTTCAGTTATTGGAAATCTGCGAGGAGCTGGGGAAATGAAACTTTTTGTTTTCGGTTCCAGCCTGACCTCTTCTTATTGGAACGGCGCGGCCACTTATTACCGGGGAATCTACAAGAACCTGCATGCGCTCGAATATCAGATCACATTTGCCGAACCGGACATCTACGGTCGTCAGCAGAAGCGCGATGCTGGCGAAATCGATTATGCGACGGTACGTGTTTACCGGACGCCGAAAGATCTAGATCGCATGCTCACCGAAGCATGCGAAGCGGGTTTGATCATCAAGCACAGCGGCGTGGGCGCTGATGACGAGCGCTTGGAAGCGGATGTGCTGCAATGCCGCGCAGCGCACACAAGAATAGCATTTTGGGATGTTGACGCTCCCGCGACATTAGCCAGGGTAGAAGAGAACCCATGCGATCCATTTCGCCAGCTCATTCCGCAATACGATTTCATATTTACGTACGGCGGTGGCCTTCCGGTCGCGGAACACTATTTGCAGCTGGGCGCGAAGAATTGCATTCCAATTTACAACGCCCTCGATCCGGACACACACCATCCAGTCGCCCCCGACACGAGTGTTAATTGCGATCTTGCTTTCATTGGACACCGCCTGCCCGACCGCGAGCAACGAGTCGAGCAATTCTTCTTCGCTGCTTCAGAGAGCGCGTCTGAGTGCTCATTTCTTTTGGGCGGGGAAGGGTGGGGAAACCGGCCATTACCAGCCAACGTGCGGTGGATTGGCCACGTGGGCAGTTCTGCGCACAACCGCATCAACTGCTCAGCGCGGATGGTGCTAAACATCAACCGGCAGTCCATGGCTAGAGTGGGATTCTCGCCTCCAACGCGCGTATTTGAAGCCGCGGGAGCTGGAGCTTGTGTCATCACTGATGCATGGGCAGGAATAGATCAGTTTTTTGAGCCGGGACGCGAAATTCTGGTGGCTGAGTCGGCGGAAGATATTGTCTCGTTTTTGCGCGAGACTCCCCGCCAAGCAGCCTGCGAGATCGGAAAAGCCATGCGGGAGCGAGCGCTTCGTGATCACACTTATTCGTTGCGGGCACATCAAGTGCACGAGGCATTACACGCGGAGAAGGAGTTGATTGCGAGCCCCACAGGGAATTCGATTCCCGCGATCAACTCCTTTGCCTGAGGAGCGAAATTGAAAATCACCATCCTGGGATTATCGATTACGTCATCGTGGGGCAACGGACACGCGACCACGTATCGCGCCCTCGCCCGGGCCCTGCGCGCTCGCGGTCATCGTATTGTTTT
>Ga0209472_1000242_pt1 | contig 33591 bp, 29 predicted proteins | sample GraSoiAngelo_130_FD_185887 | JGI IMG/M metagenome (GOLD analysis project Ga0209472, IMG submission 185887) | Grasslands soil microbial communities from the Angelo Coastal Reserve, California, USA - 14_0929_02_20cm (SPAdes) (version 2) | ecosystem: Environmental > Terrestrial > Soil > Grasslands ... | reverse complement strand
AGGTCGATCGGGCCGGGCAGGCGGTACACGTCCCGTGCCTCGAGGTCGTGCGCCCCCGTCAGCATCTCGACGAAGGCGTCGTCGGCGTCGGCCGAGATCTCGAGGCGCACGGGGTCGCTCCGCCGACGCTGCCGCAGACTCTCCTCGATCATCTCCAGGAGGTCTTCGGCGTCCTCCTCCTCGATCGTCAGGTCGGTGTTCCGGGTCACGCGGAATACGGTGTGGCTCACCACGCGCAGTCCACCGAACAGCTCGCCCAGGTGGCGGGCGATGATGTCTTCGAGCAGGACGAAGCGCACGCGTCCCTCGCCGTGGGTCGATACGATCACGACGCGGTCGAGCAGCGCGGGAACCTGGACGACGGCGAAGTGGCGTCCCGACTTCTGCCCGCCGTTCCGGCGCTTGACCACCAGGGCGATGTTGAGGCTCTTGTTGTGGACGTGCGGGAACGGGTGTCCCGGGTCGATGGCCAGCGGCGTGAGGACGGGGGCGATGCTGGCGCGAAACAAGGTGTCCACGTGCCGCCGCTCGGCCTCGGTCAAGTCGTCGAGTCGCACGCGCTCCACTCCGCCCCCCGCGAGGCCGGGGAGGACCTCGTCGTCCAGGATGCGGTACTGCTCGGCCACGAGCTCGTGGGCGCGACGGTCGATGGCCGCGAGCTGCTCGGCCGGGGCCATGCCGTCGGCGCCGTAGTCCTGCGGCTCCACGCCGGCGTACACCTGTTGCTGCAGCCCCGCCACCCGGATCTCGAAGAACTCGTCGAGGTTGGAGCTGAAGATCGCCAGGAACTTCAGCCGCTCGAGCCACGGGTTCGTGGCATCGGCTGCCTCTTCCAGCACCCGTGCGTTGAACTCGAGCCACGACAGCTCGCGGTTCAGGTAGTGGTCCGGTGGGAACTGGGGGGGGACGCGGTCGGGCACGGTCAGCTCCGGCCCTTCGGCCGGGACCACACCAGGTCCAGGTCGCTGCCGAACGCCCGCTCGAACAGGGCGGCCTTGCGCTTGGCGTCTTCCAGCTCGATCGACGGATCGCGGGCCGCGCTCGTGTGGATCCGCACCCAGCCGTCGCCCATCCGGCACCGGACGCGCTCGACGACCTGGCCGTGTGTCCGATCGAGGCCGTCGGCCACGCGCAGGATGCCCGCGAGCCGCCGGACCAGGCGGCGCTCGCCGCGGTCGAGGCGGGCGAAGTTGGCGTGCGACTTCTTGGGGAACGCGCGCCGGTGATAGCGCGCCACGTTGGCGATCAGCTCGATTTCGCGAGCCGAGAAGCCGCGCAGGTCCCCGTGCATGATCAGGTGGTACGCGTGCTTGTGATGCCGCTCGTGGTTGATCAGGTAGCCGATGTCGTGCAGCAGCGCGGCGGCCCGGAGGATGTCGGCGCCGGTGGGCGGGAGCGCGTAAGCATCCCGCAGCGCGTCGAAGAGCTCGGCCGCGAGGCGGGCGACCTGCTCGCAGTGCCGCTCGTTCGAGCGGCACTTGCGGGCGAAGCGGCGCGCCAGCTCCAGGCGGTCCGGCGGCTGGACCCGGCTCGCGGGCGCGACCCCCGACAAGTCGTCGATCATCGACAGCAGGACGCCGTCGCGGACTCCGCGATCGTTCACCAGCACGCGCTGGGTGCCGAGCCACCGCGTAAGGCGCGCGATGACGGCCACGCCGGCCACGATGATGTCGGCGCGCTGCGGATTCAGCCCGGGGATCTGGCGGCGGACGTCGAGGGGCGTCTCGGTCAGCCGGGCCAGCAGGCGCGTGATCTCGGCGCGGCTCAACTGGTAGTCGCGCGCGGTGGTGACCTTGCCGTCCCGCTCGGCCTGCGCCATCGCGGCGAGATTCGTGAACGTACCTCCGCTACCGATCATCACTTCGGCCGCGAACGGCGGCTTCCCGATCGCGTCCTCGATGGTCTGATCGATGGTGCGACGGAGCGCCTTCCAGTGCTTCTGTCTGAGCGGGTCGGACTTGCAATACCGCTCGGCGAGGCGGACGGCGCCGAGCGGGAGCGACACGACCTGCTCCACGAGGCCGCCCGCGGCCAGGATCACTTCGGTACTCCCGCCGCCGATATCCACGATCGCCGTGAGCTGATCGTCCAGGTCGAAGTGCCGGGTGACGCTGCGGAACGCGAGTCGCGCCTCCTCCTCCGCGGGTACGACCTCGAGGCGAACGCGATGCCGGCGCCACGCTTCGCTCACGAAATCGCGTCCGTTCGCGGCCTCCCGCACCGCAGCGGTGGCGATCGCGCGCAGCTCGGCGACGGCGAAGCCGTCCGCGATGGCCTTCATCCGGCCGAGCGCCTGCAAGGACTGCTGCATCGGAGTGTCGCCCAGGCGGCCGTCGCGGTACAGCCCGCGGCCGAGACGGGTCATCTCCCGGTCCTCGTCCAGCACGCGGTAGGAGCCGTCGGGCTGCACTTCGGCCACGACGAGCCGCATGGAGTTGGTGCCGATGTCGATGGCGGCGAGGCGCGGGAGCGTGGACGGTTGAACGCCAGGCTTCGTCGGGGCCGGTGGTGCCGCCGGATGCGCGCCTGCCGTAGCTGTAGCGGTCACGATGCAGTCGAGGGGGTGAGGAGTACGTGCTGCAACGACGCTGCTAATCTATCCTTGCGCGGGGCCCACGGAAGGCTGCGATTGTCACAATCGTGCATCGACACGGGCCTCTCGGAAACGCACGGGCACGGAGGCATGCGCCGCTCAACAAGTTACGCGCCGCGACATGGCCGTGGCGCCCGATGCCATGGATCGAGTCCACCTCGCTCACGCTACGTCGGCTTCGGGGAAGAACATCCGGACGGTTGTGCCCTTCCCCAGAGTGCTCCGCGCTTCGACACGCCCGCCGTGCGCCTCGACCAGGTGCTTCACGATCGCGAGGCCGAGCCCCGTACCGCCCTCTTCGCGCGAGCGGCCGGGATCGGCCCGGTAGAAGCGCTCGAAGATGCGAGGCAGGTGGTCCGGGGCAATCCCCGAGCCGGTGTCCGCGACGGAGACGATCACGCCACCCGGAGCCGATTCGAGCGAGACGGTGATCCGGCCCCCGGTTGGCGTGTGTCGCAGGGCGTTGTCGAGCAGGTTGGTCAGGACCTGGCGCAACGCGTCCGGATCGGCGGTGACATCATGGACGTCACCCGCCGCCGCCGTGAACTGAATCCGCCGCTCGCGTGCCCGGTCCGCGAACGCGGCCCACGCGTCGTCCGCGAGCTCGCGCACGTCCACCAGCTCCGGATGTGGCTGCCAGCGCCCCGATTCGATGCGCGATAGGTCCAGCAGATCGTCCACGAGTCGATGCATCCGGCGCGCGTTGCTCAAGATGGGTCGGGCGAAGCGCTCGGTTTGGGTCCCCGGGCTCGCTTCGGTAGCGAGGGTTTCCGCGTATCCCGCGATGGAGGTGAGCGGCGTCTTGAGCTCGTGGGAGACGTTGGCGACGAAGTCGCGGCGCACGGCTTCGAGGCGCCGCAGCTCGGTCACGTCGCGAATCACGAGGAGCCCGCCCCCGTTCGGCAGCGCGCGGCCGGTGACGAGCAGCGTGCGCCCAGCGCGCTCCAGCTCCTGTGGCTCCGCTTCGGCCCCGCTGAGCACGGTCGCCACCAGGTCGCGGGCCGCCTTCTCGTGGAACAGCTCGGCGAGCGCGGGAAACGGATCATCCGGTCCGTACCCCAAGAGGCGCCGGGCCGCCCGGTTGAGGGTGACGATCGTGCCGCGGGCGTCGGCTGCCACGACGCCGTCGGCCATGGTCTCGATCAGCGTCGCGGTCTCCTCGCGCTCGCGTACCAGGTCGGTGAAGCGCTGGTCGAGCTGGGCGTGCATGGCGCGGAGCGCGACGATGTGATGGGCGACCTCGGGGACGCGCGAGTCGGGGAACGCCGGCGGCCGGCCGTCGGCGATCGCGCGGGCGGCGCCGCCGAGCTGCACGAGCGGCTTGGCGACCTCCAGGGCGAGCACCCAGGCCAGCGCCCCGGCGGCGAGGAGCACGGCCAGCCCCGCGAGCGCCACGGTGCGCTGCACCGCGTCCACCTGCGCGTCCACGGCGGCGAGGGTGGTGGAGACCCTCACCACGGCGAGCCCGGCGGGGCCGCCGCGCACCGCGACATACATCCGCCGCTCGTTGGTGGACGCGCTGAGACGCTCCGCGCGACCGACGCCTGCGGACAACGCCTGCTGAACCTCGGGACGCAGCAAGTGGTTCTCCAGTCGATCGAGCGCGGCGCGGTCGAACTCGGCGTCTCCTCGCACGGTACCCTTGGAGTCGATCAGCGTCACGCGTTGATCGATGGGGGCGCCGATCTCGCGGGCCAACTCGGGCCAACGCAGCGAGTCGGCCGGCAGGAGGACCGCCACGAGGCGTGCCTCGCGCTCGAGCCCGCGGGCGACCTCGTCCTCCAGGTGGCGCCGCAGCAGCCGGTCCGCGGCGATGGTGAGTCCGGCGACGGCGGCGGCCACGAGCAGGCTCGTCGTGACGAACAGCCGCGTGGCGAGCTTCACGAGCGCTTGCGGCCGCGCAGCTCGGGGGCCGGGCGGCGGAACCGGTAACCCGTGCCGCGGACGGTTTCGATGCAATCGCCCGCCTTGCCGAGCTTCTGTCGCAGCCGCTGCACGTGCATGTCCACCGTGCGCGTCTGGATATCGGGATGCGCCTGCCAGACCGCCTCGAGCAGCTGGGCCCGGCTCTGCACCCTTCCTTCGCGCTCGATGAGCGTGCGCAGCAGCTTGAACTCGGTCGCGGTGAGCTCGACCTCTTGGGCGTCGACGGTCACCCGGTGCGCGCTGCGGTCCAACGCGATCGGCCCGGCGGTGACGAGGCCGCCGGCCGCGACGGCCGGCGCCGCCAGCCGGCGCAGCACCGCGCTGACGCGGAGCACGAGCTCCTGCGGCGAGAACGGCTTCGGGAGATAGTCGTCGGCGCCGAGCGAGAGGCCTTTGATGCGGTCCGGCTCGTCCTTGCGCGCCGTGAGCAGAATGATGCCCAGGTCCTTCGTTTCCTCGCGACGGCGCAGCTCGGCGAGCACGTCGTAGCCCGAGACGCCGGGTAGCATCAGGTCGAGCACGACGAGGTCGGGCCGCTCTTCCCGCGCCGTGCGCACGGCATCGCGCCCGGTCGCGGCCGTGATTACCCGGTAGCCTGCCTTGGCGAGGTGGTACGCGACGAGCGCGGTGATGTCCGGCTCGTCGTCGACTACGAGGATGCGGTGGCTCTCCGACTCGGTCATAAGGTCGTCCAAGGTAGCGCAACGCGCTCGCCCTCCGCAATTTTCAGCGCACTATGTATGTGCTCCTGGCGCTGCTCGCCGTCCAACAACCCGCCCCGCCTTCCGCTTCCCCCGTTTCCGATACCGCACACGTCGTGATCGTCGCCACGACGGACGTGCACGGCCGAGTGCTCGGCTGGGACTACGTGCGGGACGCCCCGGCGCCCGGGGGCTTGTCGCGCGCCGCGACCATGGTCGAGGCGCTGCGGGCCCAATACCCGGAGCAGGTCGTGCTGGTGGACGCGGGCGACCTGATCGAAGGCAACCTGTTCGCCGCCTACTTTGCCGAGCGCGATTCCCAACGCCCCCACCCGGTGGTGGATGCGCTGAACGCGATGCAGTACGACGCCGCCACTCCCGGGAACCACGAGTTCGACTTCGGGCCGGCCGTGCTGGCGCGGGCCACCGGCGACGCGACGTACCACTACGTCTCCGCCAACGTCTTCCGGGGCGCGAGCGATACGCTCGCGTATCCTCCCTATGTCGTCGTCACGCGGGCGGGCGTGAAAATCGGGATTACCGGCCTCACGACGCCCGGCGTGATGGTGTGGGACCGGAGCGAGCTGGGCGGTCGGATCCGGGTTCGGCCGATCGCGGAGGCCGCACCGCTCGCCTTGCGTCGCCTCGATCTGGCGGGCGCCGATCTCAAGGTCGTTCTCGTTCATAGCGGCCTCAACGAGCCGTCGTCCTATGACACGGCGGGTGTCGGCGCCGAAAACGCCGCGCTTGGGCTCGCGAGCATCCCGCTCCCCGCTCCCCGACCGGACCTCGTGATCGTGGGGCACAGCCACAAGGAGATGCGCGACTACGTCGTGAACGGCGTGCACTTCGTGCAGCCGAGGAACTTTGCGCTCAGTCTCGCGGTCGTGCACGTCTCACTCGCGAAGGAGACGACTGGGTACCGCGTGGTCGCGATGCGCTCGGAGCTGATCCCGCTCGCCACGGTGGCCGAGCTGCCGCGGTTCGTGCGACGCTTCACCGCCGCGCACGAGCGGGCCCGCGCCTGGGGAGCGATGCCGCTGGGGTCCGCGGGCCCGGGTTTCTCCGCGCGGTACGGGCGCGCCGAAGACACACCGCTGCTGGATTTCATCAACGAGGTGCAGCGTCGTCGTGCCGGCGCCGATGTCTCGGCCGCCGCCGACTTCGACCTGGGTGCGGGCCTTCCGGAAGGCGAAGTGCGAGAGCGCGACGTGTCGGGGATCTATCCCTACGAGAACACGCTGCGCGCGGTCCGCATCTCCGGCGACCAGCTCAAGACGTACCTCGAGCAGGCGGCTCGGTACTTCCGCACCTATCAGCCGGGCGCGCCACTGATCAACGACAGCGTCGCGGGCTTCAACTTCGACGTCGTGAGCGGCGTGACCTACACCATCGACCTGACGCAAGGACCGGGTCGGCGTATCCGCGGGCTCGCGTTCCGCGGGCGCGCCGTCACGGCGGCGGACAGCTTCACCCTGGCCCTGAGCAGCTACCGCCAGTCGGGAGGCGGCGGCTACACCATGCTCCGAGGTGCGCGCGTCGTGTACGACCGGGGCGAGTCGATCCGGGACCTCCTCGCCGACGAGATCCGGACGCGCCGGCTCCTGACCGCACAGGGGGTGTATTCGCCCAGCTGGTCGCTGGGGCCGGCGGAAGCGCGAGCGGCCCTGCGCCAGGCGTTCACCCCGTCCGTGGTCGCCGTGCCCCGGCCCGACAGCACGCTGCTCCGGGTGTTGGCGATCAACGACTTCCACGGCGCGCTCGAGCCGCAGGTGTGGCCCTGGTCCGCGGGGCGCCCGGTCGGCGGGGCGGCCGCACTCAAGCCGTGGCTCGACAGCCTCGCGCGGGCATGCTTCTGCACCAGCATCCGGCTCGACGGCGGCGACGAAATGCAGGGGACGCCGGTCTCCGACTTCAATTTCGGACGGCCGGCGATCGCCGCGCTGAACGCACTCGGGGTCGACGCGGCGGCCATCGGCAACCACGAGTTCGACTGGTCGGTAGACACGCTGCGCGCCCGGATGGCCGAGGCGCACTACCGCTTCCTGGGGGCGAACATCACCGATTCGGCGGGCACCGCCCGGCCGGACTGGGCCGAGCCGTTCACCGTGATCGAGCGCGGCGGCGTGCGCGTGGCGGTGATCGGGCTCGCCCTACCGGCGACGCCCGAGACCACCGCGCCGCGGAACGTCCGGGGGCTCGCCTTCGGCGACGGCGCGCGGGCGGTGCGCCGCGTGCTGCCGCAGGCCCGCGCCGCGGGCGACTACGTAATCGTCGTGGCGCACGTGGGCGCGTTCTGCGACGGCGACGGCGCGGCGGCGCCTCTGGGACCGGCCGCCTGTCACGGCGAGATCATCGACGTGGCCCGTGGACTCGACTCGGGCTCGGTGGACCTGATCGTGAGCGGCCACACCCACTCGCTCGTCAACACCGTCGTGAACGGGATTCCGATCGTGCAGGCGCGCTCGTCCGGGGCGGGGATCGCGGTCGTGGACTTCGTGCGGGTGAGCGGGGCGGGCGGCGTTCGGCGCGAGGTGCGGGCGCGCATCGAGACGCCGTTCGCGGACCGGATCCGCCTCAACCCCGCCCTGGTGGACGCGCTGCGCTTGAGCCAGGCGTCCGTCTCCGTGATCACCGACCGCCCGGTGGCCCGGTTCGGCACGGAGCTGCGGCGGACCGGCGCCGAACACGGGCTCGGTCGGCTCATCGCCGACGCCCAGCGCAACATCGCCAAGGCCGACGTCGCGCTCGTCAACAACGGCGGCATCCGCGCCGATGTCGCGGCCGGGCTCGCGACGTACGGCGACCTGTACCGGGTCGAGCCGTTTCAGAACCGCCTCCTGCGGCTGACGGTGTCGGGCAAAGTCCTGAAGCAGGCGCTCGAGCATGCCCTGTCGGGCGAGGGTCCGGACGCGCACGTCGCCGGGATCGTGGTGTGGTACGACCTCGGCAAGCCCGCCGGCCGGCGCATCAAGCGGCTGCGGCTGGCGAACGGCAAGGACGTGGACGACGGACGGACCTACACGCTGGCCGTGAGCGACTTCCTCGCGGCCGGAGGCAGCGGCTACACGATGCTCGTGGGAGCGCCGCCGAGTGAGGTGGGCGTGACCGACGTGGACGCGTTGATCCAGTACCTCGCGGTGCTGCGCCAGCCCATCAGTGCGCCGGACGACCCACGCTTCTATCGAGAGGGGGGCGGCCGGTGATTCGCGTGTTCGTGAACGACCGGCCGGTGATGGTGGCGCCGGGGGCCCGGGTGCGCGACGCCGTCGAGGTGCTCGACCGCGAGCTCGCCGACCTCCTGGGACGCGGCGTGGCCTACGTGACCGACGGCGTCGGCCGGCCGGTGGACGCGGGCGATCCGGTAGGGGAAGGGGGCGCGATTCTCCGGGTCGTGGTGAGCGCCCGCCAAGGCCCGCCGCGGCTTTCGAAGGACGCGTTGCGGCGCTGGCCCAAGGCGGAGCTGCATGTCCACCTGGACGGCTGCCTCCGCCCCGCGACGATGCTCGAGCTGGCGCGGGCGCAGGGCATCCGCCTCCCGGCGGATACGCCCGACGGCCTCGCCCAGGCACTGTACGTGAGGCACGCCAGGAGCCTCGAGGAGTACCTGACAAAGTACGAGATCACCCTGTCGGTCATGCAGACGCCGGCGGCCCTCGAGCGCATCGCCTACGAGTTCGTGCTGGACGCGGCGGCGGACGGGCTGCGCTACGTGGAAGTGCGCTATTCGCCCCTGTTACACCGGCCGGCGCTCACCCTGGCGCAGGCAATCGAAGCGCCGCTCGCCGGGATCAAGCGCGGGGAGGCGGAGACGGGAACCAAGGTCGGGGTGATCGTGTGCGGCATTCGCACTCGCGCCCCCGCAGAGTCGCTGGAGCTGGCGCGCACCGCCGCGGGCTACCGGACGGCGGGCGTCGTGGCGTTCGACCTGGCGGGCGCCGAGCGGGGGTTCCCGGCGCGCGACCATGCGGCCGCGTTCGCGCATGCGGCGCAGCACGGTATGGCGTGCACCTGTCACGCCGGGGAAGGGGACGGCCCGCATTCCATCCACCAGGCGCTGCACCAGTGCGGGGCTCAGCGCGTCGGTCACGGGACTCGCCTGGGCGAGGATCCCGCGCTGCTCGAGTATGTGATCGAGCGCAAGATCCCGCTCGAGATGTGCCTCACGTCGAACCTGCACACCCATACGGTGCCGTCGCTCGCCGACCACCCGTTCAAGCGGTATCTCGACCAGGGCGTGGTCGTGACGTTGAACACCGACGGGCGGCTGATGGACGGGATCTCGCTCACCGACGAGTATTTCGTCGCCCAGAGCGTTTTGGGCCTGACCAACGCGGACCTCGCGCGCGTCGTCCTCAACGCGTGCGAGAGTGCGTTTCTCCCGGAGTTCGAGAAGGTGGCGCTGGTGTCCCGCGTGCAGAGCGAACTGGAGGCTCTCTAATGTCGCTGCGCCGCACTGTGGTGGCGTTCGTCGTCGCCTTCGTATGCGCGCTGGCGGTGTTCACCCTGCCGCGCTTCGTGTGGAATACGGTCCAGGGCGCGCCGCGACGGCAACAGCCTGCGGCGACGGACAGCGTCGCTCAGTCGCCCGCGCCCGTTCCGCAGGCCGCACCGCGCTCGATTCCGCAACGGCTCACGGGGATCTTCGGCATTGCGCTGATTCTCGGGATCGGGATCGCCCTGTCGCGCAACCGCCGGGCGATCAGCTGGCGCGTGGTGGGTTGGGGCGTCGGCCTGCAGCTCGCGTTCGCCGTCTTCGTGCTGCGTGTGCCCTTCGGTCACCAGCTGTTCAACGGCTTGGGCGAAGTCGTCAAGACGATTTTGGGCTTTTCCTATGTGGGCTCGGAGTTCGTGTTCGGCGAGATCGGCAAGCAGCACTCCAGCCTCGGGGTCATCTTCGCCTTCCAGGTGCTCCCGGCCATCATCTTCGTCTCGGCGCTGTTCGCCATCCTTTATTACCTCGGCGTCATGCAGCTCGTCGTGAAGGCCTTCGCCGTCCTGATGAACAAGGTCATGGGGGCGAGCGGTGCGGAAAGCCTGAACGTCGCCGCCTCCATCTTCATGGGACAAACAGAAGCCCCGCTCACCATTCGGCCATTCCTGTCAGGGATGACGCAATCGGAGCTGATGACCGTGATGACCGCCGGCATGGCGCACGTGTCCGGTTCGATCATGGCGGCATATATCGCGTTTGGGATCGAGGCGCGGCATCTGCTCACCGCGGTCATCATGACGGCGCCGGGCACCATCATGATGGCCAAGATTCTCGAGCCCGAGACCGAAACACCGCAGACGCTCGGCGGCGTACGGGTCGAGATTCCGCGTACCGACGTGAACGTCGTCGACGCCGCGGCCCGGGGGACCACCGACGGCCTGCACCTGATGCTCAACGTGATCGCGATGCTGGTCTCGTTCGTCGCCCTGGTCGCGCTGGTCAACGGGGCCTTCGGGTGGGTGCACGGCTACGTCGCCTGGTTCCCGGAAAACATTCAAACGGTCCTCGGCTGGATCTTCCGACCGATCGCGTTTGCGATGGGGGTGCCGTGGCATGACTCCGGAACCATCGGCGGCCTGTTGGGGACCCGCATGGTGCTCAACGAATTCCTCGCCTACGCGCAGCTCGGGCCGATGAAAGCGCAGCTGGACCCCGTCTCCTTCACGATCGCGACGTTCGCCCTGTGCGGCTTCGCGAACATCAGCTCGGTGGGTATCCAGATCGGCGGCATCGGCGCGCTCGTTCCGGACCGCAAACACGACCTCGCCCGGCTCGGGTTCCGCGCGATGATCGCGGGAACGCTCGCGAACTTCCTGTCGGCGACGTTGGCTGGGATCCTCCTATGAATGCGGAATACGGAATGCGGATTGCGGAATGGACCAGCCAGCGTCCGAGCTGATTCGCCGTGCCACGGACGCAGTGGCCCGGAGGCTCGACGGCCTCCGCCCGCGCGTGGCCATCGTCTTGGGCTCGGGGTTGGGCTCCGTCGCGGACGCCGTCCAATCCGCAATCCGCATTCCGTATTCCGCAATTCCGGGCTTCCCCGAGCCCGGTGCCCCGGGCCACAAGGGCGAGCTCGTCGGCGGGACACTCGAGGGCGTGCCGGTCGTCGTGCAGAGCGGTCGCTTTCATTTGTACGAAGGTCACGCGCCCGACGTCGCCGCGCTCCCGACGCGGGTGTTCGCCGCGCTCGGCGCTACCACGCTCGTGGTCACCAACGCCGCGGGTGGCATCCGCCACACGTTCCGCCCGCCCACCCTGATGCTCATCGCGGACCACATCAACCTGATGTTCAGGAACCCGCTCGTGGGTCCGGTGGCGGCCGGGGACGAGCGCTTCCCCGACATGAGTGACCCCTACGACCCGACGCTCCGGCAGCTGGCCCGCGACGTGGCGCGGACGGAGCGGATCCCGCTGGAGGAGGGCGTGTACGCCGGCCTGCTCGGGCCATCGTTCGAGACGCCCGCGGAGATCCGGATGCTGCAGCGGCTCGGAGCCGATGCGGTGGGGATGTCCACGGTGCCGGAGGTGATTGCGGCGCGGGCCCGGGGCGTGCGCTGTCTCGGGTTCTCGAGCATCACGAACGCGGCTGCCGGGCTGTCCGCGCAGAAGCTGTCGCATGTCGACGTGCTCGAGGCGGGGAAGCAGATCTCGGGCCAGCTCGAGCAGCTCATTCGGGGGGTGCTGCGGCGCCTGTAGTGCCGGGCGAATCCATCGGGGGATAGACCGCGACCTCCGACCCTTCGGCGAACACCGCGCCGGCCGGCTGGGCGCGATTCAAGAACTCCCACTCGCCCCCATACAGGGACCCAAAGTCGAGGCGATAGTCCACCGCCCGGACGTCCCGGACCGCCCAAGCCGGATGCGCGACGCGGAACACGCCAAGCCCGCCGTCCGGTCGCGCGCGGCACGCGAAGGCGCGCTCGATGAAGTAGTGCTCCGCCGAATCCGGCGGCGGCACCCGCGTGGCCCGGGAGCCGGTCACGCTCACGTGCCAGCCGAGCGCCGCGGGCCCCACCGCATACTCCGCGCGCACCTCGCCGTGCCGGTCCAGCACCCGGCTGCGGATCGGCGTGGGCCAGAACGGCTCGCCATAGCGCAGCCGCCCCAACGCGGCGATCAGCCGACTCGGCACGAACTGGCGGACGAACCAGACGCCCGGCTCGCCCGCCGCACGGACGTACGTGCGGAAATTGACCTGGGGATGCGACAAGAAGCCCGGAATGCGCCAGCCCTTGATGCGAACGTCGAGCATCTGCAACGCGACGACGCTCACGTGCGTCCGCCCGTTCCAGCGGTCGGGCTCGACGCCCGGCGGGATCGCGCGTCGGATCAGGTCTTCTGGAGCCTCGAACGTGAGGAGGACGATGTGCGACCAGCGTGCCGCGAGAAAGGGACGGGGCAATTAGCGCTTCCCTGCTTTGGTCCACCGCTTGGGGTTGAGGAGGATGTAGTACCTCGCGCGTCGCAGCTCACGGTCGTCACGGATAACACGGTCGTAATAGTTGCGCTGCCAGATGGACTCACCAGGGGTCCCACGCATCTCGTTCAGCCGCTTGGTCGTGGCCGCCTTGAACGCCCGTATGATGGCTCCGAGTGAACCGGGAGCCGGGCCGATGGTGTCACTCGAAGGCACCGATGGTGTTGGCCGATTGTGTGGTGCCCGTCGATTGTGTAGGGGCGCAGCATGCTGCGCCCCTACATTGTGGTCGTTCCCAGTGTCGTGATCGTTCCCACGTTGACTGATTCGGCCCTGACGGTCGCCGATGACGACAATGCCGTGCACGTGGTCGGGCATGACGGCGAAGGCATCCAGGGTAACGGCAGGGAAATGCTCCGGAATCCCACCCCAGCTTTCCTTCGCAATGCTTCCGGCCGCACTGAGGCGCACGCGTCCCGCGACCACCTCTCCGAACACGTTGCCACTCTCCTTGAGACGAATGGTCACGTAGTAGGCTCCGGGGCGCGAGTAATCATACCCACGGAGCCTGATCGACTGCCGGTCGTGCGGGACACGAAGTGGAACACGTTCGTTGGTCACGCGGCAAACCGTACTGGTCCGTGGCGTGCAACGGGTACCGGCCTGCTCCGCGACTCATCCATTTCACGCAACTACAGGTAGGGACTACCACCCGTCCGTTGGCGGCCGCGGAGGCGCGGGCACGAAGTGGTTGAGCGGCCCGTGTCCCGTGCCCAACCCGGGCGCGGCGGCGATCGCCCGGTGCACGAAGTCGAGCGCGTCCTCTACGGCGCGCTCGAGCGGGCGGCCGAGCGCCAGACCCGCCGCGACGGCGGCCGACAGCGTGCAGCCGGTGCCGTGTGTCGAGGTCGTCTCGAGGCGCGGCCGTGTGAACCGTCGGGCGATCCCCGGCGCGATCAGCACGTCCACCACTTCGGCGCCCGCGAGATGGCCACCCTTGACGAGCGCCGCCCTCGCGCCCAGTTGCACGAGCGCGCGGCCGGCGCGCTCCATGTCGTCGGGAGTGCGGACCTCGCCGCCCGCCAGCACCGCGGCTTCGTCGAGGTTGGGCGTGACGAGGCCGGCGAGCGGCACGAGCCGCCGGACGATCAGCTGCTCGGCATCACGGTCGAGCAGGCGGTCGCCCGACGTCGCGACCATCACGGGGTCGAGCACGTAGTTCGGGAGGCGCCGCCGCGCGATGCCGTCCGCCACCGCCCCGACGAGGCGTGCGGACCCGAGCATCCCCGACTTCACCGCGCTGGGCGGCAGGTCGTCGGCCAGCGCGTCGAGCTGGCGGGTGACGAGCTCGGCCGGGACCGGCTCCCACCCCCGAACCCCGACCGTGTTCTGCGCCGTCACGGCCGTGATCACGCTCGTGCCGAACACGCCGAACTGGTGGAACGTCTTCAGGTCGGCCTGGATGCCGGCGCCGCCGCCCGAGTCCGATCCCGCGATCGTGAGGGCGATTTTCACGTAGCGCCCGTCCAACGCTTCTTCGCATATTGAATGCTCGGCCGCGGCCGGGAATGCTCGAGGAGACTCATCGCCAGTAATCTGCAATCGACGATACGTGATCTCCAACGCCGCAAGGCGCGCGGCCGACGTGGCCTCGCCCTCATCGAGGGTGTCCGCCTCGTGGAGGAGGCGCTCGGCGCGGGCGTCGCGTTCCAAGGGGCGCTGGTCGCCCCCGACCTGGCGCGCACGGAGCGCGGCACGGCGCTCGTCGCGGAGCTCCAAGGGCACGGCGTCGCGGTGGAGGAAGTCGGCGCGCGCATCTTCGCCGAACTCGCCGACACCGAGACGCCGCAGGGGATCATCGCCGTCATCGAGCCGCGGCGCTGGAGCGCGGGCGACTTCACGCCCTCCCCGGGGGCGGTGGCGCTCGTGATCGACGGCGTGCAGGATCCCGGGAACGTCGGCACCTTGATCCGGACGGCGCACGCGCTCGGCGCCGCGGGCACGGTCGTGCTGCGGGGCACGGCCGATCCGACGAGCCCGAAAGCCCTGCGGGCGGCCATGGGCGCTACCTTCCGCCATACCGTCGTGCCGCTCGACGACAACGGCTTCATCGCCTGGTCGAGGAAGCACGCGGTGACCCTGTGGGCGGCGGCGTCGGACGGAATCCCGCTGCCCCGGGCGTTGGGGACGCGAGACCCGCAAGGGCCCATCGCCGTCATCGTCGGCAACGAGGGCGCGGGAATCCGGCCGCAGCTCAACGCGATCGCCGCGCAGCGCGTGGCGATCCCGCTGGCTCAGGGCGCCGAGTCGCTCAACGTCGCGGTGGCGGCGGGTATCCTGCTCTACGAGGTGACGCGTGGCCGTTGATCCGATCCTGCTCGTCGGCGCCGGACTCCTGGGGCTCTGTATCGGGAGCTTCCTCAACGTCTGCATCCTGCGCCTTGCGAAGGAGGACAAGAAGCAGCGCTCGCTGTTCCACCCACCGTCGACCTGCCCGCGGTGCGGGCGCCGGATCGCGTGGCGGGACAACGTCCCCGTGGTCTCGTGGCTGGTGCTGCGCGGCCGATGTCGCTGGTGCGGTCAGCCGATCTCCATGCAGTACCCCATCATCGAGGCGGTCGTGGGCGTGCTCTGGATCGCCGCCATACTCGCCTACGGGCCGACGGTCCGGTTCGTCGAGGCCGGCGTGCTGGGTACCATCTTGCTTGGCATCGCCCTCACCGATGCGCGCCATTACCTGATTCCCGACGAGTACAACTGGACCGGGCTCGTCGTCGGGCTCGGCCTGTCTGTGACGGCGGGTGTACCCGGGTTCATCGAAGGAGTGCTGGGCGCGGCCACCGGCTTCGCCCTGCTGTACGCCGTCGGCCTGGTGGGGGGCTGGGTCTTCAAGGAAGAAGCAATGGGTGGGGGCGACATCAAGATGATGGCGATGGTGGGGGCGTTCGTCGGCTGGAAGGGCGTGCTGTTGACGGTCTTCGCGGGCGCGCTGTTCGGTAGCCTCGTGTACGTCCCGCTGCTCGTCCTGGGGAGACGGAAGCGTCACGTCCCGTTCGGGGTATTTCTGGCGATGGGAGCCGCGGTGGCCTTCGTGTTTGGTCCGGCGATTTATGACTGGTACCGGCGATTCCTGGGGGCCGCCTGACCTGAATGGGCGATCCGTTCGAAGGGCTGTTCGAGTCGGGAGAGGTGCTCGAGCGCGTGGCGGTGAATCTCACCACGCAGGCCCGGCGCGGCGACCTGGAGCCGGTGCGCTGTCGCGACGCCGAGATCGCGCGCGTCGTGGACATCCTGTTGCGCCAGAGCAAGAACAATCCCGCCCTGATCGGGAAGGCCGGGGTGGGGAAGACGGCGATCGTCGAGGGGCTCGCCCAGCGCGTCGCCGCGGGGGACGTCCCGCCGGCCCTGAAGGACGTCCGCGTGGTCGCGCTCGACCATGTCGCCCTCCTCGCCGGCACCTCGTTCCGCGGTCAGTACGAGGAGCGCATCCGCAAGCTGGTCCGCGAGCTGTCCGCCGACCCGGACCTCATCCTGTTCGTGGACGAGCTCCACAACCTCATCGGTCAGGGAACCGCGCTCGGCGCCGCCATGGACGCGGCCAACATGCTGAAGCCCGCCCTGGTGCGTGGGGACATCCGGATCATCGGCGCGACGACGGGAGGCGAGTACGACAAGTGGATCCGCGGCGATCCCGCGCTCGAGCGCCGCTTCCAGCCCGTCCTGGTCGAGGAGCTCGATGCCATTCAAACGTGGGAGGTCCTCGTCGCCCGGCGGCCCCGCCTCGAGCGCCACCACGCCGTGGCGATCACGGACGACGCGCTCAAGGCGGCGATCGTTCTCACCGACCGGTTCGTCCCCGAGCGCGCCCGCCCCGACAAGGCCATCGACGTGTTGGACGAGGCCTGCGCCCACGCGCAGGCGACCGCCCGCGTGTCGCCGGAGCTCGACCGGCTGATTCGCGAGCGGCGCAAGGTGGACGCCATGATCCGACGCGGCCTGACGCACGAGCAGCCGCGCCAGGAGCCAGCTGAGGACCTGATGGCGGAAATCTTTCCGATGCTGGAGCGGATCGGGGCGGAGATAGAAAAGATGCTGGGCGGTGAAGGGCGGTCGAAGGCGGTGGAAGGCGGTGGAGGCGTCACCGCGGACCAACCTCCACCGTCCTCCACCGCCGTCCACCGCCCTCCACCGTCCCTGGCCGACAGGCGCGCGGAACTCGACCAGCTGCTCCGCGCCGAGTTGGAGCACCAGGGCATCGTCGTGAGCGGGCAGGACATCGCGCGCGTCGTGGGGGCCGCCGTGGGCAAGGGGATCGAGTGGCAGCCGTGATCCGACGGTGCCTCGCCGCGGCGGCGGCGGTCGGAGCGATGGGAAGCACGGGATGCGAGCAGCGGGCGCGGGAGGTCCAAAGCGAGGCGGAGTTGAAGCAGGCCGTGCAGCAGATGATCCCCGCCGTCGAACGGGCCACCCGCCTGCGCTTTCGCCAGCGTCCCGTCGTGCTGCGCCGCAGCCGCGCGCAGGTTCGCGACTACGTCATCCACAAGTTCGATGACGACCTCCCGCCCGCCGAGCTCGCCGGCGCGCAGGCTGCGTATCGGCTGTTCGGTCTGATCCCCGATTCGCTCGACCTGCGCCGCACCATGGTCGACCTCCTGACCGAGCAGGTGGCGGGCTATTTCGATCCCGACTCGAACGCGCTCTACATCCCGACCGACATCGATCCCAGCCAGGCGCGTCTGGTGATCTCTCACGAGCTGGTGCACGCGCTCCAGCACCAGTACCTGAACCTCGACTCGCTGGTGGAGCTGAAGCGCCAGAACGATCGTCGCAGCGCGGCGCAGGCGATCCTCGAAGGACAGGCGACGCTCGCCCAGATCCTGGTGCTCATGCCGGAGCAGAAGATCGAAAGCCTGCCCAACTTCTGGGAGCTGCGGACGGCGCTCGGCGGCCAACAGGATCAGATGAAGGTGTTCGGGAGCGCGCCGCTGTGGCTGCGCGAGAGCCTGATCTTCCCGTACCTGGGGGGCGCCGAGTTCGTGCGCTGGTTCGACCACGAGTACCCCGGGAAGCAGCCCTACGGCGTCCTCATGCCGATCTCCACCGAGCAGATCCTGCACCCCGCCCGGTATGCGGCCGGGGACCGCCCGGATGCGCTGGCGTTCGAGTCGCCGGCGCGCGATACCGTGCGCTACGAAGACGGTCTGGGCGAGTTCGAGATTCGCCTCCTGCTCCAGCAGCATCTGGGCGACGACGGCGCGGCCGCGTCGCTGGCGGCAGGCTGGGACGGCGACCGCTACCAGGTGCTCGGGCAGGAGAGCGGGGCGGGGGCGGGGGCGGGGGCGGGAGCGGGAGCGGGAGCGGAAACGCTCGTGTGGTACACGCTGTGGGACGACAAGACGGCGGCCGCGCGCTTCAGGAAGGGACTCGAGAGCGCGTGGGCCAAGCGGTGGCTGGGGCGTCGGGGTGTGAGACGCGCGGAGATCAAGCAGCTCCTCGTCGTCGGCGTGCCGGTCGTGCGCCTGGTCGATGCGCCGCTGGGTTGGAAGGGCTGGAAACGGGTGCCCACGATTCGGGTCACCCGCGCGGCACGTTGAATCCCCCCACTTGGATTCCCGCAAGTCGCTAAGTAGTTTCGTAGGCTTATGTTTACGGCTCTCTCCGAGCGGCTGACCGCCGCTTTGAAGCGCCTCACCGGTCGTGGAGTGCTCTCGGAGCAGGACGTGACCGAGGCCCTGCGCGAGATCCGGCGGCATTTGCTCGAGGCCGACGTCAGCTTCGAAGTGACCGAGGGGTTCGTCGAGCGGGTGCGCGAGCGCGCAATCGGGGCGATCGCGATGAAGACGGTGAGCCCCGGCCAGCAGGTGGTCAAGCTCGTGCATGACGAGATTGCCCGGATGCTGGGGGCAACGGACGAGGACTTGGCGCGTACCGTCGGCGCGCAGCGTGGGGCGCCCCTGCAATTCGCGTCTGTCGGGCCGACGGTGATCCTGTTGGTCGGGCTGCAGGGCTCGGGGAAGACCACCACCGCGGCGAAGCTCGCGCGGCGGCTGAAGCTCGAGCAAAAGGCTCCGGGACTTGTGGCGGCGGACCTCTCGCGCCCCGCCGCCCGCGAGCAGCTGGAGCAGCTCGGCGCGCAGGTCGGCGTGCCCGTGTTCGGGGGTGCGTCGGATGGATCGGGCGGTGTAGGGGCGCAGCATGCTGCGCCCCTACGATCCCCTCACGGTGTGGTGGGGCTCGTCCGGCAGGCGCTGCGCGAAGCCGACAAGGCGCGCTGCCGCACCGTCATCGTCGATACGGCCGGCCGGCTGCAGATCGACGCGGAGCTGATGGACGAGCTCAAGGCGCTGCGGGCGGCGACGAGCCCCCGCGAGGTGCTGCTCGTGGCGGACGGGATGACGGGGCAGGACGCGGTGCGAGTCGCCCGCGGCTTTCAGGAGGGCGTCGGGCTGACCGGCGCGATCCTGACCAAGCTCGACGGCGACGCGAGGGGCGGGGCGGCGCTCTCGATTCACGGCGTGACCGGTGTGCCGATCAAATTCATCGGCCTCGGAGAACATGTAGGGGCGCAGCATGCTGCGCCCCTACTCGAACCCTTCGACCCGGTGCGCATGGCCGGCCGCATCCTCGGTCAGGGCGACGTGGTGGCGTTGGTCGAGAAGGCGGCCGCCACCATCGATGCGGAGGCCGCGCAGCGGCTCGAGAAGAAGGCGCGCTCGAAACAGGGGATGGACCTCGCGGACTTTCTCGTCGCCCTGAAGCAGATGCAGGCGATGGGACCGCTCCAGCAGGTGCTCGGCCTGTTGCCGGGCGTGACCCCGCAGGCGCTCAAGTCGGTCAATGCCGACGACAGGCGCCTGAAGCACGTCGAGGCGATCGTGTTGTCGATGACGCCCGGCGAGCGGGCCGATCCGGCGGTGCTCACCGGATCGCGCCGGCTGCGGATCGCGAAGGGCGCGGGGCGTACGGTACAGGAAGTCAACCGGCTGCTGGAGCAGTTCCGGCAGATGCGGAAGCTTTTGAAAAGGACGTAGGCACTTTATGGCAACTCGCATTCGGCTGCGGCGCGTGGGACGGAAGGGGCAGAGCTACTTCCGGATCGTCGTCGCGGATTCGCGCTCTCCCCGCGACGGGCGGTTCGTGGTGACCCTGGGCCACTACAACCCGCGTGTCAATCCCGCCGACATCCAGGTGGATGCGGAGCAAGCGCGCGCCTGGCTCGACAAGGGGGCCCTCCCGACCGACACGGTCCGCTCGCTGCTGAAGAAGGCGGGAGTGCTGGGCAAACGACCCGCGTAGTCGGCCGCGTGCGCAAGCCGCACGGGCAGCGGGGGGAGGTCGCCGTGTTCCCCCTCGTGGAGAACCCGGGTGCGGTGTTCACGCCGAAGGCCCGGCTGCTGGTGGTGAACGAAGAGCGTCAGGTCGTGGCTGGGCCGCTGGTCGTGGCGCGGCGGCGCGCATACCACCGCGAGTGGCTGCTGTCGTTCGTCGGGGTGAAGTCGCGCGCGGACGTCGAGCCGTGGCGGGAGCACTTCGTCGCCGTGGAAGAGACCGATGCTGACGATTAACGTCGTGACGCTCTTCCCCGAGGTGTTCGACGCGCCGCTTCGGGTCAGTATTCTGGGGCGTGCCGCGGAGCAGGGAGTGGTGCGCTACCGCGTCGTACAGTTGCGCGAGTACACGCACGACCGGCACAAAACGGTGGACGACTCCCCCTACGGGGGCGGCGCCGGGATGGTGCTCAAGCCGGAGCCGTTCTTCGAAGCGGTGGAGGACCTGCGGACGGGACCGCCCATCGTCCTGCTGTCGGCGCGCGGCCGGCTGTTCAGCCACCGCGATGCGGTGCGCTTCGCGGTGGGCCGGCAGCTCACCCTGCTGTGCGGGCACTACAAGGACGTGGACCAGCGGGTGGCCGACGGGCTGGGCGCGGAGGAGCTGTCGGTGGGAGACTTCGTGTTGTCGGGCGGTGAGCCGGCGGCGTTGTGCGTGTTGGATGCGGTGGTGCGGCTGCTCCCGGGAGCGTTGGGGGACCACGAGTCGGCGGCTACGGACTCGCACTACGACGGGCTCCTGTCGCCGCCGAGCTATACCCGGCCGCCGAGCTATCGCGGAATGGATGTGCCGGCGGTATTGTTGAGCGGAGACCACGAGCAAATCGCGCGGTGGCGCGAGGCCGAGGCCGAGCGGTTGACGCGCGAGCGGCGGCCGGATCTATGGGCGAAACACCTAGACGCGTAGACGCACAGACGCGTAGACGCACAGAGGGTTACAGGGTACAGACATGAACCGATTGAGAGCGATCGAGCGCGAGGGGCTGAAGACCAACCTCCCGGCGTTCGACCCGGGCGACACCGTCCGCGTGATGGTGCGGGTACGCGAGGGCGACAAGGAGCGACTGCAGGCGTTCGAGGGTGTCTGCATCGGCCGCCGCGGGGCCGGGATCAACGCGACGTTCACCGTCCGCAAGATCTCGGCGGGCGTCGGCGTCGAGCGCATCTTCCCGCTGCATGCGCCGTCGATCGCGGAGATCGAGCTGGTGCGCAAGGGTCGGGTGCGCCGCGCCAAGCTCTACTTCCTGCGGCGGCTGGCCGGCAAGGCGGCGCGGATCCGCGAGAAGCGCGGCATCACGGTCCCCGAGACGGCGGAGAAGCAAGAGGCGTGAGAGGTCCCCGCCCCACGCTCGAGCGCGAGATCGCGTTCTGGCGAGTGGGGGGCGGAGTCGTCGCCGGTGTCGACGAAGCAGGCCGCGGTCCCCTGGCTGGTCCAGTGGTGGCCGCGGCCGTCGTCTTTCCCCCGCACATCAAGCCCATCCGGGGCCTGCGCGATTCGAAGATGCTGCCCCCGGCGAAGCGCGCCCGGCTCGCCCTGGTGGTCCGGGCTCGCGCGCTGGCGATCGGCGTGGGCGCGGCCAGCGTGCGCGAGATCGACCGGCTGAACATCCGGCGGGCGTCGATCCTCGCCATGCGGCGCGCGCTGGCCCGGCTCGGGCTCGAGCCCGCGCTCGTCCTGGTGGACGGATTGCCCTGTCCGGAGCTCGGGCGTCCGCATGATGCGATCGTGGATGGCGACGCGTGCTGCCACTCGATCGCCGCCGCGTCGGTGATCGCCAAGACCGTGCGCGATCGCCTGATGGAGCTCTTGGGCGCCCGCCATCCGTTGTACGCCTGGGCGAGCAACAAGGGCTACGGCACGCCGGACCACCTCGCCGCCCTCGCGGCATTCGGCTTCACGTCCCATCATCGCAAGAGCTTCGCACCGGTGGTGCAGCTGGAACTGATGGCGGTGGAGGGCGGTGGTAGAGGTCGGTAGAGGACGGTAGAGGACGGGAGAGGACCTCTACCGCCCTCTACCGCCTTCGACCGCCTTCTACCGCCCGTTTCAGTTCCTTACGAAACTCCGCCAAGGGCCGGGTATTCAGAATGTCCGCCGCCTCGAGTCCCGCCCGCCTCGCCAGGTCCACCGCGTACTTCATGAACGGCAGGTTCCCCGGCTGGTGGCTGTCCGTCGAAAGCACGAACCGGACGCCGTGTTGTTTCCCGGCCGCCGCCAGCGTATCCGGGAGGTCCATGCGCTCCGGGTGGCCGTTCAGCTCGAGCAGGCAACCCGTCGCCGTGCAGGCTCGACACAGGGCGTCGAAGTCGAAGGCGTAGGGCTCGCGCTTCCCCACGAGGCGCCCTGTCGGGTGGCCGATCGCGTCCACCCACGGGTGCTCCGCGGCGCCCACCAGACGGCGGGTCAGCTCCTTCTGGCTCTGATTGAGTCCGTAGTGGATGGTGGCCACGACGTAGTCCGCTTCGGCCAGCACGTCGTCGGGCAGGTCGAGCTTCCCGCTCTCCAGGATGTCGAGCTCGACGCTCTTGAGGATCGTGAAGTCACGGCTCGTGGCGTTCAAGGCGTCGATGGCCCGCCATTGCTCGCGCAGCCGCTTCGCGTCGAGGCCGAGCGCCATCGTCACGCGCTTCGAATGGTCCGTGACGGCGATGTATTGGTAGCCCAAGGCGCGCGCCGCGTGGGCCATGTCCTCGATCGTTCCTTTCCCATCGGTGGCGCTCGTGTGCATCTGCAAGTCGCCGCGAACGTCCTTCACCTCCACGAGGTGTGGGAGCCGATGGTCGCGGGCGAGCGCGATCTCGCCGCGCGCTTCGCGCAGCTCCGGCGCGATCCAGTCGAGGCCGAGCTTCGCATAGATCTCCTCTTCGGTCTTCCCGGCCGCACGCCGCGTGCCCTTGAAGAGGCCGTACTCGTTCAGCTTGTAGCTCTTCTCCTGGGCGATCTTGCGCAGCTCGATGTTGTGCGCCTTGGAGCCGGTGAAATACAACAGCGCCGCACCGTACGCGTCGGGCTCCACCGCCCGCAGGTCCACCTGGAGGCCGCCCCGCAGCTTGACCGTGGCCCGCGTCTCGCCCTTCGAGATGACTTCCGCCACGTCGCCGTACGCGACGAACCGGTCCATCACCGTGGCGCTGTCCCCCGACGTCACCAGGATATCCAGGTCCCCGATCGACTCACGCCGCCGCCGGTAGCTCCCCGCCACCTCGATCTGCCGGATCCCGCCGCCCGCTCGGAGATGCCCGACGATCGCGGTCGCCTGGGTTTCGGCTTCGTTGAGGAGCATGCGCCGCTCGCCGGCCTGCGCCTGGCCGAGCCCCGCGCGCATCTTCTCTTCGATCTTCGGCCCGAACCCTTTGAGCTTCTGGATCCTGCCCTTGTCGAGCGCCGCGGCGAGGTCGGCCGCCGATTTCACCTTGAGCTTCTTGTAGAGCAGCTTCACGCGTTTGGGCCCGAGACCGGGAATGCGCAGCAGGTCGAGCAGCCCCGCGGGGAGCTTGCTCGCGAGCTCTTTGCGGAGCGGCAGCTCCCCCGTGGTGACGATGTCCGTGATCTTCTCGGCCAGGTCCTCGCCGATGCCGGGGATGTCGGTCAGGTCCTTGGCCCCGGCCTGCACGAGATCGGCGATCGGCTCGGGGAAATCCCGAATGGTACGGGCCGCGTTGCGGTACGCCCGCACCCGGAACGGATTCGCGTCCTGGATCTCGAGGAGGTCCGCGACCTCGTCGAACAGGCGGGCGATGTCGGGGTTTTGCATAGAGGACGGTAGAGGATGGTAGAAGACGGCAGAAGACGGTAGAGGTCAAGTCCCGCCTCTACACCTTCTACCGTCCTCTACCGCCTTCTTGCGCCCGTTCCGTTCGAGTGCTACTTCTGCCCCGCCCTAACGCTCGATCCACCTCCCCGGAGGCTCTGGCTCATGACGTGCGGAACCCGCTTCCTCGCGCGCCTCTTCTTCGTGGTTGGCGTGGCGCTGTCGCTGGCGTGCTGGCCCACCTATCTCGCGGCGCAGGCCCAAGCGACGACCGGCGTGATCCGGGGCACCGTGTCGGATCCGTCCGGGAATGTCGTGGTGGGGGCGCAGGTCACCGTCACCGAGACGCAGACGCGGTTCCAGCGGACGGTGACCACCAACGAGAAAGGCGTATTCGTGGCGCCGCTGCTCCCGCTCGGCACGTACGAGCTGCGCGCCCGAGCCGTGGGCCTGGGCGAGCGGAGGCAGACCGGGATCGTGCTGCGGGTGGGCGAGACCGTCGACCTGGCCTTGAAGCTGGAGCCGGTGGAGCTCGCCGCGGTCACGGTCACGGCGACGCCGGTGGTCGACGTGAGCAAGGTCGAGTCCTCCACCAGGCTGCCCAACCAGGCCGTGGGGGGGCTACCGAACAACGGGCGCAATTTCCTCAATCTCACGCTCCTCACGCCCAACGTCGCAACCGTGCAGGGCCCGGATGGTGACGAGCTCACCGTGGCGGGACAGCGTGGAATCCACAACAACGTCTCGGTCGATGGAGCGGACTTCAACAACCCGTTCTTCGGCGAGCAGCGCGGTGGGCAGCGGCCGCCCTTCACCTTCAACCTGGACGCCGTTCAGGAGGTCGTCGTCACGGCGGGCGGAGCGACGGCCGAGTTCGGCCGATCGGGCTCGGGCTTCGTGAACGTGATCACCAAGTCGGGCACGAACGAGGTCAAGGGCACGGTTCATTACTTCGGTAAGTACGACTGGCTCTCGGCCGATCTGGCGCACGGCGCGCAGACGCTCACGCCCGACTTCCGCCAGCACCAGTTCGGCTTCACGCTCGGCGGCCCCCTGAAACGCGACAAGGCGTTCTTCTTCGTCGCCTACGATCAGCAGGTGTACGACGAGATCAAGCAGAAGACACGACCCTCGAGTACGGCACTCGACTCGCTCACCCGGTGGATGGACACGGCGTTCGCCGGCGCGCTGCGCGGGGACTTCGGATCGATCTCCCGGACCAACGACGCCCGCGCGGGACTCGTGAAGATCGACTGGCGGCTTTCGGACCGGCATAACCTGTCACTCAAGTACAACTACACCTGGTCCCAGCAGGAGAACGGCACGTTCGACGTCGACACCTGGGGCCGTAGCGCCAACGGGATCGAGAAGGACCATTCGAATGCGGGCAATCTTGCGCTCGCGTCGTATTTGTCTCCCGCTGTGACGAACGAGTTCCGCTTCCAGTACTCCCGAGAGGACCGCCCGCGCCCCTACGGCGGGGCACGATCCGCGGCGCTCGGTGCCAACCCCGCGGACCCGCCGGCAAGTCGGCCGTTCCCCGACACGGGGATGGACTTCGGCAGCGGATTTCGTTTCGGCTTGCCGTTCTTCTTGCCCATCGATTACTACGACACTCGCATCCAAGTGCTCGACAACGTGTCGATCGCCAAGGGTGACCACCTGATCAAGTTCGGCGCCGAGTGGAACCGGGTGAACTCGGTGCAGACCTTCATCGGGTTCGCGAACAGCCGATACATCTTTGCCTCGGTGCACGACTTCTTCACCTACCTCGCCGACTCCACGACGGGCGGGCCGCTGCTGTACCTGCAGCAAGCGGGCATCGACCGCAGCGTTCGTGAGGCAGGTACGCAATCCATTCCACAGCACGAGCTGGCGGTGTACTTGCAGGATTCCTGGAAGCCGGACCGGCGGTGGACCGTGGACTACGGGCTCCGGTGGGAGGCGCAGGTCGAGCCGAGTTTGATCACGCCGAAAGACCAAACCTACTACGCGGTCTACTACGACTCGACGGTGACCAACGCGAGGGGCAGCTTCGCGTTTCCGTCCGATGGGACGATCCCGTCCGACTGGAAGATGTTCCAGCCCCGGCTGGGGGTGGCCTACGACCCCGACGGGTCGGGTCGAGAGGTCTTCCGCGGAAACGCCGGGCTCTATTACGCGCGTATCCCGGGCCTGAACCTGGCGTCCAGCCGCAGCACCGACGGGGCCCGCGGCATGACCTACGGCGCCGGCGGCCCCGGCGCGCCGGCCTACGGCAAACTGTTCCCGGACGCGGTGCCCGCCAGCGCCGTCTCGACTCCGGGGGTTTTCGTCTTCGACAAGGACTTCCAGAACCCGCGGACCTTCAGCGCAACCGTCGGGTACGAGCGGCAGATCGGCCAGGATCTTGGCGTGTCGCTGACCTACACGCACGCCCGCACCGACCACCTTACGCGCTTCTTCAACGCAAACGACCCCGTGTTCAACAACGACGTTGTCGGCCCGTGGGGCACCGGACCGAAGGCGCTCGGGACGCTCACCGTCGTGCAGTCAACCGCGAAGTCCCGCTACAACGGCATCACGGTCGGGCTGAAGCGCGTGTACGATCCACGGCTCCAGTTCCAGCTCAACTATACGCTCTCGTTCGACAAGTCGGACGACGACAACGAGCGGGATCCGTTCACCTTCCGCTACGCCAAGGCGAACGACCTCGGGCCCGAGTACAACTGGAGCGACCGGGACCAGCGGCACCGGTTCAACGGCTGGGCACTCGTGAAGCTCCCGGGCGAGATCTACTTCAACAACCGCGTCAGCTACTACTCGGCACAGCCCGTGTCGGAGAAGTGCGGCGCCGGCAACGTCGGCACCGGGCAGCGGGCCGCGAGCCCGCAGGACCGCATCTGCCCCGATGGCTCGGTCCTGAAGCGGAATACGCTCCGCAAGGATAACGCGTACTTCTCCTGGGACGTGCGCGTCTCGCGCCCCATCGACGCCGGGCGGCAGCAGGTGGAGCTGATGGTCGAGGTGTTCAATCTCACGAACACCGACAACTTCAAGGACCCCGCCTACGGCGGCCTGCTCTTCAACTTCGACGGCACCATCCGCTCGGGGCTGGGCGACCCGCGCCAGGTGCAGGCGGGAGTGCGGTGGGTGTTCTAACGGCAGGTTGGGGAGGTTAGGGAGGTTGGCGAGGACGGAGGAGGTTGGTCCCGGTGCCAGTGCCGACCTCCCCAACCTCCTCCAACCTCCCCAACCTCCCAGACCTAGCTGACAGTGATCTCCTTCCCCATCCCGTGCATCAGGTGCGGCTTGCCGTCCTTGGCATCCGGCCAGAAGCACAGCAGGAGATAGCTCCCCGGCGCGAACGTCGTCGTGAACTGGGAATGCCCGCCGACGTCGAGGGTCGTGATGCCACCCAGCCATTGGCCGGTGGGTAACGGGCCTTTCTCCCCACCCTCCTCCCACGCGATGAAGTCCTTCAGGGTCTTGCCGGGCGCCAGGGCGGCGATCACGATCTCATGGGCTTGCGCCCCGGTGTTCTCGACCCGCACCACATGCTTGCCTGCGGTGAGCGGCCGGGACAGGACGAAGTCGTAATCCGTGAGCTTGATCGTCACATCGGCCGCAGGCGCTGCAGCGGCCGGTATCGCGCCGGCCGTGACGACCAGCGGATGCAGCATACCCTTCATCACGTGCGGGACGCCGTCCAGGCTCGGAATCCAGCACACGAACACGTAGGACCCGGGCTCGAGCGTTTCGGTGGCGACGCCCGTGTCGCCAAGGGTCACGGCGTTGGGGCCGCCGGCGAACGTCATCCACGACGGCGGGGGTGTGTGGTTCTTCATCGCGGCCGCGAGCGCCGCCTGGAAGTCCGCCACGGTCTTCCCATCACGCAGCCGGACCAGGGACGCATGATGCAGCTCCTTCCCCTGATTGACGAGGCGGAAGGTCGTAAGCCCGGCCGGAATCGTGTCCGGCATCCCGAACGCGTACTCGCTCGTCGTGATCGTGACGACATTGGGACCGTCGGCGCGCGGCACCTGTCGGCTGCACGCGGCGATCATGGCCAGGCCGGCGAGGACCAGTCGGCGAATGGTCATGCACACTCTCCCGTCGGGTTCAGGTGCGTGCCAGCAGGACGACCCCGGACATCCGCCGGAACTCCTCCCGCTTGGACTTGGGATACAGCTTGGCGATGACATTCCAAACGCGCGCGAGGGGCATCGTCCGCTTGAGACGGAGCGATTCCTCCCACATCGAGCGGAATTCCCCTTCCTGCCAGCCCTGCGCCTGGAAGAACCGCGTACCCTCGGCCGGCGCGAACTGGAGGGGGGCGTTTCCCGCCGCCACGGCGCGCCCCCACGTCTTTTCCAGCATCTTGAGCAGCCGGGGTGAGCCGAGGTCGATCAACCACCACCGGAACGGTGCCGGCGCGGCGAGGTCCGAGGCGAGCGCCGCCACCTGCGCCGGCGTGAGGTAAACCAACAGCCCCTCGCTCACCACCAAAGTGTGGCGTGAAGTCGCGGCGATCCGGCTGAACAGCGCGCGCCGCCGCCCCACGTCGGTGAGGTCGATCCCCACGCGCTCCAGCACGCACACAGGCTGCTCACCTTCGAGCTGTTCCTGTTTGTACGCGATCACGTCGGGGAAGTCGGCTTCGACCCAGCGGAGCGTGGAAGCGAGCGGCAGGCGGTACGGTCGCGCGTCGAGCCCCGCGGCGAGGTTGAGCACGGTGTCGACGCGATCGCGCTCGATGGTCCGCAGGATCAGCTCGTCCAGCACCGCGGTACGCACGATCATCGGCCAGGCCCACGCCAGGCCCTTCGGCAGGGACGCGAGGATTCGCTCCCCGCGCTCGCCCGCGAGCTTCCGGGCGTAGGGATCGCGGAACAGCGCGTCCGGCCGCTCCGATTCCATCGCGCGGTACAGCGCCACCCACCGCGCGGTGTCGGAGACGTGCTGAATCTGGCCGGATGCGTCGCTCAAGATCCCGCCCGGGACGAAAGGCGGGGGAAAGCTACCCGGGTCAACTGGCGGCGTCGAGCGCCGGTGCTAGGTCGCTGGTCGGCCGCTGCGCCGGCGGGCGGCGATACAGAGTCGGGTTAGATGGGTGAGCCAGCCGGACACTGACCCGAGCGAGTCGAGAAACCCCGCCGCCGTGCGGCGGGCTTCGGCGAACGCGTCGGCGACCGTGGCGTCGACCTGCTCAGGATCGAGCAGTGCGGCGTAGGCGGTCTCGTACATGGTGCTGCGGTAGCGGGCCAGGAGATCGCGGAAGGCCGCCTCGTCTCCTCGACTCATCCGCTCCACCAACGCCCGGTCGGTAGACGTGGCGCTTCTGAGGCGAGGGCGAGCGGCGGCAGGGCGGAGCATACTTCCTAAAGAGTGCAGGACCTGGTGGGGCGTAACGCAGCTTGTCTAAGTGCCGTCCCCGGGCGAGGTTTCGGGGCGTCCGACCCGGTAGCTCAGTTGGTAGAGCAACGGACTTTTAATCCGTAGGTCCTGGGTTCGATCCCCAGCCGGGTCACTGGAAGATCTCGGGATACCCCCTCCCTGGTCCCACCGGAAATCCCACCAGCGACGAAGGCCAGCAGCGTGGCCCGGTCGCGCTCGAGCTGCTCGAACACGAGCTCGTGCCGCCGGTACAGGTCGGTGATCGTCCGCGGTCCGTGGCCCATGTAGGCTTGCTGGTGCGTTTCCCAGATGCCCGCCTGCTCCAGCCAGTTCGCAAAGGAGCGCCGCGCATCGTACGGCTTCACGCCCAGCCCCGAGCGCTTGAGCGCCGACCGGAACCCCCAGACGCTGAGCAGGGGTGGTTCGATTTCCACGAGCCGGGGCACAAGCCGATCGCGACCGCGACGCTTCGTGCCTTTCACGTGCAGCAAGTCGTCCTCGACCGCCCACTTGAGCGAGAAATACTCGTCCGGCCCCATCCCCGTGCAACAGAGGAGCCACCAGATACGCCCCGCTTCACCGCCCAGTACGTCGGCGATGGTTCGAGCGCTGGCGGGGGCCTGCGGATGCTTGGGGTACCGCCGAATGACCGGGAGTGGCTCGACGGCCCGCACCGCCTGGTAGAGCGGGTGGCGGCGCGTGAGTGTCTGCTTTAAGAACGCGCTCGCCGCGTCGCGCAGCTTGTTGAATTGGCGGCCCGCGCCCTTGGAGTCGTAGCGAGTCCGGAGTGCGCTGACCGCTGCGGGCAGGTTCGCGACCGTCGCGCCAGTACGCGCCGCGGCGAGGATCTGTCGTTCTGCGATACCTAAGTCCCGACGGTGGCGATCGCCGGGCACGGTCTGCCGCCACGCTGCGAACGCCTCCGCGAGCGGGCGCGCGTGCTCAGGCGTCGGGATCCGGGACCAGTCGCCGCCGCGGTAGTGACGCCAGCAATCGAGGAGCCGGAGCGTTCCGTCGCGCAGCTGTTCGAGGATATCGAGCCGGCCGGCATCAGCGAGGGTGCGGCACATCGAGCGGAGATCTTCGAGGCGCTTCGCGTCGTGCGTCCCGGTGGCGCGTTCGATCCGGACGCCGCCGAACGTCCCCTTCAGAACGTAGGTGCCCTTACCGTGTGAGCGGAACGGAGTCACGTGGCTTGCTCCTCAACGTACTGTAACACGTGCCGCCCGAGGTAGCGAACCAGGCGCCGGCTCGACGTCCAGCGCCTAATCGGCAGTTTCCGCAGCGTCCGCGTCGAGATGCCAAGCCATGCGGCGACCTGCTCTTGAGTTAGAATCGCGTCGGGCGGATAGGCGATCGGCGGCCCGGGGGTGGGCGGGTTCAGGCCCCGCTCGTTGCCCACTGCGGTCCGGTGTTCACGGTCAGAGAGCGCGAGGAGCCCCTGATCGGGGTCGAAGCGGGTCACTCTGTCGGCGGTCTGGCGGTCGACCATGGCCCTGTCACGGTAAGCAGGGAGCGGGACGCCCCCGGGGCGATGCTCCCGGCCTCTCGGATGGGCCGGTGATTGTCGTGGGACGTTCGAGCCCTCCAAGAGCCACTGCATGGGCCACGAGGGCGTGGTGTTCGTTTCGGATCTCTGCGAACTGCTCCGCAAGGTTTGGGTCCCCAGCCGACTGGACTTGGCGCAAAGCGTGTTCGAGCCTCCCTCCCAAGCGCGCGAGGGCGTGAAGCAACCGGTCGGTATCAGCGTGATGGCGGGCCTTCCGCACGGCGCCGAGCGCGGTCTCCCGAATGAAACGCGCCGGGTTCAAGCCACAGGCCTCGGCGCGCGCTGTGATGCGGGCGAGCTCGTCGCGGTGGAGACGGAGAAGCTTGGTTGCGGTACGGCGGCGCGAGGCAGGCATGGATGCTCCAAGGAAGCGGCTCGCTCAGATGGACCCCTTCTACCTAGAAGTAGTCCCTCACCTGGGTAAGCGTGTCACCGTGGGGAGGCGAGGTGACTCCCTCTACAAGGGAATAGTCCCGGATGGGGGTCAGCGTGCCCGGGCCTGGGGCTCCGGGGCAGGGGAATGGACGACAGTTCGGCTGGGGAGGAGGCGTCTGCCCTTGAGCACGCGTCAGCGTGCGAATGGGCGGCCTGGCGAGATATCGATGTGCACGTGCACCAGCACGCGCACCGATATCTCGGCACTAGCTTGCACGACGGAAAACGCTGCGGAAATCAGTGCAGCCTGGAATCTGCCTCAAAGTGTGGAAATCCAGCTCAACAGATGGTTTCACTACACGCGGGCTCGCCTCCCGGAGGCCCGCCGATCCAGGCCTGCCCTTGGCCGGCGGCTGCCCCAGAGCAACCCGGCTTCCGAGAAGCTCAGGCAGCGCTTCGCTCCGAGGACGAGATGGTCGTAGACTGGAATGTCCAAGAGACGGCCGACGTCGACGAACTGCCGGTTGCGCGCACCAGCCACGGCAGGGGCGGCTAGGTCCTGCGGCTTGCGACGGCGCCCCTCGTCTCGAGTCGCGTACTCGATTCATGTTACCATGATGCGTGCCCGAAGAGGCTCCGCGCGTCTCCGCGAATTCTCTGTAGCCGCGCACGCGCAAGGAACGTGGCGCGTCTGCCACGGAGCTAACGGTCCGCACGGACCAGCAGCTTGCCGCGCGGACCGTCTCCAACTGGCCACCTGCGGAAGGCACGGGGTTTGCACTTCCAGTTGGGCGGACCGCGTCAATCGCTGATCACATGCCAAACGACACGATCGGACGCGAACGGCCTCGGCGGCGCGGGTGGGATCGGCGGCGGGATCTCGGCCGCCGGATCGTACGCGACCGGCGGCGGGACGTGATCCTGGTGCCGTTTCGAGCGCCGCAGCGCTTCGGATCGCCGCTCCCGCAGCCAGCGGCGCTCCGTCTCCGGGCGTCGCACGTCGCCGCCCGAAGGCTTTCATTCCTAGATCACTGCAACCGGCGCGGTAACTCAAACCCGCGAGGGCGTGTGGACTCGGCAAAACCCGGCCTTGGGAGAGGTGAGCAGTGAGCAGAGCCCCTGGTTCCATCACGGAGCGGCGAGGCGTGGTCGTGGTGCTGGAGGACAACGCCGACACGCGCGCTGCTTTGTCAGAGACCCTCTCACGTGAAGGCTACGACGTGTTCGCGACGGCCGATGGCATTGAGGCGCTAGATCGTCTGAAGATCGTCCCAAGGCCCTGCGTGGTCTTGCTGGATCTCCATTTAGCGGGGATGAGCGGAGCGGATTTCTATCGTCGCCAACAGAGCGATCCAGCGCTGGCCTCGATTCCAGTCATTGCAGTCACCGCGGCTCCCCCCGACCAGCGTGCGGGCCTGGGCGCGATCCCCGTCATCCGCAAGCCTTTCGATCTAGACGAGCTCCGCTTCGCTATCGATCGCGTGACATCGCGCGAGAAGAAAGCGGGGCCAGCTTCCTGACGGAGGTCCGGACCTTCCTTGCCCCGTGCTTGTGCAGCGGCTCATCGTCGCGACGAACCGGACTGTCGCGAATGGTTGTGGATCTCCTCAAGGAAGTGGGGGAGGCGGTCGATCGCGTCCTGCGCGGTCGCGTAGTCGTGCAGGTACACCTCTTGGTGTTTCAGAGTCTTGATGAAGCGCTCGACGGCCGCGTTGTCGTACGGGCTGCCGGTCCGCGACATCGAACCCCGGAGCCCGGCTTCCGCCGGGCGCTCGCGCGCGCGAGACGGCAACACCGTAAACTGTTGGGAGTGGCGGAAGTAAGGCGGAACGACCTCAGCCGAATGCTTGCGCGCCTACGCGGGGGCTGAACCGGCGCAAAGCGGTTTAACAATCCACTGTGCGGTTGTCACCCCATGCGCTACCGCAGCCTCGCGAGCGACCGTGTCAGGACTTTGCCGTCCGGCCTCGTCAGCCAGGAAGGCGTGGGCGCGGCCCGCCGCCCAGAGGTTGGAGTCGCTGTGGGGTGCATCGCCGGATCAAGGGACGTTCCCACGAGGCCGACCGACTTTTTTCGATTGACTCCCCCGGTGCCGAAGGCAGGCGCGGATCCCGCCAGGACCCGTCTTGAGACTCCAGTTCGTTGAGCGCCGTCCGTACGGCGGCCGCGCACTCGGGCTCGGCGCTGCGGTACACATCGTAGATGCTGCTGCCTCGCATCACCCGGTACTCACGGGTCCCCACGGGGGCGACTCGGGCGTACGCGCGGACATCCCACTGCCCTGTCCCCGCGCATCCTGGATAACACGCCCACAGGTGGGAGAGCTCGGCCTCGGTAAGCATCGCGCCTTGCAGCTGTACATGCGCGCGTAATCGACTCGGAAAGTTGCTAGCCTCGATACTCATGTCACGGTCCCCTTCTATAACCTAAGAGCCGGCCGTCTTTGGTCAGGGACGGCACGTCCCGATCTGAGGCGACCGCCGACGGGACGGCCCGGCGCCAGTCGGCTTTGCGGCCCGCCGGGTCCCGTTCCACCTCAAACCAGCCCTTACAACGAACACACCGCATTCGCTCCG
>Ga0209472_1000241_pt1 | contig 33678 bp, 34 predicted proteins | sample GraSoiAngelo_130_FD_185887 | JGI IMG/M metagenome (GOLD analysis project Ga0209472, IMG submission 185887) | Grasslands soil microbial communities from the Angelo Coastal Reserve, California, USA - 14_0929_02_20cm (SPAdes) (version 2) | ecosystem: Environmental > Terrestrial > Soil > Grasslands ... | reverse complement strand
GCCCTCGCCGTCGTTCTCGGGCCCGCCGCTCGGCGGGGCGACGTCGAAATTGAACTCGCGGCTGTCGATGTCGGCCATCTCGGTGAGGCGCCGGCCGAGGGCGTCGAGCCGGATGACGTGCGCATTCATCGCACCGAGGCGCATCGCCATGGCGTCGACGCGCAGTTGCAGCTGTTGCTTGAGGTCTGCGAGCTGCTTCTTCTGCTCGGCCAGGACGTTCCCGAAGCGGGGAATGTCGGAGAGCATGCCGCGGTGGTGGGCGCCGAGGCCGTACTGGAGGCCGAGTGCGAAGGCGCCGCCGAGAACGAGGAGTGTCAGCGCCGCCACCACGCTCAACGTGAGCGGCCGCGCGAGATTCAGCTGTCGCGCCTTGCCCTTGCGTCTCAGGAAAATGATGTTCATGCAGTGCGTTCTTGCCTAAGGGTCCAAAGTCGGCAGGCAACGCCAGCTGGGGTCTACGAGCCATGCCCGAGCGTTAAGCGCCCTGTTCTCTTTCGAAACTCGATACCATGCTGGCAACCCCGCTGTCATAGCTCCTCGCTTTAGACCGGTGGCTTTGCGTCCCCGCCTTTCGGCGGGTTTGCCCAGTAGCAGCAAGGGCAATATGCCGAAGAAGATGGCACGAAACAAGCGTGGCAGATCCGCAATGAGGACTGGGGCAGGTCCCGGCCGCACGCGGACTCATTCTGTTAAGGAGCTTTTGTCACGCGGCGCCCCCGCTCTGACGCGCGTCACAGATCAGGCCGCGCGCGCGAGCTTCTGGAGCGGCTGGCTGTGTCGTCATCTGCCGACAGACCTCGCGCCCACCGTATCCGGCGTCGTGGAGCGCGAGGGCACGCTCGTGATTTTCGCGGCCTCGGCGGCCTGGTGTGCGCGGCTGCGTTACGCGCTGAACGACCTCGAGCCGCAGATCCGTGCCGACTTTCCCGCGCTCACCGCGATCAGCGTGCGTGTGCGTCCGTTCGCTTAGATCACATCGTGCGCGTGGCGCGGTGCAACAGCGCACCTCGCACGCGGCTCGGCCGCGCGGCGGCCGACTCCGGCTTCAGCCCCGGGGCGGGTGCTGCAGCGCCGGCCCCTCGATATAGGAGATCGGTGCGTCCGCATAGCGCTCGAACACCACTTCCTCCCACGTCGAGCCGTCCGCGAGCAGCGAGCGCAGGAGCTTGTTGTTGAGCGCGTGCCCGGACTTGTAGCCGCTGAACTCGCCGATGAGGCTGTGACCGAGCAGGTACAGGTCACCGATCGCGTCGAGGATCTTGTGTTTGACGAACTCGTCCTCGTAGCGCAAGCCGTCCTCGTTCAAGACGCGGAAGTCATCGAGCACGATCGCGTTGTCGAGACTCCCGCCGAGCGCGAGGTTCCGCGAGCGCAGCGTCTCGAGGTCCCGCATGAAGCCGAAGGTGCGCGCCCGGCTGACTTCCTTCAGGAACGAGGTGGTGGAGAAATCCATGGACGCGCGTTGCGAGCGGCGCTTGAAGATCGGATGGTTGAACTCGATCTCGAAGTTCACCTTGAAGCCGTCGAAGGGATCGAACTGCGCCCACTTGTCCCCGTCCTCGACGCGCAGCCGCTTCTTCACGCGGATGAAGCGCTTCGGCCGGCGCTGCTCTTCGATGCCCGCCGACTGCAGCAGGAACACGAAGGGCCCCGCGCTGCCGTCCATGATCGGCACTTCCGCGGCGGAGAGCTCCACGACCGCGTTGTCGACGCCGAGTCCCGCGAACGCCGACAGCAGGTGCTCGACCGTCGAGACGCGCGACTCGCCCCGGCCGAGCGTCGTGCCGAGCACGGTATCGCCGACGTTCTCCGCATGCGCGCGGATGTCCACGGGGTCCGCCAGATCGGTGCGCCGGAAGATGATGCCCTCGTCGGGGCCTGCGGGGCGCAAGGTCATCAGGACCTTCTTGCCCGTGTGCAGGCCGACACCGGTGGCGCGAATCGAGTTTTTAAGCGTCCGTTGTCCGACCATGCGTACTGGCGTGTTCCTTTACCGACCGCGCAGCTTGCGCTGCACATCGGGGTCGATGCCGACAGAGAGACCGCCGGTACGCCGGCCCCTCCCCCAAGGCGCCCTCTAAATTAAGGCGCGCTACCGTATCACATCAGTCGGCCTGCCGCCGCAGGAAAGCCGGGATATCGAGCACGTCCTCCGGGTCGGCATCGGTGCGCAGCCCGTCTCCGACCGCCCGTTGGCGCTGCACGGTCGGCTTGTCGAGCGCGGCGTAATCGCTGCTCGAGAGGGGGCGCCGGACCATGCGCATGTGCGGCTCGGCGCGCAGCTCGCGCGGGTCGGCTCGGCCCGCAAACTCGCGCTCGCGGGGTTGAGTGAGGGGCGAGCGCACTGCAGCAGTGGGCCGGCCCAGACCCGTCGCCACGACGGTCACGCGCACCTGGTTGTCGAGCTCCGGATCGATGACCGTGCCGACCACCACGGTGGCGTCGTCCGAGGCGAACTGCTTGACGATCTGACCGACTTCCTGGAATTCGCCGATCGAGAGGTCCATGCCGGCGCTGACGTTCACGAGGATCCCGTGCGCGCCCGCGAGGTTGATGTCCTCGAGGAGCGGCGAGGAGACTGCGGCCTCGGCCGCCGCGCGCGCCCGGCCCTCCCCGCTCGCCGCGCCCGATCCCATCATCGCCATGCCGGTCTCCGCCATCACCGTGCGCACGTCGGCGAAGTCGACGTTGATGAGGCCCGGGCGGGTGATGAGCTCGGCGATGCCCTGGACCGCGCCCTGCAACACCTGGTTCGCCGCCCTGAAGGCGTCGAGGAGCGTGGTCTGCGGACCCAACACGGTCAACAGCTTCTGGTTAGGAATGGTAATCAGCGAGTCGCAGAACTTCGATAGCTCGGCGATGCCGTTGTCGGCCACGCAGGCGCGCTTGTTGCCCTCCATCTCGAACGGCTTGGTCACCACCGCGACCGTGAGAATGCCGAGCTCATGCGCCACCTGAGCGACCACGGGAGCCGCTCCCGTGCCGGTGCCGCCGCCCATGCCGGCGGTGATGAACAGCATGTCGCAGCCCTCGACCAGCTCGACGATGCGGTCGCGGTCCTCCATCGCCGCCTGACGGCCGACTTCCGGGTCGGCGCCCGCCCCCAGCCCCTTGGTGATGTTGCAGCCGATCTGCAGCGCCGTCTTCACCTTGGCGTGCTTCAGGGCCTGTGAATCGGTGTTGACGCACATGAACTCCACGCCGTCGATACCGGCGGTCACCATATGCGCCACGGCGTTGCCGCCGCCCCCACCCACGCCGATCACCTTGATCACGGCGCTCTGGCTGTACGCGTCCATCAGTTCAAACATGGTCGTCGCTCCTTACAGGAATACAAACGGTTGGTTGAGTCGTTCTTGGCTCTGTCGTCGTTGTTGGCTCTGTCAGCTTCAAAAGTTGCCCTGGAACCACGAACGCATGCGCTCGAGCACCGACTTGCCGTTCCCGCCGAAGGAACGCCCGCGATGCACAGGCAGCACGTTGTCGCGCGCGTAGAGCAGCAGCCCCACGCCGGTGGAAAAGATCGGGTTGCGCACCACGTCGGTGAGGCCCCGCACGCTCTGCGGGACGCCGAGACGCACCGGCACGTGGAACACCTCCTCGGCGAGCTCGATCGCGCCTTCCATCTTGGCGCTGCCACCGGTGAGCACGACGCCGGCGGCGATCACTTCCTCCAAGCCGCTGCGCCGCAGCTCCTCGTGCACGAGTCCGAACAGCTCCTCGTAGCGCGGCTCGACGATCTCGGCGAGCGTCTGGCGCGCGAGACGGCGCGCCGGGCGCTCGCCGACGCTCGGCACCTCGATGCTCTCGTCGGGGTTGGCGAGCTGCGACAGCGCGCAGGCGTAGCGGATCTTGATGTCCTCGGCATACTGGGTCGGCGTGCGCATCGAGACCGCGATGTCGTTGGTGACCTGGTCGCCGGCGATCGGGATGACCGCGGTGTGACGGATCGCCCCGCTCGAGAACACCGCGAGGTCCGTGGTGCCGCCGCCGATGTCGACGAGACAGACTCCGAGCTCCTTCTCGTCCTCGGTGAGGACCGCGAAGCTGGACGCGAGCTGCTCGAGCACCACGTCATCCACGTCGAGCCCGCAGCGCTGGATGCACTTCTCGATGTTCTGCGCCGCGGAATCCGCCCCGGTGACGATGTGCACCTTCGCCTCGAGACGCACGCCCGACATGCCGATCGGGTCGCGGATGCCCTCCTGACCGTCGACGATGAACTCCTGCGGCAGCACGTGCAGGATCTTCTGGTCCGCGGGTATCGCGACGGCCTTGGCGGCGTCGATGACGTGCTCGACATCGCCGTGGCTCACCTCCTTGTCGCGCACTCCGACCACGCCGTGGGAGTTGAGGCTCCTCACGTGGGAGCCCGCGATGCCGGCGAACACCGAGTGGATCTCGCAGCCGGCCATGAGCTCGGCCTCCTCGACCGCGCGCTGGATCGACTGCACGGTCGACTCGATGTTGACCACGACACCTTTCTTCAGGCCGCGCGAGGGCTGTGAGCCGAGGCCCAAGAGCTCGATCGATCCATCGAGCCCCACCTCGCCCACCAGCGCCACCACCTTCGAGGTGCCGATGTCGAGACCGACGATGAGGTTGCGTTCCGCACGCTTAAGCATCGTGACCACCTTCGCGACCGGGCCCGCGCGCGGCGGCGCCGCGCCAGCCGATGGCAAACCCGTTCGTGTAACGCATGTCCACGTAGGCAATGTCGTCGCCGCGCTGCGTGACGAGCTTCAGCGCGGTGCTCATGAATTTCTCGAAGCGCTCGTCCACCTGGCGCCGCCCGAGCCGCACGGTGATGCCGTTGGCCAGATCGAATTCCCAGGCGCCGCGCGCATCGAGGCGCAGCGCCGTGAGCCGCAGCCCCGCCTGCGCCAGTCGCCCCTCGGCGGCGAGATAACGCTGCGCCACCACCGACTCCTTGCCTTCGGGACCCTCGAGCCGTGCGAGCTCGGGCGGAATGTGGTGCGCGTCCGAGTCGAAGAGCTCACCGCGCGTGTTGAGGAGGCCGTGCTCGCCCCAGCGGGCTGCGGCGCTCTGCTCGACGACCAGCACGGCAAGTCCCCGCGGCCAGAATCGCTCGACACTCACCGCCTCCACCCACGGGAGCTTATGGATGGCGCGGCGCACCGCGGCGAGGTCCACCGAGAGCAGGCCCACGCCGTGCAGCGTCCCTTTCACCGCGCGCTCGACGTCGACCGGCGCGACGCGCTGGAAGCGCCCGGTGACCGCGACCGTCTCGATCGGTTGATCGAACGCCCACGACACGGCGCTTGCGAGCGCGGCAACGCCCGCCACCGTGCCGAGCGTGAGTCCCACGGCGCGCCAGTTGGTCGCGGGCGCCTTGAGCGCGCGCTCGGTGGGTCTGCGGCGGTTCCTGGGTCGTCCGAACATGACTTCCTACGCCTTGCCCCGGCTTCCGGCCCTGCGCTTCGCAGCGGCCTTGCCCTTCGCAGCGGCCTTGCGCTTCGCGGAGGCTTTCGCCTTCGCGGGAGCCTTGGCTCTTGCCGGGCCCGCGGGCCGACGGGTGAAGCTGGTCTCGAGCACGCGCCACACGAGCTCATCGAAATCGACGCCGATGGCGCGCGCCGCCATCGGCACCAGGCTGTGGCTCGTCATGCCGGGAATGGTGTTGATCTCGAGCAGCAGCGGGCGCCCGGCCGCGTCCATCATGAAATCCGACCGCCCCCAGCCCGAGGCGCCCGCCGCCTCGAAGGCCGCGAGCGCGAGGCTCGCCAGGTGCGCCTCGGCGCTCGCCGAGAGGCCCGAGGGGCAGAAGTAGCGGGTGTCGTCGCGGAAGTACTTCGCCTCGTAGTCGTAGAACACTCTCGGGGTCTCGATACGGATCGAGGGCAACGCCTGATCCTTGAGGATCGAGACGGTGTACTCCGGGCCCGGAATCCAGGCTTCCGCGAACACCAGAGTCTCCAGTTTCGCGGCCATGGCGTAGGCGGCGGGCAGGTCCGCGGCACGCTCGACCTTCGACATGCCGACGGAGGAGCCCTGGGTGGCCGGCTTCACGATCAGCGGGAGCTTGAGGCGCTCGAGCGCGTGCTCGAAATCCTCCTCCCCGCGCAGCACCACGAAGTCCGCGCTCGCCACGCCCACGGAAAGCGCGAGGCGCTTGGTGCGCAGCTTGTCCATGCCGATGGCCGAGCCCATGACGCCGCTGCCGGTATACGGGACACCGAGGTACTCGAGCGCGCCCTGCAGCGTCCCGTCTTCGCCCCCCGGTCCGTGCAGCGCGATCCACACGCGCGCGAAGCGCCTCAAGGGCAGCTCGTCGAGCGGCCGATCGCGCGGGTCGAAGGGGTGCGCGTCCACGCCGCGGCGCCTCAGGCCCTCCAGCACCGCGTTGCCGGAGAGGAGCGAGATCTCACGCTCGCTGGAATCGCCCCCGTAGAGCACCGCCACGCGTCCGAACTCGCCCGGTGCGGCGATGCGGCGCTCGGCTCGAGGGTCGTAGATGAGGCGCATGGCTTTACGGCACTCCCACGATCCGCACCTCGGGAGTGAGCTGGACGCCGTGCACGCGCGCGACCGTCTCGCGCACATGGGCGATGAGGCGCTCGAGGTCGGCGGCGCTCGCCTCTCCGTGGTTGATGATGAAGTTGGCGTGCTTCTCGGATACCGAGGCGCCCCCGATGCGAAAGCCCTTGAGGCCGGCCGCCTCGATGAGGCGCGCGGCGTGGTCTCCCGGCGGGTTGGTGAACACCGAGCCGCAGCTCCACTCGCCGATCGGCTGCGAGGCCCGGCGCCGCTCGAGGAGCGCGCGCACCTCGCTGTCATGCGCCGCGGGACGGCTCTCGAAGCTCAAGCTCGCCTCGAGGAACCATTCATCAGGCACTGGCGCGATGACCTCGCGGTAGCCGACCCGGTACTCGGACGCGGGGCGGGTGCGCGTCGCGCCGCCGCGGTCGATGGTCGTGACGGCGAGCACGTGCCGCCAGGTTTCCCCGCCGAAGGCGCCGGCGTTCATCGCGAGCGCGCCTCCGAGCGTGCCCGGGATGCCCGCGAAGAATTCCGCGGGCCCGAGCCCCCACTTGATGCACTGCCGCGCGATGCGCGCACAGGCGACGCCCGCCTCGGCGCGCACCGTGCTCTCGCCGGTGCGGTCGAGGAGATCGAGCGCGCCGTGCGTGCTCACGACCACGCCCTTCAAGCCGCCGTCGCGCACCAGGAGGTTGCTCCCGAGCCCGATCCAGTGGATGGGCACCGCGGGCGGGAGCGAGCGCAGGAACTCTGCGAGCTCGACGCGATCGCCCGGATTGAAGAAAACCTCGGCCGGGCCCCCGACGTGCCAGGAGGTGTGCCGGCTCAAGGGCTCATCGCGGCGCACCCGCTCGCGGAACTCCGGGGCGATGGCGAGGCTCACCGCGAGCTCCTCGGCGGCAGGAGCGCCGCGAGCGCGCCCGGCAGCGCATGCGCGACGGCGCTGATGTTGCCCGCGCCCATGGCGAGGATGACGTCGCCGTCCGAGATCACGTCCTTGAGCGCCGCGGCGAGCTCCTCGACCTTCTCGACGAACAGCGGCTCGAGCACGCCGCGGCTGCGCACCGCGCGGCAGATGGCGCGGCCGTCGGCGCCGGCGATCGGGGCCTCGCCCGCCGCGTACACCTCGGTCACGGCCAGCGCGTCCGCCCCCGAGAGCACCTTGCCGAAATCGTCGATCAGGTCGCGGGTGCGGGTGTAGCGGTGCGGCTGGAAGGCGAGCAGCACGCGCTGACCCGGGTAGGCCTGGCGCACCGCTTCGAGCGTCACGGCGACCTCGGTCGGGTGGTGCGCGTAGTCATCGACGATCGTCACGCGGCCGACCGCGGTCGGCACGTCGGCGATGTGCTGGAGCCGGCGGTCGATGCCCTGAAAGGTGGCGAGCGCGTTGAGGATCGCCCGGTCGTCGACGCCGAGCTCGGTGGTGACCGCGATCGCGGCGAGCGCGTTCGCGACGTTGTGAGTGCCGGGGAGATTGAGCTGCACGTCGAGCGGCGCGCTGTCCCGTCGCGCCACCTCGAAGCGCGTCTTGAGGCCCGCCGGGCGCAGATTCGTGCCGCGCACGTCAGCGCCCGGCGAGAGGCCGTAGAAGAGGATCGGCCTTCCCACCTCCTGCACGATGCTCGCCGTGTGCGCATCGTCCGCGCACAGCACCGCGAGACCGTAGAACGGCAGGTTGTGGAGGAAATCGGCGAAGCTCTGCTTGAGGAGCCCGAAATCGCCACCGTGGGTGGAGAGGTGATCGTTGTCGATGTTGGTGACGACCGCGATCAGCGGCTGAAGGTGCGTGAAGGAGGCGTCGCTCTCGTCGGCCTCGGCCACGAGGTAACGCCCGGCGCCGAGCCGCGCGTTGCTCGCGCCGCTCTTCAAGCGTCCGCCGATCACGTAGGTCGGATCCTCGCCGCCCTCGGAGAGGATGCTGGCGATCAGGCTGGTGGTGGTGGTCTTGCCGTGCGTGCCGGCGACCGCGATCGAGTAGCGGAAGCGCATCAGCTCGCCGAGCATCTCGGCGCGCGCCACGACGGGCACGCGTGCCGCGAGCGCCGCCTGCACCTCGGGGTTGTCGCGCGGCACGGCGGCCGAGACGACCACGACGTCGGCGCCGGTGATGTTCGCCGCCGCGTGACCGAAGGCGATCCGCGCTCCGAGTCCCGCGAGCCACTGCGTCACCGCGCTCTCCTTCAGGTCCGAGCCCTGCACGCGGTAGCCGAGATTCAGCAGCACCTCGGCGATCCCGCTCATGCCGCTGCCGCCGATGCCGACGAAGTGGATAGTGTTGATGCGCCGCATGCGGTCGCGCCGGTCGGGCGTGACGCGACGCTCGACCGCCGGCCGCTCGGGGAGGGTCCGCCGCTCGCCTCTCATGCGGCCCTCCGTGCCCACTCGAGGCAGGAGGCGGCGAGCTCGTCCGCGGCGCGGGGCCGCGCGAGCAGCCGCGCCTGCTCGGCCATGGCGAGGAGCTTGCCGCGCCCGGCGGCGAGCCGCTCGAGCTCGGCGGCCAGCCGCTCGGCGGTGAGCTCGCGGTCCGCGATCAGCACCGCAGCTCCCGCGCGCACGAGATACTGAGCGTTGTAGGCCTGGTGGTCGTCGACGCTCGCCGGGTACGGCACGAGGATGGCGCCGACCCCCACCGCGGCGAGCTCCGACACGGTGAGGGCGCCGGCACGGCAGATCACCAGGTCCGCCCACCCATACGCCTCGCTCATGTCCTCGATGAACGGGCGCACGTCGGCCCGCACCCCCGCCTGGGCGTAGCTCCCGCGCCCGGCGTCGATCCAGCGCTCGCCCGCCTGGTGGCGCACGTCGAAGGCGAGCGAGCCGGCGAGGCGCTTGAGCGCGAACGGCACGACCGCATTCAGGCGTGCCGCGCCCTGACTGCCGCCGATCACGAGGATCCGCACCGGCCCCGCGCGCCCGGCGAAGCGCGCCGCCGGCGGCGGCAGCGCGCTGATATCGGCCCGCACGGGATTGCCGATCACGCGCGAGTGGATGTTGCGTCCGAAGCTGCCCGGGAAGCCCTCGAGCACCTGCCGCGCGAGATGCGCGAGGATGCGGTTGGTGAAGCCGGCGATGGCGTTCTGCTCGTGGATCAGGAGCGGCCGGCGCGTGAGCCAGGCGGCAAGTCCCCCCGGTCCCGTCACGAAGCCCCCGAGACCCACCACGACGACCGGGCGGTAGCGCCACATGACACGCAGCGCCTGGATCAGCGCGAGGGTCAGCCGTATGGGCGCACCGACCCAGGCGAGGATCCCCTTGCCGCGCAGCCCCCCCACCGAGAGCCGCTCGAGCGGGATGCCTTCCGCCGGAATGACCCGCGACTCGAGTCCGCTCGCGGTTCCGAGCCAGATGACCTCGAGCTGCTGCCCGCGCAGCAACCGCGCCAGCGCCAGCGCCGGGAATACATGTCCACCGGTGCCGCCGGCCATGATGAGGACCGGGCCGCTCACGACGCACTCCTCGCAGTGGCCGGGCCGCGCTGCTCGCGCGTGGCCTCGTGATAGACGCGCAGCACGAGCCCCACCCAGGCGAGCGCGACCACGAGGCTCGAGCGGCCGTAGCTCATGAGCGGCAAGGTCAGTCCCTTGGTCGGCAGCACCCCCATGTTGACGCCGATGTTGATGAAGGCCTGGATGCCGACCCAGAGGCCGAAGCCCGCCGCGAGCAGGCTCTGGAACCTCAGGTGCGCATCCGAGGCGAGGCGCGCGATGTGGAAGCTGCGCCAGATGAGGCCGAGGAAGAGCGCGAGCGTGAGCGCCACCCCGGCGAGCCCCAGCTCCTCCGCCAGCACCGCGAACAGGAAATCCGTGTGCGCCTCGGGGAGGTAGAACAGCTTCTGCACGCTGTCGCCGAGCCCGACGCCGAGCCACTGGCCGCGGCCGATGGCGATCAGCGACTGGGTGAGCTGGAAGCCGCTGTTGTAGGGATCCGCCCACGGGTCGAGGAAGGCGGTGAGGCGCCGCAGGCGATAGCTCGAGCTGACCGCCAGCACCGCAAAGCCCGCTCCGGCGAGGGCGGTCGTGGCGATCACGTAGCGAAGGCGCGCACCGGCGAGGAACAGCAGCGCGAAGCCGGTAGCGAAGAGAACCGTCGCCGCGCCGAAGTCGGGCTCCGCGAGCAGCAGCGCGCTCGCGCCGGCGAGCAGCACGAGGGGCTTCCCGAGCCCGGTGAACGATTGGCGGAGCTCCGCCTCGCGCCGGACGGCGTAGCTGGCGAGATAGACCAGCACCAGCATGCGGGAGAGCTCGGAGACCTGGAAGTTGATGTCGGCGAGCCTGAGCCAGCGGCGGCTGCCGTTCACCGCATGACCCAAGCCCGGGATGAGCACCAGGCCGAGCAGCGCGATCGCCAGCGCCAGCAGCGGGCCGCTCGCACGCTCGAGGAGCGGCGTCGGGATCGAGAAGAGCAGCGCCGCGCAGGCGCCACCGATGAGCGTGAGCAGGAGCTGGCGCTCGAGATAGTAGAAGGGCTCGCCCGTCGCCTGGCCCGCGATCGACACCGAGGCGGAGGTCACCATCACGAGCCCGAGCAGCACGATGCCGAGGGTGAGCGCGAGGGTCACGAGGTCGAAGTGCACGCCGCCGGCGCCCCTCCCCGAGCGCGCGAATCCGAGGAGCGAGGGGTGGGCGACCGAGCTCATGCCGCCAGCTCCTGCACCGCTTGCGCGAACACCGCGCCGCGATGGCTGTAGTCGCGGAACATGTCGAGGCTCGCGCACGCCGGCGAGAGCAGCACGGTGTCGCCGGCGCGCGCGGCGTGCGCGGCGGCCCTGACCGCCGCCGGGAGCGTCGCGCAGGTCTCGAGCGGGCACACGCCCGCGAGCGCACGCGCGAGCAGCGGCGCGTCACGCCCGATCAGCACCGCGTGGCGCACCTTGCCGCGAAAGGCCGCGGCAAGCGGCGCGAAGTCCTGGTTCTTGCCCTCCCCGCCCGCGATCATCACGAGCGGTCCCGGGAGCCCCGCGACCGCAGCGAGCGTCGCCCCGACGTTGGTCCCCTTGGAGTCGTCGATGTAGGTGACGCCGGCGACGTCGGCCACCCACTGCGAGCGGTGCGGCAGTCCCGGAAAGGCCGCGAGCTCTTCCAGCATCCCGGGCAGCGGGAGCGAGAGGGCCTCCCCGAGCGCGAGCGCGGCGAGCGCGTTGGCCGCGTTGTGCAGTCCCTTGATCCGAAGCTGCGCGAGGGGCATCAGGGCGGCGCCCGAGCGCGCGAGCCAGGACTCGCGGTCCTTGACCGAGAGCGTGTAGTCGGCGCCGCCGGCCCCTCGGAGCGAAAAGGAGAGCGTGCGGGACGCGCGGCGCGGCATGGCGACAGTGAGCGGATCGTCGAGATTGATCACCGCCGTTTCGCAGCGCTCGTAAATGCGCGCCTTGGCGGCGGCGTAGCTCGCGAGCTGGGCGTAGCGGTCGAGATGATCGGGGCTGACGTTGAGCACCGTGGCGGCGCGGCACGCGAGGCTCTGCGTCGTCTCGAGCTGGAAGCTCGAGAGCTCGAGCACGTAGAGCTCGGCGCCGCCGCCGAGGAGAGCGAGCGCGGGCTCCCCGAGGTTGCCCCCGGCGCGCACCCGCACTCCCGCGCGCTGCGCCATACGGGCGAGCAGCGTCGTGACGGTGCTCTTGCCGTTGGTGCCGGTGACGCCGGCGACCGGAGCATCGACCGCGCGCGCAAAGAGCTCGATGTCGCCGATGATGCCGAGCCCGCGGCGGTGCGCCTCGGCGAAGAACGGGCCCTCGCGCGGGAGCCCGGGCGAGACGACGACGCACGTCGCGCCTTCGAGGAGCGCGGCGTCGAGCGCACCTGCGCGCACCGGGATGTCGGGCCCGAGCGCGCGCAGCGCCGGGAGCTCCGGGGGAGCTGCGCGCGTGTCGGTGACCGCGAGCCGCCAGCCCTGCGCGAGCAGGTAACGGGCGCACGAGAGCCCCGTGATTCCTAAGCCCACGATCACGGCGTACGGTGTGCTGGCGGCGGGCGTGCTCATCTGAGTTTCAGCGTCGCGAGTCCCGCGAGCACCAGTAGCAGCGAGATGATCCAGAAGCGCACGATGACCTTGGGCTCCGCCCAGCCCTTGAGCTCGAAGTGGTGGTGGATCGGCGCCATCCTGAAAATTCGCTTGCCGGTGAGCTTGAAGGAGGCGACCTGGAGGATCACGGAGGCGGTCTCGAGGACGAACACCCCGCTCATCACGAGCACGACCAGCTCCTGGCGGACGATCACCGCCAGCACGCCGATCGCCGCTCCGATCGCGAGCGCCCCGACGTCGCCCATGAACACCTGGGCGGGGTAGGAGTTGAACCACAGGAATCCGAGGCCGGCGCCCGCGAGCGAGGCGCAGAAGATCAGCAGCTCGCCGGCGCCGCGGATGTCCGGAATCTGCAGATAGTGCGCGAACACCGCATTGCCGCTCGCGTAGGCGAAGATGCCGAGCGCCGAGGCCACCAGCGCCGCCGGCATGATCGCCAGCCCGTCGAGCCCGTCGGTGAGATTCACCGCGTTGCTCATGCCGACGATCATGAGATAGGCGATCGCGATGTAACCGAAAGCGGTGAGCGGCGCGTGGAAGGTCTTGAAGAAGGGCAGAAAGAGCGTCGTCTGCGCGGGATCCGTGGCGGTGTAGTAGAGCGTCGCGGCGGTGGCGAGCCCGGCGACCGACTGCCAGAAATATTTCCAGCGCGGCACGAGTCCCTTGGGGTTGCGCACCATGAGCTTCAGGTAATCGTCGTAGAAGCCGATGAGCCCGAACGCGAAGGTGACGCCGAGCACCGTCCACACGAGACGATTGGTGAGCTCCGCCCAGAGCAGCGTGCTGACGAGCGTGGCGACGAGGATCAGCGTGCCGCCCATGGTCGGCGTGCCCGCCTTGAGGAGGTGCGTGGGCGGGCCGTCGTCGCGCACCACCTGTCCGATCTGACCGCGCACCAGGTGCCTGATCAGCGACGGACCGACGAGGAGCGACAGGCCGAGCGCTGAGGCCGTGGCGAGGATCGCCCGGAACGTCAGGTACGCGAACACATGCGCACCCGGGATGCGGCCGGCGAGCTGCTGTGTGATCCAGTAGAGCATTCTAGTGTCCGTCCGCGGTCGGGGCGCCCGTCGCGGCGAGCGCCTCGACCACGCGCTCCAGCCGGTTCATGCGCGAGCCCTTGATGAGGAGCCGCACGTCCGCGGCTTCCGCGCCGAGCGCCGCGGTGAGCGCCGCGGTGAGCGCCGTCGCGTCGGCGAACCACTCGCCCCCCGGCCCGAAGCTCTGCACCGCCCGCGCCGCGAGCGCACCGGTCGCGTAGAGCCGCTCGAGGCCGTGCACGCGCGCGAACTCGCCGACGTCGCGGTGCGCAGCCTCCGCGAACTCCCCGAGCTCCGCCATGTCTCCGAGCACCAGCCACTTGCGCCCGGCGAGCCCCGCGAGCACCTCGATCGCGGCGCGCACCGAGCTCGGGTTGGCGTTGTAGGAGTCGTCGATGAGCCAGGCGCCGCTCGCTGCCCGTCTGAATTGCAGGCGCCCCGACACGGCGCGCACCGCGGCAAGTCCCGCCGCGATCTGCTCGAGGCCCACCCCGGCGCTCCCCGCGGCGGCCGCGGCGGCGAGCGCGTTCGCGACGTTGTGCAAGCCGCCGACTGCGAGGTGGATCGCGATGCTCCCGCCGGGCGCATTCAGCCGGAAGCGGGTGCTGAACCCTTCGGCTCCAACCTCGCCGCGCACGTCGGCGGCGCTGTAGTCGGCCGCGGTGCGCACGCCGAAGCTGACCACGCGCGCGGGCGTCAGCGAGCGCCAGAGCGGCGCGAACTCGTCGTCCGCGTTGATGACGGCGGTCGCCCCTTTCGCGAGGCCGGCGACCATCTCGCCCTCGGCGCGCGCCACGCCTTCGAGGCTCCCGAAGCCCTCGAGGTGCTCGGCGCCGGCATTGGTGATGAGGCCAATCGTGGGACGCGCGATGTCGACCAGGGCCGCGACCTCGCCCGGGTGATTGGTGCCCATCTCCACCACCGCAAAGCGGTGCGTGGGCTCGAGGCGCAGCAGCGTCAGCGGCACGCCGATGTGGTTGTTGAGATTGCCGCGCGTGGCGAGACAGCTGCCCGCCTGAGCGAGGATCGAGGCGGTCATTTCCTTCGTGGTGGTCTTGCCGTTGCTGCCGGCGACCCCGATCAGCGGCCCGCGGAAGGCCGCGCGCCAGCGGCTAGCCGCGCGCTCGAGCGCCGCCTGGGTGTCGGGCACGATGACCTGCGGCAACGGCACCGGCTGCCCGGCGTCGACCAGCGCGCCGGCGGCCCCCTTGCCGTGCGCGGCGGCGACGAACTCGTTGCCGTTGAAGCGCGGGCCCTTGAGGGCGACGAACAGCTGCCCGCGCTCGAGCGAGCGCGAGTCGCTCACCACGTCGGTGTAGGGGGCGTCGGCCCCCGAGAGCCGCCCGCCACAGGCGCGCGCGAATTCGATGAGCGTGCGCTTCATGCGGGCCGCCCCGCGAGCTCAGCGACCACCACGGACTGATCGCGGAACGGCCGCCGCTCGGTGCCCACGATCTGGTAGTCCTCGTGCCCCTTGCCGGCGATCAGCACGACGTCGCCGGGGCCGGAACGGGCGAGCGCCAGGTGGATGGCGAGCGCCCGATCGTGCTCGATCACGAGCGGCGCGCGCCTACCCGTGCCTGCAACGATGTCAGCCACGATGCGGCGGGGATCCTCGGTGCGCGGGTTGTCGTCGGTCACGATGATCTCGTCGGCGAGCTCGGCGGCGATCTTTCCCATCAGCGGCCGCTTGCCGGCATCACGGTCGCCGCCGCAGCCGAAGACCAGGCGCAGCGTTGCGCGACAGTGCCGGCGCGCCGCGTGCAGCGCGTTGGCGAGCGCGTCCGGGGTGTGGGCGTAGTCGACGATCGCCAGCGGGCTCTTCCCGCTGCCGCCGAACATCTCCATGCGCCCGCTCGCCGCGCGGCTGCCGGCGAGGGCGCGCGCCGCCTCCTCGGGTGGGATGCTCCACGCGAGCAGTACCGCGAGCACGGTGAGGACGTTGTCGACGTTGAATTCGCCCACGAGGCGCACCGGCAGGGAGAGCGCCCCCCAGCTCGACTCGACCTCGATGTTCAGTCCCGCCGGATCGGGGGTGGCGCGCACGGCGCGCACGAACTGCGCCCCGCGCGGCAGCGCGGCAGCGTGCGCGGCGCGGGTGGTGACGGTGAGCGGCGCGCTCGAGGGCGCCCCCGCGAGGCGCGCGCCGAAGGCGTCATCGACGTTGATGACCCGGTGCGCGAGGCGGGCCCAGCCGAAGAGGCGCGCCTTGGCCGCCCCATAGGCCTCCATGGTGCCGTGATAGTCGAGATGATCGCGGGTGAGGTTGGTGAAGGCGGCGGTGTGAAAGCGCACGGCATCGACCCGTCCCTGGTCGAGCGCGTGCGAGGAGACCTCCATGCTCACGCATTCGGCCCCGAGGGAGCGCAGCTCTCGCAGCTGGCGCTGGATCGACACCGCATCGGAGGTCGTGTGCAGCGTCGGAGTGAGCCGCGCCGGCGGGCCGAAGCCGAGCGTGCCGATGTAGGCCGCCGGCCGCCCGCTCATCGCGAGCGCCTGAGCGAGGAGCCACGCGCAGGTGGTCTTGCCGTTGGTCCCGGTGATGGCGGCGATGGTGAGCTGCTCGGAGGGCGCGCTGAAGAAGCGATCCGCGATGAGGCCGACACGCTCGCTCAGGGACGGCACGGCGGCGACGAAGGTACCGGCCGCAAGCTCCGGCACGGGCTCGCCGTCCGCCCCATCGCGCTCGTAGAGCACGGCGCGCGCGCCGCGCGAGACGGCATCGGCCGGGCCTGGCGGTGCGGCTGTCGAGCGTCACGTCGCTCACCAGCACGTCGGCGGGCACGGTGGCAAAGCCGGCGGTGAGCTCGGCGAGCGGCCGCGCCGCAGGGCCAGCGTTCGCGCTCGTGCGGCTCACAGCGGCGCCGCCGCGCGCGTGCCGCCGAGGGCGGGGCTCTGCGGCAGCTCCTCGGGGGTGTTGACGGGCCGGTCGGGCGCCACGGCCAGCAGGCGCAGCGCGCCCCCGATCACCCTGGAAAACACCGGCGCCGCCACCTGTCCGCCCATGTGCAGCCCCGCGCCCGGCTCGTCGATCACCACCACCGCGGCGAGCCGGGGTGCGCTCGCCGGCGCCACGCCGCCGAAGACGGCCATGTAGCGATCGGTCGAGTAGCCGCCGGCGGTCGCTTTCCAGGCGGTCCCGGTCTTGCCCGACACGCGATAGCCCGGAATGGCGGCTAACTTACCCGTGCCCTCCGCGGCCACGACCGACTCGAGCATGCCGACGAGCTCGCGGCAGGTGCGCTCTTCCAGCGCGCGCTCGCCGGGCGGGGCGGTCTCGAGGCGCAGGAACGAGACGGGCCGGGCAAAGCCGAATGAGCCGATGGTCGCGTAGGCGTGCGCCAGCTGGAGCGGCGTGACCGACAGCCCGTAGCCGTGCGACATGGTGACGATGCCGATGGGACGCCACTGCGAGTAGGCGGGCAGCAGTCCCGCCGACTCGCCGGGGTAGCCGCTCGTGGTGACCTGGCCGAAGCCGAGCCGGGTGAGCGTGCTCCAGAGCTCGAGCGGCGAGAGCGTGAGGGCGATGTGCGCCATGCCGACGTTCGAGCTCTTGGCGAGCACCGTGGCGATGTCGATCGCGCCGTAATTGCGCTCGTCCTCGAAGATCTTCATTCCCACCTTGAAGAAGCCGGGCGAGGTGTCGATGACGCTGCGCTCGTCGTACTTCCCGGAGGCGAGGCCCGCGGCCACGAAGAACGGCTTGATCGAGGAGCCGGGCTCGAAGATGTCCGTGGCGGCCCGGTTGCGGTAGGTCGCGGGGAGGATCTGATCGCGATCGTTCGGGTTGTAGGCCGGCTGGTTCACCATGGCGAGCACCTCGCCGCTGGCGACGTCGAGCACCACCACCGAGCCGGCGCGCGCCCGCTGGTCGCGGATCGCGGCCTTGAGCTCGCGGTATGCGAGGTACTGGATCCTCAAGTCGATCGACAGCACCAGGTCGCGTCCCGGGCGCACCGGGCGGATGCTCTCGACATTCTGAACGATGTGCCCGTGCCGGTCCTGGATGACGCGCTTCGCGCCGTCTTCGCCCGCGAGCCAGTGATCGAAAGCGAGCTCGAGGCCCTCCTGTCCGGCGTCGTCGACGTTCGTGAATCCGAGCAGGTGCCCGGTCACCTCGCCCGCCGGGTAATAGCGGCGATACTCGCGCGAGGTGTACACGCCCGGGATGCCGAGGGCCTTGATCCGCTCGGCTTCCGCGGGCTGGCAATGGCGCGCGAGGTACAGGAACTCGCGATCGAGGCTGCTGGTGACGCGGCGGGTGAGCTCCTGGGCGTCGAGCTTGAGCGCGGCGGCAAGGCGCGGGATCTGGTCGGTGGCGAGCGCCAGCTCGCCCGGATTCACCCACACCGAGTCGACGGGAGTGCTGACCGCGAGCGGCTCGCCGTAGCGATCCGTGACGGTGCCGCGGTGCGCGGCGATGTCCAGCACGCGCGAGAAGCGCGCCGCGCCCTCGCGGGCGAGAAAGCCGTGATCGACGAGCTGCAGATTCACCGCGCGCCAGGCGAGGGTGAGCGCCCCGCCGAAGAGCAGGACGAAGAGCAGGCGCGCCCGCCAGCGGAACGAGCGCGGCACGGGCTCCCGTGGGCTGCGCGGTTTCATGGGCTGATGACCTCGATCTCCTTCGGGGGCGGCATCGCCATATGGAGCCTCGCGCTCGCGACGCGCTCGACGAAAGCGTGGGTGGACCATGCGCTCTGCTCGAGCTGCAGCTGGCCCCACTCGATCTCCAGATTGTCGCGCCGCGCGTTCAGAGCCTCGAGCTCGACGAAGAGCGCCCGCGCGCGATGCTTGCAGTAGATCGCTCCGGCGGCGGAGCCGAGCGCCGCCAGCCACAGCAGCGGCACGGCAATCGCGAGCGCCCGGCGGGGGCTCACGCGAGTCGCTCCGCCACGCGCAGCAGAGCGCTGCGGGCGCGTGGATTTCGCTCGAGCTCGGCGGCAGTCGGGCGCGTCTTGCGCCCGATGAGCTTCAAGCGCGGCCGCGCCGCGGCCGGCAACAGCGGCAGACGCCTGAGCGCGGGGTCGACCTGCGACTCGCGCTGCATGAAGCGCTTCACCGCGCGGTCCTCGAGAGAATGAAACGTGATCACGGCCAGCCGCCCGCCGGGCGCGAGTCGCTCGAGCGCCCCCGCGAGACCGCGCTCGAGCTGCCCGAGCTCGTCGTTGACGAACATGCGCAGCGCCTGAAAGGTGCGCGTCGCCGGATGCTTGCCGGGCTCGCGCGTGCGCACCGCGGAGGCGACGAGCGCGGCGAGCTCACGGGTGCTGTCGAGCGGCTGCTGCCGCCGCGCCGCGACGATCGCCTGCGCCACGCGGCGCGCGAACCGCTCTTCTCCGAAGGTCGCGATCACCTGACGTATCTCGTCGACGCTCGCGCGAGCGAGCCACGCAGAAACGGGTTCGCCGCGCGTCGGGTCCATGCGCATGTCGAGCGGGCCATCGGCGCGGAAGCTGAAGCCGCGGCTCGGATCGTCGAGCTGCGGCGAGGACATCCCGAGGTCGAAGAGCACGCCGCGGCAAGGACGATCGCGCGCGTGCGCCGACACGAGCGTGCCGAGGTCGGCAAACGACGCGTGCACGAGCGTAAGCCGCACTTCGTCGGCAAAGCGCTTCCCGCCGGCCGCAATGGCCTGCGGATCCCGGTCGAGTGCCAGCACGCGGCCTTCCCGACCCAGCGCCTGGAGCACCAGTGCCGTGTGGCCACCTCGGCCGAACGTCGCGTCGACATAGTAACCGCCCGCCTCCACGGCCAGTCCGGCGAGCGCCTCTGCGGCGAGCACCGGTGTGTGCTCATCCACTTGCGAAGCGGAACGGCCCCGCCCCCATGAGTGCGCTTGCCACGGGCTACGCCCACCCAGCCTCGTCGAGATCTCTACAGCGACAGCGACTCGAGCTCGGACGGCAGATCACTCGAGGCGGTCTCGGTGTTCAGCCACAGGTCGCGCCGCTCGTTCCAGCGGGCCTCGTCCCACAACTCGAACCGATTGCCCTGACCGATCAGCATTCCGTTCCGGCCGAGCTTGGCGAACTCGCGCAGCTCGGGCGGCAGCAAGACCCTGCCGTGCCCGTCGAGGGGCAGATCGGTCGCATAGCCGACCATGAGACGCTGCAACCGCCGCGCGGTGGCGTTCAGGGTCGGCAAGCTCATCAGCTTGCGCTCGGTCTGCTCCCACTCGGGCAGGGGATAGATGAGGAGGCACTGATCCCTGTCGACGGTGACGACCAGCTTTCCCTGGGCGAGCTCGGCGATCTGCTGCCGATAACGGGTCGGCATGACCATCCGCCCCTTATCGTCCAGGGTGATCTTCGTTGCACCGCGGAACATGACCGCTCAGGGCGAGGAATCGCCCATTTGCCCCCACTTCTCCCCACTGGTCACCACTATGGAATCGGGGGCGGACTATGTCAATTCAAAATAATGAGAAATTCGTCGCAGTCACAACGAGTTATGTGGAAAGCCCTTATGTTAAGAATCACAGCGCATGGCTCTCGTGAGCGCTTTCGCTGTTGCAATCAGCGGCTTGGCCGCGAATCTGGTCGGAGCTGCGCCGCCCACGCTCAGTGTGACGCTCACGCTCGGCGCACCGCCCACGCTCGGTGCGCCGCTCGCGCTCAGCACGCCTCGAAGGCGTGCTGCAGCCATTCGATGCGCGGAGCGGCGCCGACGGCATCCCATACGACGATGACGTCGAACCGCACCGGCAATCGCGAGAGATCGGAGCGTTGCTGCAGCAGCGCTGCGGCGGCGCGCGTGATGCGCTGCTGCTTGCGCCGATCGACGCTCGCCGCCGCGCCGCCGAAGGCGGTGCTCGAGCGCGTGCGCACCTCCGCGATCACCAGCACGCCGGCGCGCTCCGCGATGATGTCGAGCTCCCCGAGCCGCCGGCGATAGTTGCGCTCGAGGATTTCGAAGCCCTGTGAGCGCAGGAAGTCGGCGGCCAGCTCCTCGGCGCGCCGACCGCTCTCGTGAGGCGTGCCGAGCGGGGGCCTCACATCACGGGGCCCCGGCGGCCGGCAGCAGACGCAACTCGCCGTTGTGCAGCTGTGCCCAGGCCATTTCGCGCCGCACGCGCCGCTCGGCATCGAGGCTCAGGTGCCCGGTCAGGCCGTCGATGCCGACACTGGAGCCGGCGCCGGGGCGGCGCAGCGCCTGAGCCAGGCGAAAGGCGTCGAAGCCGAAGGCGAAGAGCCGCCCCCGGTACGGCCCGCCGGTGGGCCACGCCCCGCGGGTGACCGCCCGCACGGCCTCCGCGAGGTCCCCGCCCAGCATCCACGGCATGTCGGGAAACATCAGGCCGTCGAGCTCCTGGTTGGCGCGCACGTCGGGCTCGAACGCGTCCGAGGTGGCGTAGGTGGGGATGTCGCCGGCGTAGTGGAAACGCAGCTGCGGCCGCAGCAGCCGCTCGGTGCTCGGCTGCGCCGGCGCGAAGATGAACTCGACGTCCCCGCGCCGGCGCGGCTCGAACTGCAGCTTGGTGCCGATCGCGGCCTCGAGGCGCTTGAAGCGCGCCGTACTGTCGCTGAGCCCCAAGAGCTCCGTGATCGGGCCCGAGTAATCGGTGCGCGACGCATCGATGGCGGCCGTCGCGAGGAGCTCCCCGCCCCCGCTGAGCAGCTCCTGTCTGAAGGCCGCGAGCACCCGCTCGCCCCAGTCGCCCGCGGGCACGAGCGCGACGCCGCGGCGATGCTGATCCTCGAGAATGCGCCGCGCCGCGACGCGCGCCTCATCCTCCGGCGAGAGCGCGTACTGATAGAACTGCGGCGGAGCGGGCCGCTCCGCGGGCAGGAAGTTGAGAGCGAGAAGCGGCGCGTGTTGTGCCGGAAATTCCGCCGCCGCGGCGACTTCCTCGCGCGTCAGCGGCCCGACGATAAAGTCGGCGCCCTGTCGGGTGGCGAGCGTGAGCGCGTCCGCCACGCTCTCGGTCCCGGTGTCGTAAACGCGCACGCGCGGCCGCTCCTGCGACCGGGTCTGGTAGTACGCGGTCAGAAAGCCATCGCGCACGCTGATCGCGGCGGCGGCCGCGCGGCCGGTGACCGGCAGCAGCAGCGCGATGTGCGGTGCGGCCTCCTCCGCCAGTCCGGGAGGGGCGCCCGGACCGCCGGCGGCGAGCGCCGCCCGCGAGAGCAGCTCCCGGTAACGCGCCGCCTGGGGACCGGAGCGAGGCTCGGAGAGTGCGCTCAGCTGCTGCCACGCCTCCTTGTTCTGCCCCCGCTCGAGGGCGAGCTCGATGCCCGAGAGCGAGCGCTCGGTCGACTGCTCGGCGCTGAGCGGCCCCTCGAGCATCGCCAGCACGCGCGCCGCATCCTCGCGCGCGTGCGCGGCGAGGTAGCCGCGCGCCGCGCGCAGAGCTAAGTCGTTGCGCTCGGCGCCGCTGTTCTGGGACGCGAGCTGCTCGTACACCCGCGCCGCGCCCGCGGCATCGCCGCCGCGCTCGAGAGTCTCGGCGCGCTCGGCCGACGGCGGCAGGCCCGCGCGCTCGGTGAGGCTCGGGCAGCCGCTGAGGGCGAGCGCGAGGGCGGGAGCGAGTATCAGGCGGATCAGCGGGCGTGCCAGCAGCATCGGTTGATGGGCCTCTCGTCGGCGCGCAGGATGCGCTTACTGAACGGAGCCGCGGGATCAGGCGGCGTAAGGCGGGGATTATACGTGGCGAAGATGCGCGGGCGGCTCGAGGTCGTGGCGACGCCGATCGGCAACCTCGCGGACCTGAGCGCACGGGCGCGCGAGGCGCTCGCGAGCGCCGACGTGATCGCGGCCGAGGACACCCGCCACACGCTGAACCTCCTGCGGGCCATCGGCGTCGCGAGGCCGCTCGTGTCCCTGCACGAGCACAACGAGTCGCAGCGCGTGCCCGAGCTCCTCGCGCGTCTCGAGGCGGGCGAAACGATCGCGCTCGTGAGCGATGCCGGCACGCCGCTCCTGTCGGATCCGGGTCTCGAGCTCGTGCAGCGCGCGGCGCGCGAGGGATTCGAGGTGCACGCCATTCCCGGGCCGTCGGCGATCGTGAGCGCGCTCGCGGTCGCGGGACTTCCGACCGGGCGCTTCTGCTTCGAGGGCTTCCTGCCCGCTCGCGAGCGCGAGCGGCGCGGCGCGCTCGCCGCCCTCGCGCACGAGCCGCGGACGCTCGTGTTCTTCGAGGCCCCTCACCGGATCGTGAAGACGCTCGAGGACATGGTGGCGGAATTCGGCGCCGGGCGCCTCGCTGCGGTGGCGCGCGAGCTCACCAAGGCGCACGAGACCGTCTATCGCGGCACGCTGGGCGAGCTGGCCTCCCGTGCGCGCACCGAAGAGAACTTCCGCCGCGGTGAGCTGACGCTGGTCGTGCACGGCGCGGCCGCGCCCGTCGCGGGCGATGTGGACGAGGGGGAGCTGCAACGCACCGTGACGCTCCTCGCGAAGGAGCTGCCGCCGGCGCGAGCCGCAGCGCTCGCCGCGCAGCTGACCGGGGCCACCCGCGCCGCAGCGTACGCGCTCGCCACCCGCGGCGCCTCCGGCCCGGACGACCGGGGCGCGACCGAGGACGAGGGCATGCCCTGATTCATCACCGGGTTTTCGCATTGCCTTTTGTGACTAGTTATGGTCATATATAGTCATGAAGCAGGTGCGAATTGCGGAACTCAAGTCCCGCCTGAGCGAGTTCCTGCGCACCGTTCAGCGGGGTGAGACGCTCGCCGTCCTGGATCGCAATACCGCGATCGCGCACATCGTTCCGATCCGGGAACGCACGGCGCTGCGGATCCGAAAGCCCGCATCAGGCACGCCAGCGCCCAACAGGGTCCCGCTACCGAAGACGGCGCGACTCGACCTGGATATCGTCGGCTTGCTGCTTGAAGAGCGGCAGAGCCATCGATGATTGCCTATGTCGACTCGTCCGTGTTGCTCCGCGTGGCCCTTGCGCAACCCAACGCGCTGCCGGAGTGGAGGCGGATTGACCGCGGCGTATCGAGCGCACTGATTACAACCGAGAGCCTGCGCACGCTCGATCGAGCGAGGCTACGCGCTCACCTTCCCGATACTGAGGTTGCGCGACGCCGTTCGACGATCCTGGCACTCGTCGATTCGCTCGAGCTCGTTGAGGTCGACGCCATCGTTCTTGATCGCGCTGCGCAACCCATGCCAACGGAATTGGGGACTCTGGATGCGATTCATCTCGCATCCGCACTGCTTTGGAGAGATGAGATGGGCATTGATCCACTCATGGCTACTCATGACGCCGCCCTGGGGCTGGCCGCACAGGCTCATGGATTCGCTGTCGTGGGGGCCGATCGAGTGCAGGGATCGGCCACATGAGAGCCACCCTCCTCACCCGTCGGCCCCCGCGCCAGGGCATTTGACTTCAGCGCGCGGGCCCGTATCGTGGCTCGCGAGAGTCGGCCGGGCAGTCGCTGCCTCCGCCAGCGATGGCGGGAGCGGAGGAAAGTCCGGGCTCCGGCGGATCGGGTGCCAGGTAACGCCTGGGGGGCGTGAGCCCACGGAAAGTGCAACAGAGAGCAGACCGCCCAAGTCCCTCGCGGGACCGGCAAGGGTGAAACGGTGCGGTAAGAGCGCACCGCGTCGGTGGCAACACGCGACGGCACGGTAAACCCCACCTGGAGCAAGGCCAAATAGGGAAGCCGCGCCGGTCCTTTAAAAGGGGCCGGCGCAGCGCTGATCCGCGCGCGCTTCCGGGTAGGCCGCTAGAGGTCCACGGTGACGGGGACCCCAGAGGAATGACCGCCCTCGACAGAACCCGGCTTACAGGCCGACTCTTTCCTTACCATGCCGATTCGCCGCAGGCGGGCGCGCCCGTCGCGAAGCTGAGCCGCCCGCGGCGCCTCACAAAGGGCCCGCGGCTACTTCACCACCTTCAGCTGCGGGCGGCGCGCACCGCGCTCCTCGGCCGGCGGCTCCGGCCCGAGGTCCTGCTCGGAGAACACCATCCCCTCCCCCGTCTCGCGCGCGTAGATGCCGAGCACCGCGTTCACCGGAAACCTCACGTGGTGGATCACGCCGGCGAAGCGCGCGTCGAACTCGATCGCCTGGTTCCCTAGCCGCAGGCGCTGAGTGGCTCCCTCGCTCAGGTTGAGCACGATCTTGCCGTCCTTGACGTAGGCGCGCGGCACGTCCGTGCTGTCGCGCCCGGCGTCGACGATCACGTGTGGAGTGTTGCCGCACTCGGTGATCCACTGATGCATGGCGCGCAGCAGATAGGGACGCTTGGGCAACATCTTGCTCATGGGGTTCTAGAGCCGCATTTCCTGCTCGCGCTCCGACAGCCCCTCGCGGAACGCGGGGCGTGAGAACACCAGCTGTGCGTACTTCTCGATCGGCTGCGCCTGCGGCCCGAGCTCGATCTCGTAGTAAGGCAGCCGCCAGAGCACCGGCGCGATGGTGGCGTCGACCAGCGAGAACTCGTCCGACAGAAAGTACGGCTTCACCTTGAAGAGCTCGGTGCTCTGCAGGATGGTGTCGCGCAGAATCTTCTTGAGCTTCACCGTCTGCTTCTTGTCCGGCTCAGAATCGATCTGGCGCGCGAGGCCGTACCAGTCGCGCTCGATGCGATAGAGCGCGAGGCGGAACTGCGCGCGGCTTACCGGGTCCACCGGCATCAGCGGCGGATGGGGGAAGCGCTCGTCGAGATACTCGATGATGACGCGCGAGTCGTACAGCACCAGGTCGCGGTCCACCAGCGTCGGCACGCTGTGGTAGGGGTTGAGATCGAGCAGATCCTCGGGAAAGCGCCCCGCCTCGACGCTCACGATGTCGATGCTGATGCCCTTCTCGGCCAGCACGATCCGTGTGCGATGACTCCACGGGTCGTTGGGCGCGGAAAACAGCGTCATGATGGATCGTCTGCTCGACAAGTTTCCGCTCCCGCGATCCGTCTCATGGAGGCGCCCCGCGGCCTGCGCCCAGGCGAGGATCAGTGGACATCCTTCCAGTACTCGCGTTTCACCAGCCAGGCGAGCCAGCTGAACACCAGCAGAAACAGCACCACCCATATGCCGAGAGCGCGGCGCGCGGTCTGCGTCGGCTCGCCGACGTAGTCGAGAAAGTTCACCGTGTCGCGCACGAAGCCGTCGTACTCCGCGGCGCCGAGACGCCCCGGCGCGATCTGCTCGAAGTGATCGAACACCTGCTCGTGAATCTCCGTGCCACCCTCGCCGTGCCGGACCACGTCGCGGAACACGGCGCGCTTGAGCCCCTCGAGCTCCGAGAGCACGTGCGGCATGGCGATGTTGGGCAAGCGCAGGTTGTTGGCGCCGGTTGGCCGGGTCGGGTCGACGTAGTAGGTCTTGAAGAGCTGATAGATGTAGTCGCCGCCGCGCGCGCGCGCCATGAGCGCCAGATCGGGCGGCGTCTTGCCGAACCAGCTCTGCGCGTCCGCCGCCGGCATGCTCGTCCGGATGTACTCGGTCGGCGGGTCACCGGGCGGCAATAGATCCGCCTGCAGCAGTCGCCCCGGAATCTCCAGGTCCTGCCCCAGGCGCGACCAGCGCTCGTACTTGAGCGAGTGGCAGCCGAGGCAGTAGCTCACGAAGTTGCGCGCGCCGCGCTGGAGCGAGGCCATGTCCGAGACCTCGTTGTCGGCACGCCAGCTCTCCCAGTCGGCGCCGGACTTGCCGGCGCCTTCGGCGCTCCCCGCCCCCTCCTCCGCCCGCACGCCGGGGGCGAGCGCCGCCGCGCTCAGGGCCGCCGCCAGCAGAGCCGCAGCCCGCCCGGCACGGGTGCCGGGGGCGAGCTCAGTGCGCATGGTAGGTCACCCTCTCGGGCACGGGCCTGACCGGATCGATGAGCGTGTAGAAGGGCATCAGCCAGAAGAAGGCGAAGTAGAGCACCGTGAAAATGCGCGCCAGCACCACGTACGCGCCGGTCGCCGGCTGGAGCCCGAGGTACCCGAGCGCGACGAACGCAACGGCGAAGAGCGCCAGCGCCGTGCGCGAGATCCAGCCCCGATAGCGCATGGACTTCACCGGCGAGCGGTCGAGCCACGGGAGGAAGAAGAACGACGCCACGGCGAGCAGCATGAGGAGCGCCCCCATGCGCTGATCCGGCACCGCGCGCAGCATCGCGTAGTAAGGAGTGAAGTACCACACCGGCGTGATGTGCTCGGGTGTGGAGATGGGATTGGCCGGCTCGAAATTCGGCGCCTCGAGGAACAGCCCGCCGAGGGTGGGCTTGAAGAACACCACCAACGCGAACAGCACCAGGAATACGCCCACGCCGACGATGTCCTTCACCGTGTAGTAGGGATGAAAAGGAATGCCGTCGAGGGGCTTGCCGTCGGGCCCGAGTCTGGCCTTTATCTCGATGCCGTCGGGGTTATTCGAGCCGGTCTGGCGCAGCGCCACGAGGTGCAGCATCACGAGTAAGAGTAGAGCGAGCGGTATGGCCGCGACGTGCAGCGCAAAGAAGCGATTCAGCGTCGCATCGCCGATGCCGTAGTCGCCGCGGATCCACTCCACCAGGGGCTTCCCGATCCCGGGGATGGTGCCGAAGAGGTTGACGATGACCTGAGCCCCCCAGAAGGACATGTTGCCCCAGGGCAGCACGTAGCCCATGAAGGCCTCCGCCATGAGCGCGAGGTAGACCAGCATTCCGATGAGCCACAGCAGCTCCCGCGGCGCGCGGTACGAGCCGTAGAGGAGCGCCCTGAACATGTGCAGGTACACGACGATGAAGAACGCCGAGGCGCCGGTCGAGTGCAGGTAGCGGATGAGCCAGCCGTAGTCCACCTCGCGCATGATGTATTCGACGGAGTCGAACGAGGTGAGCTCGCCGGGCTTGTAGAACATGGTGAGGAAGATGCCGGTCACGAGCTGCATGGCGAGCACCAGCAGCGCCAGCGACCCGAAGAAGTACCAGATGTTGAAGTTCTTCGGCGCGTAGTAGCCGATGAGCTGGCTCTCGATGAACTCGCCGATCGGCAGCCGCTTGTTGAGCCAGATCCACAGGCTCCCCCGGCCGGTTGCGTCAGCCCCCGGCAGGCGGGCCGGGGCGCCGGTCGCGGTCTTCACGCCCATCAGGCCACCCCCTTCTCGTCCGCCCCGATCACGAGCGTGTGCTCGTTCGGGTATTGATAGGGCGGCACCACGAGATTCGTCGAGGCGGGCGAGCCGGAGAACACCCGGCCGGCGAGGTCGAAGCGCGAGCCGTGGCACGGACAGAAGAAGCCGCCCGGCCAGCTGGGATACAGCTCGCCCGCGCTGAAGCGCTGCTTGGGCAGGCACCCCAGGTGCGTGCAGGTGCCGACCAGCACCAGGAACTCGGAGCTGCGCGAGCGCAGCGCGTTGTGCGCGTACGGGGGCTGGATCGAATTCTCGGAGTTCGGATCCTTGAGCAGTGCGTCGTGACCTGAGATCCGGGCGATCATTTCCTCAGTGCGCCGCACGACGTAGATCGGGGAGCGGCGCCAGATCGTGGTGGTCATCTGTCCCGGCTCGATCTTGCTCAGGTCGAGCGTGGCGGGCACGCCCTGGGCCCGCGCGCTCTCCGACGGGCTCCAGGACTCGATGAACGGAACGGCGGCGAACACAGCCCCGACCGTGCCGGTCGCGATCGTCGCCCGGGTGAGGAATTTGCGCCGGCTCAGGTCGACTTCATCCTCAGCGACGACTGCGTGCTCCGCCATCAATCACTCTCCCGCCTGACCCCGCGCTCGCTCGCCGTTCACCGCGCGCCCGCGCGGACGAGGAGCGCATGCGGCGCGATTTCGTACCTTGCGGGGGGCGGCGCATTATACACAAACGAACACCCCCTCCGGCCGCACGCGAGCGGCGCGGATGTGGAGGATGGTCGCCCTTTCGCGGGGTTTTCCCGGAGCTCGAGCAATGCTGAAGCGCGCGGGGAGCGCATTGATCTTCGTGGCCGGATCGGTGATCGGCGGGCTGGCGCTCGCCTTCCTGGTCGTCGCGCTGCGTCCGGATCTGATTCGCGCGACGCCGCGCCCGCCCGAGCCCGCCACCCCGGCTGCCGAGCGTGCGCTGCCGGCGCCGCAGCGGGTCACGTATGCGGCCGCGGTGCAGCGCGCCGCGCCCGCCGTGGTCAACATCTACACCGCGCGGCTCGTGACCGAGCGGCTCGCCCCCTCGCTCGGAGAGCTGTTCGGGGAATACATGCCGCGCTACCGGCAGCGCATCGAGCGCAGCCTCGGCTCCGGGGTCATCGTGGACGAGAGCGGTCACATCGTCACGAATCACCATGTCATCGCCAACGCTGATTCGATCCGCGTGCAGCTCGAGGACGGGCGCGAGGCGGACGCGCGCATCGTGGGTCGGGATCCCGACACCGACCTCGCGGTGCTGAAGATCGATCTCACCCAGCTCCCGGTGGCGAGCTTCGGCCGGTCGGATCAGCTTCTGGTCGGGGACGTGGTGCTCGCGATCGGGAATCCGATCGGGCTGAGACATACCGTCACTCACGGGATCGTGAGCGCAACCAGCCGCCAGCAGCTCGGCATCGCGCCCCTCGAGGACTTCATCCAGACCGACGCTCCGATCAACTTCGGCAACTCGGGAGGGGCGCTGATCGACTCGAGCGGCGCGCTGGTGGGCATCAACACCGCCATCGTCGCCAAGAACCTCGGGGTCGAGGGCATCGGCTTCGCGATCCCCGTGAACATGGTGCGCGGGGTACTCTCCGAGATCATCGCCCACGGCCGGGTGATCCGCGGCTGGATCGGGATCGTCCCTCAGGACGTGCCGGAGGAGCAGGCGCGGCAGTTCGGGCTCCCGCAGCCGGGCGTTCTGATCGAGCAGCTGTACCTCGGCAGTCCCGCTCTGCAGGCGGGCCTGCGGCCCGGGGATCTGCTGCTCGCCATCGACGGGACTACTCCGGCGAACGCGCAGGATGCGCTTGTGCGCATCGCCAGGTGCAAGCCGGGCAGCAACATTGTGCTGCGCGGGCTGCGCGGCGGCCGCGTGTTCGAAGTGCGGGCGCAGGTGGGTGAGCGGCCGCGGAGCGGGTAACTCATGTCGCCCATGCTGTCCGTTGACCGCCGTGCTGCCGTTGATATGGGTAGCCATATCGCATACGATCAGCTGATGAAGACGACGATCGAGATAGCCGACGACCTCTTCGAGCGCGTGCAGCGTCTCGCGCGCGAGCAGAAGACCACGTTTCGGGCCCTGACCGAGAATGGACTGCGGATGGTGCTGTCCGGCAGCCAGCGCCGCCGTCTGCAGAAGGCGTCTGCGCTCGTCACTTACGGGAAAGGCGGCCTCAGCGAGGAGTTCAAGGACTCGAACTGGGAGCGGATCCGCACCGAGATCTACCGCGGCCGCGGGACATGATCGCGATCGACACGAATCTGCTCGTTTATTCCCACCGCGCGGACAGCCCCTTCCACACTCCCGCCAAGGCGCTGCTCGATGGGCTGCGCCGCAGCCGTGCATTCTGGGCGATACCGTGGCCGTGCGTGCACGAGTTTCTCGCCATCGTCACTCATCCGCGGATATTCAAGGATCCGACGCCGCTCGCGGTTGCATTCGACGCCATCGAATCGTGGCAGGCCAATGAGAACCTTCAGTTGCTGAGTGAAAGCGAGGGTTATCTCGACAAGCTGCGCGAGCAGTCGCGCGCGGCGCAGGCCCGGGGCCCGCTGGTCCACGACGCCCGGATTGCGGCACTATGTCTGCATCATGGTGTTTCGGAGCTGTGGTCGGCGGACCGGGATTTCAGCAGATTTCCGCAGCTCCCCGTCCGAAACCCGCTCTCGTAGTCGATTCCACGCACCCCGCACGTCATCCCGCACGCCCACCCACCGTACCCAGTGGTCGCCGCCACCACCACGCCCAGGCTTGCGTGCATGACTACGCTCACGACGCGCCGCTTCCCCTCGCGCGCCGCGCTGGACGCGGCCCTCGCCGAGCGCCTGGCGCAGGCCCTCGCCGCGCCCGGCCCCTCGGCCCTCATGCTCGCGGGCGGGACGACGCCGCTCGCGGCGTACCGCTCTCTCGCTGAGACACCGCCGCCTCACGATGAGGGGCTGCACATCGTGTACTCGGACGAGCGCTACGTGCCGTCCGATTCGGAGGCGAGCAACTTCCACCAGACGCGGGTACTGCTCGATGCGCTCGCGCTGCCGCCGGCGGGGGTGAGGCGGGTTCGCACGGAGCTGCCGCTCGATCAGGCCGCGGCCGACTACGAGCGGCAGCTCGCCTCGCTCTTGAAGTCCGGCGTGCGCGTCGGGCTCGGGCTCCTCGGGCTCGGCGCGGACGGCCATACCGCCTCGCTCTTCACCGTCGCCGATCTCGAGCGGGCCCGCGGCCGCCTCGCGATCGCGGTCCAGCGCCCCGACGGGCTGTCCGCGGTGAGCGTGACGCCGGATTTTCTCGCCCGGGTCGCGGAGCCACTGTTCGTGGTCGCGGGGAGCGGCAAGGAGGATGCGATGCGTGCGCTCCTCGCACAGAATCCGCACCTGACGGCCTGGCGCGCCGTTGAGGCTTGCCCTCGGGTCGAGCTGTGGGTGCATACTCGCGCGGACACACCATGAGCGCCGTGCCTGCCACGCTCATACGCGAGGCCAACGCCCTGCGTGAGGCGGGTCGCCTGGCCGAAGCCGAAGCGGCATACCTCCGCATCCTCGGCCGCTGGCCGTCCCTGCCCGACTGCTGGTTCAACCTCGGCGTCGTGCAGCGTCGCAGCGGTCGCTTCGAGGCCGCGCTCGCCTCCTATCAGCAGGCGCTGATGCGCGGGATCTCGGGTGCCGAAGAAGTTCACCTCAACCGCGCGGTGATCTACTCCGATTGTCTGCGCCAGAGCGAGGCCGCGGAGCGCGAGCTCCGCGAGGCACTGAGACTCAATGCCTCCTACGTTCCGGCGCTGCTGAATCTCGCCAACCTGCACGAGGATCTTGGACAGCGCGATGAGGCCCGCACCCTGTACGAGCGTGCGCTCACGCTCGAGCCGTGGTGCTTCCTGGCGCTCGCGCGGCTCGCCAGCCTGCAGCCGGCGGACGCGCTCGACGAGCGCCTGATCGCGCGGCTGCGCGAGGCGCTCGCGCGCCCGGAGGCCTCCGCCGCCGATCGCGCCTTCCTCGGATTCGCCCTCGGGCGCGCGCTCGATGCCATGGGCAACTATCGCGGTGCGTTTGCCGCATACCAGGCAGCGAACCGCGACAGCCGCGCAAGCGCGTTGCCGGCTGTGGTCCGTTACGACCGCGCCGCGCAGGAGCGGGTGACCGAGCAGCTGATCGCAGCCCCGGTGCGTACGCTCCCCGGGCGCGCGCCGTCGGGGGCTCCCGGGCCTCGGCCGATCTTCGTGTGCGGCATGTTCCGCTCGGGCTCGACGCTCGCCGAGCAGCTCATCGCCGGACACCCGGGTGTCGCGGCCGGCGGGGAGCTCGAGCTGCTGCCGGCGATGATCGCGCGCGAGCTGCTGCCGTTTCCCGAATCCCTGGCGGCGGCGCCGGAAGCGAAGCTCACGCAGCTCGCGGCGCAATACCGCGAGCGGATCGCGGCGCTCTTCCCTCACGCTGCCTGCGTCACCGACAAGCGGCCGGATAACTTCTTCTGCATCGGGCTCATCAGGACGCTGTTCCCGGACGCGCTCATCGTGCACACGACGCGCGATGCGCTCGACAACTGCCTGTCGGTGTACTTTCTGCATCTTGATGCGCGCATGAGCTACGCGCTCGACCTCACGGACACCGGTCACTTCTACCGCCAGTACCGGAGACTCATGGCGCACTGGAAGGAGCTGTACGGCGCCGCCATCGTCGATTTCGACTACGACCGCTTCGTGCGCGCTCCGGAAGCGACCGGGTCGGCGCTCTTCGAGGCGCTGGGACTCGAATGGGACCCGCGCTTCCTCGAATTTCCGCGCTCGGATCGCGCAGTGAGGACCGCGAGCGTCTGGCAGGTGCGCGAGCCGCTCTACGGGCACTCCTCGGGCCGCGCCCGTCACTACGAGAAGGAGCTCGCCCCCTTGCGCGAGTACCTGGCCGACCTGCTGCCTCCGGCGGCCGGAACCGCGGAGCACCGATGAGCAGCCCCGCCCCGCACGTGGTGCCGATCTTCGCGACGCCTTTCGGTGTCGTGACCGTTCCAGAGGCGCAAGCCCTGAATCATCGCGGCTGCGGAAAGCGAGCGGGCCGGACGAGCCGCGAGTCGGGGGCTCGGGGCGCCTCGTCCGGCCCGCTCGCTTTCCGCAGCCGCGATGACCTCGTCGACCGGCCGGAGGAGCCGCTGCGGACGGCGATCGGCGGGATCGTCTCGGGAGTGAGCGCGCTCGCAGCGTCGATCAGCGAGTTCAGCGCCGAGCAGTTCGCGGCGTTGCGACTGCAGGCGCGCGCCTGGTTCACGATCGTCAGGCCCGACGGCTGCGTACCGCCGACCAACTACCCGAACGGCTCCTGGCTCGGCGTGTACTGCGTTGCGGCTCCGCCTCCGTCCGATGTTGCGCCCTATTACGGCGCAGGCACGCGCATCACGGTCGCGACGAATTGCTGGTTTACGTGAGGAACCTGCCTTCTCCGTGATGGACCCACCTCTGCGGCGCGACCAAGCGGCATTTTCGCGCGACGAAGCGAGCTCCTCGCGTCACGAGCGGCCGTCCTCGTGGGACGAAGCGTCATCATCGCGTCACGAGCGGGCATTTTCGCGTGATGAAGCTACCTTCTCGGGTGATAACGCTCGGTCTTGCAAATGAAAATTGGTATGTTGCGCCGACGATACAAAAAGTTCACAGACCTTGGCTTGGGGGGTGGAAGCCCTGCCCGGCGCTCCGATTCCTTTGCACGCGCCAGCTCCCCTGTGTAGCATTTAAGCAATAGCTGGCGCGGCGGGTTCGCCGCAGCCTGCTGCGCTTGGGGGCTCATGCCATCGGCGCGAACACGACCATATTCGCTCAAGGGGAGTGAAACGAAATGTCGAATTCAAGTCGAAGTGTGCGGAACGCGGTGCGCTTCGCCCTCGCGGCGTGCGCGACCACGGCGGCCCCCTCGCTCGTGTACGCACAGGCGGCGCCCGCGGCGCCGCCTCCGCAGGTGGAGGAAGTCGTCGTCACGGGCTCACGCCTGCTGCAGGCGCCGAACGAGATCTCGATCAGCCCGATCACGAGCGTGACTTCTGAGGATATTCAGAAGTCCGGCCTGATCCGCGTCGAAGACGTGCTCAACCTGCTTCCGCAGGCCGTCGCGGAG
>Ga0209472_1000240_pt1 | contig 33686 bp, 28 predicted proteins | sample GraSoiAngelo_130_FD_185887 | JGI IMG/M metagenome (GOLD analysis project Ga0209472, IMG submission 185887) | Grasslands soil microbial communities from the Angelo Coastal Reserve, California, USA - 14_0929_02_20cm (SPAdes) (version 2) | ecosystem: Environmental > Terrestrial > Soil > Grasslands ... | reverse complement strand
TAAACGCGCCGCACAAACCGCGGCGCAGGGCTTCGCTCCGGCGGAGGCCCCAACGACATCAACAAATCAGAAAAAGGGGACACTTCTAATGAGGTAAGGATGGGGACATTTCTAAAGAGGCTTGACACCCTCCGCCCAAACGGTTTGACGGAGGAGCGCCAAGGCCGTTACCCTCCCAAGGCGGATTCATCCTCAGGAGAATAAATGCCAACAGCGACACGCTGGATCTTGTCTTTTTGTCTGCTCGCAATTTACGCGACCCGCGGCCGAACCCAGGTTCCGGATCAAACGAAGCAATTGTCGCGCGATATTTTCAAGCAACTTATTGAAATCAACACCACCGATTCCGTTGGCAACGTCACGACAGCTGCCGAGGCCATGGCCAAACGCCTGCGCGACGGAGGTTTCGCCGACGACGACATTAAAATAGCCGGTCCCAACGAACGCAAGAAAAATCTCGTCGCTCGTTTTCGCGGCACCGGAAAACGCAAGCCCGTTCTCTTCATCGGGCACCTGGACGTCGTGGAAGCGCTCCGTTCGGACTGGACCTCCGATCCCTTCGAATTCATCGAGAAGGACGGCTACTTCTACGGCCGCGGTACTGAAGACATGAAGGAAGGCGACGCCATCCTGGTCACCAATTTCATCCGCCTGAAAAAGGAAGGGTATCTGCCGGACCGCGATCTGATTCTCGCGCTGACCGCCGACGAAGAGGGAGGCTCTTCCAACGGTGTGGATTGGTTGCTCCGCGAGCATCGCGACTGGATTGACGCGGAATACTGCATCAATCTGGACGGCGGCGAATTCGAAAAGGACAAAGATAAACGGCTGCTCGCGGGAATCCAGGCCAGCGAAAAGGTCTATGTCGATTTCCAATTCGAATCACTGAATCCCGGCGGCCATAGCTCGGTCCCCAGCCCGGACAACGCCATCTATCACTTAGCCGGTGCGTTGGCCCGCCTGCAATCCTTTTCGTTCCCCTTGGAAGTCAATGAAATCACCCGCAGCTATTTCGAACGGAACGCTGCGATGGAGAACGGCCAGCTCGCCTCGGACATGAAAGCCATCGCCAAGCGGCCGCCAGATTCCGCCGCCGTGCGACGGCTCTCGGAGGCCCCTTATTACAACTCGCTCTTGCACACCACGTGCGTTGCTACCATGCTTTCCGGCGGACATGCCCCAAACGCTCTCCCGCAAACCGCTCGCGCCAACGTCAATTGCCGGATTTTTCCCGGTGAGGACCCCGAAGAAGTTCGCAAAGCGCTCGAGCGCGTTTCAAACGACCCAAAGGTGAAAATCAGCGTCGTCGCGCAACTCACTCCCGAGGGAAAAGCCGTGCCCGTCGTGCCGGTGCCTCCGTCGCCGCTGCTCCCGGAAGTGACGCAAGCCATGGAGAAAGTTTTGAGCGCTGTCTGGCCGGGCGTCCCGCTCGTCGCGACCATGTCCACCGGAGCCACCGACGGAAAATACACGCGCATTGCCGGCATCCCGACCTACGGTATTTCCTGCATGTTTTTTGATAAGAACGACAATCGCGAGCACGGAAAAGACGAGCGCGTCGGCGTCCAGGATTTTTACGACGGCGTGAATTTCAATTACAAGCTGATGAAAGCGCTCTCTTCATCGAAATAAAAATTCGCGCAAGAATTAAACAGTGCCAAGCAAAACAAAGCGGCCCGGAGAAGCGATTTTCTCCGGGCCGTGAATTTTCAACACTTGAAATATTTCAACTATGGTTTGCCGGGCGCCGCTTCCCCGGTTTTCGGATCCGTCGGCGTCGCCGCGCTAGCCGCAATGGGCTTCGCAGCTTCGGTCATGTAGCGCATCAGGTACGGCATAAACGGCGTCACTTCGAACGGCATCTTCTCGCGTTCCGCCACCGTCCCTACCGGCTTGCTCTTGATCAGATCCAGCTTGTCGTTCCACGGATCCAGCTTTACGCGTCCGCCAATCGGAAGCGCCGTGATCATCTGTGGGTCTGGCTTCTGATCGCCGCTCGGCATCGAGGCCCTGAGGGCACCGATGACCGGCACGCGATCGCCGAGGTGCGCGCTGATTAGGTTCGGGATTTCCTTCTGCCGCGCCTCCAGAGCCTGGAAAAACAGCGAAGCATTCGCCAGTTGCCAGCTCTTCGCCAATTGCGGGTTCTTCAGCGCGTTTGCTAACAACTCTGACGCCTTCTTGTTAGCTGCGGCTTCTTCCTCGGGTGTGCGCTGAAATCCAAAATGGCGGAAGGTTTCCTTGTCTTCAATCAGCAATTGATCGAAGAAAGCCAGGCTGGAATCGAGACGATGGCCAAGAATGGCGTGGCTAAGTTCGTGCGCAATGATGGTGGCCAGGCTGGCTTCATCGGGAAGCACGTCGATCAATCCCCGGCTCAACACGATGGTATGTCCCACGGTATAGGATTCCAATGTCGTTGTCGTCATCACTCGGCAGCGCACATCGGGTTCTATGTCGATGTTGTTGGTGACCTCGAGATTGTTGACTACCGTCTCGAGCGCCTTGTCGACTTCGCCCTTCGGCGCGATCAGCCCGATACGCTCCAGCCGGTCGATCACGTTATCTTCCGCTTGGCGGTCCCAGGAGCGTTGCGCCTGAATCGGGGAAAGGTCATTCGCCGTCTTGGTGTCGTCCTGTACCGGCGTTTCCACCAGGATCTTGCTTAATTCCTGTTCCTGGCTCGCATGGCCCAGGTTGTAGCCCCACAGCCTTGTCTGCGCTTTGAAGTCTAATTTCTTCGCCAGCGAATAGTGCAAATCCTTCTCTTCGCTATACACGAACGACGGCATCCAAATTCCCGGCTGCACGTTGGTGCGCCAGCTGTCAAAGTGGAAATACCAACTGGAGTGCCCGCCACCACCGTAGGCGCCATTAAACCGCACAATGTTGAAGTCCTGATCTTCCACCCAGATGCGCCCAAGGAACCGGCCCTTACCAGTCTTATCCACGGGCGTGACATCAAACACCAGGCAGCGCACTTCGCCCAGAAATTCCCGGCGTACGTAATCGAAATGGTAGTGCTGCTTGTCGAAGCCATTCGTGTCGATGAAGATCATCTGCAGGAAGCCGTCCGGCAGGAACTGCATCGCGAAGGAAAAGAAGTTGCCGACGGAGCCGAAAATCTTCTTTCCCTTGCTGTTGTTGTCCGTCAAGGAAACCAGCGCGACGCCCTTGGAGAAGTCGGCGCGCCCCAGGAAATATTTGTCGCCGGCGGGCGTGTAGCCGAGTTCCTTGTCCGGCTTCAGGTTCTGAATGTACGTTTCCACAAGCGGCGAATACTGCTTGATCTGTTGGTTGGCCCGGTTTTCGTTGGTGATTACGCGGTCAATGACTTCGTCCATGGTCCGCGGCTGATCGGCTGGCCTGGGGGACGCCTTTGCGGAAACGGCCCCTAGCTCGCACAAAACCACAATGGACAAAAATGTCGCTACCTTACGCATTTTCTCTCTCCCCTCAGTATGCCAGGCGGAATTCTATTCGCACGCGCGCCGGAAAATCCACTGGCTGGCCTTCACGTTTTGCCGGCTTGAATTTAATCTGCTGCGCTGCGCGAGTCGCCGCTTCATCGAGACCATGGCCCAGACCGCTTACCACTCGGTTCACCTGAATACTGCCGTTTGCCAGAAAGACCATATCGAGAACGACGTCGCCTTCAATCCTTAGCCTACGCCCTTCCGCGGTGTACTCCGGACGTGGTTTGTCCAGGATGTCAACAGGCGTCGTAGGGCTTTCACTGTTTGCGGCCTTCTTCTTCGGCGCTTCGGTTGCGACCGTCTGATCCGCGAACCCGGTGGTTTGCAGCGCGCCGCGCTTGGGGCTACTCGGAGGAGGATTCGCGACGCCATTTCCGAATCCCGTGCTTGCGACCGTGCCGCGGATTCCTTTGTCGCCGCCTGTTCCGTTTCCATATCCCGGTCCGCCTGGCAATGCCGGCGAGCCAAGACGATTCACGTTCGTTGTTTTGTTCGGATCACCCTTGCCGGGGATTCCGTTGGGATCGCCAAAACCGCCGGTCTGCACTTTGTTCAACGGGGCCGCGACCGTTGGCGTCGCTGCGCTGCCTGAACTAAGATTGCCGACTTTCACTTCATCTTTCGGACGCTTCGGCTGATTCTTGGGCCCTTCAATTTTCACCTGCTCGAAAACCGGGTTGAGTTCCACGGGCTTCGCTTCGAGAGTCCTTATCTTGGGGGGCTCCGCTTTTGGCGTCAGAAAAACGTGTGTCTGCTTTGGGTTCAGCTTCACCGGCTCGGGAGCCGGTTTTGGTTCCGGAACCTTGGCCTTCACCTTCGGTGGTGGCGGTGGCTCCGGAGCGACCGGGATTAACGTAACCGGCTGCATCAATTCCGTTGGCCGAAGATTCAATACTGTTCTCATCTGGTCCGGGAAGAGCAGAGGAAGCATGAGCAGGAATCCCACAATCGCGAGCTGCCCCGCCGCGCTTAGTCCGATGCGGTCCCATCGCGGTTTCGAATCAGGCAGCAGAGCAAGGCGTGCCGCAACCGGTTTTGTGCCGATGGCCTTTTTCCACGCCTGGGGGATCGCCGGAACGGCCGCGGTTTGCTTCAAAACCGACGCCCATCGTCGTCTTACGTGGTGGATCTGCAAGCATGGTTGTCATCCGCGTGCCGCCTCGTGAATTTCCGGTCTGCAAAGTGGAATGTCTTGGGCTTTCAGGCGATCCCAAGTCCATTTGCAGCGTAGAGAATGCGCTTTAGCAGTACCACAGTACCGACGAGGCTGAGGCTGTCCGAATAGGACTTTCGTACTAGCGTCGCGAAGTCGCTAATGCTCCTGCGAACGCATCATCGCGCACCTTATTTCAACCCGGCGAGGCACTATCAGTTGCGAGTCTGGGGACGCAACACTTGATAGGATACCGCAATTCCCACCTGGGTTGTTTCAGTTTTGAACACTACTTTCCAGCCGCTGGGCTTATGCTCTAGGATGAAAGGTAGCCCCCGTGCCAGTGTGCGTCCATCAGGGCTTTACCCGTCTAGCCCGGCAGGTCAATGATTGAGGATCTCCCAAAGCGCGGCAATGAGAATCAGTGCGTGGATCTCTCGCGCCCGTTCGATGGCCAAACCTCTCTACTGGAGTGGTTGTACGCTCAATCACAGGCTGGCCGCTGGGAAATCTTGCGCGAACGATTCGCTGCCGTGCTCGAGCGCAGCACAAAGAAAGCGTTGTCCGCAGGAACGGTAACGCCGCAAAAGCTCCAGGAATACCTGAGCGCTTTGCATCTTGAAGATCTCGCCCTGACCACTGCGTGCGCCGATGGCAACGAGTCCGCCTGGGAACATTTTTTCGCCACCTATCGCGCTTACCTGCGCTCTGCCGCTGCCGCGATTCTTCGTTGCAGCGCAGGTTCCGCCGAAGCCTGCGATCTCGCGGATTCGCTTTTTTCGGAGTTGTACGGTTTAGCGGATGGCAAAGGCTCGGAGCGTTCGCTCTTCCGCTACTTCCATGGCCGCAGCACGCTGAAAACCTGGCTACGCGCCGTTCTTGCCCAGCGGCACATTGACACCATCCGGGCGGGCCGCCGCTTTGAGGATCTTGGCGAAGACGAATCCGGCGACGGACAGCCCAAAACTCCACTCGGAACCCAGCTGCAGCCGGTCGATCCGCATCGCGATCGTTACGTAGCCTCATTCACCAGCGCCTTGCAAATGGCGCTCGAACGCCTCGAACCACAGGAGAAGCAAAGGCTCCGGCTTTATTACGCCGAAGAAAAAACGCTCGCGGAAATTGGAAGGCTACTCGGAGAGCACGAATCTAGCGTTTCCCGGCGTCTGGATCGCGTGCGCCGCGATTTGCGCCAGGCCGTCGAAGACATTCTTCGCCAAGGTATTGGCGCGGCGAATGGTTCCGCGGTTCAACCTGGTCTTAGCGATGCCGAAATCGCTCTCTGTTTCGAATACAGCGCCGGAGAAACTCCCATCGATTTAGACAAATTGCTGCCCCGCGCAAAATCCCCGGGCCCCGCGGCCGGAAAGCCGACGCCGTGACCGCCAAACGCGAAACCAATTGCAAGAAAGCGGCAATGGGCCGTTCTAACCCTGGAGAAGCCTATGGCGCCTGACGAACGCGACCGGAGCTTTGACAAAGCGCTCGCACGCCATCTGCGTGCCGATAGTTTTTTGCAGGACTCTGCAAGTCCGTCTCCCCGCGATTTTGGACGCGCCGGCAAATGTCCCGGCCCGGAAACCCTCGCGGCCTACCACGAGCGTTCTTTGCTTCCGGAGGAAATGAATCCCTGGAAGGAGCACATCGTCGGCTGCGCCAGCTGCCAGACGATTCTCTCCCACTTGGAAGCGACGGACGCAATTCCCTTGCAAACCTGGGATGAAACTAAGATTTTAGTTAGGGAAGAATCCGTGCATCAGGTGACTGCCTCCAGCCAGCGCCACCCTTCGTCTCTTCCAAAACAATCCCGCCGCGCACGAATCTTGCGAGGCGCGCGTTGGCAATGGCTCGCTCCAGCGGGAGCTCTCGCCGCCAGTCTGCTCGTCTGGATCGCGTTGCACGAGAAGCAGCCGCTTGCTCCCCCAAATCTGAAGGAAATCCAGATCGCCACGAAGCAGGCGCCCCCTCCGCCTCCGCGGTCAGTTTCAGGGCTGGCTCAAGAAACATCGCCGTCGCCAGACGCTGGCAGAGTAAAGCCACAATCGGCGGCAGATGAATTTGCTAGTCCAAGAGCACGAGCCTCTAAAGGAGCTGCGAAATCAGATAATAAGCAAGAATATCCGGCGCAGGTTTCTCCTCCCAAATCACTGGTTGATAAAGAGAAAGAGCGCGATTTGCGAAAAGATGCCGGTCGCGCCGGCTCCGTTGATTTGCTTCGTGCCCAGGAACAATTGGACCGCGACTCCAAAGCCGCCGACAACGCAAGACAGGAAAGCGCCGAAGTCCAGTTGCAGGCACAAGCCTCCAACGCTCAATTGCAAAACCAATCCGGCGCCAACGCCAATGCTCCAAAGACGCCTGGCCCCGCTCCACTCAGCCAGATGGAAGCAAAGAAAATGAAGGCTGTACCCGCAGCGCCTGCGGTACCTTCCCCACAGGCGGGCGCAGCTGGTGGAATTGCATCCAGCTATAACGATTCCGCGTCTCTGCAAGTTGCTCGGGCAATTGCCAATCCGCGTTTGATATCGCCGCCCGGCTCGAAAGTCATTTGGCGCGTGGGCCGCTCCGGCTTGATTGAATTCTCCAAGGATGGTGGCTCCTCCTGGTCGCACCAGACGAGCGGCGTCCTTGTCGACCTGCTCACCGGCTCCGCCCCCTCCGATCAAGTGTGCTGGATCGTTGGCCGCTCAGGCGCCATTCTTCTGACTACCGACGCCGGCGCGCATTGGAAAGTAGTGCAGTCGCCCCTCGCTGAAGATCTCGGCGGAGTCCGCGTTTCCGATGCGCTCCACGCCACGATTTGGAACGCTCGAGCCACGAAGAGCTTTCAAACCAACGATGGGGGACTAACGTGGTTCTCCGTTCCGAGCCCTTGAGCTCTGCCGCCCATCAACTCCGCGCCTTGCAAGAAATTCCATCCGCATCGTTCTAAGAGAGAACGCAAATTTCGGTCCAGGAGAAAGTGATGAAAATCCCCGGGAATGCCGCAAAGTTTCGATGGTTCGGACTGATTTCGATCGTGGTCCTTCTCGCTGCCGTCGCCATTCTGTTTCCCGTGGCCCGCGACAACAAAGTTTACGCGTCACAGGAAAAGGAAGCCCCACTCGCAACCGCCGACCAGACCACCAGCCTCAACGATCAGACCGACCTGAACCTGACCGTCTACAACTCCAATATTGCCTTGATTCGCGACGTCCGCAATCTCACGCTTCCTGGCGGCACCTTCCGCCTGAAATTCATGGATATCGCCGCCACGGTGAATCCCGCGACGGTTCATTTCCGCTCGCTGAACGAGCCGGATAAGCTCGGCGTCATCGAACAAAACTATGAATACGATCTGCTCGAGCCGGCGAAGCTCCTTCACAAATATGTCGGCAAGGAAGTCACACTGGTGCGTTCGTACCAGGAGAGCGGCACGACGAAACGCGAAGAAATCAAAGCCACGCTGCTTTCCGATAACAATGGCACCGTCTGGAAAATCGGCAACGACATTGTCACCGGCGTGTATGCCGAGAGCTATCGCTTTCCTGAAGTTCCTGCCAATCTTTACGAACGCCCCACGCTGCTGATGTCGCTCGAAAATTCCGGCGTAAGAAAACAGCAGGTCGAAGCTTCCTACCTCGCGAACAATCTTTCCTGGAATGCTGATTATGTTCTTACCGTCGCGCGCGACGACAAGAACGCCGATCTCGACGGTTGGGTTACCGTCGTCAACAACAGCGGCACGGCGTTTCATAATGCGCGGCTTCAGCTCGTCGCCGGTGAACTGAATCGCGTTCCAACGGAGAGCCGCATTCGCGCCATGGACATGGCCATAAGCGCTCCTGCCAAGGCTAAGGAGCAGTTCCAGCAGGAAGCCTTTAGCGAATACCATCTCTACTCCCTCGGCCGCAAAACTTCCGTCGAGGACAAGGAAACCAAACAAATCAGTCTTCTCCAGGGCTCCGGCGTTCCCGTCGAAAAAATATTCATGGTCAATGGCCAGAGCTACTACTACCGCAACCAACAGAATCCTGGCGCTCCGCTGAAAGATGCCGTCATGGTCTACTACAAATTCAAAAATGAAGAAAAAGCTGGGCTCGGAATTCCTCTCCCCGCGGGTAACGTTCGCGTCTACCAGAAGGACTCCAAGGGCGGCATTCTTTTCGCTGGTGAAGACCGCATCGACCATACTCCCAAAGACGAATTTGTAAACATCCACATCGGCAATGCCTTCGACGTCGTCGCCGAACACAAACAAACCGACTACAAGCGCATTGACACCCACACCTGGGAAATGGAATTTGAAATCACTGTGCGCAACCACAAGGATGCGCCCGTCACCGTCCAGGTGAACGAACCCATCGGAGGCGACTGGGAAATGCTTTCTTCCACTTATAAGTACACGAAGACTGCGGCCTTCGCGGCGCAATTCATTGTGCCGGTCGCCAAGGACGGCACTTCCGTCCTGAAGTACCGCATCCGGGCAAAGTGGTAGCCTGATAGTTCACCGAAGTAGTAGCACTCGCAATACTTAAGTCTTTTAGATGCAACACTTACAAAAAACAGGGGGGTGGGGGCAGCCTACCTCTTTTCCCTACCGGGTCTCCGCCACAAAAATCATCTCCGGTGAGTTGCCTCGGATCGGCGACCGATCGAAATCTCCATACAGTGCCGCAACCTTGAATCCGCAGCGGGCGAGCAGGTGCTCCACTTCAAACCGGAAGAAATACCGTAGCGGCCAGGCGAACACCAGCCTCTCTTTGCGCCCGTCCCGGTGGCTGATGGAGAAAATCATCTCCACGTCATTCCGCTGCTCGGCGCGATGGAACGCCGCCACGCGCTCGCTGATGCGCACGTGACGTCCGTCCGCGGTTTCATATTCAGTGAGCTGCACCTCCCGCATGTGTATGGGATCGTGCATGCGCTCGGCATCCGTCTGGAACACGTCCAGGATCAGCCGCCCGCCGGACGCAAGATGCTTGCGCACGCACTCCAGGCAACCCATCTGCTGCCGCACTTCCAGCAGGTGCTGGAATGGCCGAAAAGGAATGATAACCAGCCGGAATTTTTCGCCGAGGTCGAACCGCGCCATGTCCCCTTGCACAAAGTGAACACGTTCCCGCGCTTCTACGCGGAGCGCCGCCCGTTTTTTCACCGCGCGCTCCAACATGCGCCCGGAAAGATCAAGCCCGGTAATCCGCTTTCCTGCTTCCGCCAGCGCCATGGTGATTCGTCCTGTCCCGCAACCCAGCTCTAGGATGGGATCGCCAAAGTCGCGCACGGCGTTGCGATAGAACGCTACGTCCTGCAACCGCCCCTTAACAATCGGCGATTCGTCGTAATAATCCGCGATGAAAGAATCGTAGAGAGAGTCACTCATGGACCGTTCTACCCTGAATTTGTTTCCTCACGGACGTTGCACGGTGCGGACGAAGCTAACATGGCCGCTGAGCAAAGCGACCGAAAGTTCCGGCCTTGCGGGAAAGGAACTCAACGGGGCTGCGAGACGAGGCCGCTACCTTCTCTGTCTCCTTTACTTCTTTTACTTCATTAATCTCCTTTACCTCATTCGACCACGGCGTCTGCCTCGATCTCCACCAGCATTTCCGGCGAAATCAGTTTGCTCACTTCCACCATGCTCGTGGCGGGCCGGATGTCGCCGAAAAATTCTCCATGCGCTCGCCCGGCTTTCTCCCATTCCGCGATGTTCGTGACGAAGATGCGCGTCCGCACGACGTCTTTCAGCGTCGCGCCGGCCTTCGCGAGCGCGGCCTCGATGTTCTTGATCGTCTGCACCGTTTGCGCGCGCAAATCGCCCACGCCCACAATCTTTCCGTCCGGTCCGGTCGCGGTCGTTCCCGAAACCGCAATCACGTTGCCGATCCTCACGGCGCGCGAGTACCCCACGATCGGCTCCCACTGCGTACCGCTCGAAACATTCTGTCGCGTCATCCTGGTCTCCCATGCAGCGAAATCATAGAAAGAATAATCTACTCTCTCCCTGTTCGGCCGTAAGAAAATCGTCAGCCTGGCTCAGTAGGGGAACTCCTCGGGATAATGCTAAACTGAATGCAATCCGGCGGAGAAACCGAGATCACTGATGAAGTGCAGTAACATCCTCGAAGCGGTTGGCCGCACGCCTCTGGTGCGCCTCAACCGCATCAATCACGGCCTGAAGCCGCAGATTTACGTCAAAGCGGAATTCACCAATCCAGGCGGCTCGGTGAAGGACCGCATCGGGATCGCGATGATTGACGATGCCGAGAAAAAGGGCCTGCTGAAGCCCGGCGGCACCATCATTGAAGGCACTTCCGGTAACACCGGCATGGGGCTTGCCCTCGTTGCGGCGGTGCGCGGTTACAAATGCGTTTTTACGACTACGGACAAGCAATCCAAGGAAAAAGTCGACCTCCTGAAAGCGCTCGGCGCCGAAGTGATCGTTTGTCCTACCGCCGTCGAACCGGAAGATCCGCGCAGCTACTATTCCGTTGCGAAAAAACTCGCGCGCGAAATTCCCAATTCTTACTACCCGAACCAGTACGACAATCCGATGAATCCAGAGGCGCACTATCGCACCACGGGCCCAGAAATTTGGGAGGACTGCGAAGGGAAGATCACGCACTTTGTTTGCGGAGTGGGCACCGGCGGTACCATCAGCGGAGTGGGAAAGTATCTGAAAGAAAAAAATCCCAACGTAAGAATTGTCGGTGTCGATCCCTACGGCTCGCTCTACTACGATTTCGTCAAGACCGGGCAAACCATCAAGGCCAAGACGTACGTCGTGGAAGGCATCGGCGAAGATTTCTTCCCAAGGACCATGAACTTGAAAATTCTCGACGACATTATTCAAGTAAACGATGAGGAATGTTTCGTCGTCGCGCGGCGGTTGGCGAAGCTGGAAGGCCTTTTCACCGGCGGCTCCGGCGGCGGCTGCATTTCCGGGACGCTGCGGCTTGCGAAAGATTTAGGACGGAATGATTTCGTCGTGGCGTTGTTGCCGGACACCGGCACGCGCTATCTCAGCAAGGTTTATAACGACCTGTGGATGCACGAGCGCGGCTACGTGGACGCGGCTACGGCGCTCACCGCGGCGGAAGTGGTCAACGCCAAGCACGCCACGGGTAAGGTGCGCGAACTCATTATCGCGCGGCCGTACCAGACGGTTTTCCATGCGCTGAAGACCATGCAGGAGCAGGATATTTCGCAGATTCCCGTCTTCGAAGAAAATCTTCCCATCGGCACGATTTACGAAGACCAAATCCTCAACCTTGCCTTGCAGGGCAAGGATCTTCGCAAGCTCGTCGTTCGCGAAGTGATGAGCAATCCGTTGCCGCAGGTGCCGCGGACCGCGCCCGTCGAGCGCGTCACACAAATCCTCAGCCACGAGAATCCCGCGGTGTTTGTCGAAATGGGCGACTCGCGTTTCGAGATCCTCACCAAGTACGATCTCATGAGCACCGTCGCCAGCCTCATGGAACAAAAGCGCTGAACGGTTTCTCCGGCGGCATTTTCGTACGGAATGGGATAAATGATCCTTGAAGATTCAAGATTTCAATGAGCGGCTCAAAGACTCGATTCTCATCGCCGATGGCGCGATGGGATCGATGCTGCACGAAGCCGTGGGCACGCAGCGCTGTTTCGACGAGCTGAACTGCACCGAGCCGGAAGCGGTGTTCCGCGTTCACCAGGCTTATATCGAAGCGGGCGCGCAAATCATTGAGACCAACACCTTCGGCGCAAATCGCTTCAAGCTCGCGCCTCTCGGCCTCGCCGAGGAAGTCCAGCGGCTCAACAGCCGCGGCGTGAAAATCGCCCGCGAAGCGCGCGAATCGGCCTCTCGCGAAGTTTTGATTGCCGGCTCGATTGGTCCCCTGGGACTTGGCGTGCAGTCTCGCCATCCGGCGGATGACGAAATTCTGGATATTTTTCACGAACAGGCGCTGGCGCTGGAAGAGCGCGGCGTGGATCTTTATGTTCTCGAAACTTTTTCCTATATCGAAGAATTGCTCCTCGCGATTGACGCGATTCGCTCGTTCTCCGGCTTGCCCATCGTCGCTCAGCTCACGTATGCGGAAGAAGGCACGATCTACGGCGACCTCCGTCCCTCCGATGCTGCCGCGCAATTGAAGGACAAGAACGTGCAGGTAATCGGCGCGAATTGCACGCTTGGCCCACAGGCGCTTCTGCCGATTTTGCAAGAGCTCGCCGCCGTTGACGGTCTGCGCGTCAGCGGCATGCCCAACGCCGGTTTCCCGAAGCGCGAAGGTGACCGCATCGTTTATCCAAAGTCATCGCCGGAATATTTTGCGCTTTTTGCGCGCGAAGCAGCCGCGCTCGGCGTGCGCATTCTTGGCGGCTGCTGCGGCACGACGCCCGCGCATATTCGCGCCATGGCGGAAGCGGTGAAATCGCTTCGCCCCGCAAAAACTCACGCCGTTGCGCATTCTGTCGCAACGATGACAAAACCCGCTCCTGTCTCCGAGCGGGAACCGGAAAGCAAGTTCTGGAAAAAGCTTCAAGCGAAGCAGTTCGCCCTCTGCGTGGAGATCGATCCGCCGAAAGGCCTTTCTCTCGACCGCATCTTCGAGCAGGTGGACAAAGTCATGGCGTCAAAGAAAGTCGACGCCATCGACATCAATAGTGGAGCAATGGCGCGCGTCGGCATGGACGCCCTGATTGTGGCTGGCGCGCTGGAAGCGCGAGGCGTCGAAACCGTTCCGCATCTCACCACTCGCGATCAGAACATCATCGGCTTGCAGGCAGCTCTTCTTGGAGCGTGGACTGTCGGCGGCGTCCGCAATGTTCTGGCGATCACTGGTGATCCGCCGTCGGTTGGCGATTACCCGGAAACCAGCGGCGTTTATGAAGTCGACTCCGTCGGTCTCGTAAAAGTGCTGCACCGGCTGAATCAGGGCACGGATTGGGCGGGAAAAACTCTCGGAGGCGCGACGAATTTCACGATCGGCGTCGCGGTCAATCCCGTGGCCGACGATCTCGACAACGAAATCGAGCGGTTCCACGCCAAAGTCGAAGCCGGCGCGCACTTCGCCATGACTCAGCCGCTCTTCGATCCCGAACACTGGCACGCCTTCCTGAAAAAACTCGGAAGCAAGCCATCCATCCCCGTGTGCATCGGCATCTGGCCGCTGAACAGCTACAAGCAGGCGCTGCGCTTGAACAATGAAGTTCCTGGGATCGTCATTCCGGAACGATTGCTGAAGTCCATGGAAGCGGCAGGAGCGTCCGCGCGCGATTGCGGATTCAAAGTTGCCGGCGACATGCTGGCGTGGTCGCGCACTGAGCTCGCCGGCGCGTACCTGATCCCGCCGTTCAAACGCTACGAAGAAATTCTCGAGATTCTGTAGTCCTGGGCTTCGGCCTGACGAATTGGGGCTTTTCTTCTACAACTCCAGACAGCGCTTGTATCGAGGTTTATCTGACCTCTATTTCTCCCCTCCACTTACCTGCCTCGCCGATCTGGTTTACGAATTGCACTCACAAGGATGAGGAAGCGGGAGGGAAACATGAGTTTGAGCAAATTGCGCAAGGTTTTCCTGACATCTCGTATGGTTGACATGGCACGCGTTACCATCAGCCAACAGTTGAGGATCATTTCTTTGCTGCTAGTGCTACTGACGTTAGGGTCGGGTATGCAGGCACAGACCGGAGACTGGCAAGCCGTAATGAATCTCAGGCGGGGCACTTGCATCACGGTGAAGGCTCGGCACCGCACGCGTTGCTTCTTTAAGCGGGCAACCGAAGACCAATTGGTTTGTAAGCCGCCCCGCCTCTTGTGGCCAGCCGAGAGGAGATTCGATCGACAAAGTGTCCGCGAGGTACGCCTTGAGCGCAGCGACGAGGCAAACGCGGCAGTCGGGGCGGCAATCGGAGCGGCCGCAGGCGCGGCCTTGGGCGCCAGTAGTGGGAACGGAACGCTCACCCGCGGTGGCGGAGCTTTTCTGATAGGTAGTATAGGTGCGCTCTGCGGCTGGTTCTTTGGCTCCGACTTTCATATCCTGCACGGGAAAACTATCTATAAGCGATGAGCCGGCCGAATTTGCCGCCACTTTGAAGCTATCGTAACTGTTGCATTCAGCCGATTCGTCTACGGATTCGGTTTTGAAAGGGCTACCGCGCTGGTGTGGTCGTGAATAATCTTCCAGCCATTTGGGAAGCGCTGCCATACGAGCGTAAACACTCCGCCGAGTTCATCTTTCTCGCGCTGCAAGTGCCATTTTCCCAGGACGAGAGCAGCATCCGGCCCCAAGAAGCGAAATTCCAAGTTTGAAAAATCGAGCTGGCCCATCGCGTCGCGATCTGGATAGTTTTTCCTGTACCGCGCCAGCACACCATCCCAGCCGCGGGCGACCCCGCGGCTCCCGGAAAAAGTCAGTTCCGGCGAATGCCAGTAGCCTTGCAGGAAGGCGTCAACGTCGGCCCGATTCCACGCGGATTGCTGAGCCTGGAGGACTGCGCCAATGGCTTCGCGGTCCGTTGCGTGCTTGCCGGACGCGTGCAGCGATGGTTGCCGCTGCGCCGGAAGCACACTGGGGCATAGAAAAGAGCCTGCGATCAGCAGGAATTGAAAGGATTTTCCCATGGCTGGATACCTCTGTAAGTTATTGATTCCTGGTCGGTTACTGAAAAATGTGCGGCAATGCAAACTTCCATTCCCAAATCCATTTCACAAGGGCGAGTCAGAAATGTTCCCAATTGGTTTACAGTTGTTAGTTCCACTCCACTGGTACTTCAGGACTATTGGCATCTATTTTGCTGGCTGCCACAATCCCTTTAGAGGCTGAGGAATGTTTAGCGCCATGCTACTTGCGATCTCCATCGTAGCCCTGTCACAGTTCGGGCTTTATTACTGGCGGGCTGTGCTGGCGGGCGTCGCGGCTCAGCCTGTCTCTGACCGTGTGTTGGTTGCGGCTCAGGTAGAGAATGGGCGTCTTACGCCGCAGCATTTCCAGACATTGGCAGGCCTGCATGATTTGACTCCCGATCTGCACCCAAATCGCAGCGGGTTAGGCCCGGTTCGCGTTTATTACCGGTTTATCGAAGCCCTGGACGCTTTCCTCGGCAAGAGGATTCCCTCTTTGGCCGTGTGGAGCGAACGCGAACGCGTAATCTGTGCGCGCTACGCCGCTGTTCAGGTCGACCGCCGCCTTCAGGCGAATCTCGATCTCGCAGCTTCTCTGCGGTCCTGCTAAATTCAATCGCTAATCGTTCTTGATCATTCTTAGTACGCCCAGCGCAGCAAAACGCCACCAGTGGTGTAGCCGGCGCCAACGGTGACGATCAGCACGAGGTCGCCCTTGTGGAGACGTCCTTCGTCCACAGCGTCGCGGAGACCAAGCGGGATGGTGCCGCCCGTGGTATTTCCATAGCGGTCGATGTTCACCATCACCTTGGAATCGTCGACGCCCAGCCGCTCCTGCGTGGCCCGAATAATACGAAGATTGGCCTGGTGAGGCACTAGGAGTTTCAGGTCCTCGTTCTTGAAGCCATTCTTCTCAAGGAGATGGGCCGCCATTTCCGACATGCGCCGCACCGCGTACTTAAACACCTGCGACCCTTCCTGGTGGACGTAGTGCATGCGCTTCGCAACGGTTTCCTGGCTGGCAGGATGGAGCGACCCGCCGCCCGGCATGTAGAGAAATGCTCCACCGGCGCCATCCACATCGTGGACGAAATCGATGATGCCCTCGTTCGGGCCCGCCGGCTCAAGCAGCACGGCGCCCGCACCATCGCCGAACAATACACAGGTGGAGCGATCCTTGTAGTCCAAAACGGAGGTCATCGTGTCACTTCCGATGACCAAGACTTTTTTGTGAGTACCCGCGCCGACGAACTGTGCGCCGACGGTGAGTGCGTAGGCAAAACCGGAGCACGCCGCAGACAGGTCAAATCCCCACGCCTTCTTTGCGCCCAGGCGCTCCTGCACCAAGCAGGCGGTGGCAGGGAAAAACATGTCCGGCGTAACGCTGGCGAGCACGATTAAGTCTATTTCCGTGGGATCCGTTCCGGTTTCCACCAATAACACCTTGGCGGCTTCCGTAGCCATGTGCGAAGTGGCCGTGCCATTCTCCGCGACGTGGCGTTCCCGGATGCCGGTGCGCGTGCGGATCCATTCGTCGTTGGTTGCGACGATTTTCTCCAGATCCGCGTTGGTCATCACCTTGGGCGGAACGTAACCGGCTACACCCGTAATTTTTGCCGCGAGGCGATGGGACATGATGCTCCTTGCGAATGGCAACCTGGACAAAGACGATGAATTTTATGCGATAGCCTTCCGAGGTACAAGGCGCAGTCCGGATTTCTTCAGAACTCCAGGAGGTAACTCAGGCTGGCGGAAGAATTTCATAGCGGCAGGAAAGCGCCGCGGTCTTCTTGAGCATGGCCGCCACCGAGCAGTACTTGTCCTCGCTGAGCTGGATGGCGTGTTTTACGGCTGTGTCGTCGAGCTGGCCGCGGAGACGATAGAGTATTTCCAACTTGGTCCAGATGGCGGGCGGCTCGGCCGCGCGTTCGCCGGAGCAAATGACTTCGAGCGATTCGAGTTTCTGCCGTTTCTTCTTCAGGATACTGACCATGTCGGTCGCGGTACAAGCACCCAGCGCCAACAACACCAGTTCCATCGGACCGGGTGCTTTATTTGAGGCGCGGTCGGAATCGATGGTCATCGCGTGTCCAGAGGGGCTCGTAGCGACGAATTTTTCGTCGCCAATCCACTTCACGGATCCGGTCTGCATGTGGCCTCCCGAGAAAGCATAGCAGGAGGGGAAACTTGAAACGAGCCGGTGATTCCAATTTGTTTCGATTTGTTTTTTACTTTGATTTGAGTGACCAGCCCGTTAGTCTCAATGGCCATCGGGAGGAGAACTTATGCACATGCCATTCTCAAAGGTAAGGCGCGGGCTTGCGATAGTGTTGCTGGGGCTGGCCGCGTTTTTTTGTTTGTCGAGCATCGGAGCAGGAACGCAGCAGAGCACAATGGCGGCCGAAGGAAAAGAGCAACCGTACGTGATTGAGTACTACTACAAGACGAAGTGGGGACATGCGGAGGAATTCCTAGCGCTCTTCAAGAAGAACCATTACCCGGTTTTGAAAAACGAGATCGAACTGGGTCGGATGCTAAAGGTCAGCATGGCCGTTCCGCGCTATCACACCACGGAAGATGGCCGCTGGGACTATAGAGTGACAATCGTCTTCAAGAACGCAGCGATCGCCAACGACAATTTTGACAGCGCCGCCTTGATCAAACAGCTTTTTCCGGACCAGGAGAGCTACAAGAAAGAAGAACGGCGCCGGTTTGAGATTCTGGAAGCGCATTGGGATTTGCCGATTAAAGACGTGGATCTCGACGCGCGCTGATTACTTCGAGAGGGGCAGAGTCAGCTACCGCGAACCGGGCTGGTGGCGGCGGCAACTTCAACAATAGGGTTAGGAAGCGCACGCAACGTGCGGACGAAAACTTCTACGATGGCCCCGTCAAACTGCGCATTCGCGCAACGCTCCAATTCAGCGAGCGCGTCTGTGGCATTCCTGGCTTTTTTATAGGTGCGGTCACTGGTGATGGTATCGTAGGCATCGGCGACCGCAATGATGCGGGCCCCTAGAGGAATTTTCTCGCCAGTCAATGCTTCGGGATAGCCGGAGCCGTCGAAAAACTCGTGGTGGTGAAGGACCATATCGCGGATGTGAGCGAGGGGTGTCAGGGGATCGAGAATTTTCGCCCCAAAGCTGACGTGAGATTTCATCGTCTCCCACTCTTCGGGATTGAGCGGCCCGTTTTTGTTCAAAATGCTTTCCGGGATGCCAACCTTGCCGATGTCATGGAGCAAGGCGCCGAGACGAATTTCGTCCACTTCGGAGTCTTTCATCCCCATCGCTTCCGCGATCAACGCGGCGTATGCGGAGACTTTCTGCGAGTGGCCCTGCGTGTAGTGATCCTTGGCGTCGATCGCAAACGCCAGCGACGTGACCGTGTCCAGGACGGTTTGCGGCAATGCTTGCGGACCTTGCGACGAAGCAACAGCCGTTTTGCCGCTGTTTGGTTCCGTGGCTGCAAGAGATTCGGTGAATTGACGCAAACGCTGGTAGATTTCTTCAAACGCCTCAGGCCCCGTCGAGAAAAGACGCTTGAGCGTCACTCCTAGGTATGCTTCGAGGACGTCGCGCTTCCATTTTTTTGCTTCGTTGGGATCGAAATGATCGGCGGTAGAGACGGCGTTGCCGCCCTGGTGCTTCGAAAGATACATCGAAGCGTCGGCCACCTGGATCAGTTCTTGCGGCGATGAGCCGTGGAGCGGATAGCACGCGATGCCAAAGCTGGCGCTGATGTTTTTTTCGCGCAGCAAAGGATCGGCGGACACCCAGCCGCGGAGTTTGCTGGCCAGTTGCCGCGCGTGCTCCATATTCGTTTCCGGCATCAGAATGACAAACTCATCTCCTCCATAGCGAGCCACCACATCGGAGCGCCGGCAATTGGTTTAGAGAATTTGCCCGACGCGCTGCAGAACAAGGTCGCCTTCGAGGTGCCCGTAAAAATCGTTAACGAATTTGAAGCGGTCGAGGTCCATGAGCACCAGCGCAAACGCGCGGCCAGCGCGAGTGGACCGTTTCCATTCCGCGGATAACGCTTCCATGAAGAAGCGATGCGTCTTGACGCCCGTGAGTCCGTCGGTGATCGCCTGCTCCTGGGCTTTTTGGAAGGAAAGCGCGTTGTGAAGCGCGCCGGCAATCAGGTCGGCCAGCGTGCGCAGTAGGAGAACTTCTTCCTCGGAGAAATCCACTGGCCTGGACGACTCGATAAACAGAATGCCGTGGAGCTGTTCGGCGTAAAAAACCGGCAATGCGATGGCCGCCACGGAATCCGGCAACAGCGGTTTTGATGCCCCATCCGCTGGCGCCGAAGGGCGGCGGTACGCCGCCATTTGGCCATTGCGGGCCACGTTGCCAATTAAGCCTGAGCCGAGGGGTATGCGCTGGCCGAGGGTTCCGCGGCGTTTGCCCGCTTCAGCCTGAATCACTACTTCGCGCGTCGCATAATCCAGCACGCCGATGCCGATGTGATCGTAGGTGAGGCCTGCTTCAAGCTGTTCGGTGATTTTGGCGAGCATCTCGTCTGGATTCAGCGTGGCGATGGCGTTCCGGGAAATGGTGTTGAGCAGCGAAAGGTGCCGGGCCTTGGTGCGCTCGTCGTTGAACAGCCGGGCGTTTTCGATTGCGATACTGGCTTCGCTGGCCAGGACGCGCAGAAGCTCCAGGTGGCCTTCGTCAAAAACGCGCTCGTGGTCGGAATATACGGCCATCGCACCGATGGCGTGGTCGTAGGCGACGAGTGGCACGCCGCAGAAGCATCCCGTTGTGCGCAGAGGCTCGACGCCCAGCTTTTTCGCCTCGCCCACGTAATTCTCGCGAATGAGCACGGGCTGCCGCGTCCTAATAATGTACTCGGTGAGGTGATTGCCGGCGGAGCGAGCGCGCTTCGGCAATCGCTCGCCATTCACGACCTCGAGATCGAATTGGATTTCATCGCGCAGCGGGTCAAGCTCGGCGATGTAGAAGTTTTCCACGTCGAAGAGACGGCGCAGCTCCTCCCACACTTTCCTAGTGAGGTCTTCTTTGTTCAGCGTCGAGCTGAGCGCCCGGCCGATTTCATTCAACACGTGCAGCTCTTCCGACCGCCGCGAAGTTTGCTGAATCAAGTAGCTGTTTTCGACCGCCATGCCAATCTGGTGCCCGAGCGCAAGGAGAAGCCGGAGCTCGGCGGGCGTAAAGCGCCGGCTGTCCGGTGTTCCGAGAAGAAGCACGCCGAACGCTTGTTCTTTAGCCTGCAGGCTAATGGCTACGACGCTGCGAAGGCCCTGCGCGAGCGCCAGCTCGCGAAACCGGCGGATCGACTTTTCTTTTTCGAGCGCCGAAAGGGAGTCGTCGCGGAGGTCGCGGAACCCAAGCAGTCCGCCTAGGCGCGCCACCAGGCCAACGAGATAATCATCCAGACCTTCGCTCTGTGCGGCGCGGCAAAAATCATCACTCAATCCCACAGCCACAACCGATGTCGGGCCCTGCGGATCACCGTGATGCAGAAAGAGCGCACCAGCCGGCAGACGCACAACTCCCAGAACGCGGTCCAGAGCTTGCGACAGCATGCGCTGAATTTCGCCACCCACAAAACTGGAAGTCGCCAGATTGAGATTCGAGAGCGCCAGCATGTTGCGTTCGATGCGGCGTTTTTCCTCTTCATAGAGCGCCATGACCATGAGCATGGCGACGAACGCGCAGGGGGCTGCGGCAACTACGTTCATCCCCGGACCCTGGAGTTCCGGTGTCGCATTCATGATGTGCAGAGCGATCCACAGAACACCCCAGCAAGCGAAGGAAACACCGAGGAGCCGGTCAGCCAAAGTTTCCTGGCGCCGGCTTTCCTGCCAGAACACGACGGCGACACCTACGTACAGCAAAGAAGCGGGAATGAGCACGGAAACAGAAACTGCGCTCGTAGCGTTTGATGCGGCCCAGAATCCGAAGACTATGCATACAACCAGCGCTGGAAATTTCCAGGACTTACGCTGGGAATAGAGCTGCGCTCCCAGGAAGAAGAGCACACCGGAAAGCGCAAAGAGCCAATGATTCAGAGCGCTTTGCAGCGGGCTCGCCGCTGAATTTGGAGCCAGGGTTGGCCCCACGTAATGAAGAGCGAATACCGCCCACCCGGCAGTCCATAGCAACAGATACGTCTGGCGCTTGATGCTGTGAACATACGCAAAGAAGCCCGCCACCAAAGTGGTGGCGATCAACAACGCCAGGGATATGAAACTCTGATGCATCAGGAATGCTTTCGATTCTCCGCCCGCATCATTGCGGACGATGTTACGCAAGTCACAAAGGCGCGACAGCCCCTCATGTTCTGCCGCATGCTGCAACTCTAGCACGCACACGCGAGGACAGTCGTGCAGCGACGCAGCAAGGTCGCGCGCGTGCGCAAGACAAAGTACTTGATTATGGATTACGACATTTTCAGGAAGCAAGTGTACCGGTGTACGGGTGGCCAAAGAGACAGCATCCTGAAGGTAACCGATTCAATACAAAGGGAGATACTCAGCCGTGCCGGTTTACCCAATCGAGCGGTAGCCGGATTTCCGCGAATTATTCTTCTGACGAAATAGGCTGAGACCTGCCCGACTGGCCAGGATGACTGGCTTACTTGCGCCGGACTAAGCCAGTCACTTTGTTGGCTCCACGATTTCCACGTGATGGCGCTCCAACAAGTCTCCGGTTGCGTGGTCCACCTGGGCGACCGCAATTTGAAAACTGATTTGGGCCTGAATGAGATTTAACTCCGCCTGGGCGAGTTGCGTTTGCGCGTCGAGAACAAAAAATACCGGTTCCGCGCCCAATTCGTATTTGCGCTCATCGGCATGAAGACTTTCTCGCGCGAGGTTTACGGCCACTTTGGCAGCCTCCATCGTGAGTTTGGCTTCTTCCAGCGCGTGCACGGCGTTCGAGACTGCCAACGTAATGCTCTGCGTCGTGCGGCGTTCCTGGTACTGATCCTGGCGGCGGCCGATCAAAGCATCGGCGAGATTCGCTTGCGCCGAGTGTCTCCTTACTGGCAGGGTCAGCAAGAGCGAGGCTCCGTACGTCGGGTAGGTGAAATGGAACGTTTGATCCAGACTGCCGCTCAATCCTATGTCAAGCCCCGCCAGTGAATTGTTGAGACCGTTCCCCGAATAGAATCCGGAAAGTTCAAGGTCCGGTTTCAAATTGCTATGTGCCAAACGAACACTGAGCTCATCGCTGGCCAGTTGTTGGCGAACGGTTTCGAACTCAGGCCGGTTCGTGAGTGCGCGCGAGAGTGCGGTGGCGATATCGGTGGCCGGCAAGTCCCCGAGAGGCGCTGGCTGGTCGGTTAGTTCCAGATCGAGCGCACGAACGGCGGGATCGAGGTCCGCGCCAATGTCACGGCGAAATTGATCAGCGGCTTGTTTGAGGGAGTATTCCGCTTGGATTAAACCAACCCGGCGGGAGGCGACCTGAGACTCGGAGCGGTAAATGTCCAGCGGAGGAAGAGCCCCCAGACTCAGAGCCTTTTTGTCGTGATCATAGCTCTTTTGAGCTTCGTCTAAGGACTTCTGTTGTACGGAGAGATTCTCCCGGGCTAGAACAACACTCCAGTAATCCCCGATGATTCCGAGAATGATGTTGTTCACTTGGGCTGTGAAATTGGCACGCGCCTGCTTCAAGTTGCGTTGCGCGATGAGAATCGGAGCGCGATTCGGAAAGAGCCCGAAATTGCGAAGCAGGGGCTGGCTAACCGTGAACTGCACATTGGTTGAGAGGGCCGGATTCACGGTGTTGAAAGAACTGTTGGTAGAGAATTTGCTGGCGTTAAAGGCTGCCTGAAAATTCGTGCCGGTCAAGAAGGTTTCCTTGTACCCCAATTGCGTCGTTTGCGTTAAGTTGCTCAGAATCGAAGCGCCTTGAAGTGTTGAAGTTGTCAGCGATTTCGCCCGAATATCCGCAAAGCTGGAAGTCGCCACCGGATCGAAAGGCGAATGCGCGCGCCCAAGATTGTTTTGCGCGGAGTCGATCTGCGAATGGTCAAGCCGGATGTCTGTGTTGTTCGCGAGAGCCAGGCGGATCGCGTCATCAAGAGCGAGCACGAGCTTGCCGTTGGAGACGTGGTCTTGAAGGCCCTGTAGTGGGGCGAGCGGAGGCGCTGGTTTTTGGCGCGCGCCTATGCCTAACCATCTTTCCAAGAGTGGAGCATTTTGCGCCCGTGCGGGAAAGTCAGGAAGTAGCAGGAAAAAAACTACAACTGCGAACAGATGCACCACTACTCTCATCGCTCACCCCCGAAGGATTGTGCCGCCGCCCAGAACTACTCGTAGCGAATGGCTTCGACTGGATCGAGCCGCGCCGCTTTGACCGCGGGATAGATGCCGAAAATCAGACCGACCGAAATAGAAACCAGGAATGCCAAAAGAATCGAGCTGATGGTCACGATGGTGGACCATCCAGCGAGCCATGCAATAACCTTAGACATCACAAAGCCAAGGAAGACTCCCAGCAGACCCCCGGTGAAAGAAATCAGCATGGCTTCGATGACAAATTGGCGGACAATGTCCCGCCGCCTGGCGCCGATGGCACGACGTACGCCGATCTCACGAGTGCGTTCGAGAATGGCTGCCAGCATGATGTTCATGATCCCAATCCCGCCGACGAGAAGCGAGATGGAAGCAATGGCCACCATAACCGTGTTGAAAAGCTTCTCGGTGCGTTTTTGCTGTGCGAGCAGCTCGGCGGGGACGATGACGTTGAAGTCGCCCGCGCCGTGATGCGAGGAGTTCAGAATACCGCGGACCACTTCGGCATCGCTGATGCTCGTCTCTGGCGAGGCCAGATGCAGATAGAGGCCGTCGACTTCATCCTTCAATTGGCTTTGGGAGTCCTCCAGCCGATACATAACGGCGTTCAAGGGCGCATAAACGAGATTGTTCATGTCCTCGGCACGGACTCCGGAGACCTCCGACTGCGGAGCCAGCTGCGGCGCAACGATTCCGATCACGTGGCACCATTGTTCGTTGAGTTTGACGTATTCGCCGATCGCCGCACTTGCGCCAAACAGGCTTTCTTTAGCGGCCGCCCCAAGAACGCAGACCGGCGCAGCGGCGGCATTTTCCGCGCCATCGAAAAAGCGGCCTTCGGTGACGCGCAGATGGCTGATCTCCAAATAACTTGGCTCAACGCCGTAAACGATGGGAGTGTCCTGTTGCGGCTTTGGGAGAAACTTGCCCGGAGCAAAACGCTTGCGTGGAGTTCCGTCCTTAATGTCGGGGATATTTTTTCGGATGACCTGGTAATCAATGAGAGTCAGTCCAGGGGAGGTTTTCCGCACCTTCTGCAACTCCTGCCAATTGGGAGATTCCTTGGCCTCGACAATAAGATTGCGGACGCCGAGCTGTTCGATGAAGGCCATGACTTTTTGCTGGGCGCCCGCTCCGATGGAGAGCATGGCCACAACCGCGGCGACGCCAAAAATCATGCCCAGCATGGTCAGAAGGGAACGCAACTTGTGGCTGGTCAGGTTTTCGAAGCCGAAGGCCAGATCGGGCAGCCATTGTTGCAGGGACCGAGGCTCGGCGATGGAACCGGCATTCATGATTATCCGCTGAGCCTCATTTCGACGTCGGACCCAGGCTGGGATTCGAGGTTCCACTGCTCTTGTTGTTTGCGGCGGCGCGTTTTTCCGGATTCACAAGCGCGACGACCGTTCCTGGAGAAATGCCCCTGAGAATCGCGCGGCCTTCGCTGACCGCCTGGACATTAACTTCTTGCATTTCGAAACTGCGATTGCGTTTGCAGTACACGACTTTTTTGCCGTCGTGTTCGAAGACAGCTCCGCCAGGAATCGAAACCGCGCGAGAAAGATTATCTCCGAGAATATTCAGGCGAACTGCGAAGCCGGGGTGCAGCCGCGGGTCGGCGCGATCGAGCTGAACGGCCACATCGAACTTGTGCCGGGCGTTTTCGTCCCAGAATTCGTGGCTCGTCGCCCCGCCAACGGTTTGCACTTTGCCCCAAAAGGTTTCGCCGGGAAGCGCATCGACCTTTATTTCCACGGATTGACCTGCCTTGAGGTTGATGCGGTCGGTTTCACCGACTTGCGCGGAAACGTCAAGGTGAGACATGTCGATCACTTCCGCGATAGAGCTTCCCGGATTGACCTGATCACCGACGTGATAATCCGGGAGTGTCATTCCCCACATGAAAAAACCGCCCGTGGAATCCCTATTGCCTTGGATTACCACAAGACCGTCGATGGGCGAGGTGATGTGCATGTTCTTGATGTTTTGCTCGGCTTGTTCCATGGAAAGCCGGGCCTTGTGCCGTTTTTCCTCGCTGATTGCCAGAGCCGACTTGTTGGAGGCGGTGTGCGATTGGATGTCCTGCTGAAGCTGGGCCAAAGCGCGCTTGGCTTCGTCGAGGGCCAGCAGGTTTTTCTGTGCATCGATGGTGCTCACCAATTCGTTCTTGCTGACTTCCAGCTCCGCGCGCCGAACCGCGTACTTTGCTTTCAGGAGCGCGGTCTGGTCCTCCGCCGTCTGGACGTCGGCGTCCGCCTTGGCTTTTACGATCTCCTGCTCCGCTTGCAGCAAGTCGCTGCGATTCTGTCCGAGATTGTATTCCTGCTGGCTGGGATCAAATTCGAGGACTACGTCGCCGGTGTGGACGTGTGCTCCCGAGCGGGCCAGCGTGACAATTTGCAGCGTGCCGCCACCGATGGCTGGAGCAGAGATGGTCCTCGACTCGCTGGTCCGCAAGACTCCCGTCGTGGAAACTTTGAGTTGAAGATCAACCTCTTTGACGGTAGCCGTTGGAATTTCGGAATCCGTCGCCAGGACGGTCGTTTGATGGCAAGCAGAGCTGCATGCCGCCAGAGCGAGGACAAGAAAAAATGCCGATAGTTTTGAACGGCTATTCATGGCGATCGTTTTCTATTCCGTCAGCGTTGGATCTTTCAAGGCCAGGTGCTCTCCCGGCTGCAATCCCTTTCCGATGAGCGCCTCGTCTCCGCTACGGCGCAATATCTCGACGGCAGTTTCTTCAAACTTCGAGCCGCGCCGAACATAGGCGACCGTGCGGCCCGCCTTCCGGAATAGCGCCGAAGACGGAATCACAATGCCGTTGGCGACGCGGTCGACCGCTACGCGGACAAGCGCCCCCATTCCCGGGGTAAGGCGGGCATCGCTATTCGACAGTGCCACTTCAACACTGAAATTCCTGGGGACGGGCCAACCGGCGTTGAAATCCAGGCTGGCCGTTGGGCTAATCGTTTCGATGCGCCCTTCAAAGTTTCCGTCGGGGACAGCTTCGACGCGTACCATCCCGGTCTGCCCAACTTTCAACTGCCCCCTCTCCGCTTCTTCGATACGCGCCGAAATCTTTAGAGTGGACGGGTCGGGAAGCTCGGCGATGGCGGCACCTGGCCATGCCCGGTCCCCCGGCTTGAAGGGAGTGGGCCCACCCTGGGGCTGCCAGTGGTTTTGGAGAGAGACAACGCCATCAAGCGGCGCGCGCAGAGTTAGCAAAGCCACGCTATGTTCGTCCTGCTGCACTTGAAACGCTGCCTGATCATGCTTCTGCTTCTTGGTTGCAAGATCCGCGGACGCGGCCGAGCGGTCCGCACTGAGTTTGGCTTCGGTTTCCTTGACCTTCTGCTCGGCATCCGCGAGCTTCAATTTGGCCTCCTCGCCTTCGATCACGGAAACAATCTCCTGTTTGCTGGCGTCCAAGCGCGATTTTTGGGCGGCGAACTTGGCGTTCATCACGTCAGTGAGATCCTGCTCCTCCTTCAAGCGCGCGGCGGCGCGTGACTGCTGAATTTCCGCTTCCCCTGATTTGAGCGTGGATTGATCCTGGGCAAGTCTTTGCTTCATGGTTGTGTTGTCGAATTCGACTAAAACGTCTCCCTTTTTTACCTTTGCTCCGTTTGTCGCAAGTTTTACGATTTGGAGATCGCCCGCCCCGTAGGGCGCCGTGATGATCGCGGAATGAAGCGCCTTGACCTCGCCTTTGACTTCCAGGTAATCCACGAATTCTTTTCGTTTTACCTCGGCCGTAGAGAGTTTGGCCGCCGGACTGGCGAGGCGCAGAGTGCCAAAAACAAGGCCACCCAGCACCACTGCGGCGGCCCCGGACATGGTTCTTTTCCCGAATTTCCATTTCTTATTCATTGCCGGCTCTGCCCCGACCGGTCCTCGATCGCAGTCCGCCGGATGATGTCTCCTTCGGAAAGCCCGGAATTCACAACCACGTCAAGATCATTTCGCGGACCCATTTGCACAGTGCGTTTCTCAAAACTACCCCTGGTCTCCAGCCAAACGAAGGAATGGTCCCCTTCGAAACCGATACTCTGCCAGGGAACGACAAGAACGTTTTTTTGCGAGCCGAGATCAAGATCGAGCGCCGCAGAAAGATCGGGCAAGAGCCGCGCATCCGTGCCCTGAACGGAAAAACGCGCGGTGAATGAGCGCACTGCTTCCGTGAACTGCCCCGTATGTCCGAGCGGCGAGAGATCCTCAAGAATTGCGGGGAGAGTCATACCCGGATACGCGTCCAGGTGCATCTGCGCCTGCTGACCAGGATGAACTTTCAGGAGATCCACTTGATTCAGTTGGACGCGGACCTCCATTTGGGATGGATCCACGACCTGCAGAAACGGGACGCCGGGCTTGACCTGATCACCCTGCTGCACCGTTCCCATGCGGCCGCCCAGCCAGATAGTGTTGTAGACGACGACGCCCGGCATCGGCGAGTGAACCACCATCTTCGCGGCGTTTCCTTGGGAATAGCGCATGGCCTCCAGCGCGCGGTCGCGCTGAATTTCCACAATGCGAATGGCCGCGGCGGCTGCGGCGCGCTTCAACTGGTACGTCTCTTTAAGCTGCTTGAGCGTGGTCTGCGCTTCGTCGACCGCTTCTTGATTTTTCTCGGCGTCAATGCGCGAAACGATCTCATTTCTCTGGAGCTCGAGCTGCGCGCGCTTGAGCTCGTCTTCGGCCTGCTTCATCGCAGTATCGTCTTTGGCGCGCGCAATGTTTTCGTCTGCTTGTTTCTGGGCTACCTGCCCCACAAGGTTTTCGTATGTGCTTTTTTTATCGAGATAATCCCTCTCCTCCGCCTGGGGATCGAATTCGACAAGGACATCGCCCTTCTCCACGTGGGTGCCGGCGGGAGCCAGCTTGGTGATGACCATGGAGCCGACCTGGGCGCCTTCGAGCCTGGGGGCCAGAACCACGAAGGAACGCGAGGCTTGGGTAGTCCCATTGAGCCGCAGAGTTTGCGTGAAGTCTTTTCTCTCCACTTTGACGATGGATTCCTCGACATTCGTCGCCGCTCGTTCGCTTCGGAAATGAGCGAACAGGAAGACGGTCATGACGAGAAGGAGCAAAGCGGACGCACGGAAGATGAATTTCTTGGACTCTCCGCCGGATAGGGGTATTTGATCCATGGCGTCTCAGCTACCCTGGGAAAAATCAACTGCTACGTTCTGTCTGGGCGATTGGATTTCAACTACGGTTAAATGGTTGCGTCCTTCGAACCCTGCTAAACCGAAAATCTCACAACCCCGAAATTCTATCTCATAAACCGGCTCAGGAAAATGCTGAAGTTGGCTGAAACAATCTGTCCTGGCTTGCGCGATTCGCTCCGAAGACTCTGTGCCCTCAGTAGAATACCTGAGGCCATCACGAAATCGGCCGATTGGACGCCAATCGGCGGTTTGGCTAAACTGGGCGTTTGAATTCAAGTGGAAAAGACGCGTTGACTATGAGTGACTCCGTCAAGAAAACACCTTCCGTAAGGGTGCGTTTTGCCCCGTCGCCCACCGGTTACTTGCACGTGGGAGGAGCCCGGACGGCACTGTTTAACTGGCTATTTACGCGACGCCAGGGCGGCACGATGATTCTTCGCATCGAGGATACCGATGCCGAGCGCAACAAGCCCGAGCTGGTGCAGGGAATTCTGGATGGCCTGCAGTGGCTGGGTGTCAATTGGGATGAGGGACCGTTTTACCAGTCACAAAGAACGGACTTGTATCTTGCGGCGGCGAAAAAATGTTTGGCCAATGGGGCCGCCTTCCTGTGCTACTGCCCCGCGGAAAGGTATGCCGGCGGGGACCACGCCGAGCCAGGGCAAGATGAAGAGCCGAAGGCAGGCGGGCCGCGGCGAGTCACGCGCTGTTCCTGCCGCGACGGCAAGCCATCGACACCGGGCGTGAAGCCGGCGGTCCGCTTCAAAGTTCCTCTTGGGGGAACAACGAAATTCCTCGACGCGGTGTTCGCAGAGCGCGAGTTTTCAAACGAGGAAATCGAAGACTTTGTACTGCTGCGCTCCGGGAAAAACGACGAGGAATTTGGGCAGTCCATGTATCAGCTAGGGGTCGTCGTCGATGATATCGATATGCGCATTACGCACGTAATTCGCGGCGCGGATCACCTTTCGAATACTCCGAAACAAGTGCTGCTGTACCGCGCGCTGGGCGCAGAACCTCCCGTTTTTGCGCACGTGCCGCTGATTCTGGGCCCGGACAAGTCGCGCCTTTCAAAACGTCACGGCGCTACCGATGTGAATATGTACCGCACCGAAGGGTTTCTGCCGGAGGCGTTTCGCAATTTTCTCGCGCTCTTGGGCTGGTCCCCCGGCGGAGACGAAGAATTTCTGCGAACAAAAGAGTTGATCGAAAAATTTTCGCTTGAGGGCGTGAGCCGCACCAATGCGGTATTCGACCGGCCAAAACTCGAATGGTTCAACACCCAGTACCTGCAAAGACTTCCAATTGACGAGCTACTGTCCGAAGTCGAGAATGAATTGAAGCGCAGCGGCCTGTGGAAGCCGGAGTGGGCGGCGGGAGCCGCTCCGGGGCCCGACGGGAGAGATCACGCGTGGTTCTCAAAAACCGTCGATTTGCTGCGGCCGAGAATCCGTCTGCTGCCTGATTTTTCTTCGTGGTCGCGCGCGTTTTTTAGTGATGAGTTCACGCGCGATCCTGCAGCAAAAGAAAAATTCTGGAAAGATCCGAAAGTGCCGGAACTTCTCGCGAAGCTCGCGGATGCGCTGGAAAAACTGAAGGAATGGAACCACGACGCCTGCGACCACGCTTCGCGTGCTATCGCTGAAGCCGGTGGCGTCAAGGCAGGACTCCTGATCAATGCGACGCGCGTGGCGATCGTTGGTCAGGCGGTGGCGCCGCCGCTCTTTGACACCATGGTCGTTCTAGGGCAGCAGCGCGTGGTGCGCCGTTTGCGCGACGCGGTCGACGCGTTTTCCAAAGTCTAGAACAAGGTTTCGCGTTCAAGTATTTCAGCGTCGGATGTTTCTTGCCGAAAATCCATCCTCGGGACCGAGATTGCTGGTTATTGTTTGCCAAAAATCTCCGTGTGGGCGGGCTTGGCTGCAGATGCTGAAGCAACGATGTTCAGCGCCGCATCGAGTGTGAGTGTGACCGGGGGCAGGCAGAGTTCGCTGCTGCAGGCCTGGTAGCGAAGCTTCAGCGGAATGTGTTGCTGGCCGAGAGAAGCGCTCGCGAGCGCCGTGATGGGCATGCGCAGAATCACGGTGTCCTGGTAGACGCTCAGCGGAATTTTCGAGAAGGCGAATTTCTCGAGCTTGCCCTTGGGATAGGAAACTTCGCCGCTGCTAAAGCCGGCGGGAAGCGCGGCCTTGAGATCGGTGGCGATGAGATAGTCCTCCGATTTCTCACGCGCATTGACGTGGAAGCCCGGGCGAATCTTCATGACCACGGCGATTTGGAACGAACTTCCGCGTGCGGCGGGATCGAGCGAGGCGTAGATTTCCGGCTTGACGACTTCGCGGCCGGAAGGAACTTGCCAGGATAACGCAGGCGCGGTGGCAGCACAGAGCACCAGGGCGATTACGAGGGAAAACGTTGCGGTGAATTTCACAGGGTCACCTGGGCGCCGAGTTGCTGGGAAATGACACGGCTCATCAGCGCAAGCAGATCTTCACCGGTTTTTTCGAGCACAAAAGCGTTCCGCGATTCGCTCCAGCCGAGCTTGAAACTCGTGGAAAGCGCGGAGATCCAGATTTCACGGACAGGTGTGTTGGGTGAAATCACGAACTTGGCCTCCTCGGGTTCTTCAAAGAGAACTTCGAGTTTCCCGGCTTCACCTTCGACGTCGAAACCGTGTTCATCGCCCGCAGTGAGCATGCGGCGCTTGAGGTCCTCGAAGGCAGCGTCGGCCTTTCGTTGAAAGTCTTTTTCGTCGAGCATAAATTCAGCGTACATGAGGAGTTTACCACCCGCAAGGAACGGCGCGAGCGGTCCCCGATCGCGTGGCGTGCGGCGAAAAAACGAGGTGGACGCGCTCATCAATGAGGGGCGGCAACGGAATTGCCGGGACCGCCCACAGGCTGAAGTCTTGGAATGCGCTGGTCGACAGGAGGAAGAGGGGGAAACGGGCCGTGGGGCTCGGATTGGTACCAGTAGGAGACGGAATAATAATTGTCAGAGCGGTGGTTGGCATGACCATGCTCGATGGTGGCGCGCAATGACTTCGAGAAAGGAATTGGCGAATCGAAATGAAAGCGGTAGACGGATGATCGGCCGCCAGCACGCTCCTCGCCTTTAACGGGCGCGCCGAAAACCCTGTAAGAAAACGAGCTTCTTCCAAAATCAAAAGCGCCGAGGAAATAATCCTCGGAACCCGTTCCGTTGATGGAAGGACGCAACTCACCGTCGATGAAAAACATGTCGTCGCCTTCGCCCCACCAGCCGTCCTGATTCTGCAGAACGGACATGGCGACACCGAGAAAGTGACCACGGCCTGTGGCTTCCATCCAGACGTAATTGCCCTCGCCATTCAGGTTTTTCTTCTCTTCGACGAGCCGGTCGGAATTCACCTGCCATTGATTGGTCCAACCGGGGTTGGGCTGGGCCTGCCGAAACTGCGCGTGGAAATAGAGCGTGTCCGCAGGAAGCGGCTTGGAGTAGGCCCGATAATCGAGATTGAAATAGAACAACGGAACCTTTTCCCGTCCTTCATTGGTCACAGTGATGCGAGCGTGTTTTTGAAAGGGCATGGGGAAAAATGAGTTCAGGGCGCGGTCATTGGCGACGGAGAGCAGCTCGGATTCCCAAGTAAAGTAGTCGCCGAGGCCGAGGCCAAAGAAATCGCCCAAGGGAGCTTCGACGCTGGGCGTGCGTTCACCGTCCCAATACATACGCAAAACAAGTTCTTTCAGATGGTGGCGTGCGGGCGCGTACAAGGTGAACCAGAGGTGAGTAAGCAGAGCCGGACCGTCAACATCGAGGACGGTGAGCGTTCCGCCAGGCTCGATGGGCCGGAAGTCCGCGTTTCCTCCGCTGGGGTCGGCGCTGGAAACTCGCTTGAGAACGTAGTCTTGCGGTTGGGTGAGGCTGGCTTGCCAGCGGGTAAGATCTTGCGCCAGAGCCGGCGAATGCATGGCCACAAAGATCAGCGTAAGAATCAGAGAGGAGAGAGAACGCTTCATCGAGTTCCTCCTAAATCAGAAGTCTTTGATTTCGCGGAGTTGGCCGTTGCTCACGTCGTAGACGAAGCCACGAATGGCCACGGTCCGGGGAATCCAGGGATGTGTGCGTAGCTTCTGCAATTGGTGGCGAACATTTTCTTCGACGTTCTGGAAAGCGTAGAAGAAGGCGGGAGCGACGGCGGCGGTTCCCGTGCGATTCTGGATTCTGGTGCGCAAGTCTTGTTCGCTGGTGTGCATGAGGCCGCAATCCGTATGGTTGATGACCATGAATTCCTTGGTCCCGAGCAAATGATGCGATACCACAAGGGAGCGCAGCGTGTCATCCGTGACGATTCCGCCGGCATTGCGGATGATGTGCGCATCTCCCTCTTTCAGTCCCAGCGTGCGAGTCGAAAGGCGGGTGTCCATACAAGTGAGGACGGCGAGCTTGCGCTCAGGCCGCGGCGTGAGCCTGCGCAATTCATGGGTGCGCGAGTAGACTTCATTGGCGGCGAGGACTTCGTCGATGACGCTCATGGGAAGAAGAGTTTAGCAAAACGGAAGGAAGCGAGAACCGAGTATCGGCAACGGAGAGGAACTCCTCTTGTTAGCTACTTTCCGTTGGCTTACAAATCGAGCTCACTATTTTAGAGCTGGGATTCGATGGCCTTGGTCAACTCTTCGTAGCTGATCAAGCCCTGAACCCTTTTCACGATTTTTCCGTCGCGGGAAATGAGGAAGCTCGTGGGGTAGCCGAGAAGACCGCCGAACTTGTCGGCGACCTCGTCGTTGCCGATGACGATGGGGTAGTTCATGGGCAGTTTCTGGCCGTTGACGTTGAAGCGTTCCTTGGCCAGAAAAGGATCGACGGCGGCTTTGCCTTCTTCATCCATGGAGATGCCGAGAACGGTGAAACCCTTCGCTTCGTACTTCTGTTGCATTTCGATGAGCCAGGGAATTTCGATGTAGCAGGGATCGCACCAGGTAGCCCAGAAATTGACCAGGACAACTTTTCCTTTGTACTGGGCAAGCGTGGCATCTTTACCGTTGAGATC
>Ga0209472_1000238_pt1 | contig 33913 bp, 29 predicted proteins | sample GraSoiAngelo_130_FD_185887 | JGI IMG/M metagenome (GOLD analysis project Ga0209472, IMG submission 185887) | Grasslands soil microbial communities from the Angelo Coastal Reserve, California, USA - 14_0929_02_20cm (SPAdes) (version 2) | ecosystem: Environmental > Terrestrial > Soil > Grasslands ... | reverse complement strand
GTCGAGATTGACGCTCACAAGAACCGTTGGACGGCGCTGGCCGTTGGTGACTGTTGCCTTATGCAGGTCGATGACGTCGGTAAAGGGATGCGTGCGGTCGAAACGTTTCCCTTGCAGAGATCTTCGCAATTCACGATGAGCCCGTATCTGATCGGCTCCAGGACGGACGGCGAATCACTGAAGGATCGAATACAAGTCAGCAAGGGCAGCCTCCGCGATGGAGACATGCTGCTGCTCGCCACCGATGCGATGGCCGCCTGGCTGCTTAAACGGCATGAAGAGGGGCGACCATTATGGAACTGGCTTTACCGGAAGCTCGGTACGCCTGAGAGCTTTGCCGCAATGGTCGCCTACGGCCGCAAAAATGGATTGCGCAACGACGACTTTACCCTTGTCCGTATCATTCATCACGATTCACCGGTTGAAGCGAAGGAGCGCTAGCGATGGGGGCATGGCCAGACCTGACCGAATACCATGAGGCGGTTCAGCACCCGCCAAGGGCTTTTGCCGACCCAGGGTTAAAAGTGGTCACCCTCGAGCTCGACCGGTTCGGTATGCCCAAGCCGGCCACCGGCGCCAACGCCGTGGTCTACAAGGCCAAGGAACCGGGTGGGTTTTTATCATTCAAGAAGACCTGGGCGATTCGCTGCTTCCTGCGCCCGATCAGCGACCATGCCGAACGTTATGAGGCGATTTCCAAACATCTTGGCAAGGTCCGCCTGCCCTACGACGTTAATTTTCGGTTTCTCAAGCAGGGCATCCAAATTCGCTCCAGCTGGTTCCCGATCGTCAAAATGCAATGGGCGGATGGCGACCTTCTGCACAGTCATATTGAGAAGCATCTACGCTATCCGGCCGCACTGGCGGCATTGCGGGCAAAATGGGTCACACTTGTTCGCCACCTCGAAGCCGCTCAGGTGGCGCACGGCGATTTACAGCACGGTAATATCATGGTGCGCGGCGGATCGATCCACTTGGTGGACTACGACGGCATGTGGGTGCCGGCGTTGAGGGGCCGCCACGCCACGGAAATCGGCCACCGTGCCTACCAACATCCCGAACGTAGCGCGCAAGACTACGGCCAAGAGATTGATCGTTTTTCAGCTCTCGTCATTTATCTATCGCTGGCGGCGCTGGAGAGGGACGTCAGCCTGTGGGAACGGTTTCATACCGGCGACAATCTGATCTTCGTGCGCGAAGATTTCCAGCAGTTAGGTCGATCGCCGATTTGGCAACACCTACGTCGTATCGAATCGCGGGAAATCGATCAACTCGCCGCGGCCCTGGCGGCCATGGTGCAGCAGCATCCGATGAAGGTCGGCAATCTCGATAGCGTTCTCAAAAATCCGGCGAGCTATCCGGCGAGCTCCAAAGTCCCGACCTCGATTCCGGCGTCGACTCCGGCCCAGCGAGTCGCTGCCAAGCCGGCGCGCGTGCCGACGCCGGCAGTGCCGAGCTGGATGAAAAAGAGCGGTTATCGTGATCATTCGGATGACTGAGGATCATCGGTCGAACCCTTCTGTAACAGTTAGTCCCCACTTAAGTTCTAGTCGCAGCAAGTAGTTGGCGCCGTAGCCAAGTGGTAAGGCAGAGGTCTGCAAAACCTCTATTCGTCGGTTCGATTCCGACCGGCGCCTCTCTCGCCCAGCAAGCCGCCCCAACCCTCAGTCGTCCGGCGTCTGCGCGCTCGCCTTCCGGGCGCGCTCGCCTCCGGCGATCGGCCCCAACGTGAGACGCCCCTGCAGGGCGATCTGGAACGGGACGATGATCCCGCCCCCGGCACTTTGGAGCGAGCCGAACCGGCCGTTCACGGCGTAGCGGAACCGTCGCGTCGCCGGGTCGAAGCCGCGCACGTACAGCAGCACGGGGTCCGGCGTCGTAGCATATCCCCAGCCGAGGCGGTGGGCCGCGCCGTGCCACCATTCGTCGAGCCCGCCGAGCAGGTTCACCGTCAGCAGCGAGACGGTGAGCCGGCGGTCAGTGCCGAACCAGGTGGGGTGCCAGTTGAGCTGAAGGTCGAGGGACGGTTGCCACGGGCCCGCGCACGAATTGCGCGCTGCCACCCGCTGCAGCTGGCGCTCGAGGCAGCGCTGCACGCCGGACGGCGCGCTCGTGAGCAGGGCCCGCATCCCGTTCGCCACCGCCGTATCGCTCGCGGTCACGGGGTTGAACAGAAACGCGCGGTCGTTGCGTGCGCCGTCGCCGTTCACATCGGATCCGACGAGCGGCGTGAACGGCGCTCCGGACAGGAGCCGTCCGATCACACCGATCTCGAGCACGTCGCTCACCGGATAGTTCAGCGTCGCGAGCACGGCATGACGCCGCTCCAGATCGCTCGTCGCCCATTCGGGCACGTTGGGATCGGCGGCGGTGGTGGGGGCCGCGAACCCCTGCGAGGCGGAGCAGCACGCGAACGACGACTGATCGACGGAGCGGGTGAGCGTGTAAGAGGCCCGCACCGTCGCGCCCCGCTTCGTGTTGCCGGCGAGCGCCACGGTGATCTGCTTCGTCTCGGACTGCAAATCCGATCGGATCAGGAGCACCCGGCCGAATTCGGGGTGCGCGCGTGACGCCGTGAGGCTCAGCGCGCCCGTGGACGGCACGATCGAGTCGGCGGGGACGTAGACGGGACGATCCGCCTCGTCCGGGAGCGCGAAGCGCGGCGTCCCCATCAGGTTCAGGTCGCGGAATCCGTATTGGCTCTTCCCCCGGGCATAGCTCGCATCCACCGTCAACGAGAAATCGCCGACCCGCTGCATCACGCCGAGTGACGCCCGCCACGCGTGGGGCGCCGTGAACCGCGGGTCGAACGTGGTCACGTCGGGCCGGGCGGCGGCGGAGGCACCATTCGTCGAGTCGGCGCAGCGCGCGGGGATGGCGGCCGGGGTCGCCTCGTAGGCCGCCCAGTCGGGCGTCGGGACGCCCGCACCCACGCACGCGAGCTGCGTCTCCGCGGTGATCGTCCCGGGCGCCTTGAGCACCGTGCTGTACAGGCCCTCGGGCGCGGGGCTGCGGAAGTCGCCGACGCCGCCGCGCACGTACGTCGTGTGCCGGGTCTCCCCCTCCCCGCTCCCCAATCCCCACGTGAAGCCGATGCGCGGCGAGAAGTGCCGCTCGCGTGGCAGCCGATCGACCCGCACCCCGAACAGCGAGTCCACGGCCTGGTTCGCCGGGGGCGCGCCGTCGAATCCGGCGGTCTCGATCCGGACACCGTACATGACGTGGAGACCCGGAGCCGCATGCCAGGTGTCGCCGGCGTACAACGCGGCGTTCCAGGCCGTCCCGTCCACGTCCTGGGGGGCGAGGGTACGCGTGAACGTGGCTGGGCTGTCGGCGGCGAGCGCCGCGAGCGAGGGGAAGGTGAATGTGCCGAGCTGGTTCGGGGTCTGGTCGTCGTGGCCCCGGATACGGTTCAGGTAGCTGCCGAGCTTGACCCGGTGCTTCGTGTCGCCCGACAGCCAGGAGAGCTCGTCGGTGAGCTCGATGCTCCGGTCGTCCGTGCGCTGCGGCGCGGTGCTGTTACCGCCGAAGGTGAGTATCGCGACGTCCTGGCCGCCGTCCCCCAGGGGAGACGCGACGTCGACCTTCGCCGTGGGCAGCGCGAGCAGAGGGCTCACGTCCTTGTGCAGGGCCGCCACGTATCCGCGCGCCTCGTTGATGAAGTTCGCGCCGAGGTACGACGTGAGCGACGCCATGACACCGCCACTCCGCTCCGAGCGCCGGGCGCCGGTGGCGGGCAGGGCGAGGGTGCTCACGTGGGTGGGCTCCTGCGAGATCCAATGCCCGTCGAGGCGCAGCGTGACGATGTGCACGGGCGACAGCTGCCAGTCGAGGCGCAGCAGGCCGAGTGTATTGTAGCCAGCGCGGTCGTCAAAGCCGGGGAGCACGGCGGGCATACCGGTGGCGCCGGCGAGAGCGCGAAAGCGTGACGCCGAATCGGGACTCACGCCCAGGCGATCGAGGGTCGTGGCGTCGGCCGTGGCGAGCGAGGGCAGGGCCTGCGCGCGCCAGCGTCCCTGCAGGGCGGCGAACACGAACAACCGGTTGGCGACGATCGGGCCGCCCACCCCGCCGCCGACCTGGGTCTGGGTCATCCCCTGGCCGAACGGCGTGGAGGTGGCGTCGCCCCAGGCGACGGTGCGGTCCCGCAGCGTGGCGGTGAACGACCCCTGCGGCGTGTTGGTGCCGCTGCGCGTGGTGGACGTGACGAGGCCGCCCGAAAACTGGCCGCGGGCGACGTCGTAGCTGCTCGTCACCACGCGGACCGCGCGCACCGCGTCCTGGGGCACTTCTCCCGAGCCGAGCGACATGCCGTCGAGCGTGACGTTGTTGGCCGTGGGCCGCTGGCCCGCGACGGAGAAACCGGCGGTGCTGGTATCGCCGCCCCCGATCGCGAGCACGCCCGGGGCGAGCGTGGCCACGGTGTTCAGGTCCGACGCGTCGGTCGGGAGCCGCGCGACTTCGTCCCGGCTCAAGCCCTGGCCCGTGGCGCCCCTCCCCACGCTCTCGGCGCGCCCGCTGCGTCGGGCGGTGACGCTGACGGCCTCCATCGTTATAGCGGCGAGTCCCATCTGCACGTTCGCGACGATGCGGTCTTCGTCCCCCTGGCGGGCGACACTCAACTGCGCGGGCGCCATCCCGATGTAGCGCACCACCAGCTCGTAGCGCCCCCCGCCGTCCGGAAACAGCAGGGTGAAGCGCCCGCGTGCGTCGGTCGCGACCTGGCGCGAGGCTCCGGTCTCGCGCGACGTGACCTCGACCGTGGCACCGCCGAGCGGCTGGCTGTCCGGCCCCGTCACCGTTCCGACGATGATGTCGGTCGTGGCGCCGACCTGGCTCGACGCGGTGCGAGGCACCGGGAGCGCGAGCAGGGCGAGCAGGACCAGCGGGGCGACGCGCGCGAGTGGCGGTGTCACGCTATGGTCCCGCCGCCGAGCAGCTGATCGCAAAGCTCGCTTGGGTCGTGGCCCCCGCCGTGATGGTGACGACCTGGGGGTTGGGGCTCGCAAGGGTGCAGTTGCCGGGCACGCCGGAGAGCGTCAGCGTGTGGTCGCCGGTGGGAATCCCGGTCGCTGTGACGCTCTCGTTCGCGCCGATCGCTCCCGATTGGCCGGTGTCCAGAGTCACGGTGTAGCCGGCCGGAAGGTTCGACCCGGTGGTGGTCGTCGTGACGGTGAGACTGCCGGTCGCCGCGACGCAGCCGATCGTGAAGGTGACTCGGGCGGCGCTGCGGGCCGCTACGGTGACGGGTTGCGGGTTGGGACCAGCCACGGTGCAATTGCCGGGCACCCCGCTCAGCGCCACCGTGTGTTCGCCGGCGGCGATCCCGGTCGCGGTGACGCCGTCGTTGACGCCGATGGGAGTCGCCGGGCCGCCGTCCAAACTCACGGTGTAGCCGCTCGGCAGGCTCGAGCCGCTGGTCACGGTGGTGACGACGACGTCGCCGGTGGTCGGGGGCGGCGCCGCGCAGGCGATGTCGAAGCTGGCCTGCGCGGTCTCCCCGCCGGACACGCTCACCGTGTCCGGATTGGCCCCGTGGATGACGCAGGTGGAGGTGACGCCGGCGAGCGTCACCGCGTGGCTGCCCGCGGCAAGGCCGACGAATGTCACGACTGCGTTGATCCCGATCGGCTGCGAGATGCTGTCATCCACGGTGATGGTGTAGCCGCTCGGGAGATTGCTGCCCGACGTCGTGGTCGTCACCGTGAGGCTCCCAGTCGACGGCGCAAGGATATTGAACGGCTGGCTTCGCGCCGGGGCGAGTGCCGTCCCGGGCGCGGAGGCGACGAGCCAGTAGCCCGTTCCCGCCTTGTCAATCCGCAGGTGGCGGAACGTCGCGACGCCCGCTGCCGCTGCAACGCTTGTCGAGTCCCCGAGCGAGCCCGCGGCGTGGTTCGAGTCGAGGGCGACCGAAACGACACCAGCGAAGCCGGCGACGATGTTGCCCTGATCGTCGCGCACGGCGACGCGCACCGGCGCGAGCGTGTTCCGGGCCCGGGTGGTCTGCGGCTGATCCGCGAACCGGAGGTCGGCGGGGGGGCCGGCTACGGACGTCGCGCCACCGCCCGACCCGCCGAAGAACGTGTCGAGGCGGCAGCTCGCAACCAGGGCGATCAGCGCCAGAACGGCGAAGGTCTTCATTGACGTGCCGTGACGACTGCAATCGCCGCACCGGCCTCGAACCCGCCAATGGCCCTCGGCGTGTGCGGCCCAGCGGCAACACCTGTGTCGCGCGTTCCTCAAGGTGGAGAGGACCGCTGTTGCAACGCCTCGGCATTTCGTATGATTCGGCCTGGTGAATTGCTGGACTGCGGTGAGTCGGCGCGAGTTACCGCGAATGCAGGAACATCACGGTTCGATTCCGACCGGCGCCTCTGTCCCCCCTCAGTGCGTCAGCGCGCCCGTCTGAAAATCCTCCCTCGCCCACCGACTGGCGACGAAATGCTGCTTCTTGCCTGTCGCCGTCACCGGCAAAAGAAAGGGGAGAGGGCCACCGACCCTCTCCCCTTTGACTTCCAGCTCTTCCGGCTCGCTCTAGTGGTGCCACCGCCCCGGACCGAAGAACGGCCCGCCGAACCGTAAGCCGAGACCCACCCGCGGCCCGTACCAGTAGCCGCCGTACCAGGGGTCCCACCAACCGTTCCACCCGTATGGGTGCACCCACCCGACATAGCGCGGCGCCGGTGACACCGTGTACGTAGCCACGTCGTAATCGAAGTGCCCGCCGGTCTCACTCCCCTGCATCCGCTGGGCGAGCCCCATCAGGCCGGCTTCGGGATCGGTGTGCACTGTGGAATCGTTGAGCGCGCCGTAATCCCAGTGCCCGTTCTTCTCGAACTCGTCGAACCGGAACGGCGTCTCGGCGACCGCGGCGAGCACCGTTCCGTGCCCGGTCGTGTCGTCGGCGACGAACGCCTCGCGACCTCCGCGTCCCTTCAGCTCGTACTTCTTGCCGGCACGGACCCGCTGATCGGCCGCGGGATCGACGGGAAACAACACCCGCACATGCCCTCCGGCGTCGGCCCGCAGCACGACCAGATTGCCGTCCTCGGCGGCTTGGGCGTAGACCTTTGCCCGATCACCGAACTCATAGTCGCCGTCCGAATTGAACCACACGCGCACGGGGGGGTCCGCGGCGACCTGGCGTGTGGAGGCGGGCGCGACAGGGCCGCCCAGAGAATGCAGCAACAGCAGTGGTAACAACATATCCTCTCCCTTCACCTGCAACGTCGACGACGGCACGGTGTGCAGTGTATACAACGCCGCGACGCCTCGAAATGTGCCACGGAGCACGCGGACCGTTACATTGTGCAGCGAACGAAGACCGGTGAAGCATGGCCCGAATCCTGATCATCGACGACGACGTCACGCTCCGGCAGGCTCTGACGAAGCATCTGGAGCTCTCCGGCCACGAGGTCCGGCAGGCCGCGGACGGCGACGCAGGGATCCGCGCCTTCGAGCGACACGCCGCCGACGTGGTGATCGTGGACATCTTCATGCCCGGCCAGGGGGGCCTGCAAACCATCGGTCGGCTGCGCCGTGAGTGGCCGGCGGTGAAGATCCTCGCGATGTCCGGGGTCAAGAGTGCCGGAGCGATCGACGTCGGCGGGCACGCAGTGGCCCTGGGTGCCGATCGCTTTGTCACGAAGCCGTTCGAGGCCGCGACCCTGGCAACGCTGGTCGACACCCTGCTCGGCGAGAAGGGCGCGTCCAGCGCACCCTGACCGGGCGGAAGCTACGACGTCGGGTGCGAGTCCGAAGTGCTCACGCGCCGCGCCCGGGGCCGTGCGGCCTGCTTCGCCGCGACGAAGCTCGCGATCTGGTGCAACGTCCGGAAGTCGTCGATCTCGAGCTCCTCGAACGACACGTGGATGGAGAAATGCTCTTCGAGGGACGCGAGCAGCTTGACGAACGTGAGGGAGTCCACGATGCCCGCGGCGAACAAATCGACGTCCGCCGCCGGCACGTCGATCTGCAGGTGGTCGGCGAGCAGCTGCGCGATTCGCGTCTCGAGCTCGCGGGCATCACGCATCCGGCAGCTCCCGGTGCTCGCTGGCGAGGAGGTCGTACAGCAACCGGTCGTAGGGCCGGCCGTCGATCCAGTGGCAGCGCCGCTGGCGCCCGATGTAGCGGAAGCCGAGCCGCTCCAACCCCCGACGGGCGGGCACGTTGATCTCGACGGTCCAAGCACCGACGGATTCGAGCCCCAGCTCCGTGAACCCCAGGGTCAGCAGCTTGGACGCCGCCCGCGGCCCGTAGCCGCCGTACCGCTTGCGCCCGAGCACGGCCCACATCGACGCGGCCGTCTTGAAGCGGCGATCCACATTCGAGAGGCCCACCACGCCGATCGGCAGGTCGCTGTCATGGGGCGTGAATACGCGGAGCACGTGCAGGTCGCGCTGCGTCATCACCTTGAGGGAAACCGGTGACGGACTGTGGACGCCGTTCCCGAAATCCAGCCACTTGCAGTTGTCCTCCTGGCTCAGCCAGTTGGCCACGAGCTCGATCAGCTCAGGGCGGTCCAACGGCAGGAGCTTCATAGCTGTACCAATTTTCCTTCCAGCTCTAACGGCGCTTCCAGCCGCCCCCCTCACAACGCAGAGTTCGGGCCACGCTGCTTCCGGGCCTCAGGACCGTCGCGCTTGGCTGCCACACCTTGAATGTTGCCCGTGCGCCACAACACGAACGGACACACCCCAGCCGCGGGGCACCAACCTGCATCACGGCACAGTGCCCCCTCGCACCGCCTTGGAGCATGACTGCAAACGGCGTTCCGGGCCGCGGTGCGGCGATCGTCCTACAGGGACGCGCGTGTCATCGGGGCTTCCACCGTGTCGGGGGCGAACAACTCCTTGAGTCTGCGACGATCGATCTTGCCGTTCGTGGTCTTGGGAAGCTCGGGGAGCTGGCGCCAGCGGGACGGGAGCATGTAGGGCGGCAATGCGCGCGCCAGGGCCTCGCGCAGGCTCGCCGGTGTCACTTCGGCTTCCGCGAGTGGCGCGTACGCGCAGGCGATCGCAACGCCGTCGAAATCCCGACTCGGCACGCCGACCACGGCGCATTCCCGCAGTGTACCCAGCGCATGTAGCGCTGCCTCGACTTCGCCCAGCTCGACCCGATACCCGCGCGTCTTGACCTGAGAGTCCGCACGGCCGAGGAACCGCACGAGCCCGTCCGGGCCGAGGGTCGCGAGATCGCCCGTGCGGTAGATACGGTCTCTCGCGTCGGTGGCGCCGGGATACCGTAGGAATGCGGCACTCGTCTTCGCCGGATCGCGCCAGTACCCCGGGCTCAAGCCCACACCCCGGATATAGAGCTCTCCGACTTCGCCGGGAGGGACGGGCCGCAGCGCCTCGTCCAGGACCAGCAGCTCTTCGCCGCCGCAAGCCTGCCCGATCGGGATCACCTCGTCCTCGCTCTCCGGGCACGACGGGACGGTGTAGTAGCTGCTCGCGATCGTCGCTTCCGTGGGACCGTACAGATTCGTGAACGTCGCATGAGGCAGCCGCCGCATCCAGTAGATCAGGGCGGGGGTCGGAAAGACTTCGCCGCACCACAACACGCGACGCAGGCTCGGGAAGTCGCCGTGCCGGACGACGTCGAACTTGGCCATGTAGTTGAGCACCGACGGCACGGAGAACCATTGGGTCAGCTCGGCGCTGCGGATCAGCTCGGCGAGCTTGTGCGGCAGCAGGTTCGCCTCCGGCGGCACCAGGTGGAGCTCCGCGCCGGCCGCGAACGTCCCGAACATGTCGAAGGTGGACAGGTCGAAGTGGAGCGGCGGATGCCCGGAGATGCGGTCGGTCGGCGCGGTGCCGAAGTAGGCCACCGCCCACTCGATGAACGCCCGCACGCTGGCGTGCGTGATCACCACGCCCTTGGGCAGTCCGGTCGAGCCCGACGTGAACAGGATGTGGGCCGCGTCCTGCGGCCCGTTCGCGGTGGCGGGGAGCGTCGTGGGATACCGGGTCAAATCCGCCGGAGAGAACTGCGCGGTGATGGCGGCCGGCGGCTCGTCGGCGCCGAGCCAGCCGATCGAGTGGGTGTCGGCGAAGCCGGGGGACGCGAACAGCGCCTCGAGCGTCGCGCCGACGGGCCCGCTCGCCAGGATCCAGCGGTTGTCGCACGAGGCGATCATCTTCTCGAGCCGGGGGGCCGGGCTCGCGGGATCGAGCGGCACGTACACGGCGTCGGCTTTGAGCACGCCGAGGATCGCCACGATCGCGGCCGGCGACTTGGGGGTCAAAAGACAAACGCGATCGCCGCGGGCGCAACCCGCGTCCTTGAGGAGGTGCGCCACCCGATTGCTGGCGAGCTCGAGCCCTTCGTAGGTGAGGCGCTCCCCCTTGAACACCAGGGCGCCCGCATCGGGGCGCCGGCCGGCCTGCGCGGTGACCCAGTGATGCAGCAGGGAGGTCATGACATCACACGCTCGGCAGCGCGCTTGCACACGACGCGCCAGCGGGCCACGTCCACCACCTCCCGAAGGTAGGTAGCGAACACCTTCAACCCGGTATCGAGTAGTCGGCCGGTCATTGACACCTCAACAAACGGTGCGGGAGGCTACGAGCGATGCCGGCTATCTTTGCAAAAAGCGGGCTGTGCTCTCGATTTCGTCGAGAATTGCTACGGTTGTAGCGTGGGCGCAACAGACCTACGTTCCCAAACTGCTGTGCAGGAAGGCATAAAGCCCGCGTGCCCGACCTTATGGTCGGGCACGGAGAACTCGTGGGATCGACTGTTCCTGCTAGCCCGCGACGGCCGCCGCTTTTGCGGGCTCCGGGGGCGCAGCCGACACGATCACGCCCTGGCCCAGGGCCACGCCGGGCGCGGGCGTCGCCCCCTGCTCGCCGAAGTATGCCTCCTCGCCGTGCTCGCTCAGGTCGAGTCCGGAGAGCTGCTCCCGCACGCCGGCCTTGGCGCCGAGGGTAACCTGCACAAGCACCATGATGATCGCCGTCCCGACGGCGGCGATAACGACCGCGGCGAGGATCGCGACCAGCTGCACACCCATCTGGGCGAAGTTGCCGGCCAGCCAGCCGTCGCCGCCCGCGGGGTTCGCCAGCTTCGTGGCGAACACACCCGTCAGCAGGGCTCCCGCCATTCCTGCGAGCCCGTGACAAGAGAACACGTCGAGCGAGTCATCGAGCCGCGTCTTCGCGCGGATCTGGATGGCGGTGTAGCTCACCAGCACCGCCAAGGCGCCCACGGCAAGTGAGGCCGGCGCGGTGATGTAGCCGGCCGCCGGCGTGATGCCGACGAGGCCGACCACGAGGCCGGTGGCGGCGCCAACGGCGGTGGCCTTACCGGTGCGCAGCAGGTCGAGGCACACCCACGCGACCAAGGCAGTCGCGGCCGCGGTGTTGGTGTTGGTGAACGCGAGGGCGGCGAGCCCGTTCGCGGCGAGCGCGGAGCCGGCGTTGAATCCGAACCAACCGAACCAGAGGAGCCCGGCGCCGAGCAGCACGAGCGGCACGTTGTGGGGCACGATCGCCGTGCGCTTGAAGTCCTTCCGGGGCCCGAGCATGCGCGCGGCCACGAGCGCCGACACCCCGGCGCTGATGTGGACCACCGTGCCGCCGGCGAAGTCGAGCGCGCCGAGCTTTGCCAGCCAGCCGCCCGACCCCCACACCCAGTGGGCGAGCGGGTCGTATACGAACGTGGCCCAGAGGACGAGGAACACGACGTAGGCGCGGAACCGCATGCGCTCCACGATCGCGCCGGAGATCAGCGCCGGCGTGATGATCGCGAACATCAGCTGGAACATCGCGTGCGCCTGCAGCGGAATCGTGGCGCCGTACGCGGGGTCGGGATCCACGCCCACGCCCTTGAAGCCGAGCCAGGAAAGCCCGCCCCACCAGGGCGTGCCGTGCCCGAACGCGATGGAGTAACCCACCAGCACCCACTGCACGCTGACCACTCCCAGCGCGACCACGCTCATCATCATGGTATTGAGCGCGTTCTTGGGCCGCACCAGCCCGCCGTAGAAGAACGCGAGGCCCACCGTCATCACCATCACCAGCGCAGTGGACGTGAGGACCCAGGCCGTGTCGCCCGCGGAGATGGCATTCATGGTGCGTCCTCGCCCGCCGCGGCACCGGCGTGGTGCGCGCTCTCGAGCGCCGCGCGCTGAACGGCGTCCGCGTTCACGGCGGTGAGCGCGGCGTTGTCGTTCTCGCCCGTCCGGATGCGGATCACGCGCTCGATGGCCTGGACGAAGATCTTGCCGTCACCGACCTCGCCGGTACGGGCAGACGCCAGGATGGCCTTGATGCACGGTTCCACGAAGGGCTCCGAGCACACCATCTCGATCTTGACCTTTTCGTGGAACTCCATGACGACCGTGGTGCCGCGGTATTGGCTCACGATCTCCTGCTCGCCCCCGTGGCCGCTCACGCGACTGAGGGTGATCCCCGTGATGCCGGCCTGGAACAGCGCCGCCTTGACCTCGGGCAGGCGTTCGGGCCGAACGATGGTTGTGATGAGTTTCATGGTGGAAAACGTAGCCCCCGTACCGCACAGTGTCAACGGAATCGTGCATATGATGCACAGATCAGACATCAACTGGCAGAGTTGTACGCACAGCATACTGTGTGCCGTCGCCGCGAACGTGCAACATGCGCACAACACGCCATCCGGGCGGGTTGGGGCCATTCATCCGGCCCCGGGGGCCGTTCCTATCGGATCCGTATGCCGTTTCGCCCCAGGCGTTTGCCTGACCGCGCGCGAGGACACCTCGGCCTCGCGCTCGTGCTCGCCGCTTCGGGCATGGAACTCGCCTGACCCGGGAACCGACACCCGCCAGGGAGGGCGCATGCACACGACCCGCGTGGTCGCATTGCTCGCCGCGTTTTCCTGCGCCGCATCCGGGGCGCGGGCGCAGTACCCGCAGCGGCACGACGGCTTCTGGATCGGCTTCGGACTGGGATATGGATGGGCGAACATCACCTGCGACAACTGCGTGGACAGCTCGAGTGTGGGGGGCATCACCGGGTTCGTGAAGCTCGGCGGCGCCCCCAGCCACCACCTGCTCGTGGGCGGGGCGATAAACGGCTGGGCGCATTCCGACGGCGCGGCCACCGAGACCCTGACGAACGTAACGGCGTCGCTCTACCTCTACCCCGCCGCGAGGAGCGGTTTCTTCCTCACGGGCGGCGTCGGCCTATCGAACTATCACGTGAACTCCACCCCGTCCTTCAACGGCACGGGTTGGGGGTTCACCGCCGGGGCGGGTTATGACGTCCGGGTGGGCCGCGACCTGTCGCTGACGCCGGTAGTGAACTATGTGTACGGCGGCGTAGGCGACGTGAACCAAAGTGGCGTGGGGACGGCGGCCACCGGCTGGAAGCAACACGTGATCGACTTCGGCCTGGGTGTGACCTTCCACTGAGGCAGGCGGGGGGGGGTGTGTGCCGGTCTTTTCATTATCTTGGCCCACCGGCTCATGCTCCTCTTGCTCCTGGCGCTCGGCTCGCAGGTGCCCGCGCCGTGCCCGCAAGCCGCGGCCGCCGCCCGCGAGACGGACGCGGGCTGGCGGGCATACCGCCGCGAAGCCATCGGAGAGGCCGCGACCCACTTCGCGGTTGCCGATTCCCTCTGCCCCGGTGATCATGCCACGCTGGTCGGACTCGGTTTCGTGTTTCTACGACACGGCCAGGCGCGCGCCGGCGCGGAGCGCTTCCTGCGGGCCGTGGCGAGTGACGCGAGCGACGCCGACGCCTGGTACGGGCTCGGCCTGGCGCGCTCGCGCCTCGGCCAGCGCGCCGCGGCGGTCGATGCATGGCGGCGCACCTTGCGCCTCGCTCCGGCCTATGCGGACGCCGAGCAGCAACTCCTGGCGCTCGGAATCGACAGCGGCCTCGCGCTACCCGCCGTGGTGCGGCCGGTGGACCCTGATGTGGCGGCGCGGACGGCGGGCGATGGCTTCGAGATCCGTGTAAGGGGCGGGTGGCGGCCGCTGTACGTGCAGGGTATCAACATCGGCGTCGCCCTCCCAGGCCATTTTCCTTCCGAATTCCCCACCGACGATTCGACGTACCATCGCTGGCTCGAGCTCATCGCCGAGGCGCGTGCTAACGCGCTTCGTGTCTATACGATTCTTCCGCCTGCCTTCTATCGGGCCCTCAAAGCGTGGAACGACGCCCACTCCGATCGCGCCCTGTGGCTGTTGCACGGAGTGTGGACCGAGCCACCACCGGGCGGCGACTACGACGCCCCGGCGTGGAAGGTGCCGTTCCGTGCCGAGATGCGCCGGGTGGTCGATCTGGTGCACGGGCATGCGCTCATCGGGGCGCGGCCCGGGCACGCTTTCGGCCGCTACGACAGCGACGTGTCGGGTCACGTCCTGGGGTTCATCATCGGCCGGGAGTGGGAGCCGTTTTCGATCCGGGCGTACAACGTGCGGCGGCGCGATCGCACGGCATTCGCGGGCCGCTTTCTCGCGCTGGACCGCGGCACGGCGGCCGATGTGTGGATGGCGGAGCAGTGCGATTATCTGCTCGCCTACGAGTGGGACACCTTTCATGCCCAACGGCCCATCGCGTACACGAACTGGCCCACCCTCGACCCGCTGTCTCACCCGACGGAGCCCACGCTCGAGGAGGAGCAGCGGCTGCGACGCCGCTACGGCTTCCCGCCCAACCCGCGGCTCAAGGAATACGACAACGACCGTGAATCGCTCGATGCCATGCTGGTGCGCACCACGCCGGCGAGCCTGGCGGGCTATTTCGCGTCGTATCACGCGTACCCCTACTATCCCGACTTCATCGACCTCGATTCGGCCTACGGCGCGGCCGGGTCAGCCGAAGGCCGGTCTCGCTACTTCGGCTACCTGCACGCCCTCAAGCAGCATCACGCGGGGCGACCCCTCTTGATCGCCGAGTACGGCGTTCCCTCTTCGCGTGGCGTGTCGCATTTGCAGAGCGACGGGATGGGCCACGGCGGGCACGACGAGCGCGCGATGGCCGATATCGACGCGCGGCTCACGCGGGAGGTGCGCGAGGCGGGGGCTGCGGGAGGGATCCTGTTCGCGTGGCTGGATGAGTGGTTCAAGCACACGTGGGTGACGATCGATCTAGAAGTTCCGGCCGATCGGACCCGACTGTGGCACAACGTGGAGAACGCCGAGCAGCACTACGGGCTCATGGGCGAATACGCGGGGCCGGCGGATCAGACGCCCGAGCCCGGGGGCGCACCGGCCGCGTGGCAGGCGCTCCCCGTGCTCGAGCGCGGCGGCTCGCTCGTCTTGCGTGTCGGGGCCGACCCATCCTATCTGTATGTGGCGCTCGCCGGCCGACCGGAGTTCGATGCGGCCCGCTACGTCATCGGGATCGACACCTACCGCCGCGACCGCGGTCAGTTCCGCCTACCGGGCGAGGCGGGGCCGACAGGCGAAGTGGGATGCGAGTTCGCGCTCGTCCTGAACGACACGAGCGACGCGCAGCTCATGGTGGCGCCGTGGTACAACCCGTTCCTCGGGCCGCGCGGGGATACCGGGCCCACGGGCCTCGATCGGTTCTATAACCAGGCGGCGAGCGTCGACCATGCAGGGCGCGACGGGGCGTTCGATTCGCTCTTCGTCACGACCAACCGTTGGCGCATCGGGCGGAGCGGTCGGACCTACGCCGCGCGCGGCGTGAATCGCGGACGGCTGCGCTACGGGCGGGCCGCGGAGTCGAGCCTCGCCGACTGGTACGTGGACCGTGCCGCCGGACTCGTGGAAGTGCGCATTGCCTGGGGGCTTCTCAACGTGACCGATCCGTCTTCCCGGCGGGTCATGGTGCGACACCGGCGCGACGGCACGTTCGAGACGGCCGTGACCGAGGGGTTTCGGTTCGAGGTCGCCGCGCTCCACCGGTCGGGCGGCGGCGTGGTGGCCCGACTCGGTGCCGGGCAGACCTACGCCTGGCCGACCTGGGAGGTGCCCACGTGGCACGAGCGCTTGAAGCCCGCGTACGCGGCGATGCGCGACGTGTGGGGGTCGTGGTGAGCCGGGCGGCGCGGGCGCTCAGGGCGGCCGGGGTGCTCGCGCTGCTCGTCTGGCCGGCTCTGCTGGCGGCCCAGCTTCCGGAAGCCGATGCGGCGTTTCGCGCGGGGCACTATGCCGCCGCGCGCGCGGCCTACACACGCGTCCTCGCCGGCGATTCGTCCAACGAGCGGGCGCTGCACCGGCTGGCGATCCTCGACAGCTGGGACGGCAAGCTGATCCGTTCGCTGGCGGGCTTCGGCAGGCTGCGACGAATCGATCCCCGCGATCCCGACATCATGGTGTCTCACGCCCAGGTGCTGGCCTGGGCGGGCAAAACGGCGGCGTCCGAAGCGCTGTACGACTCGGTGCTCGTGCGATTTCCCGACCGCGCCGACGCGCTGGCCGGCCGTGCCCGCGCGATCGCCTGGAGCGGGGATTTGGATCGCGCCGAGGAGTTGTGGCGCAGGGCACTGGAGCGGCATGCCGACAACCCCGAGCTGTTGATCGGGCTCGCGCAGACGCTGTACTGGAAGGGACAGCCCGGGCTCGCGGAAACGTATGCGGTCCGCGCTCGGGCGGTGGCGCCGGAAGATCGTACCGCGCGCGACCTCGAGCGGGTAGTGCGGGCCGCGCTCCGCCCGGAAATCGCCACGACCGTGGACGGCGCCACGGACTCCGATCGAAATGCATTCGTGGCGCAGCAAGGCACGATCGCGTCTTCGCTTGGCTCCGATCTCCGCGGCACCGTGCGCGCAGGGTGGCGACACGCCACCGACCAGGCGGGCGACGGCTCGAGCTATTGGGCAGGTGGCCACCTCATCGCGGCGCTGGGGCACGGCGCCGTGCTGCGCGCGGGCGTAGGGGCACGGCGGGTGCAGCCGGACGTTGGGGCCGCGCGTACGCCGCTCACCGCCGAGTTGGGCGTCGGGCTCCGGCCCGCCCGCTACGCTGCGGTGAGCATGGGCTACTCCCGCACGCCGTTCGACGAGACCGCCGGTCTGATGCGGCAGGATCTGACGATCGATGCCGTGGACCTGAGTTTCGATGTGTCGCCCACGCCGGGCTGGTCGATCTCTGGGGGCGGTGGGGGTGCCTGGTTCTCGGACCGCAATCGACGCTACTCGGCCGTCGGGGCCGTGCTCGCGCGCGTGGCGCGTGGTCTGCAGCTCGGCCCCTATGCACGGATCCTCGGATATCGGGACGCGCCCGGTGGCTACTTCGCTCCGGACCGCTTCAGCGTGATCGAAGGCCGCGCGGTCTACGTCGGGCAGCGAAACCGCTGGGGCCTGCGCGCCGATGGCGGCGTGGGCTCGCAGCAGGTATTCAAGGGAGCAACGCGGCAGACCGAATGGCACATCGGGCTGTCACTGTCACGCGGCTGGGGTGCGAACAACGAGATCGCACTCGTCGGCTCGATCACGAACAGCGCCGCTGCGACGACGCCCGGGACCGTGCCGACCGAGGGATTTCGCTACCGGACGCTCGGCCTGCGCTTCCGGCAGGGGTTGTAGCTAGACGGGCTCCTTCGCCTCCAGCCGCTTGGCCGCGCCCAAGCCCAGCGCGCGCAGCAACCGGACCGCCCGCGCCTGGTCGCTCGGCGGGAGTGCCGCGACGGCCCGCCGCATCGCGTGCGCGTGGGGCGGGAAGATGCGCCGGATCAATCGTCGTCCCGCAGGGGTGAGCGCCAGCAGCACCACGCGGCGGTCGCTGCCGCTGTGCCGACGGCGCACCAGCCCGCGCTTCACGAGCTTGTCCACCACGTAGGTCGTACTCGACGACTCGACCAGGATGCGGCGTTGCACGTCGCACACCGGGAGCTCGCCCTTGTGATACAACACTTCCAGCACCCCGAACTCGGTGGTGCCCAGCTCGAAGCGAGCGATGCTGGCCCGCGAGTGGCGCTCGACGGCGTCGAACGCCCGGGCGAGGACCACCCACAGTTGTAGCGGCACGTCCACACGACTCGGCGATTGCTTCATGACACTCCTGGAACCATTGTCTCGGCCAATTTGTTCTCCAGGTGCTTCGATGTCAAGTATCTCGATTTCGAGATAATTTCTTTTAGGGAGGTGCCTGATGTTCGCAGATGTGGGGTTGCTGGCCTTGCGCTTGGCGCTGGGCGCCGTCTTCCTGGCCCACGGGGCGCAAAAGGGGTTCGGCGCGTTTGGCGGACCGGGCTTCGAGGGAGCGACGGGGTTCATCGGGAGCCTGGGCTTCCGCCCCGCCCGCCTGTGGGCGGGGCTGGCGGTCGGCGGTGAGCTGGCGGCGGGGTTCTTGTTCCTGCTCGGGCTGCTCACACCCGTGGCGAGCTTGCTTGCGCTCGCGACGATGGCGGTGGCGATCGCCAAGGTGCACGGACCGAAGGGCTTCTTCATTCAGAACGGCGGGTACGAGTACAACCTGGTCCTCATCGTCGCCGCCCTCGCGGTGGCCGTGATGGGCCCGGGGGCGTTGTCGCTCGACCATGTGCTGGGGCTCGCGCGGTAGCGGCGACAGTGTCGTAGATTCCCCGCGTCGCTTGCCCGGCCAGGGAGTCTGGACAGGCTCGTCCCAAAGCTCGTCACTACGCTCGCGGGTTACACCCGCGAGCAATTCCTCGCTGATCTCACCGCGGGGATCATCGTCGGTATCGTGGCGCTCCCGCTCGCCATCGCGTTCGCGATTGCGAGCGGGGTCGGCCCCGAGCGGGGGCTGTTCACCGCCATCATCGCCGGATTTCTGATCTCCGCGCTGGGGGGCTCGCGCGTGCAGATCGGCGGGCCGACGGGCGCGTTCGTCGTCATCGTCTACACGATCGTCCAGCGCCACGGGGTGGAAGGGCTCGCGATGGCGACCCTCATGGCGGGCGTCATCCTGGTGGGCTTCGGCCTCGCCCGGCTCGGCGGCGCGATCAAGTTCATCCCCTATCCCGTGACGATCGGCTTCACGAGCGGTATCGCCCTGATCATCTTCTCGGGGGAGGTCAAGGATTTCCTCGGGCTCGAAGGCCCCGTGCCCGCCGAGTTCCTGGCGCGCTGGCGCACGGTCGCGGCCCATTTCGGCTCGCTGAACCCGTGGGCGGTGGCGGTCTCGCTCGCCACGGTGGCGATCATCGTCCTCTGGCCCCGGCTCAACCGGCGCATTCCCAGTCCGTTCGTGGCGCTCATCGTGACGACGGCGGCGGTGCAGCTGTTCCACCTGCCGGTGGACACGATCGGGAGCCGGTTCGGGGTGATCAACGCGGCCCTGCCCGCTCCCTCCCTCCCCGCGGTCACGTTCCACCAGATCCCCGGCCTCGCGGGCGCGGCGTTCACGATCGCGCTGCTCGGCGCCGTCGAGTCGCTGCTCTCGGCAGTGGTGGCGGACGGCATGATCGGGGGCCGCCACCGCTCGAACATGGAGCTCGTGGCGCAGGGGATCGCGAATATCGCGTCACCGCTGTTCGGCGGGATCCCGGCCACCGGCGCCATTGCGCGTACGGCGACGAACGTCAGGAACGGCGGCCGGACGCCCGTCGCCGGCATCACGCACGCGGTCACGCTGCTCCTCATCACGTTGTTCTTCGGCCGCTGGGCGGGTCTGATCCCGATGGCCGCGCTGGCAGGGATCCTGGTGGTCGTCGCCTACAGCATGAGCGAATGGCGCACGTTCCTGGCCGAGTTCCGGGCGCCGAAGAGCGACGTGGCCGTGCTGCTGACGACGTTTCTGCTGACCGTGTTGTGGGACCTGACGGTCGCGATCGAGGTGGGGATGGTGCTCGCCGCGTTCCTGTTCATGCGCCGCATGGCGGAGGTGACGAACATCAGCGTCCTGACGCACGAGCTGCAGGACCCCACGGACGATTTCGAGAACGATCCCAACGCGGTGCGGCGCCGGGTCGTGCCGCCGGGAGTGGAGGTGTACGAGATCACCGGGCCGTTCTTCTTCGGCGCGGCGGAGACGTTCAAGGAGCGGTTGGGGCGCATCGCGGTGCGGCCCAAGGTGCTGATCCTGCGGATGCGACACGTCCCGGCGATCGACTCGACCGGCCTGCACGCGCTGCGCGACCTGGTGCGGCGCAGCCGCCATGACGGCTCGCTGGTGATCCTCTCCGATGTGCACGCCCAGCCGGTGGTCGCGCTCGAGCGGTCGGGTCTGTACGACGACCTGGGCGAGGAAAACATTCACGGCAACATCGATGACGCGCTGAACCGCGCGCGGCAGCACCTTGGTGTTCCGGTGCTGCCGGCGCCGGCGTTCGCGACGCCGACCGTGGCGCGGGAGAAGTAAACCGGGGATCGTATCGCCGCCCTGGCGGAACGAGGGGTCACGGGGTGAGCGTTGGGGGAGGGGGGAGGAGGATGAGCGGATGGCTCCGCCGACAATCGCCCAGGGTACCTGTTACGTGCTGTTCGCGTACGACGCGGCGCACGCCATCGATCTCGTGACGGCGGAGCGCCGCCTCGCGAGCGTCACGGAACGCCAGACCGTCAAACAGAAGCGGCGCGCCCCGGCGTTTTTCGAGTACGACCCCGCACCGCTGCGGGTGACGGAACCGGCGGAATCGCTGCGAGTCGACGAGCACTCCACGGTGCCGAGCGTCGAGTTCGTGCTCTACGACTTCGGCGCCGTCTCGGTGAGCTATGCCATTCCCCTACAGGGTCGCCTCACGTGTCTGCCCGCGCTCAGCGCGGCCCTGTACGGGAACGAGCAGCTGCTGGCGGACTCACGGCGCCGGGTGCAGCAGCTGGTCGAAGCGCTGGGCGAAGCCGCGATCCGGTCCCGTCTCGCCGAGTTCGTCGAGGACTACGTCGTGTTCCAGATCGAGGCCTTCAGCGAGCCGCTCGAGGCGTCGATGCTGTGGACCGAGCACGCGCAGACGGTGGCCCAGGTGCTGCGCGCCGAGTCGCGCCCCTTGTCGCAGCAGGAAATGAGCGACGCCCTCGCCTCGCGCCTCTCGTTCGGGCCGAACGACGCGACGCTGATCGACACCGACGTGACGCTGCTGTTCGACCCGGAAGGGGAGGACGTGCGGGCGGTGATCGAGTTCGCCAACACGCAGCTGCTCGAGATGCGGTACCTGGACGCGCAGCTCGACGAAGCGCTCGAGCAGGCCTACGACCTGCTCGGCCGCTCGCCGGGCCTGCGCCGGTTCCTGCCCAGTCCCTATGGACTGCCGCTCCGCCGGCTCGGCCGGCTGCAGCTCGACGCCGCGGTCCTGTTCGAGCAGGTCACGAACGCCCTGAAGCTGATCGGCGAGCAGTATCTCACCCGCGTGTACGGCCACGTGTCGCGTCGCTTCCATCTCGCGGAGTGGGACGTGAGCATCACTCGCAAGCTGCAGACGCTCGACGGCATCTACGGAAAGCTGGCGGACCGGGCGGCGACGCAGCGCATGGAGCTGCTCGAATGGATCATCATCGTGCTGATCGCGGTGTCGATCGTGCTCCCGTTCTTCACGGGGCTCGTCGGGAAGTGACTCAGTAGGGCCGCTCGCGGACGCGCTGGTCGCGGGGCAGAATCATCGCCCGTACCACCGCGGTGGCGTCCACGGCGATGAGCAACCCCTCCTGCGGCAACGACTGGACGCCGATCACGATTCCCGCCGGCGGGTTCCGCTGAGGAAAGAAATCCGGAGCCGCCTGCCGGATCAGGTCGAGGTCCTTCGGCGAATAATTCACCACGTAGATCGTGAGCTTCGCCACGTCGGCTGGGGCCGCGCCCCCGATCCGCAACACTGTCGCAAGGTTGGCGAACGCCTGGGCAGCCTGGGCGCCCACGTCGCCGGGACCGACGAGACGGCCGGTGCTGTCGAGGGCGACCTCGCCCGACACGTACAGCGTCGGTCCGATGCGCACGGCGTGCGTGAAGCCCGGCAGCGCCGCGAGGGTTCCGGGATTGATGTAGCGCGTGGAGACGGGATCGGGCACCTGGCGGACGGCGCCCGGGGTCGGAGCGACGCAGGCGGCGAGCAGCGGGACGGCAACGATGCTGGGCAAGGCGACGCGCATGCGATGCTCCTCTGGAGGGCGGGGGTAGGGACGTCACGCCACTCTGTATACGCCGGCCAGGGCTCGGAGTTCAGGCGTCCGGCGGTTGCGCGTCAGGGCAGGGCAAGGCGCAGCGACAGCTGCATCGCGACGTAGCGCCACTGCGCGGTCGTCGCCGACTCGGCGGCGACGCCGGAGTCGTCGCTGTCCAGCTCGAACCGGAGCTCGCGCCCCGGCGCCAGCGGCACCGCGATCAGAGAATAAAGTCGCAGCGCCGACCGCCAGGGCCCGATGGCGGCCCCTTGCTGGGCCACCCGTTGCACGCCCACGCCGAGATCGAAGGCGAGCACGACGGACCGGGCGGTCTCGAGCTCGATATAAGATCCCACCTGCGCCATCTGGATGAGCCGGGGCGCGAAGTACCCCGCGCTCGAAGGGCGGGAGTAGCGGATCTCGTGCATCTGGCCCGACAGCTCGACGCTCGGCGTTACCGCCACCGCCACCACGCCGGCGAGGGTCGTCCGGTGGTTCAGATCGAAGGAGCTGCTCAACGCGGCAGTTCGGCCGATCCCGCGCAGTTTGAGTCTGCTCGCGAGGGGCAACTCGACGATCGCGCCTATCTCGGTTCGCACGACGCGGTTGGTCACGAGGAGCGGGCTCGCGTCGATCACGTTGCGCCGCGCGCGGACGTCGACCGCCGGTCCGCCCATCGGCTCCCGCCAGCGGACGCGCACCTGGCCCGTGGGGGTGAGGGTGGCGCCGGCGCCGCCCACCGCGTCGACCCGAGTCGCTCCCCCCTCCGCGTCGATCTGCAGCGCGCCCTCGGGCCGCGCTGTGGCACGGAGCGTGAGCTCGTCGAGCCCGATGGCCGTGACCCCGTCGCGAACCTGCTCGCGCGTAACCCTCACCCCGAGCCGGGTCGGCCCCGGGGCCGCCAGCTCGGCGGTGCCGCCCAGCCGGAGTGTCGTGTTGCCGTCAGAGTCACGGCTGCCCCCCACCAGGGGCGTGATGGCGGGAGCGGCCGCCACCCGCGCCGCCGCCAGCTCGCGTCGTACCTCGGCGTCCGTGGGATGGGCGCGGAGCCACCCCGTGTAGGCCGCGATCGCGGCACCAGTTCGGCGCGCCCGCACCAAGGTCCGCGCGCGCCCCACTACGGCGTCCCGCTCGCCGGGCGCCAGGCGCAGCGCATCGTGGTACCAGCGCAGCGCCTCACCGTAGCGCCCGGCGCGCGCCAGCATGTCTGCCACCGCCATGTACCCCCATGGGTCCGAGGGCTCGAGCGCGACGTAGCGGCGGAATAACCGCAGCGCCAACCGGGGATCATGTCGGTGCAGCTGGGCAAGACGATACGTGGCGTGGGAGTTCCATGGGTCGGTGGCGAGCACGGCCGCGTACTCCCGCTCGGCTGCCCGCGCGTCCCCTGCGGCAAATGCCGAGTCAGCGCGGCCGAGAGGGCCTGTGGCGAGGGTTCCCTGTGCGGCGGCTGGGCGTGCGTGGGCCGCGACCACCGCTCCGAAGACGAGGAGCAGGACTCTGCCCGGGCGCTCGCCGGCGGCGACGGCACGCCGGCTCTGGTGGCGGTCGATGGGGATCTCGCGGTCGGCCCGTCGACGAACGCACAAGCGCAACAACTCGACGCCGAGGAGCACGGCAGCCAGCGTCCCGACGCTGAAGAGGAGCGCCAGTGCGGGCAGCAGGTTGCCCGGAGGCAACGTGGTAGCGGTCGGGATGAAGTGCTGGGACGCGCGGAGCGCGACCCCCAGAAGCCAGCCCGTCGCCCACACAGCCGCGAGGATCACGCCCGCGATCGCCGTCTGCGCGGCAACCAGGCCCCACCCATGGGACCGGCGGCCCCGCACACGTAAGTACGCTTGCCACAGCGGCGTCGCGAACGCGCTCACCAGGTAGAACATTCCACCGATCCCTGTACCGGGCAGCCCGGCCGTCATCGTCAGTGCCCCTTCTCGTACACGCGCAGCGAGCGACCTAGCAGCAGCTCGGCGCAGACGGCACGCAGAAAGAAGACGGCGTTGACGGTTCGCAGCACGAAGAACGCGGGGATGCTCGCGAGCGCGCGCCGGATCTCCCGCCGCTGTGCGGCGCCGGCGAGGACCGGAACGAGCACGGCGGGGGCATCGATCACGTACCCGATCAGCACCCACGGCCTCGCCAGCAGGAGCGCGAGGATCGGCAGCAGGACCAGGTAGACCGCGGCGGCGATCGTCGCATCCCAGAACGCCACCGCCACCGCGGAGCGCAGATAGGGCACCGTCAGGAGCCCACGCCAGTGCAGTTTCACGTTCTGCACGAACCCGTGTGACCAGCGCCGTAGCTGCTTTCCCAGCAGTGTGAGGGTGCGAGGCTCGATCGGGTAGCACACCGCTTCAGGCACGAAACGCACCTCGTGGCCCGCCTGGTACAGGCTCCAGGTCAGGTCCACATCTTCGGCGAGGGTTCGGCTCGACCAGCCGCCCTGAGCCCCGAGGATGTCGGTGCGATACATCGAGAAGCACCCGGAGGAGATGAGCGGCTTCCCGTAGTAATCCTGCAGCCGCTTGTAGTAGGTAAACGCGAACAGATACTCGATGTAGCGTCCCCGCTCCCACACGCTCCGCACCCGCTGCGGGAGCACGAAACCACACGCCGCCGCGACGGCCGGGCGGTGGAACGCCGGCAGCAGGCGCTCGAGGGCGTCCGGTGCGAGAACCGTATCGGCGTCGATGGCCACGGTGAGCGGCGTGCGGACGTAACGGAGCCCGAAATTTTGTGCCCCTGCCTTGGAGCCGGTGTTCGTCGGTGGTCGGACGACCACGACCCCGAAAGCGCGGGCGAGGTCGCCCGTCCCATCAGTGGAGCAGTCGTCCACCACGATGATCGCAGCTGGCGGCGTGGTCTGTGTCTGCAGGCTCTTGATCGTGTCGCCGACGCTGGCGGCTTCGTTGTACGCCGGAATGATCACCGTCACGTCGATGCCGGCTACCGGGCGGAGGAGCGGCCCCAACCGACGGTCGCGGCTCCAGCGGTGCTTCAGGCGCCCTGCGCTGGAAGACAAGGTCGCCTCCGCTGTTTCGAGTCGAGCGTTCTGGTGGACTTGGGGGATTCCTTGCTAAAGAGGCGGTTCGGCTGACCCGGGTAACGCAGCCGAAGGGGTACCGGGGCCACCGAGGTGTTGCATACCGCAACGCTCTAAAACATGAACCCGGCGCGGACGTAGGCCGCGGTACGCTCGGGGCTTCTCGCCAGTGCTATAGAGAGGGTGTTGGCGCGGCGGTGCTGCCAGGCCAGCGAGAGCCCGCCCCCCGCGGCGGCGTGCCAGCGATCCGACGACTCACCGGCGATCCAGACCCGCCCGGCGTCCACGAGTCCGAAGACGCCGAGATCGCCGAACGGGAGGCGGCCGGCCAAGAGCCGCAGCTCGGCATTCATGTACGCGCCGCGGCGGCCGGCGAACCGCTGTTCGGGGTAGGCCCGCACCGTCGTTCCGCCGCCCACGTAGACGAGCTCCTGGAACGGGACCGCCCCGCTCACCGCGGCGCCGCCCGCACGGAGCGCAAGCGTTGCGGATGGGGGGTCGCCTGCCGAGAGGTAGGTCGATGCCTCCGCCGAGACGTTCCCGAACGGGTCGACGACGTCCCACAGGGCGGGGTACCACTGCCCGGCGATGCTGACGTGGAGGCCGCGGGCGGGGGTGGCCGGGAAGTCCCGCGTATCGAGCTCGAGCCCGGCCTGCGCCCCCACCTGACCGAAGTCGCCCGTGCCGTAATACGGACCGGTAGTTCTGAGAACCGTGCCTGCGTCGCCGGGTGTGTGGGCGTACTTGAGGAGCGGCCCGAGTGTGAGCCGGAGTCGCGGCGCGAGCGGGATCCCCACACGCGGCCCCACCAGCAGCTGCGTTTGGCCAACGCGGTACACGCTGTCCGGCTGCGACCCGTCGGTTTCGTTGCCCACGCCGTAGAACCGAATGAGCTCGAGCCCCGACGCCCGCAGCTCGACGTAGAGAATCGTCGGGAGCAGCGGCCGGCGGAACTCACCGGCCACGTCGATGCGGTACGTGTTTGCAGCGGTCGCGTAGGCGGCCTCGGCGAGCAGTCGGGTGCTGGGAGGCAGCGCGCGGAACCCGTATCGGGTGTGAAGGATCCCGGCGCCAAGGAGCAGCCCGATGTCCGGGGAGTAGCTCGCGCCCCAGAGTGGCACCGTCTGCGGGCGCCAGCCGTCCGCGCGGCCTTGCGTGAAGGCTGGTCCGCCCGCGAGAACGAGCGCGAGGGCGCCGCGTATCGATCGAGCCACAAGCCGCAACTTACCCGGCTTCGGGGCCCAAACGTTAGAATTCACGCGTCTCCCAAGGAATCTGGTCATATGATCTACAAGACGTTGCTGGCAGCGGTAGCGCTCGCGGCGGGGCCTCTCGCCGCGCAGCACCCGATGACGGGGCCGGGGGGCATGGGTCAGACGATGGACGACGCGATGATGCGGCATATGGGGCCGGCTATGAGAAAGGTGATGCTGTACATGCCGCAGCATCTGCTCGCCCGTAAGGACGCTCTCGGCCTCACCGCCAACCAGGTGACGCGCCTCACGACGCTCCGTGACGCCGCGAAGGCGGCGGAGGGCGCGGCAGAGGGCGAGGCGCAGGCGCATATGAAGGAAGGCGAGCAAGCCGCGAACGCCGCGACGCTCGACACGAGCGCCCTCAAGGTCCACTTCGAGGCGGCGCACAATGCGATGTGGAAAGCGCACTGGGCCATGATCACATCCGCGGCGCAGGCCCGAGCCGTCCTCACGGAGGCTCAGCTGAGCAAGATGCAGACGTGGGCCGACTCAATGCAGACATGGACGCAGCAGCACCGGCAGATGATGAAGCCGGGTGAGTCGCATTAGATGAGGTCGGCGGTGGTCGCCGCGCTCGTCGCCGGCGCGCTGCTCCTGCTCGCGTCCGTCGCGCTGGGACACGATCTCTTCCTCAAGCTCGATACGTATTTCCTCGAACCGCACGCCCGTGTGCGGATCCCGGTCTTGAACGGCACGTTTTTCAAGAGCGAAGGATTCGTGACGCCGGAGCGGGTTGCGGACATGAGCGTGGTCTCCCCCGTCGGACGAACACGGCTAGCGGCAGCGACGGCATGGAGCCGCGGACCCGACAGCACCAGCCTCCTCGGTCTCGAGCTGGGTGACCCAGGCACGTACGAGGTTGGCGTCTCGACGCGCCCGCGGGAGATCGGGCTTCGCGCCGAGGAGTTCAACGCCTACCTCGAGGAGGATGGGATCTCCGACATCCTCGAGGCACGACGCCGCGACAACGAGCTCGGTAAGCATGCACGGGAGCGGTATTCCAAACACGTCAAGGCGGTCTTTCAGGTGGGCACGGCTCGGAGCGAGGGGTTCAGCATGGTCCTCGGGTATCCTGCGGAAATCGTGCCCCTGGAAAACCCGTACGCGATCGAGCCTGGCTCGCCGCTCCGCGTGCGATGCCTCGTGGAGGGGCGCCCGGTGGCCAACCAGATGGTGCTGTGGGGTGGAGAGCAAGGCGGCCAAATGAGGGTCCAGCGCCGCACTCGCACGGATTCGGACGGCGTGGCAGAGGTGACGCTCGACGGCGCCGGAAGGTGGTACGTCAAGTTCGTGCACATGGTGCATGGCACACAGCGTAAACTGGACTACGAGTCTAAATGGGCCACGCTGACGTTCGAAGTCCGATAGGTCCGCCGCCGGTGCACGCGCACCACGATCACCACATGCAGGATCAGTCGGCGCACGCCCACATGGTGGACGACTTCCGCCGCCGCTTCTGGGTATCCCTGGCGCTCACTGTTCCGGTCCTTGCGACGTCCGAGATGATCCAGCACTTCCTCGGTCTCCGGGGGACGTTTGCGTTCCCGGGCGATCGCTACGTGGAGTTCGGCTTCGCCTCGGCCGTGTACTTCTACGGCGGCCGGCCGTTCCTCACTGGTCTCGTCGACGAGCTCCGAAAGCGGCTGCCGGGGATGATGACCCTCGTCGCGCTCGCAATCACGGTGGCCTACGTCTACAGCGCGCTGGTTGTCTTCGGGCTCCCCGGGAGCGTGTTCTTCTGGGAAACGGCGACGCTGATCGACATCATGCTGCTCGGCCACTGGATCGAGATGCGCTCGGTACTCGGCGCCTCGCGAGCCCTCGAGCAGCTGGTCCGGCTCCTGCCGGCCGAGGCGCATCGCCTCCGAACCGACGGCTCCCTTGAAGACGTTGCCCTTGCTGCCCTGCAGCCGGACGACCGGGTGCTCGTCAAGCCGGGAGAGAAGGTCCCCACTGACGGGCTCGTCGTCGCGGGCCGCACCAGCGTCAACCAGGCGATGCTCACCGGCGAGTCGCAGCCGGTGGAGAAGGGCGAGGGTAACGAGGTCATCGGCGGCGCCGTAAACGGGGAGGGCGCGATCACTATCGAGGTCCGGCGGACGGGTGCCGACACCTACGTCGCCCAGGTGATCGAGCTGGTCCGCAAAGCGCAAGAGACGCGCTCCCGCACTCAGGATCTCGCAGACCGCGCCGCCCTGTGGCTCACGCTCATTGCCGTCGGGGGCGGGACGCTTACGCTCGTTGCGTGGCTCGGTGCGGGCCGCGAGTTCGGCTTCGCGCTGGAGCGCATGGTGACGGTAATGGTGATCACCTGCCCGCATGCCCTCGGCCTCGCGGTCCCGCTGGTCGTGGCGGTGTCTACCGCCCTCTCCGCCCGGCAGGGGCTCCTGATCCGCGACCGCTCCGCGTTCGAGCGGGCCCGCGAGCTGGACGCGGTGGTGTTCGACAAGACCGGCACGTTGACGGAGGGGCGCTTCGGGGTCACGGACATCGTATCGCTCGACGGGCGGACCGAGCACGAGATCCTGCGCCTCGCAGCGGCGCTCGAGAGCCGCTCGGAGCACCCGATCGCCGCCGGGATCGTGCGGGCTGCCACGGAGCGCGCCGTGCAGCATCCGGCTCCCGACGGGTTCGCCGCCATCCCGGGGAAGGGTGCCCGGGGGATCGTAGACGGCGCGGAGGTCAAAGTCGTCAGCCCGGGATACCTCAGGGACCAGGGGCTAGGGGTTCGGGACCAGGGGGAGCGCGTCCAGCGCTTGGCGGGTCAAGGGAAGACGGTCGTCTACGTGGTGGCGGACGGGACCCTGATCGGAGCGATTGCTCTGGCCGACATCATCCGGCCGGAGTCCCGCGAGGCGCTCGGCCGGCTCAAGGCGATGGGTATCAAGTCGATGATGCTCACAGGCGACTCCGCCGCCGTGGCTCGCTGGGTCGCGGCCGAGCTGGGCCTGGACGATTACTTCGCCGAGGTGTTGCCGGACCAGAAGGCCGCAAAGATCGAAGAGGTGAAGCGGCGGGGCCTGACCGTCGCGATGGTGGGCGACGGCGTGAACGACGCCCCCGCCCTCGTCGCCGCGGACGTCGGGATCGCGATCGGCGCCGGCACCGATGTGGCGATCGAGTCCGCGGACATCGTGCTGGTGCGCTCCGATCCCCGCGACGTGCCGGCGATTGTGGGGCTTGCCCGGGCCACGTATCGCAAGATGGTGCAGAATCTGTGGTGGGCGACGGGTTACAACGCGGTCGCGATCCCGCTCGCGGCCGGCGTGCTGGCGCGCGCCGGGATCCTGCTCTCGCCGGCGGTCGGTGCCGTGCTCATGTCCGTATCGACCGTGGTAGTCGCGCTGAATGCCCAGCTGCTGGGGCGCGGCCGCCGTACCGCGACGGCGGTATATTGACGTCGCGCACGGCCGCGTTGGGACCGAGCTCCGCGCTGACGTCCTACCTCGCTCCACCGCTCGCTCCGCCCCCTCAAGCCTGACGTCGGTCGGACAGTCGGACAGTCGGACAGTCGGACTGTCGGACAGTGGGTCCCCGTCCGCACTGAAACTCGTTTGGTCAAGGAAGGCTTGAGGTACGCTCATGGATCTACTGAAATCCATTTCGCTCGCTTTGGCGCTCGCCGTCGTGTCTCTGTCCGTCAGTCCGACCGTCCGACCGTCGGGCGCATTGTGGGCACAAATGCACATGCCACACCCTACGTCCGGACCCGAGGCGCCGCTCGGCATACCTGAGACGCGGCTGGGATCGGGGACCTCCTGGCTGCCGGATTCGTCGCCTATGCACGCCTCCCACTTCACGCTGGGAGCGTGGACGCTGATGGTCCACGGGAGTGCATTCCTCCAGTATGACCGGCAAGGGGGGACCCGGGGCGAGGATCAGGTGGCATTGCTCGATTGGGCGATGCTGGCCGCGAGCCGCTCCCTCGCGGGTGGACAACTCGACCTCCGGGGCATGCTCAGCACCGACCCTTGGGGGGTCGGCTCCGCCGGTTACCCGCTGCTGCTCCAGACGGGCGAGTCGAACCGGGGCGTGCCGCCGCACGACCACCAGCATCCTCACGACCTGTTCATGGAGGTTGCGGCGCTCTACCGGCGCGCGGTGGCGAAGAACCTGGGTGCATCGCTCTACCTCGCGCCCGTGGGCGAGCCGGCGGTCGGGCCAGTAGCGTTCCCCCACCGCCCATCGGCGGCGAACGACCCGCTCGCGCCGATTTCTCATCATTGGCAGGACGGAACGCACATAACGTTCGGAGTGCTGACCGGCGGCGTCTTCACACGGACGGCGAACGTCGAGGTCTCCTGGTTCAACGGCCGCGAGCCGAACGAAGATCGCACGGATTTCGATTACGCTGGCCGCCACCTCGACTCGTACAGCGCGCGGATCTCCCTGAACCCGGGGCCGCGCTGGAGTCTCTCGGGGTGGTATGCCTACCTCAAGAGCCCGGAGGGGCTGCACCCGGACGAATCACTGCACCGGTTCGGGGTCTCCGCACTCACGACGCGGCCGTTCGGGAAGGGCGGACTGTGGGCGAGCGCGCTGATCTGGGGCGCGAACGACCCGCTCGGCTCGGGACGGTTGTCGAATAGTGTCGTGCTTGAGTCGAACCTCGATCTCGACGGAACGAACAGCATCTTCGGCCGTGCCGAATACGTTCGGAAGAGCGCTGAGGATCTCGTCGTTCCCGCCGGGCCGGCCGGCGCCACCTACGACGTCGGTGCGCTCGCGCTGGGGTACCACCGGGCGTTGCCGACCGGACGAGGAGTCGCAGCGGGAGTCGGGATCCGCGGCGCGGTGAATTTCGTGCCGGCGAGCCTCGAGGGTGTGTATGGCTCGCGAACGCCTGCTGGTATCGCGCTGTATCTGACGTTGCGCCCCGCTCGTGTTCCCGCGGGCGGGATGATGAACATGCCTGGAATGTCGCACTGAGCACAGCGGCGCCGCTTGACGTATCAACATTACTTGATATATTTAGGGCGATGTCCACGGCGACCGTTCCCGTGATTGGGCGCGCTGCGCGTATGTTCCACGCACTCTCGGACGAGACCCGGCTCGAGATCGTGCGGCTGCTGTCGCACGGGGAGCGCTGCGTGTGCGAGCTGCAGGATGTACTCGACTCGGCGCAGTCCCGCCTGTCCTTCCATTTGAAGACTCTCAAAGACGCGGGGCTCGTGAGCGATCGGCGGGAGGGCCGCTGGGTGTACTACGCGCTGAACCGCGACGCGCTCGACCAGATCGCGGAGTTCGCTTCCGAAGTGAAGCCGGGGAAGCACGCCGGTAGCTGCGCCCGGGCATGCTGCCCGTAATTGATAAGGAGAGGTGAACACATGGCCGGCGACGAGATCAAGCGAACGGTGATGGAGAAGTACGGACAGGCCGCCCTCCGGGTGGCCGGCGGTGAGCGGGGGAGCTGCGGGGGGACCGGGAGCTGTGGCTGCGATCCCGTCAGCTCGAACCTGTACGATGCTGCGGATACTGCTACCCTCCCTGAGGGGGCGGTGCTGGCGTCGCTCGGCTGCGGCAATCCCACCGCCCTGGCCGAGCTGCACGAGGGAGAAATCGTGCTCGACTTGGGATCGGGCGGCGGGATCGACGTGCTGCTATCGGCGCAGCGCGTGGGCGCGACGGGGAAGGCGTACGGCCTCGACATGACCGACGAGATGCTGGGGTTGGCGCGGGAGAACCAGCGCAAGGCCGGTGTCACGAACGTCGAGTTCCTGAAGGGCGAGATCGAGAACATCCCGCTGCCCGACGCCTCCGTCGACGTGATCATCTCGAATTGTGTGATCAACCTTTCGGCCGACAAGCGCCGGGTGCTCCATGAGGCGTTCCGCGTGCTCAAGCCCGGCGGCCGCTTTGCCGTGTCGGACGTCGTGGTGCGCGGCGAGATCCCGGATGCGGTGCGGCGCAGCATGGAGCTGTGGGTGGGGTGCGTGGCCGGGGCCTTGGAGGAGACCGAGTATCGGCGGCTGCTTCAAGAGGCCGGGTTCGAGGAGATCGGGGTCGAGCCGACGCGCATCTACGAATTCGAGGATGCGCGTGCCGTGCTGACCGGTGCCGGGCTCGACGCCGAAGTGCTGGCGCGCGAAGTCGGGGGCCGGGTCATGGGGGCGTTCGTGCGGGCGCGAAAGCCCGGCGCCTAGACGAGTGTTCCGCGTTCTCTTTCTGTGCACCGGCAACTCGGCCCGCAGCCAGATGGCGGAGGCCCTGCTCAACTGGAAGGGCAGAGGACGATTCCACGCCGAGAGCGCCGGTTCGCGCCCCGCCGATCGCGTGAATCCTCACGCAGTCGAGACGCTGCGTGAATACAACGTCCCGTGGTCCGGCCGCGCCCCGCGTAGCATCGATGGGTTGGAGCGGGAGCCGTGGGACTTCGTGGTCACGGTGTGCGACCGTGCCAAGGAATCGTGCCCGATCTTTCCCGGCCAGCCGGTTCTCGCGCACTGGGGGATGCCGGACCCGGCCGAGGTCGACGGTGACGACGCGACGAAGCGCGCGGCGTTCAAGAATGCGTGTTTGCTGTTGAGTCGTCGGATCGATCTGCTATTAGCGCTGCCGCTCGAGCAGCTCGAGCGGCTCGCGCTCGAAGCCCGGGTGCGAGCGATCGGCAACGGGTAGCGCACCGACCACCGGAGGCGTATTACTAGCCCCACCTGGATCAGCAAACCCTCATCCGCCAGGAGGTGGCCCGTGAGATCGACCCCCGTTCTTCCCCTGTCCGCCGCGTTCGTGTTGGTGGTCCCCTTCGTCCGGTTGGTCGCACAACAGACCGGCACGGTGTCCGGGACCGTCGTGGCGACCGAGTCGGGCGCGCCGCTCGCCGGGGCGAGCGTCGTGATCGTCGGGACGGCGCGCAGCGTGCTCACCAACGAGAAGGGGCTGTATCACCTGAGCGTACCGGCCGGTACGCACAGCGTGCGCGCCCGACTCATCGGCTACGAGGCGGCGGAGCAGCGCGTCGTCGTGCCCGCGGGGCAGACAATCACCGTCGATTTCAAGCTCACCGCCACGCCGCTCTCCCTCAACGAAGTCGTCGTGGTCGGCGCCCGCACGTCGCGCACCGCCGTCGAGACGCCGGTGCCGGTGGACGTGATCACGTCCCAGGAGGTGCAGGAGACCGGCCATACCGAGGTGAACCAGATCCTCGCCACGCTCGCGCCGTCGTTCAATGCGTCGCACCAGACCATCGCCGACGGCTCCGACCATATCAACCCGGCGAGCCTGCGCGGCCTGGGGCCGGATCAGGTGCTCGTGCTGGTCAACGGCAAGCGGCGCCACTCGAGCGCGCTGGTGCACGTCAACGGCACGTTCGGCCGCGGCACGGTGGGCGTCGATCTCAACGCGATCCCCGCGGCGGCGATCGAGCGCATCGAGGTCCTGCGCGATGGGGCTGCGGCCCAGTACGGCTCGGACGCCATCGCCGGCGTGATCAACGTGGTGCTGAAGGAGCAGGCGCAGCGGCTCGACGTCACGAGCACGGTAGGGACGACTCCTGGGGGCGACTCGCTAGCCGACATCTTCGACCGCCACGACGGCGACCAGGTGAAGGCAGACGTCAACTACGGATTCCGGCTGGGCGATCGCGGGTTCGTGAACGTCACCGCCGAATACTTGGACCGCGGGGCGACGAACCGGGCAGCGCCGTGGTCTGGCGACATCTTTCCGGGCA
>Ga0209472_1000234_pt1 | contig 34222 bp, 31 predicted proteins | sample GraSoiAngelo_130_FD_185887 | JGI IMG/M metagenome (GOLD analysis project Ga0209472, IMG submission 185887) | Grasslands soil microbial communities from the Angelo Coastal Reserve, California, USA - 14_0929_02_20cm (SPAdes) (version 2) | ecosystem: Environmental > Terrestrial > Soil > Grasslands ... | reverse complement strand
GAGCGGCCGGACTTTTCTCCTCCTCGCATCGACGAGAACGACGCAGCCGGCCTCTGCTACACCTCCGGGACGACCGGACATCCCAAGGGCGTGCTCTACAGCCATCGGGCGCTGGTGGTGCACTCGTTGATGTCCGCGCTGCAGGACTCGATCGGGCTTGCGAAGTCGGATGTAGTGCTGCCGGTCGTGCCAATGTTCCATGTCAATGCCTGGGGCCTTCCGTTCACGGCGACCATGGTCGGCGCGAAGCAGGTCTTCCCGGGGCCGCATCTCGATCCGGTCAGCGTCCTGAACCTTCTCGCGGACGAGGGGGTGACGCTGACCGCCGGCGTGCCCACCGTCTGGCTCGCCATCCTGGATCAGCTCGACTGCAATCCGGGCAAGTGGGACCTGAAGGCGCTGCACACGATGATCGTCGGCGGATCGGCCGCTCCGCAGGCGATGATCGAGGGCTTCGAGAAGCGGCATGGCCTCCGGGTCATCCACGCCTGGGGCATGAGCGAGATGTCGCCCATCGGCACCATCTGCAAGCCGGGTCCCCGCGCGACCCGGCTGCCCGATTCCGAGCGGTTCCGCCTCCGGGCCACGCAGGGGACGGCGGTGCCGTTCGTCGACATTCGCGCCGTCGGCGATCGCGGCGAAGTGCCCTGGGACGGCAAATCGATGGGCGAGTTGCACGTCCGCGGCCCGTGCGTAGCGCGCTCCTACTTCCGGAACCCGGCGGAGGAAGACAAATTCACGACGGACGGCTGGTTCCGCACCGGCGACGTGGTGACCATCGATCCCGAGGGATACGTGCGCATCACCGACCGCTCGAAGGACCTGATCAAGAGCGGCGGGGAATGGATCAGCTCGGTCGACGTCGAGAACGCCCTGATGGGTCATCCGGCCGTCAAGGAGGCGGCGGTGGTGGCGGTACCGCACGAGAAATGGTCGGAGCGTCCCGTGGCCTGCGTCGTCCTCAAGGACGGAGCGAAGGCGAGCGACGAAGAGTTGCGCGCCTGGCTCGAGCCGCGCTTCGCGAAGTTCTGGCTGCCGGACGCGTTCGTGTTCCTGCAGCAGATCCCGCGCACGGCGACGGGAAAGTTCCTCAAGGCGGCGCTGCGCGACCAGCTCAGGGACTTCCGGCTGCCTCACGCAGAGAAAGCGCCCTGCTGAAGGCGTCGCGCTGCTCCGGCGTGAGCTCCACCAGCGGTGGCCGGACCGCGCGCCAGGACGGATCGCCCGTGCGCGCGGCCAAGGCTTCCTTGAGACCGGCGATCAGCGGGAAGCGCTCGAACGCAGCGCGGACGGCGTCGATCTCGCGCTGCTGCTCCTCGGTCCGCTCGCGGAAGGCCTGCGCGATGGCCTTGGCATTCAGGTTGGCGGTGGCCGTGATGCACCCTGCTCCCCCTTCGCGCAGGTTGGCGAGGAGGAACTTCTCGCTTCCGACGAACACCTCGAATCCGGGGAAGGCGCGCAGGATCGCGCGCGTGTTCTCGAAGTCGCCGGAACTGTCCTTGATCCCCACGACGATGCCCGGATACGCCTTCAGCAGGCGCCCGATCACCGGCAGCGGGATGCCGGCGTGGGAGACCTGCGGGATGTGGTACAGGTACACGCGCAGCTTCGGCTCTGCGGCGCGGTCGATGGCTTGCGCGAAGCTCCGGAAGAGTCCCTCTTCGGTGAGGTTCTTGTAATAGAACGGCGGAAGCATCAGCACACCGGCGCAACCAGCGCGCGCCGCCTTGCGCGACAGGCGCGCGGTGTCCGGCAGGGCGCAGCAGCCGGTGCCTGCAATCAGCTTCTCCGCCGGAATGCCCGCATCGAGAAGGGCGTCGAGCAGCCGCTCCCGCTCGTCCAGCGAGAGCGAATTCGCCTCGCTGGTGGTGCCGAACGGCGCCAGCCCGGCGCAGCCCTCTTCGAGCAGAGACCGGCAGAAGCGCGCAAACCGCGGCGCATCCGGGTTCAGATCGCGATCGAACGGCGTGAGGACCGGTGCGAGGACGCCCTGCATAGGTCACGAGGTGTGGATCGAATCGATCCACTTCACTTCTTCCGGCGGCTCCGCCGGCGCGATGTCCAGATTCACCACCACGGGCTCCTGTCCCGAGCGCACGACGACGCAATCGAGCGGCTGATCGCGGCTGGCGTTGATCTCCTGGTGCGGAACGTAAGGCGGCACGTAGATGAAGTCGCCCGGTCCGGCTTCGGCGGTGTACTCGAGCTTCTCTCCCCAGCGCATTCGGGCCCGGCCGCGAACCACGTAGATCACCGACTCGAGGGGCCCGTGATGGTGCGCGCCGGTCTTCGCGTTCGCATGGATGGTCACGGTGCCCGCCCAGATCTTTTCGGCCCCTGCCCGGGCACGGTCGATCGCTGCCGCCCTCGACATGCCCTCGGTCTGCGCCGTGTTGGGATCCAGCTCGCTGCCCTTCACCACCCGCACGCCCTGGTCGCGCCAGATGGCTGCCGCGAGCTCGGCCAGCGAATGCACGTGCAGGTCGGGCGCCACCGCCGGCGGTGGCGTCCCGCGGTCGATCCAGGCGACGCTCAGCCCGCTGCGCTTGGCGCCTTCGGCGTCCCAGCCGTTGGCGCTGACGAACAGCGACCGCTCCCGATCGAGAAGCCCGTAGACCGCCGGCTTCGGCTTGTACGCGCGCACGTCGTCCGCGCTGAGCACCTCGTCGACGTCGAGATCCGCGGCTGCCAGCGCTGAGCGGATCATCGCCGGCGTCCCGTTGGAGAGGATGGCGCGCCGGACGCGCGCCCGGTGCAGCGATTCGAGGGCGGCGCGCGCGTCGGGAAAGGCCGGCAGCGACAGCCAGGTCTCGCACATGCGCCGCCGGGTGCTCGCATCGAGCCGGGGCGCGACTTCTTCCAGCGCTCGCGCGGTGACCGCATCGAACGGTTCGTACGACTTCTCCCGCCAGGTCCGCTCGAGCTGGGCGCTTCGCCAGCTTGCGAGCAGATCGGCGGCACCGGGTCCGGCGAACGGCTCCAGCCGCTTCGCAAGACCGCTCACGTCGAGGAGCGTCCCGTACAGATCGAAGGCCACGATCGCGAAGCGCATTTTGGCCTCACACCACGTCGAGCACGCCTCCCTGGAGCAGCGTGCGCGTCTTCGCCGGATCGAGCGGCGGGCTGAAGAAGAAGCCCTGGGCCAGCGAGCAACCCACCTCGCGCACCAGGCGCGCCTGCTCCTTCGTCTCCACTCCCTCGGCGATCACCGTCTTTCCCAGATCGCGCGCGATCTGGACGATGCGTCCGAGCACTTGCCGGTCGCGATCCCCGCCGCCGGCGAGGAAGGAGCGGTCCATCTTGATCGTGTCGACCTCGATCTTGTGCAGGTGGCGCAGCCAGCCCTGCCCGACGCCGAAGTCGTCCATGTGCAACTTGAGGCCACGCTGGTGGAGATCGGCGAGGTTGTCGATGCCGTTGTCGGGCGCCAGCACGCTCTCGTTGATGTCCATGTTCAGATCGGCCGGCACCAGATGGGATTCGCGCAGGACCCGATCGATGTGCGCGCCCACGTCGGCCTGCTCGAGGATATCGCGGGAGAAGTTCACCGAGATGGACAGCCGGTTGGCGGTGGCGATGTCCCGGCGCCAGTCCTGGAGCTGCCGCGACGCGGTCTGCAGCACCCACTGATCGATGGACACGATCAGGCCGGCCTCCTGCGCCAGCCCGAGAAACTTGGAGGGAGGCACGAGCCCGAGCCGCGGATGCTGCCAGCGCGCGAGCGCCTCGACCGCCCGGACCTTGCCCGTCATCACGTCGACGATGGGCATGTAGTGGACGCAGAGCTCGTTGCGCACCAGCGCGCTGCGCAAGTCGCTCTCCATCTGCACATGGGCAGGCGCGCCCTCGATGGCTTCCCGCTGAAACACCGCGGTCCGCGCCTTGCCCAATGCCTTGGCCCGGTACATGGCCACGTCCGCGTCGCGCAGGACGTCCTCGGCCTTCTGGTACTGCGACGATCCCACCGCCACGCCGATGCTCGCGCTGGACTGGACCCGCTGCCCGCCGACCTCGAAGGGCTCCCGCATCACCTCGTGCACGCGGTCCGCCACCCGCACGGCGTCCGCCGATCCGCGCACGTCGTCGAGCCACATGGTGAACTCGTCGCCGCCGTGCCGCGCGAGGGTATCGCCTTCGCGCAGGCAGGACTCCAGCCGCCGTCCGATCTGCTGCAGGAGCTGATCGCCGGCCTCGTGGCCGAAGGCGTCGTTCACCATCTTGAAGCGGTCGATGTCGATGAACAGCACCGCGAAGCGGTAATCCTCGTGGCGCCGGGTGCGATAGAACGAGTGGCGCAGCAGATCGAGGAACAACGTCCGGTTCGGCAACCCGGTGAGCGCGTCGTGCCGGGCGTCGTGCGCCATCCGCTCCACCAGCGTGCGGTGGCGGGTGATGTCGTTCATCAGCCCGGCGGCGCGAACGGCTGTTCCCTTCTCGTCGCGTCGGGCGGCCCCGCGCGCCAGCACCCAGCGCCAGTCGCCGTCGGCGTGGCGGACGCGGTGCTCGTGCTCGAACGAGTCGGTATGCCCTTCGATGTGGGCGGTGAGCGCCGCCCGCAGCGGTGCGGCGTCCTCGGGATGAACGCGGTCCAGCCAGTCGCCCGGATTGCCGGTAGCCGACGGAGGACCGCCCACCAGCTGTTGCCAGCGCGGGGACAGGTAGAGGCGGTTCGCGCGAAGGTCCCAGTCCCAGAGCACGTCGGGCGTGCTGGAGAGCGCAACCGAGAGACGGTCCTCCCGCTCGCGGACCGCGTCGTGCTTCTCCACCGCCTCGGTCTGGTCGCGCAGCACCAGCGTGATCCGGGAGACGGATCCGTCGCGACGGACGCGGGGCAGGAACACCCAGTCGCACGCGAGCGACCGGCCGTCGCGGGTCGAGCACGCCAGCGTGCGGGCCACCGGCTCGCCCTGCCGCAGCGGCGCGCTCCACTTCGACGCCAGGTCCTCCGCGCCGATCGGCTCGAGCACCTCGAAGATGCGCTTGCCCGGCAACTCTTCCGCGTCGGCGCCGCAGAGCCGCGCCGCCGCCGGGTTCGCGATGCGGATCAGCAGCTCGGGGGTGAGCTCGAACACGGCCACCCGGCTCTTCTCGAGCAGGCGCGAGAGGCGCCGCTGCGCCTTGGCAGCCTTCTCCCGCCGTTCGTTCTTCCGCCCTCTCGCGGCCGCCGCGCGGCTCTGCGCGCGATGCAGCAGTGCCGTCACCGAGGCGAGCGACTCCTCCAGCTCCGCCCGCTCCGCGTCGAATTCACGGTAATGGGCGTCGATGGCGGCGATCAGTTGACGGAACGCCGGCGGCAGCTCGGTGCGAAGCGAGGCGAGCTGGCGACGGAGGCGCGGGTGCATCGCTAGCTCCTCACTACCGGAGAAGGCCTGCCGAGCAAGAACCCCTGCACGAAATCGGCGCCGTTGTCGCGGACCCAGGACAACTCCGCCTCCTCTTCGATCCCTTCCACGATGGTGCCGATGCGCATGCCATGGCCGATCTCGAGCAGCTTGCGGGCGATGAGGGCCTTCACCGGGTCGTCGTGCACGCCGCGGATCAACTCCCGGTCCAGCTTGATGAAGTCCGGGCGCACCCGGTGCACCAGATTGAGCGTCGACCACCCTGCGCCGAGGTCGTCGAGCGCCACCCGGAAGCCCGCGCGCCGGTATGCGTTGAGCACCTGCTGCAGGCGCGGAGAGTCGCCGTAACGATCGGCCTCCGTGACCTCGAAGACGACCCGCTCGCGCGGCAGGTCGACCTCCTCGATGGCCATCACCGTCGAGTTCAGGTGCGCCTCGGGGTCGCGGATCGCGGCCGGGGAGAAATTGATGAATACGCACATCCCCGGTCCGTGGCGCGCCGCCTCGCGGATCGCGCTTCGGCACGCCGCCGAGTCGACCTCCGAGAGCAGGTCGGCCTCGCGCGCGAGCGTGAGGATGGGCTGGGCGTCGATGATGGAGCCGTCGCGCTCCACGCCGCGCAGGAGCGCCTCGTGGGCAAAGACGCGGCCGGTATCCTCCGCGTGCACGATGGGATGGAAGAAGCTGACGAATCGCCCTTCGGCGAGCTGATCGAGCAGCCACCCCGACCGCGCGAGAACGTCGAGCGCGTGCAGCGAGGTCATCCGGGCGAAGTCGGGAAGCTGCGGAACGCCGTCTCCGGGGACGAAGAGGGCGCGGGTGGCCTGCGCCTCCGCCTCGCTCAGCGCCGAGCAGAGCTCCGCCGTGCAGACCTGGACGTCGCCGTTGCCGAGCGGGATCCGCGCGCAGGCGTCGATGAAGTCGTGCTCCCACCCGGCGGAGGCCAGCCGCCGGGCGACGCGCAACGCCGTCCGCCCGCGCCGGAGCCACAGATAGAGGGTGCCGGCGCCCCGGATGCGGTCGGGCAGGCGCTGGTGGAGGGCGCGCGCGATGCAGGAAGCCGGCTCCGGCGAGGAAGATGGACGGATCCGGCTCAAGACTTCGCGTGTGTAAGCGATCTGCTGAAGATGCGTCAAGCGAGGTGATCGGCCTCACAAATCTCGTGTCGGTTCCTGAATCTGGACCGCTGGTCGTGGACGGCGGAATGACGATGACATAAAGACGCTCGCATGCGTGGATCCTTTCTCCTCGCCAGCATGTTCGCGTTTTGCGCAAGCACTCCGAAGGTCGCGCCCGAGCGCGTCGAGGCGATGCACGAAGCGAAGGACGAGGAGACGGTGAAGGCCTGCACGATGCTGGGCCGCTTCGTCGGCTCGTCAACCCAGGCGGGCGAGCAGGGGCTCCTGCAGGCCCGGGCGGAGGCGCGCATCAAGTGCGCGGCATCCGGAGCAACGGACTTCGTCTACGACAGCGAGTCCGTCTCTCCCGACGTGGTCACCGTAGCCGCCAAGGCCTACGACTGCGGCACCCCGAAATGACGCCGGACGACTTCCCGCATCTGTTGGAGATCCAGACGCGCTGGAACGACAACGACGTCTACGGCCACGTCAACAACGTGGTCTACTACGCGTACTTCGATACGGTCATCAACCGCTTCCTGGTCGAGGAAGGCGGGCTCGACATCGACCGCGGCGCCGTGATCGGCGTCTGCGTCGAGTCGCAATGTGCGTACAAGCACTCCATCGCCTTCCCTGACACCATCGCCGCGGGACTGCGGGTGGAAAAGCTGGGCAATAGCAGCGTGCGCTACGCGATCGGCATCTTCCACGGCCAGGTGCTCTGCGCCCAGGGGTCGTTCGTGCACGTGTTCGTCGACCGGGCGACCCGCCGGCCGGCGCCCATTCCTCCGCCCATCCGCGAGGCGCTGGCGCGCATCGCCCCTGGAGCCGCGAAATGAAGAGGTTCCTGGTCGTCCTTGCTCTCGCCGCCTGCGCCGGCGCGCAAAGCGGCTCGCCACGGCAGCTCGACCCGCCAGTGGCGAAGAAAGTCCCCCATCCGACGATGGTGAACGGCGAGACCCTGCCGGACGACTACTTCTGGCTGCGGGAAAAAGCCTCGCCGCAGGTCGTGCAGTACCTGCATGCCGAGGTGGCCTACGCCGACGCGTTCATGCAGCCGACGCAGGGCCTGCAACGGCAGCTCTACCAGGAGATGCTCTCGCGGGTGCAGGAGACCGACGCCAGCGCGCCCTTCTCGAAGGACGGCTACTGGTATTACACGCGGACGGAGAAGGGAAAGCAGTACGTGATCCTGGCGCGGCGCAACGGATCGCCCCACGCCGAAGAGCAGGTGCTGCTCGACGTGAACCAGCTCGCCGAGGGCAAGAAGTTCATGCAGCTCGGTTCGTGGGACGTGAGCGACGACGGCAACCTGCTCGCCTATACGACCGACGAGACCGGCTTCCGCCAGTACGACCTGCACATGCGCGACCTGCGCATCATGAAGGACGGGGCGGAGAAGATCGCGCGCGTCGACTCGATCGCCTGGTCTCGCGACCCACGGTATCTCCTCTACGTCGTGGAAGACCCGGTCGCCAAGCGCGCCTACCAGGTCTACCGGCACGCGATCGGCGCGGCGAAGGACGACCTTCTCTACGAAGAGCCGGACGAGAGGTTCAACCTCGACGTGCGGCGCTCGCGCTCCCGCGACTTCATGTTCGTCGCCTCCGTGTCGCACACCACGACGGAGGTGCGGTTCCTGCCCGCCAGCGACCCCTTTGCCACGCCGGCGCTGGTGCAGGCGCGAGAGGCAGGACACGAGTACTACGTCGATCACCGCGGCGGCCTTTTCTACATTCGCACCAACTCCACGGGTCGCAACTTCCGCCTGGTGACGGCGCCCGTCTGGTCGCCGCGCAAGGAGAACTGGACGGAGGTGGTACCGCACCGCGACGACGTCATGCTCCTCGACATCGATCTCTTCGCCAATCACCTCGTCCGGCACGAGCGCGAGAGTGGCCTGCCGCAGATCGTCGTGCGCGATCTGCGCAACCGGCAGGAGCGGAAGCTTCCCGTTCCCGAGCCCGACTATGAGCTGCGGCCGTATCACAACGAGGACTGGGATCCGCCGTCGCTGCGCGTCGAGTACCAGTCGCCGGTGACGCCGAGAAGCGAGTACGACGTCGACTTCGCTTCCGCGGAATGGAAGCTCGTCAAGCGTGACCCGGTGCTCAACTACGATCCCGGCCGATACGAAGTGGAGCGCGTCTGGTCCATCGCCCGCGACGGCACGCGCGTTCCCGTCGCGCTGGTGCACGCCAAAGGGGCCGCGCGAGACGGCAAGGCGCCGCTCTTTCTCTATGCGTACGGCGCGTACGGCTTTCCGTACCCGGATACTTTCGATTCACGGCGGTTCAGCCTCATCGACCGCGGCGTGACCTTTGCCATCGCTCACATCCGTGGCGGCGGCGAGCTGGGCAAGAAGTGGCACGACCAGGGCCGCATGATGAACAAGATGAACACCTTCACCGACTTCATCGACACCGCCGACTGGTTGATCGCCCAGCGGTACACGGCGCGCGACCGGCTGGCGATCGGCGGCGGCAGCGCCGGCGGCCTGTTGATGGGCGCCGTCCTCAACCTGCGGCCGGATCTCTTCCGGGTCGCCCTCGTCTACGTGCCTTTCGTGGACGTGATCAACACCATGCTCGACGAGAGCCTGCCTTTGACCGTCCCCGAGTTCGAGGAATGGGGCAATCCGAAGAAGCCGGACGAGTTCCGCTACATGCGCCAGTACTCGCCGTACGACAACGTCGCCGCCAAGGCATATCCGGCCATGCTGGTGAGGTCGTCTTACAACGACTCTCAGGTGATGTACTGGGAGCCGGCGAAGTGGGTAGCGCGGCTGCGCGCGACCAAGTCGGATCGCAATCCGCTGCTCTTCAAGATCAACATGGAGCCGGCGGGCCATGGCGGCGCTTCGGGCCGATACGACAAGCTGCGCGACACGGCGTACGACTACGCGTGGCTCCTGACGCAGCTACCGCACTGACCTCATTCCGCCGGCAGCGCGAGCGACCGCGCCGCCGGCGGCAACGTGCCTCTCAGAACCGGTGCTGGATGCGTCCGTACACGTAACGGCCGATGTAGTCGTACGTGCTGGGGTCGGAATTGGCCAAGGCGGCGCTGTAGATGTAGGGCGGCTGCTTGTCGGTCACGTTGATGATGCCCGCGAAGAGGGTTGTCCTCCCCAGCGTGCTCGCGAGCGTGTATCCCGCGTGCACGTCCAGCTGGTAGTACGATTCCACCCGCCGCCGGAGCGGGTTGGAGCTGACGCTGGTCCCGGTGACGGGATCGACGTTGATGACGCTGCAGATGCCGCCCTGGGCCGTCGAGGGATCGTACGGGTTCGCGCACTCGTTCATGCTGCTGACGAACCGGCTGGTCAGGCCCGCGATGAAGCCGCCCACGCTCCAGTCCAGGCTCGCGGTGGCTTTGAATGCCGGCAGCGCGCCGAAGCTGCCGGCGTCGTAGTTGTCCTTGCCCGGGATCTTTGCGTCGCCGCTCTTCAGCTTGAGGGTGATGTAGTAAAAGGCGAGGTAGCTGCCGTCGAATCCCAAGGCGAAGCGCCCGAAGTCGGTGGGCAGCGTGTACCGAGCGGCGAAGTCGATGCCGCCAGTCCTGATACGGCCGATGTTCGCGTAGAAGTCATTGACGTACTGGATGCCGCCGGAGGCGTTGCGGACGATGAGGCCGCAGTACTCGGAAACGCCGCCTACGTAACAACCATTCAGGATGTTGGCCGTGCCGGTGAGCCCGATGGCATCGTCGATGGTGACGTTGAAGTAGTCCAGGGTGAACGTCAGGTTGCGCACCGCCTGCGGCTGGAACACAAGGCCGGCAGTGAAGGCCCTCGCCGTCTCCGGCTGCAGCGTCGGGGTGCCGCCGGTACGCGTGAGTTCCTGGAGGCCAGTGTCGCCCGAGCCGCTGCCAGTCACGCCGCCACTCCTGCAGCGCGTGGCGACCGGCCCCGTGGCGCCCCCGGGTGCCGCGCCCAGGTCGGCGCAAGGGTCTGTCGCCGCGGGATCGGTTTCCTTGTTGCCCAGGTACAGCTCGGAGATGCTGGGTGCGCGGAAGGCCGTCGAGTAGGTGCCGCGGACAGTGAAATCGCGCACGGGCGTGTAGCGCGCTCCCAGCTTGTAGGTGAACTTGTCGCCGAAGGTGCTGTAGTTCACATACCGACCCGCCAGGCTTGCCTCGAGCGCTTCGACACCGGGCATGTTGGCGAGGATTGGCACCGACAGCTCAGCGAACGCTTCGTTGGAATGGAACCCGCCGCTCGTCGACTTGAAGTTGAAGTCGGCCGAGTCACCCGCGGCGGCGATGGGATCGGCGATCTGCGAGCCGAGCTGGTGACGGAACTCGTAACCGAGCGCGAGCGACACGGGGCGGTCCGCGGCGAGCGGGAACAGGTCGCCGGCGAGGTCGGCACCCGCGGTGAAGAGCTGATCGTAAGCGCGGGAAGTGCCCGTGAAACCCAGATAGTCCTGCTGCGCGCTCTGGATGCTCCCCGGTCCGCCGAGGAGATTGAGCGGGGTGCAGCCGGCGACCTCCGTGCTGATTTGGCCGGGCGTCTGGACGCATACCGGGCCGTTCGGGCTGGGCACGCTCGGCCCCGTCGCGCTCTGGACCCGGGAGTTGCGGAAGGATCCACCGGTGGTGAACGTGCCCGCGGTGCGGCCGTAATTTGCGGACGCGTTCCAGAACCATCCCTGCGCCGGACCGAAGACATCAGGTAGCGTGCCGTCGATGCCGGTCACCACGCGGAACGTGGACAGGTCTTCGGAATACGTGCGGTTGCCGAACTCGACGAGACGGCGGCCGAGGAAGCTCAGGTCGGTGCCGAAGGGGTTGTAGACGCTGTCCTTGGAGTAGACGATGTTGTTGTAGTCGCCGGGGTTGAGCGGCATCGGCGCCGCGTTCTGTGTCGAGTTGCGCTGCGTGTACGAGAGCTCGTAGTACCCGCGGGCCACCGGGAACTTTACTTCACCCGCCGAGAAGCCCTGGATCGTCGTCGAGGGGATGGTGAGATAGTTCTGGGCGGCGAAGTTGTAGAAGTCGTTGCCGGTCCCATTGTTGTCGGGGGCCGCCGTATTGAATTTGCGGAAGCACTCCGGCTGTCCCAGCACGGTCGTGCAGACGACCGGCGTCGACCCGGCGGACGAGGTGCTGTTGCGGATGTAGCGCTGGGTGACCGACCAGCCCAGGGTGTTGGTCAAGGCGGTGCAGAACGGGTTGCCGTTGCACAGCGGTGTACCGGGGTTGTTCGGGTCCTCGGGAATCCGCAGCGCACCCTGGGGGACGCGGCTGCTGCCGCTCGGGGTCACCCCGCCGCCGGTGTAGTCGTAGTCGAGGGCCTGCTGCGACCAGTTCCGGTCGCGCAGCCAGGAGTCCCGCTGGTTGAAGTAGCGCGCCGAGAAGATGGCACCCGCGGTGTCGCCCTGGGTCCCGGTGGTGACGTGCGCATCGAACGTCTGCGCGTCGCCCTTCCCCGACAGGCCGTACTGCGCGCCGAGGTCGGTACCGTTGAAGCTGCGGCGCGTGATGACGTTCACCACTCCTGCGATGGCGTCGGAACCGTAGACGGCGGAGGCGCCGTCCTTCAGCACCTCGACCCGCTCGATGGCCTCGGTGGGGATGGTGTTCAGGTCCACCGCCGCGGAGGCGCCGAGTCCGCCCGGCACCACGCGGCGCCCGTTGATCAGCACGAGCGTGCGCTGGATCCCGAGGCTGCGCAGGTTGATGCGGGTGGTGCCGTCAGCTCCGTAGTTGATGCCGCCCGTGTTGAGCTGGAAGTTCGGCGCGTTGCCCTGCTCGGGCATCGTCTGCAGGTAATCGCCGATGGTCATCCTGCCGCTGCTCTCGAACTGCTCCCTGGTCACGACCGTCACGGGAGCCGGGGTGGTCAGGTCCTTGCGCCGGATGCGGGACCCGGTGACGACCAATTCCTCCGTCACGGTCTGCCGCCTCTCCGTCGTTGGCGGCGCGCTCGTCGGCACCGTGGGTTCGGTGGCCGCCGGCTGGTCGGCCGGCGGGGGAGCCGTCGTCCCCGGAGCCTGAGCAACCGCAACCCCAGCCGAGAAGAGAAGGATCGAAGCGACCTGGATCGTCGTCCGATGTGGATTCATATGTCGTATCCCCTGTCGATCAGCGGCAGGATCTCGCCGCGCTGCTCGATTCCGCGCGCAGCCTACACTTGCCGACTTGCGAATCGCAAACGGGGGGCTACCGATCCCGCGCGGTCACCGCGCCGACGCCGACGCAACGAGCGGCTGGATCTCCCTTCCGTCGTGCCAGACGGAAACGAGCTTGCGCGTGTTCCGGATGTCGTCGAGCGGGTTCCCGGCAAGCACGAGAAGATCAGCCCGTTTGCCCTTTTCCAGCGTCCCGCGATCGGAAATGCCAAGCATTGTCGCGCTTCCCCGCGTCGCGGCGACCAGCGCGTCCATCGGAGAAAGGCCTGCCTTGACCATCAGTTCCAGCTCGCGATGCTCGCCCCAGCCCTGGATGCGCACGGGATTTGCGCCGGAATCTGTTCCGAAGGCGATGTGCACGCCCCTTGCGTGCAGCGTCTTGAGATTGCGCATCCCGTTCTCGAGCGCCGCGCGCGCTTTGGGCACGTTGGGATCGGCTGCGACCTTCGCCCGATATTCGGGGCTCCGGAACTGCTGCACCGAGTCCGGCGGCAGCGCGGCGGTGAGAAACGGATCGTCGAGCAGCGCCGGATCGTCCGCGAAGGCAGAGAACGAGGCGTCGACGTTCAAGGTCGCGACGTAGAACGTGCCGCGCTTCTTCATCATCGCCACCAGCTCGTCGTCCACCGGCTGGTCGCGGACGCTGTGCGCCAGCGCGTCGACGCCGCTCGTGATCACCGCCTTCGCGTCGCCGAGGTAGAACACGTGGGACGCCACCTTGATCGAATGGCGATGCGCGGCATCGATGGCGGCCTTGAACACCGCCGGGTCCATCTTGGGAAACTTTCCGAAGACGTCGTCGACCCAGATCTTGAAGTAGTCGGGCTTGCGCGCGGCGGCCTCCTCGACGTTCGCCACCGCTTCCTCCGGCGTCTTCGGCCGGTATACCTGATCCGGCGCGGACGGCACCGGCGGCGCTCCATCGGGGACGCCGATGCCGCGGCCAGCCGTGAAGAGCGTGGCACCCGGCACGGTCCCGCGGCGCTGCTCATCGCGCACGTCGTAGACGAGATCGCGGTTGAGACCGAGCGTGAGCACCGAGGTGACGCCGTAGCGCTCGTACTGCAGGAGCTGGGTCTGGACGTTCTCGCGCGTGTATCCATCCGCGCGGCTCTGGCCGCCCACCACGAGCCCGACGTGACCGTGCGCATTGATCAAGCCCGGGATGATGGTCCGGCCCTTGAGATCGAGCGCCCGCGCGCCTGGGGGCGCCTTCACCTTGTCCGCCGGACCGACGGCGGAGATGCGCCCTGCGTCGATGACCAGCACCGCGTTCTTCAGTGGAGGCCGTCCCGTTCCGTCGATCAGGGTGGCCCCCTGCAGCACGACCACTTCGGCAAAGGCGGCTTGCGACATCAAGAGCGACAGCGCGACGGGGAGCGTCTTCCTCATACCCGTCCTCCAGGTTTGGGATGGCGCGACTTATAAACCTTCGGACCGGCGATGTCTCTGCGGCGGGTTTTTGATAGCTTCACGCGCCCGTCCCGCTGCCCAGGAGGCGCAAAATGAGATTCGCGGCCGCAGCGCTGATCGCCACGCTTTCCCTCTCCGCGCGCGCCAAGGAGACCGTCCGCATTGCGTTCGTCGGCCCGCTCACCGGCGGCAACTCCGCCATCGGCCTCGGCGGCCGCAATTCCGCCGACCTGGCGGTCAAGCTGCGCAACGCGGACGCCAAGGCGAAGTACCAGTACGAGCTTCTCGTGCTCGACGACGAGTGCAAGCCCGACGCCGGCGTGCAGATGGCCACCAAGGCCGGCTCCGATCGCACCGTCGTCGGGGGCGTGACCCACTACTGCTCGGTGGTGGCCATGGCGACGGTCGACACGTACCACCGCTTCGGGCTTCCGGCGATCGTCTGGGGTGCCGTGCTTCCGGACATCACCTACGCGCACGACTTCAAGGAGATCCACCGCGTCAACGGAACGATGATCAACCAGAACGAGACCAACGCGAAGTTCATGGCCGAGCACGGCTTCAAGAAAGTCGCGGTCATCCACGACACGACCGACTACGGCAAGGGTCACAACAAGTACTTCAGCCAGTTCTTCGGAAAGAGCGGCGGGCAGATCGTGGCCACTTTCGGCGTCACCGCCGACCAGCAGGACTTCACCGCAGAGCTGACGCAGATCAAGGCGCAGAACCCGGAGGCGATCTATTTTGGTGGCCTCACTCCCATCGGCGTCCGCATCCGCGCGCAGATGGACAAGCTCGGCCTCAAGGCGCAGTTCGACGGCACGTCCGGAATCGTCAACGACGACTTCATCAAGGCGCTGGGACCGCTCGCCGAAGGCGCGCTGGCCTTCCGCGAGGGAGCTCCTGCCGAGAAGCTGCCCGGCGGGAAGAAGTTTCTCGAGGACTACAACAAGCAGGGCTATTCGAATCCGCCGGAAGCCTACGGACCGTTCGCCTATGCCGCCGCCGAGCTCCTGATGGACGCCATCGAGAAGGCGGGACCGGATCGCAAGAAGATCATCAAGGAGCTGGCGAACGTGAAGGATCGCGACTCCATCGTCGGCAAGATCACCTTCGACGACCACGGCCAGAACACCGTCCCTGCGATCGCGAAGTACGTGGTGCAGGACGGCAAGTGGCTGACCTGGGAAGAGAGCGAATACGCGAGCGGAAAGCGGAAGCTGACCGGCGGGAAGTAGCGCATGTCCCTGAGCGTCATCGCGCAGTACGTGATGAACGGCGCGATGCTCGGGATGATGTACGCGCTGGTCGCGGTCGGATTCACGCTCTTCTTCGGCGTGCTGGACATCATCCAGTTCTCCCACGGCGACGTGGTGGCGGCGGGCGCCTTCTCCGGCCTCGCCGCCTGGACGTTGCTCACCGCGGCCGGCATGACCTCGCCGGGCTTGCTGCTGATCGCGGTGATCGCGACGGCGGCGATCGTCACCGCGCTGCTCGGCGCAGTCGTGGCACGTTTCATCGTGCTGCCGGTGAAGACCGCGCCGCAGCTCAACGTGCTCCTGGTCACGCTGATGGGGGGCACCGTCCTGCGCGAATGCATCCGGCTCTTCTATCCGGGAGGCTCCCAGCCCAAGCTCTTTCCCGCCCTGCTCCCCACCTCCGGCTGGAACATCGGAGCCTTCCACCTGCGGTTCGACAACGTCATCCTCCTCGTCGCGGGTGGCCTGCTCATCGCCGGTACGCATCTGCTGATCGGGCGCACGCGGCTGGGACTCGCCATCCGTGCCGTCGCCCAGGACGAGGAGACCGCGCGCACCATGGGCATCGATTTCCGGCGCGTGGTGCTGGTCACGTTCGCGCTCGGGTCCGTCCTGGCTGCGTTCGCCGGCGTGATGGACGGCCTCTACTACAACGAAGTGTTCTTCGGGATGGGGTTGCTCCTCGGCGTCATCGGGTTCGCGGCGGCGATCCTCGGCGGCCTCGGGAACATGTACGGCGCGATCGTGGGCGGCTTCCTCTTCGCGGCGCTGCAGACCGTCGGCGCCGTCGCGCTCCCGTTCGCCAGCGCGTACAAGGACGTGTTCGCCTTCGGTGTCGTGATTCTATTGATGGCGATCCGGCCCACCGGCCTGATCGGCGAAAGCGCGAGCGAGCGGGTATGAGATCGCGCGCTCTCGCAATCCTCTTCACGGCTGTAGCCACGGCTTACGTCTGGTTCCTGCTGCGGGCGGAATCGCAACGCGCGATCGCGGCGCTCATCGTTCTCGGCATTGCCGCCGGGGCCGTGGCCATCCGGACCCGGCTGCTGGAGCCGTTTTCGAAGGCGATCGGCAGCAACGAGCGGCTCGCAAGAGGCCTCGCTTTCGCCGCCGTGGTCGCGCTCGCGCTCATCCTGCGCGAGGACGACTTCGCGCTGCTGCTGCTCACGCGGGTGTTGATCGTCATCGTCGCTTGCCTGGGCCTGAACGTGCAGTTCGGCTACGCCGGCGTCGTCAACTTCGCCGGAGCGAGCTTCTTCGGCGTCGGGGGATACACGGCGGCAGTCCTCGCGCGTGCAACGGGACTTCCCCACCTTCTCGTCCTGCTCGCAGGCGGCGCGACCGCGGCCCTGGCGGGAACGGTCCTCCTCCTGCCGATCCTGAGGACCCGCGGCCACTACGCGGCGCTGATCACCATCGCGTTCGCCCTGTTGTTTCGCACCTTCCTGGAAGTGAACGACGCGCTCGGCGGGCCGCAGGGACTGAAGCTGGGCGAGATGCGCATCGGACCGGTGCGATTCAACGACCGCATGCAGATCGGCCCCTTCGAGGGCTCGTTCTATCTGAAGTACATCGCGGTCGCGCTCGTCCTGCTCGCGCTCGCCTTTGCCGTCGTCCAGCGCCTCGAACGCTCCTGGATCGGCGTCGCTCTCGACACCGTGCGTCTGGACGAGATCGCCGCCGCGAGCTTCGGAATGGACATCGCTCGCTGGAAGATCGCCGCCTTCGTCATCGGCAACTTCGTCATCGGAGTCGCCGGCGCGCTCTCGGCGTTCATGATCGGCTTCATCGCGCCGAACAACTACACGTTCGCGGAATCGCTGATCTTCGTCTCCATCCTGTTGCTCGGTGGCATCGGCAATCCCTGGGGACTCTCGCTGGCGACTGCCATCGTCATCCTCCTCCCGGAGAAGCTGCAGATCATCCAGGAGTACCGGTTCCTGATGTTTGCGGCGATGGTCGTCCTCACCCTGCTCTTCCGGCCGATCGGACTCGTCCCCCGTCCACTTCGCCGCCTGATCGGGTCGCCGGAGTGACCGCGCCGCTCCTCAGCTGCCGCGGGCTGACGCGCCGCTTCGGCGGCGTGGTCGCCCTCGATGGTCTCGATCTGGAGGTGGACCCTGGCTCGGTTCTCGGGCTGATCGGACCCAACGGATCGGGAAAGACGACGTTCTTCAACGTGCTGACGGGACTCTTCCCCGCCGACGCAGGCGAGATCCGGTTCGCCGGCGCGCCCATCACCGATCTGCGTCCGCAGGGGATCTACCGCATCGGCATCGCGCGCACCTTCCAGCGCTCGCGCCTGTGCCTGCCGCTCTCCATCTTCGACAACCTGATGGTCGGCAATCACCAGCACCTCGAGCACGGGCTCTGGTTCAACCTGGTGCGGCGACAGGCGCTCCGGCGGCAAATCGACGAGAACTACCGCGCGGCGCAGGAGCTCTTGCACATCTTCGACCCGCCACTGGCCGGCCGGATGATGGAACCGGCCAGCCGGATCCCGATGATCGACAGACGGCGGGTGGAAGTCTGCCGGGCACTGATCAGCCGGCCGAAGCTGCTCTTGCTCGACGAACCGTCCGCTGGAATGACGCATGAGGAGACCCTGCGGCTGATGGACGACATCCTTCAGGTCCAGCAGACGGTGGGCGGGCTGACCATCATCCTCATCGAGCACGAAATGTCCGTGATCGAGCGCGTCACCCGCCGGTGCGTGGTGCTGAACTATGGGCGGAAGATCGCCGAAGGCGCGTACGCCGAAGTTTCACGTGATCCCCAAGTCAGACAGGCGTATCTCGGGCTGGAGTAGCGGATGGAAGAGCTGCGCGTCGAGAACGTTTTCACCGCGTACGACCGCGCCGACGTGCTGCAGGACGTCTCGCTCATCGTCGAGCGCGGGAGCATCACCTGCCTGCTCGGCTCGAATGGTTCCGGCAAGACGACGCTCATCCGATCGATCCTGGGCCTGACGCCGCCGCGGCGCGGACGGATCCTCTTCGGCAAGCAGGATCTGACCGGGCTGCCCACGCACCGGATCGTCGCCCAAGGGATCGCCTGCATTCCCGAAGGGCGGAAAGTGTTTCCCCGGCTGACGGTGGTCGAGAACCTGCGCCTGGGCGCGTACCTCGAGCAGGACCCGCGCGTCATCCAGCAGCGGCTCGAGCGCGTGTTCGCGGCCTTTCCGCGCCTTGCTGAGCGCCGCGAGCAGCTCGCCGGAACCATGTCCGGGGGCGAGCAGGCCATGATCTCCATCGGGCGCGGAATGATGAGCGCGCCGAAGTTGCTGCTCGTCGACGAGCCGTCGCTGGGGCTCTCGCCGCTGTTCGTGATGGAGAACTTCGCCGTGATCCGCCGCATCAACGAGCAGGGTGTCACCGTCTTCCTGGTCGAACAGAACGTGCACCAGACGCTCGCCATTGCGCACCGCGGGTACGTGCTCTCGCAGGGCCGGGTCGTCGCGCAGGGCACGGCGGCCGGCCTGCTCGGTGACGAGCAGGTCCGCGCAGCGTACTTTGGGTCCGGCGGCGCGCCTGCCGGAAGGAGGAACCCGTGAATGCCGTCGAGCTGACGCGCGATCTGGTCCGCATCGACACGGTCAATCCGCAGAGCGCCGAGCGGCCCGCCGCGGAGCGGCTGGGACAGCTTCTCGTCGAGGCGGGCTACAGCGTGGCGACCCACGAGTTCGCCGCGGGGCGGGCCTCCCTCGTCGCGCGGCGCGAGGGGCCCGGGTTGCCCATCTGTTTCGCGGGCCATCTCGACACCGTGCCCCTCGGCGCCGCGCCGTGGACGCGCGACCCCTTCGGCGGCGAGTTGGACGGCGGGAAGCTGTACGGGCGCGGCTCGAGCGACATGAAGAGCGGCGTCGCCGCGATGGTCGCGGCGGCCTTGCGACTGGCGAAGACGCCTTTGCACAAGGCGGGGATCACGCTGGTGCTGGTCGCAGGCGAAGAGACCGGCTGCGAGGGAGCAGCGCACCTCGCAAAGGTGCCGGGGGCGTTGGGTCACGCCGGCGCGCTGGTGGTCGGCGAGCCGACTGGAAACCGGCCAGTGATCGGCCACAAGGGCGCGCTCTGGCTGCGCGCGCGCACCCGCGGCGTGACCGCGCACGGGTCGATGCCGCAGATGGGCGTGAACGCGGTGATCAAGGCCGCACAGGCGGTGCTGGCGCTGAGCGCCTTCCGCTTCGACGTAGCGCCCGATCCGCTGCTCGGCGCGCCGACCCTCAACGTGGGCACCATCAAGGGCGGTCTGAACGTCAACTCGGTGCCGGACGAAGCGGTGATCGGCATCGACATCCGCACCATTCCCGCGCAGCGGCATGCGGAGCTGCGCCAGCAGCTCGAGGCGCTGCTGGGCCCGGACGTCGAGCTGACTCCGACCGTCGACCTGAAAGGCGTGCGCACGCCCGCGGATGATTCCTTCGTCCGACAGGTGGTGGAGGTGACCGCGTCCGTCACGGGCGAGCAGGAGCCGCCAGGTACGGCCACCTATTTCACCGACGCGAGCGTTCTCACGCCGGCGTACGGCGGCATTCCGACCGTCGTCCTCGGTCCCGGCGAGATGGCGCTCTGCCATCAGACGGACGAGCACTGCCGCGTCGATCGAATCGAGCAGTGCGTCGAAATCTACACGCAGCTCGCGCGCGCCTGGTGCGCGGCATGATCGGCGCTGCCGAAGCCGTCGCGCAGCTTTCCCGCCGCGAGATCTCCGCCGAAAAGCTGGTGCGGAGATGTCTTGCGCGCATCGCCGAGCGAGAGCCCGTAGTCCAGGCCTGGGAAGCGCTCGACGCAGAAGCCGCAATCGCCGAAGCGCGGCGCATCGACGCCCTGCGCGATCGGCCGCCGCTGTACGGGCTTCCGATCGGCGTCAAGGATCTGATCGACACGGCCGACCTGCCCACCGCATACGGGTCCCCGATCCACCGCGGCCACCAGCCTTCGCACGACGCCGAGTCCGTCCGCCGGCTGCGGGAGGCAGGCGCGATCGTGCTCGGGAAGACGGTGACCACGGAGTTCGCCGTCTACTCCCCGGGCAAGACGCGAAATCCCCACGATCCCTCGCGGACGCCGGGCGGCTCGTCCAGCGGCTCCGCGGCGGCGGTCGCCGACGGAATGGTTCCCGCGGCGCTCGGGTCGCAGACGGCAGGCTCGGTGATCCGCCCTGCTTCGTACTGTGGCGTGATGGGGTTCAAGCCCAGCTTTGGCCTGCTTCCGCTGGAAGGCGTCCACCCGCTCGCGCCATCGCTCGACACCCTGGGCCTCTTCGTTCGCGCGCTCGACGACATCCCGCTCCTCGTGTCCGTCCTTGCGGCGTCGCCCCTGCAGATCCGGCCGGCGCATCCCCGACTCGGGTTCTGCCGGACGGAGGCCTGGGCCCACGCCGCACTGGAGACGCAGACTGCGGTGGAGCAGGCGGCCAAGGCGCTCGGCGCGCGCGACGTCGATACTGGGGCGTCGTTCGCGGGCTTGATCGATGCGCAGATCGCGATCATGGGCGCGGAGGCGGCGGAGACGCTCGGCGACGAGCCGGAAGAACGCCTCAGCCCGAAGCTCCGTGAGTTCCTCCGCGCAGGGGCCAAGGTGACGCCGAACCGCGTCGCGGCGGCCCGCGAGCAAGCAGAACGTTGCCGCCGCGAGATCGACGCGACGTTCGAGCAGGTCGACGTGCTGCTGACGCCGGCCGCGGTTGGCGAAGCTCCGGAAGGTCTCGGCGCCACCGGCGACCCGATCTTCTGCCGCATCTGGACCTTGCTCGGCGTCCCTTGTCTTTCCCTGCCTGTCCTGAAAGGACCCGCCGGATTACCCATCGGTCTTCAGATCGTCGGGCGCCGCGGGCGTGACGCGGAGCTGCTTGCGGCGGCCGCCTGGATCGAGCAGCACGTGCGCTGACCGTGCTAGAGGTGCGGCATGGGCATCGACCCGGGCAGCAGCGAGCTGGAACGCTTCCGCAAGGGCGACAGCGGCAGGCCGTTCGTGCTCGTGCAGCTACTCCGATTCGCCGAGGGCGGACGTGACCAGTATCTCGGCTACTCCGTGGCGGCGCAGCCCATCGTGAGATCGTTCGGCGGCCAGGTCCTGTACGCGGGCGAGTGCGTGGAGCCGCTGCTCGCCGCGCCGGGGCAGGATTGGGACGCCGTCGTTTTGGTGCGGTACCCGAATCGGGCTGCCTATCTCGACATGCTGGCGACTCCCGCCTGGCGCGCGATCGCGCCGCAGCGCAGCGCAGCCCTGCGCGATGTCGCCCTCCTGCCAATGGACGATTGGCCGGGACGATAGCGCCCGCGCACGGGAGTGCGCGGAACGCTGTACGATGGGTCTTTTCCCGGCGCATGAGGACCGCATGGATCTGGTGCGAGGATTCCCGCCCACCCGGCATTCCGCCCTGATTTCGGTGCGCAGCGCGGACGCAACCGAGCGCGCCCGCGGGCTTGCCACGCTGTCCTCCGTGTACTGGCGGCCGGTATACAGCTACCTGCGGTTTCGCTGGCGCAGGCCGCACGAAGACGCGGCGGACCTGGCGCAGGAGTTCTTCACCGAGCTGGTGGAAAACGATCTGCTGTCGCGCTTCGATCCTTCCCGGGCCCGCTTGCGGACGTATCTGCGCGTCTGCATCGACGGCCTGGTGAGCAACCACGACAAGGCGGCCGGGCGTCAGAAGCGAGGTGGCGGTGTGGAGCCCGTGCCATTCGACTTCGAGGACGCGCGGGAGGAACTGGAGCGCGTCGCCGACACCGTCCAATCGCCGGAGTCGCTGTTCGAAAAGCAGTGGGCGCGCGGGGTCTTCGCCACCGCGCTGCGGCGTCTGCGCGACGCCTGCGCGCAAGCGGGAAAAGCGGGTCACTACGCCCTGCTCGAGCAGTACGACCTCGACGACGCCCGTCCAACGTACGCCGAGCTGGCGCAGCGATTCGGCATCGCGGTGACCGACGTGACCAATCGCCTGTTCCGCGTCCGGCGCGAGCTGCGGCATGTCGTGCTCGAAGTCCTGCGCGAGCTGACCGCCAGCGAAGAGGAATTCCTCGAGGAGGCCCGCGCGCTCCTGGGGGAGGACGCGGCGTGACCCGACTCGACGACGGCGCGCTCTCACGGTTGCGCGCGGCGGTGCGCGAGCCGGATCTCTCGCGGACGAAGTACCGCCTCGCCGGCGTCGCTGGCACCGGCGGCATGGGCACCGTCTACGTCGTGGAAGATACCGAGCTCAAGCGGCGGGTCGCGCTCAAGGTGATCGACGTGCCGGACGCCGGCATCGAGGCCCGCTTGCGCCGCGAAGCTCAAGTGCTGGCACGACTCGAGCATCCCGGGATCGTTCCGGTCCACGACGTGGGTTCGCTCCCCGACGGGCGGGCCTTCTACACGATGAAATGGGTGCAGGGAGACCGGCTCGACCGGGCCCTGGCGCGGCCGCTCCCGCTGGCCGAGCGCCTGCGCCTCTTCCTGCGGATCGCGGAAGCCGTGGCCTTCGCGCACGCGCAAGGCGTCCTGCACCGCGATCTGAAGCCTGAGAATGTGATGGTCGGCGCCTTCGGCGAGGTGCTGGTGCTCGATTGGGGACTGGCCAAGGTGCTGGGAGACGGCGAGCTTTTGCCGGTGCGCGACACTGGCGAGAGCGCAGTCCTGGGAACAGCGGGCTTCATGTCCCCGGAACAACAGTCCGGAGGCAGCGCCGGCGTGGATGCGCGCACCGACGTCTACTCGCTCGGCGCGCTGCTGCGGTGGATGGCCGCGGACCACTCACCCGCGGCCCTGAGAGGCATCATCGCGAAAGCGATCGCCGAGCGGCAGGACGATCGATACCCGGACATCCCCTCCCTCGCGCAGGACGTCAGCCGTTTACTCGACGGCAAGGCGGTATCCGCCTATCGGGAGACGTTCTTCGACCGCGCGGTGCGCGTGGCGAAGCGGCACCGGATCGCGATCGGAATCGTCCTGACGTATCTCGCGGGGCGCGCGCTGATCTTCCTCTTCACGGGCCGGTGAAAGGAATCCGCCACGGCGGACAAGGGAAGAAGCAAGGGGCGCAAATTCGCGCCCTTGTTCACCCGGAGCTGACAATGAACCGCATCACAGTGGGAGTCCTGGTTGGCGGCGTGCTCGGAATTCTCGATGGCCTCACCGCCTGGTTCACTCCCGAAGCGCGCTCCCAGATGCTCGGGATCGTGGTGGGCTCGACGTGCAAGGGCCTCGTGGCCGGCGCGATCATCGGTCTTTTCGCGCGCAAGGTGCCGAGCCTGGGCTGGACGCTCGCATTCGGCACCTTCATCGGCGCCTTGCTCGCCTTCTTCATCGCCCAGATGGGCGGGAAGTACTACCTGGAGATCATCCTTCCCGGCAGCCTGGTGGGTCTGCTCACCGGATACGCGACGATCCGGTTTGGCCGGCCTCCCTCCTTGGACCGTCTCTCCCAATCGCGACCCATGTAGCGCCACGCTGGCGCTACTGCCGCACCGCCGCCCTCCTGCCGCCTTCGACTGGAATCAGGCCACTTTGCTCTGGCACGCGGCCTGCTCAGTGCGGGAAAGACGAGGAGGGAATGCCATGGACAGGATGCGCGCATGGGGTTTTGCGGTCGGAATGCTGGTCGCCTGGTTCATCGGTTTCGCGGTCGCTGCGACCCGGTTGGGCGAAGCACGTCGCCAGCATTCCATCTTCGTCGCCGCTCCCAACTCCAGCCAGGAACCCGCCCGTGGCCACTTCGTTCGCTAGGCGGGCATGGACCCCGGTGCCGCTCTCAAACTCGTTGCACGGCGATCTGCGAAAGTTCATCGCCGCGACCGAGCGCCCCTGGACGGTCCTCCGCCACGGCCCCATCGAGAAGCTCGAGGCAAACCTCTGGGCCGTGGAAGGCGTTCTTCCGCGGGGGCACGTGCCGCGCAGGATGTGCATCGCGCGCACGACCGACGGACGGCTCCTCTTCCTCAATGCCATGCCGCTGCGCGAAGAGGCGATGCGCAAGATCGAGACGTTTGGCGACCCCGCCTGCCTCCTTGTGCCGAACTCGTTGCATCGCCTCGACATCGCGGCCTTCAAGCGGCGTTATCCCGAGCTGCGGATCCTGACCGGGGCTGGATCGCGCCACCGCGTCGAGCAGAGGGCCCCGGTGGACGGCGGATGGGAAGACGCGCCCCGTGATCGGAACGTCTCGGTCGTGCCGATCGAGGGCACCAAACTCGATGAGCCGGTGCTGCTCGCGAGCAGCGGAGGACGCTCCTCGCTCTGCTTCTTCGGCGATACCGTCATGAATCTGCCGCACCTGCCCGGTCTCGACGGCTTGCTCCTGCGTCTGCTCGGTTCGACGGGCGGCCCGCGGGTGACGATGCTGGCGCGCTGGTTTGCGCTCCGCGATCGGCGCCGCGTGCGCAATCATCTGCTCCGCCTCGCCGAAACCCCCGGATTGGTCCGGCTGATCCCCTGCCACGGAGGAGTGATCTCGAAGGATCCCGCCGGCGTGCTGCGGCGCGTAGCGAACAGGCTCTGAATCGGCAGCCCGGCGATCCTCTGCCGTTCTCCGCTCCGAAGCGGTAGGGAGCGCTCCACGATGGCTGCGAAAGGAGCGTCATTCATCGAGGGGTAAACTTCGCAAGATCAAAAATGGCGAGGCCCCTTTCCAACTCCGCCACCTCGGCGACGGCCTTCTCGAAACCGTTCTCCCCGAGCAACTCGTGCTCCTTCTCCTCGAATTGCTGGTCCTCCTTGGCTTTCTTGCCGGCGCCGCTCGCGGGAAACGCTGCCAGCGCGATGCCGGCCACCAGCAGATCCCGACGCCTTCTCTGTTCCATGCCGTGCCTCCTCGCCCGCGCAGCTTGCGGGCGCAGCCGCGCCGTGCCAAGCCCACTGTGTTCCTTCAGTGAGGTGATGAGATGGCTCATCCATTCTCGCGGCGGCACCCGTCTCCATCCGCGAGTTCGATCTGCCGACACCGGATGCACGTCCGCATGATCCGGCCGTCGCGCCGGACGGCTCTCTCTGGTTCACGGAGCAGAAGGCGAACAAGCTGGGCAGGCTCGACCCAAAGAGCGGCCGGATCCGCGAGTATCCGCTGCCGACCGCAGACTCTGGCCCGCACGGGCTGATCGCCGACCGCGAGGGCAACATCTGGTTCACCGCCAACTACAAGGGGTACGTGGGAAAGCTCGACCCGAAAAACGGAAAGGTCGCCGAGTTCCCGGTCTCGCTCGCGCACGCGGACCCACATACGCCGGCGATCGATTCACGCGGCCGGCTCTGGTTCACGATGCAACAGGCGAACGCCGTCGGACGGCTCGACCCAGGGAGCGGCAAGATGGAGCTGCGCAAGGTCCCTACGCGCGACTCGAAGCCCTACGGCATGGTCATCACCGCGCAAGGGACGCCGGTCTTCTGCGAGTTCGGCTCGAACAAGCTCGCGACGATCGACCCGCAAACGATGGCCATCCGCGAGTACCCGCTGCCGGACGGCGCCCGCCCACGCCGGCTGGCGCTCGCGGCCGACGGCAGCGTCTATTACAGCGATTACGCGCGAGGTTTTCTCGGCCGGCTGGATCTGACGGCCGGCAAGGTCGAGGAATGGGCTTCGCCGGGCGGGCCTTCCTCGCGCCCGTACGGCATCGCCGTCGTTCCGGATGGAAGCGTCTGGTACAGCGAGTCCGGGGTGACGCCCAACACGTTGGTGCGATTCGACCCGCGAACGAAGCAATTCTCCGCCACTCCGATTGCCTCGGGCGGGGGGGTCGTACGCAACATGGTGTCGACGCCGGACGGCCGCCTGTACCTGGCCTGCAGCGGGGTGAACAAAGTCGCCGTCGCCGATCCTGCGCGCTGAGTCTTTTCTCAATCAGTGGCAGGAGGGTCCGCAAGCGCTAGGCGCAACGCATCCTCTGGAGTTACACCGAGGGCTGCATATTACAATGCATCCATGGGACTTGTCGTGCGCATGGTGCTTTGCGGGGCGCTCCTCACGGCGTGCACTGCACAGCAGCCGCAGGGAACCGGACAGGGCGATGGCGGAAGCTCCGGCGGCGATGGAGGCACCGGTTCGTGGTGGCAACCCAGACCGGGGACGTCGTGGCAGTGGCAACTGAGCGGAGCCCTCGACGTGACCGTCGACGCTGGCGCCTACGACATCGACCTCTTCGACAATGCGCCGGCCCAGATCGCGGCCCTTCAGGGCATGGGCCGCAAGGTGGTGTGCTACTTCGATACGGCCTACGAGCCGGGCCGACCCGACTCGTCCCAGCTCGATCCCTACAAGGGCAATCCCGTATCCGGCTGGCCGGGGCAGTACTGGCTCGACATCCGCCAGCCGGCGGTGGTGAACGTCATGAAGGCCCGAGTCGCGCTCGCGCAGCAGAAGGGCTGTGACGCCGTCGAGGCCGATGACGTCGATTCGCGCACCAACAATCCCGGCTTTCCGATCACGGCAGCGGACCAGCAGGGCTTCATCCGCACGCTCGCGGCCGAGGCCCACTCGCGGCGCCTCTCGTTTGCGCTGAAGAACGACCTCGACGAGATTCCGCAGCTCCTGGGCGACGTCGACTTTGCGCTGAACGAGGAATGCTTCCAGTACAACGAGTGCAGCTCGCTCCAGCCGTTCATCGCGGCAAACAAGGCGGTGTTCCAGGTCGAGTACACGTCGGGCGACCTCGCCGCAAAGGGGGCGACCATCTGCCCGCAGGCAAACGCGCTGAACTTCGATACGCTGATCAAGCACGTCGAATTGGACGCGCCTCGCTACTCGTGCCGGTAGATGGGAGGAAGCGAAGATGAACTACGCGGCGTTCCTTCGCGGAGTAGGTCCGATGAACGCGAAGATGCCGGAGTTGAAGAAGGCATTCGAGGCGGCCGGATTTACCGACGTGGGGACGGTGCGCTCGAGCGGCAACGTGGTCTTCAGCGCGGCCGCGGCGCCCGAGGCGGCGCTCGAGCGCAAGGCCGAGGCGGCGATGAAGAAACACCTCGGGAGCCCTTTTCTCACCATCGTGCGGCGGATCGACGCGCTCCAGAAAATGCTCGCCTCCGATCCCTACCAACGCTTCCGGCTCGGATCCGACGCGCAGCGCGTGGTCACGTTCGTGCGCGGGAAGCCGCGAGGCAGGCTCCGCTTGCCACTCGAGCTCGACGGCGCCCGCATCCTGCGCATCGAAGACGGCGAGGTCTTCACCGCTTACGTGCCGAGCCCGCGCGGGGCGGTGTTCATGGGGCTCATCGAGAGGACGTTCGGCAAAGAGGTCACCACCCGCACGTGGGACACCATCCGGAAGGTGGTGGAGCGGTCGCGCCAGGATCGCGGTACGTAAGAGCCGGCATGGACCGAATTCTGGTTGCCGGCGCCGGCGTATTCGGCGTCACCGCTGCGATCGAGCTGCGCAAGCGCGGCCACGAAGTCGCGCTGATCGATCCAGGGCCGCTTCCCCACCCGCTGGCCGCTTCCACCGACATCAGCAAGGTGGTGCGCCTCGAGTACGGCGCCGACGAGCGCTATACGGAGCTGGCGGAGCGGGCGATCGAGGGTTGGCGGCGGTGGAACCGCGATCTGGGAACGCTGTACCACGAGACGGGTCTGTTGCTGCTGCGACGGACGCCGCTCGCGCCGGGAACGCTGGAGCAGGACAGCTTCGAGATCGTTTCACGCCGCGGCCACGAGCCTGAGCTGCTCGACAGCGCGGCAGTCCGGGCGAGATTTCCTGCCTGGAACGCAGAGCGCTACGGCCACGGAACGTACGATCGCGAAGGCGGCTACGTCGAGAGCGGGAAGGCGATCGCGCGCCTCGTCACGGAAGCGCAGCGGCTGGGCGTGGAGCTGCGCGAGGGTGTCGCCTTCGCGCGGTTGCTCGACGCCGGGATCGGAATCATGTCGACTGCCGGCGAGAAGATGGCGGCCGATCGAGTGGTTCTCGCTCTCGGCGCCTGGACGCCACATGCGCTTCCCCGGCTCGCGGCGGAATTTCGCTCGACGGGACATCCCGTCTTCCATCTGGCGCCCCGCGATCGCGACGCCTTCCTGCCGGAGCGCTTCCCGGTCTTCTGCGCGGAGATCCAGACCACCGGCTATTACGGCTTTCCGGCTCACCCGGAGAACGGAGTGGTCAAGATTGCCCGGCACGGCGCGGGACGGCCCATGCATCCCGAGTCGGCCGAGAGGTTCGTCACGGCGGAAGAGACGCGGCAGCTTCGCGAGTTCCTGGCGGCCACCTTCCCCCTGCTGCAGGACGCTCCCATCGTCTACACGCGGATCTGTCTCTACTGCGATTCCCGGGACGGCCACTTCTGGATCGCCCGCGATCCGGATCGCCCCGGCGTCGTCGTCGCAACCGGCGACAGCGGTCATGCGTTCAAGTTTGCCCCCGTGCTGGGATCCCTGATCGCCGACGTGGTCGAAGACCGGGGCCATCCGCTCGAGGCGAGGTTCGCCTGGCGGCCTGGCTTGTATCCGGCGCGCTGGGAGGAAGCGACGCGGTCCCAGACATGCTGTTCCCTCGCGCCTGTTTCCGGATCGCTTGACCCACTGGCGCGACCGGTCTAAGCAAACGTCGCGACCGTTTCTTGGGGCGTCGCCAAACGGTAAGGCAGCGGGCTCTGACCCCGCCATTTGTAGGTTCGATTCCTACCGCCCCAGCCAACCTCACTGATCTGCTAGGTTGCCCGCCCGTCTCGAGCAGGGACAGCGGGAGCCGCCACGCGATGGACGAGACGCGTCCGACCAACTTCATCCGCCAGATCATCGACGCCGATCTTGCCGCCGGAAGGCACTCGCTGGTGGTCACCCGCTTTCCGCCGGAGCCCAACGGCTACCTCCACATCGGCCACGCCAAGTCGATCTGCCTCAACTTCGGCATCGCCCGCGACTACGGAGGCCGCTGTCATCTCCGGATGGACGACACCAACCCGGCCAAGGAGGAGCAGGAGTTCGTCGAGTCGATCAAAGAGGACGTCCGCTGGCTCGGCTTCGACTGGGGCGAGCACTCGTACCACGCCGCCGACTACTTCGATCGCCTCTACGACTGGGCCGAAAAGCTCGTGCGCGAAGGAAAGGCGTTCGTCGACGACCAGAGCGCCGACGAGGTGCGGCGGACCCGCGGCTCTTTGACGACGCCGGGGACACCCTCGCCGTTCCGCGACCGCTCGCCCGAGGAGAACCTCGACCTCTTGCGGCGCATGCGAATGGGGGAGTTCCCTGACGGCGCGCGCACGTTGCGCGCGAAGATCGACATGGGCTCGCCCAACCTCAACCTGCGCGATCCGGTGATGTACCGGATCCGCCGCGAGCACCACGACCGCACCGGCGACAAGTGGTGCATCTACCCGACCTACGACTGGGCCCACGGACAGTCCGATGCCATCGAGGGCGTCACCCATTCGCTCTGCACCCTCGAGTTCGAGGCGCACCGCCCGCTCTACGATTGGTACCTGGAGCAGATCCAGGTTCCCCACAAGCCGCGGCAGATCGAGTTCGCGCGGCTCAACCTCACGTACACGGTGATGAGCAAGCGCCTTCTCGGGGCGCTGGTGACCGAGGGCCTCGTCTCCGGCTGGGACGACCCGCGCATGCCGACCATCGCGGGGCTGCGGCGGCGCGGTTACACGCCCGAAGCGATCCGTCTCTTCTGCGATCGGATCGGCGTTGCCAAGGCCGACAGTACCGTCGAGGTGGAGCTGCTCGAAAACACGCTGCGCGAGCTGCTCAACGTTTCCGTCAAGAGGGCGCTCTGCGTGCACCGACCCCTCAAGATAACGATCGAGAACTGGGAGGAAGGCAGGGTCGACGAGATCGAGGCGCCGTTCCTGGCGGATGCGCCCACGGCCGGCTCGCGCAAGCTTCCCTTTACCCGGGAGCTGTTCATCGAGCGGGACGATTTCATGGAGGTGCCCGCCAAAGGCTGGAAGCGTCTGTCGCCCGGCAAGGAAGTGCGGCTCCGCCACGCCTATGTCCTGCGCTGCACCGGCGTCACCAAGGACTCGCGGACGGGCGAAGTGAAGGAGCTGCGCGCCACGATCGATCCCGGGACGCGCTCGGCGAATCCGGCCGACGGGCGCAAGGTCGGCGGCACCATCCATTGGGTCTCGGCACCGCTCTCGAAACCCGCGACGCTGCGTCTGTACGACCGGCTCTTCGATGTCGCAAACCCGGGCGCGGGGGATGCGGACTTCCGCACCCAACTCAACCCGCGCTCGCTAGAGGTCATCGAGAGCGCGCGCGTCGAGCCCGCGCTGGCGACGGCGAAGGCGACAGAGCGCTACCAGTTCGAGCGCAAGGGGTACTACTTCGCCGATCCCAAGGACTCGAAGGACGGCGCGCCCGTGTTCAACCTGGTCGTGCCCCTGCGCGACACATGGGGAAAGGCATCGGTCATCGGAGGGAAGTGACGTACTCCGCGGGCAGCCCGACTTTCTCCGCAATGGCGCGGAGCCTGGCGGCATATCCTGCATTCCGTTCGCTCGGCGAGGGCGCCTCAGGGAGGTTGTAGCAAAGCGCGCCGATCACCGCGCCGCTGGCCAGGTGCGCGAGAACGGCCTGCGGCTTGTACGCCTGGACGCTCGGCTCCGAATAGAGTTGGTGCAGCTCGGAGGACGTGAGCGACATCGCGACGCCATGCACCCGGGCGCCGGCGACGGGAACGAGCGCCGCGCGCTGGCCGATTCGCAGGGCAAAGCCGTCGACCGTCGCCAGCTCGACGCCTTTCGGCTCGACTCCTTTCGCGCGCAGCAACTCGACGTCCATGAAGAGCCCGTAGAAGAAGACGTCCACGCGCCGCGACGACACCTCGCGGACCGCGAACGTCGCCGCTACCTCGACCGCGGCGCCCGCAGGCAGCGAGGCGACGCCGACGGCGAAGCGCGCGTGACGTCCCGCCTCGCCGAAGACGTCCACGAAGAGGTCGGAGGCTCCGTTCACCACCGCCGGCTGCTGGGTGAAGCCCGGCGCCGCATTCACGAACCCGCGCACTTCGACGACGCGCTCGACGCGATCGAGGTTGCCGAGAAAATCCTTCACCTGTGCAAGCAGATTCAGCGCACACAGCTGCGCGCCTGCGCGGGCTTCGTCGAGGGACACCTGAGCGCCGACCTGGCCGACGTGGCGAAGCTGGCCGTTCCAGGTCGTGATCTGGCCGGACACGAAAAGCAGCGACCCGGCCTGAACGCAAGGCACGAAGTTCGCGACCGGGCGGCCTGCCTCGGGCAATATGAGGTTCAGCTCTCGAAGGCGAGTCTCGATTCGGGAAGCCATGCTTCCTGCCCTTCAGGCGAAGTTCACGGCAGAGGTATTTCCGCCGCTGATCACGACCGCCACGCGGGACCCGGTCTGGACCTCGAAGCGCCGCGAGAGCAACGCTGCGAGGGCTGCGGCGCCGCCAGGCTCCGCCGCGACGCGCAGAGTGCTCCACAGAGCCTGCTGCGCTTGCGCGATGGAATCGTCGCTGACGAGGACGACCTGCTTCACGTAGCGCTGCGCGATGGGGAAGACTCTCTCGCCCACCCGGCGCGGCGCGAGCGAATCGGCGGCGATCCCTCCGGCAGGCGCGTCCACCGGCTTGCCGGCCTCGAGAGCGCGGGTGAGCGTAGGGGCCAGCTCGGGCTCCACTCCCACGATTCTCACCCGATCGCCAAACCAGGCGGCGATGCCGCCGATGAGGCCGCCTCCACCGACCGCGGCAAGGACGGCGTCGAGCGCGGGTGCCTGCTGCTCCAGCTCCAGACCGAGGCTCCCGGCGCCCATCAACGTCTCGTCCTGATCGAAAGCGTGCACCTGCAGGGCGCCGGACGACCCGGCCCACGCCTCGCTCGCGGCGAGCGCATCGGCGTAGCGCTCGCCGATCAGCATCAGCTCTGCGCCGGAAGCGCGGATTCGTTCGATCTTCGCTGGATTCGAGATGCGCGGCACATAGAGGCGCGCAGGTACCTTCAGCTCCTTGGCCGCGTGCGCCACGGCCGCGCCGTGGTTGCCGCCCGAGGCGGCGACAACTCCGGCGGCGGGGACGCTCCGCAACAGCAGGTTGGCAAAGGCGCCGCGCGCCTTGAACGAGCCCGATTGCTGCAGCAGCTCGAGCTTGAGGACGATGGTGATGCCCTCGAGGCCGAAGTCGCGCCCTTCCACCTCGACGATCGGCGTGCGCCGGATGTATCGCCGGATCACCTTTTCGGTGGCTTCGATCTGGGTCCGACCGACGTTAGAAGGACTCACGGAGCACCCGGCGGGCCTCGGCGATGCGCTTCTCGTCGCGGCGATAGAAGGTCCACTGCTTGATCCGTTTCGGCCTGATGAGCCCGAGCCGCGCGAGGATCTTGAGGTGTTCGTGCGCGCTCGCCTGGGTGACGCCCAGCTTGTTGGCGATGAAGACGCTGCACACTCCGTCCTTGACCAGGTCACCGTCGACCTGGGGCGGAAAGTGGTCGCGGGGCTTTTTCAGCCAGTTGAGAATGGAAAGCCGGCGGTCGCTGGCAAGGGCCGCCGCCAGATCGCCGGCAAGCACTTAGGGAGTTTCCTAAGTACCTAAGTGATTGTCAAGCGACAGCGAAGGGCCTCTTCGCGCCGCACCGCCCGGCGCACCGAGGGATCTCCCAGGCTGCTCGCTCTCCCGGCGCCCGTCCGTCGCCCTGGCGGGGTTTTCGGTCGATCGGGGCGTCCCTACATTGCCGGGATCCGCAGGGCTCGCGCTTGGAGCGCCGCATGAACAAGCCGCTCGCTGCCTTGGTGACCTCCGTTCTCTCCGTCATCATTTGCGTCGCGCCTCACGTGCGCGCCGCCACTCCGCCGAGCGGCTCGGTCAGCTCGACCACCACCGCCGTCTGGGACTTCGCTGCGGTCGTAGCCGGACAGTTCACCGACGTCGGCGTCGAGGACGCCTGTCCGCCGGGGCTCTGCGACAACTACGATCTCACCGTCACGCTGCCCCAGCCAGCCGCCCAGTTCTACGTAAGCAACACGGCCACGTTGACGCTGCACTATGAGTGGACCAGCAACCAGCCCACCGACATGGATGTGTTCGCCTTCGCCCCGAATGGCGCCAAGTACGGTCCGGGATCTCCCGATGGTCTCGTTACGGGACCGGGCTACGCCGACATCGTGGTCAGCGATCCCGTGGAAGGCGTCTGGCACGTCCGCGAGACCGCCGCGCTGGTGCCCGTACCCACGGCCGCACACGCGACGGCGACGCTCACCGTCGGCACGCGCACCAGCCCGCCTACTCCGCGCATTCCGCCGAGCGCGGCCAGATATACCAACTACCCGGCGGACGATCAGATGGCTCCCGCACTCGGCTCCACGACCAACGGCGCGCACGGGGCCGGCGAGCCATCCGTCGGCGTGAACTGGAAGACCGGCGCCACCTTCATCGAGGCCGGCAATCACACGCTGCGCGCCATCTTCGATGACAGCGTCTCTCCGGCGAAGGTCACCTGGGCAGACAAGCGCTCGCCGTTCGCCCGCGTTTCGCTCGACCCCATTCTCTGGGCGGACAGCAGCACCGGCCGGGTGTTCGAATCGCAGCTCGACGGCGCCTGCAGCACCACGTCCTATACCGAGGACGACGGCGAGACCTGGTTCCTGTCGCAGGGCTGTGGGACGCCCGCCGGACCGGACCACCAGACATTGGGCGGCGGCAACTTCGCAACGCCTCAGCCCGCGGTCACGACCTATCCACATGCCATCTATTACTGCTCGCAGGGTGTCGTCACGGCGGTCTGCGCCCGCAGCGACGACGGCGGCCTTACGTTCGGTCCGGGCGTGCCGATCTACAACCTCACCCAGTGCGGTGGGCTCCACGGCCACATCCGCGTCTCGCCCGATGGGACGGCCTACGTTCCGAACGAGGATTGCACCGATGCCGCGGGAGTGCAGCGGCCGGCGGTGGTCGTCAGCAACGACAACGGCCTGACGTGGAATGTCCGCACCATCAGCCGTGCAAAGTCCAGCAGGCCAGGCGGAGATCCTTCGGCGGCGGCAGGCGCGAGCAACACGCTGTACGTCGGCTACGTGAACTATGA
>Ga0209472_1000233_pt1 | contig 34401 bp, 28 predicted proteins | sample GraSoiAngelo_130_FD_185887 | JGI IMG/M metagenome (GOLD analysis project Ga0209472, IMG submission 185887) | Grasslands soil microbial communities from the Angelo Coastal Reserve, California, USA - 14_0929_02_20cm (SPAdes) (version 2) | ecosystem: Environmental > Terrestrial > Soil > Grasslands ... | reverse complement strand
CCAGCACCGCATCGATCGCGACCCGCATGTTCTCCACCCAGTTGAGCGAGTCGAAGATACGGAACAGGTCGATGCCGCGCTCGGCGGCGCGCGCCACGAAGAAGCGCACCACGTTGTCGGGATAGTTGGCATAGCCCACCGCGTTGGCCGAGCGCAGCAGCATCTGCAGCAGCAGGTTCGGCAGCCGCTCGCGCAGCAGCGTGAGGCGCTGCCAGGGATCCTCGCGCAGGAAACGCAGCGCGACGTCGAACGTCGCCCCACCCCAGCACTCGAGCGAGAACAACTCGGGCAGCAGGCTCGCGTAGTACGGCGCGATCGCCGTCATGTCGAGCGTGCGCAGGCGCGTCGCCAGCAGCGACTGGTGCGCATCGCGCATAGTGGTGTCGGTGAGCAGCACGCGCTGCTCGGCGAGCATCCAGGCGGCAAAACGCTCCGGCCCGAGCTCATCGAGCCTTTGCTTCGTGCCCGGCGCGGGCGCGGGCAGCGGGCCCGGCGGCAGCCTGGCGGCGGTGAGCGGCCGCGGGCGGGGGCGGCCGCGGGTCTCGTCGTTGCCGTTGACGATGAGGGCGCCGAGGTAGCTGAGCAGGCGCGTGGCGCGATCGCGCTTGCGCGGCCCGCGGAACAGCTCCGGGGTGTCGTCGATGAAGCGCGTGGTGTACTCGCCGCGCGCGAAGCGGGCATGCGTGATGAGCTGGTCGAGGAAGCGCAGGTTGGTGACCACGCCGCGCACGCGAAACTCCGCCAACGCCCGGTGCATGCGTGCGATGGTCTCCTCGGGCGTCGGCGACCAGGCGGTCACCTTGACCAGCAGCGAATCGTAGGAGCGCGTGATGATCGCGCCGCTGTAGGCGGTGCCGGCATCGAGCCGGATGCCGAAGCCGGCGGGGCTGCGGTAGGCGGTGATCTTGCCGTAGTCGGGGACGAAGTCGTTTTCCGGATCCTCGGTGGTGATGCGGCACTGCAGGGCGTGGGCGCCGATGCGGATGTCGGGCTGAGCCGGCACGCCGCTTGCCGGCTCACCGATGCGCGCGCCGTCGGCGATGCGGATCTGCGCCTTCACCAGGTCGATGCCGGTCGCGCACTCGGTGACCGTGTGCTCGACCTGGACGCGCGGATTCACTTCGATGAAATAGCAGCGGCCGCTGTCGGCATCCTGCAGGAACTCGACCGTGCCGGCGTTGCGGTAGTGCGCGGCGCGGCCGATGGCGAGCGCCGCGGCGCTGAGCTCCTCGCGCTGCGCGGGTGTGAGGAACACCGCCGGCGCGCGCTCCACCACCTTCTGGTTGCGCCGCTGCACCGTGCAGTCGCGCTCGAACAGGTGCACCAGGGCGCCGTGATGGTCGCCGAGCAGCTGCACCTCCACGTGCCGCGCACGCTCGAGGAGCTTCTCCAGGTAGACCTCGTCGTTGCCGAAGGCGGCCAGGGCTTCGCGCCGCGCGAGCGGCAGCAGCTCCTGAAGCTGCGCCTCGCTCGTCACCACGCGCACGCCGCGCCCGCCGCCTCCCCAGCTGGCTTTGAGCATCAGCGGGTAGCCGAGGGCGCGCGCCAGCTGCGCGCTCTCCCCGAGGCTCGCCGGCAGCGGGCCCGTGGCCGGCATCACCGGCACACCCGCCGCGGCGGCCAGCTCGCGCGCCCTGACCTTGTTGCCGAGCAGCCGCAGGGTCTCGGTCTGCGGGCCGATGAACACGATGCCCGCCGCGCGTGTCGCGCGCGCGAATTCGGGGTTCTCGGACAGGAAACCGTAGCCGGGATGAATCGCATCCACGCGCGCCTCGCGCGCGATGGCGAGGATGCCGGCGATGTCGAGGTAGGCCTCGACCGGCCCGCGCCCGGCGCCGACGAGGTACGCCTCGTCCGCCTTGGTCCGGTGCAGCGAGAAGCGGTCCTCCTGCGAATAGATCGCCACCGTTCGCAGGCCGAGCTCGCTCGCCGCCCGCATGACGCGGATGGCGATCTCGCCGCGGTTGGCGACCAGGAGGCTGCGGATCCCCTGCGAGGTGGCGGGTTTCACCTTAAGATCCGCCGTTGCGGTGTTTGGGAGCCCGCGGGCACGCGTGCGTGCCGGCGGGAGACCGCTTTCGATCATAACGTTGAGAGGAAACGATGTCGCGCCCGAGACTGCTCGCGCTCCTGTGTTTGGGCCTCATCGCGCCGGCTCACGCCAGCGAGCCGCGCCCGCTGGCGATCGCCATCCACGGCGGCGCGGGTGTGATCGACCCGGCGAAGATGACCCCGGCGCACGCGGCTTCCTACCGCGCGGGGCTGGCGGCGGCGCTCGATGCGGGCTACGCGATCCTCGAGCGCGGCGGCTCGAGCCTGGATGCGGTGACGGCCGCGGTGCGCACCATGGAGGACGACCCGCAGTTCAACGCCGGCCGCGGCGCGGTCCTGAACCACGACGGCGATGCGGAGCTCGACGCCGCCATCATGGACGGACACGGGCCGCGCGCCGGGGCGGTGGCGGGCGTGCGCCACGTGAAGAACCCCATCGAGCTCGCGCGCCTGGTGATGGAGAAGAGCCCGCACGTGCTGCTGGTGGCCGAGGGCGCGGAGGAGTTCGCGCTCGAGCAGGGCGCGGTGCTCGTGCCGCGCGAGTATTTCCGCACCGCGGCGCGCATACGCGAGCTGGAGGAGGCGCGGCGTCGGGCCGGCGAGCTCAAGGCGGCCGCGCCCGGGCCCACCGGCACCGTGGGGGCGGTGGCCCTCGACCGGGCGGGCCATCTCGCCGCCGCCACCTCCACCGGCGGGCTCACCGACAAGCACCGCGGGCGGGTCGGCGACTCGCCCATCGTCGGTGCCGGCACCTACGCCGACGATGACTCCTGCGCGGTCTCCGGCACCGGACAGGGCGAGTTCTTCATCCGTCAGGTGGTCGCCTACGACATCTGCGCGCTGGTGAAATACCGGCGCCTGACGCTGGCGCAGGCGGTGCGCGAGCTCATCCACGAGAAGCTGCGCCGCACCGGCGGCGAGGGGGGCGTGATCGCCGTGGACCGATACGGGAACATCGCCATGGATTTCAACAGCGTCGGCATGTTCCGCGGCGCGCGCGACTCGCGCGGCCGGCGCGACATCGCCATGTATCGCGATGCGCAGTAAGAGCCCGCAGGAGCCGCACAGGTTCGCGATCGCCATCCATGGCGGCGCAGGGGCGGTGCCGCGTGCGATGCTGCCGAAGCTGCGCGAGCAGCGCTACCGCGCGGGCCTGGAGGCGGCGCTCGACGGCGGCTTTGCGCTGCTCGAGCGCGGCGGCAGCGCTCTGGATGCCGTCACCACCGCGGTGCGCGTGCTCGAGGACGACCCCTGCTTCAACGCCGGGCACGGCGCCGCCCTCACCCGCGAGGGCGCGGCCGAGCTCGACGCCGCGATCATGGACGGCAGGCAGCTGCGCGCCGGCGCGGTCGCCTCCGTGCGGCACGTGCGAAATCCGATCGAGCTCGCGCGCCGGGTGATGGAGAAGTCGCGGCACGTGCTGCTGGTGGGCTCGGGCGCCGAGGAGTTCGCCCTGGAGGAGGGTCTGGCGCTGGTTCCCAACCACTACTTCCGCATCGCGGAGCGCCAGGAGCAGCTCGAGTCCGAGCAGCGCGGCGAGCGCGTCTCGGACCTGGTCCCCGCCGCGCAGGGCACGGTGGGGGCGGTGGCGCTCGACGGCGACGGGAATCTCGCCGCCGCCACCTCCACCGGCGGGATGACCAACAAGCGCCCGGGGCGCGTCGGGGACTCCCCGATCATCGGCGCCGGCACCTACGCCAAGAACCGCGTGTGCGCGGTCTCGGCGACCGGCCACGGCGAGTATTTCATCCGCGCGGTGGCCGCCCATCACGTGTGCGCCGCGGTCGAGTTCCGGGCCTTGAGCCTCGAGCAGGCGGTGCGCGAGATGCTGCACGGGATACTCCCCGCACTCGGCGGGGACGGCGGCCTCATCGCGGTCGGTGGCGACGGGCAGATCGTCATGGACTTCAGCACCGAAGGCATGTTCCGCGGCGCGCGCGACTCGGCCGGCCGGCGCGAGATCGCGATCTACTGAAAGAGATCCTCACGCCAGCGCATCGGCGGTCGACACGATGCGCGCGAAGCGCCCGTCGAGCACCAGCTCGGTGCGCTCGAGGATTTCCTGCGCCGACACCTCGCGCCCGGAGCGCGTCTGCATCGGGAAGGTGAGCGTCGCATCGCTCACGTAGCGCACGCTGAACCCCAGGTCCGAGGCGTGGCGGGTCGTGGTCTCGCAGCACTGCTCGGTGCGGATCCCGCTGATCAGCAGCTCCCCGATGCCGCGCTCGCGCAACCACGCCTCGAGCGTCGCGCCGTCCTCGGTCCTGCCGAACATCGCCGAATGCACCTGCTTGTAGAACACCGCATCGGCGCGCAGCGACAGCTCGGGCATCGCCCGCACGCAGCCCGAGGCCGCCGAGAACGGATTGCCGGGATCATCGCCCGGCTCCTCGTGGAACACCTGCAGCAGCGCAATGCCGCGCGCGGCGCAGCGATCGATGAGGGACTGCACGTTGCGCAGGAACCGCGGCAGCTCCTCGTCCCGGAAGTAGGGCCGCCGGCGGAAGGATTCCTGCACGTCGATGACGATCAGAGCCTGCTTCATGGCCTGCGAGCCTCCGTAGATAAAGGCGCCTACCCCGGGGCGGGGACTTGGGCCTACACTAGCGCACGAAGCGCGTCGCTTCGCAAAAACAGCGATTCCTTGGGAGGAGTGCATGCTGCCGCACCAGAGGCTAAAGAACGTCGTTCTGCCATGGCTCGCGCTGTCGAGCCTGGGCGCCACGCTCACCGCGTGGGCCGCCGATCAGCCGCCACCGCAGATTCCAACCTGCGACAAGAGGATCGGCACGCTCGCGGTCACCGAGCCGGAGAACAAGTGGTGGCTCGCGTACAACCTCGAGTCCCCCGAAGCGCTCATCAAGGTGTTCGTGTCCCAGTCCAAATGCTTCACGCTGCTCGATCGCGGCAAGGGCCTCGCGGCTGCGCAGCAGGAGCGGGCGCTGGCCGGCAGCGGCGAGATGCGCGGCGGCTCCAACGTCGGCAAGGGGCAGATGAAGGCGGCCGACTACGTGCTGGTGCCGGATGTGGTCACCAAGAACAGCAACTCCGGCGGCCGCAACCTCGGCGGGCTGGTCGGGGGGCTGCTCGGCGGGGTGGCGGGCGCCGTGGTCGGCGGCATCAGTCTCAAGAGCAAGACCGCGGATGTCGTGCTGACCTTGACCGACGTGCGCTCCACCGAGCAGCTCGCCATGCAGCAGGGACATTCGAAGAAGACCGACCTCGGCTGGGGCGCCGGCGGCGGCGCCTTCTTCGGCGGCTTCGCGGCGGCCGGCGCGAGCAGTTACGCGAACACCGAGATCGGCCAGGTCGTCACCATGGCCTACCTCGACGCGTTCACCAAGCTCGTCAATGAAGTCAAGGGCATGACTCTCAACGCCAAGGCCGACAACGCCACGCAGTCGGTGACCATGGCCAAGCCGGGCAAGATGTACGAGGCGGCCAATATCAAGTCGAAGAAGGTGCGCGATCTCGACCCGGGGATGACGCTCTATCCGAGCGGCGAGAAGGACGGCCTGTGGTGGAAGGTGAGTGACGAGCTCGGCAACGAGGGCTGGGTGCCCTCCACGCTGTTCCAGCTCGCGAAATAGGCCGCGCCGGGTGCGCGGCTCACGGCGCGAGCGCGCCGGCATCGGAGCGCTCGGGCAGCGAGGCGCGGGCGTCCGCCGCGAGCAGCGTGAGCCCGTGCAAGCGCGCCCGCTCGAGCACCGGCGCCTCGCCGGAGGCCGCCGCCAGCAGCAGCTCGCGCCACACCTGCACACGCGCCGGCCAGCGCGGCCGCAGCCAGTGCGGGTGAGTCTGCGCCAGTGAGTGGATCTGGCGCAGGCTCAGGTGTGCGATGAGCGCGGCGCACGGCGCGCTCATACCGAGCAGCAGCCGCGCCGCGGCGCCGTGCGCACGCGCCAGGTGCCAGGCGTAGGTGAACACCAGCCTCGCAACCTCGGTCGCCCCGGCCACGGTAAAGAATGTGCCGTAGGCGGCCTCCCCGGCATCGCCCACGCCCAGCGGCGCCGGCTGCCGCCAGCGCTGCGGGTCGGCAAAGCCCGCGTCCACCAGCAGGTAGGGACAGGCGGCGGCGCGCCGCCGCGCCGCGGCATCCAGCAGGCGCCACAGCTCCCCGACCTGCCGCAACAGCACGCTCGGCTGGGCGCAGCGCACCGCGGCCTGCTCCGCGAACAATCCCAGGCACAGCTCGTTGAGCTCGACCAGCGACTCGAGCGTCTCGGGGTGCAGCCAGCGCTCCGCCAGACCCCAGCCTTCGCCGCAGGTCCCGTCGTGCGTCTCGCACTGCAACAGCATGGCGCGCCCCTCCAGTCACGAGGCGCTATCGTAACGGGGCCGGGCCGCGAAGCCATCCGTGGAATTTGGTATTTTTTTACCAAATTTGCGGGTTGAGTTTTGCCGCATCTTTCCCACAATGTAGCGACCCCACGGCCGCCGGACGACTCCCATGCGCATCTGCGACGATCGCTACCGGCGCGAGCGAGCGCGCATGGAGCTGGCGCTGCGCTTCCTGCGGCACGAGGCGCGCACCCAGACCATCCGCGCCTGGACCGGCCTGTCGGACGACCGCATCCGCAAGCTGTACCGTTCCTACATGAGCCAGGCGCGCCGCTACCTGCCGCGTCATCGCGGCAAGTCCCCGCACCAGGTCGCCTATTTCACCCGCTCGCTGCGCCTGCAGCAGGAGACCGCGGTGCTGGCGAGCGTGCTGTCGCTGCTGGACGTCGTGCCGGCGGCGCCTGCCGCGGGTGCGCCCGGCGCACTGCCGGGGCTCACGCGCGGGGAGCTGTTGTGCCAGGCGTTCGAGGCCTACCGGCTGCTGCTGCCCGCGGCGCAGATCTCGTTCGAGCACACCGTGTTTCTCGCCACCGCACTCGCGCGCGGCGACCAGCTGCGCTTCGGTTGCTGCAGCGACTGCGGGGGCCTGCTGGTGACCGAGCGTTTTCCGCTGCGCGAGCGGCGCTGCCATCATTGCGCGAGCCCGATGCACTCCTGCTGAACCACCCGGGAAAAACGCGCCTGCCTCGACGCATGAGCGCGCGCCCCCCGGCAGGACGCGCAATTTCCCGCACGTCCCGGATAGAATCCGCCGCCACTGCCCATGCGGCGAGCTTCGTTCATGCATCACGATCGCGCCAACTTCTTCTCCGGTCCCTATCTCGAGCGGCGTGCGGAGGCACGCGAGGACCCGGACTGGATCGCATCCGCGCGCGCCGATCCGGCGACCCTCTACCTGGTCGGCCACGGCACCGCGCACCTGCTGCATGCGGACAGCCCGCCGCGCATCGCCTTCCTCGCGCACGGCGCGCCGCTGGTGCGCGCCGCGGACGAGGCGAGCCTGGTGCTGCTGGGGTGGTTTCGCGACAGGCGCTGCGTGCTGCTGGATCTGCCTCCCGGACAGGCGGTCGGGGCGCCGGCGGGCACGGCGTTCGAAGAGCTGCGGCCGCTCGCGCCGCTCCTGGCCGCGGACGAAGCGGGCCTGCTCGCCTATGCGCGCGCCATGGCGATCTGGCGCGCGCGTCACCGCCACTGCGGAGTGTGCGGCGCACGCACGATCGCGACCCGCGCCGGCCACATTCTGGTGTGCTCGAACGCGGCGTGCGCGCAGGAGCTGTTTCCGCGCATCGATCCGGCCATCATCGTGCTGGTGAGCGACGGCGAGCGGGCGCTGCTCGGACGCCAGTCGAGCTGGCCGCTGCGGCGCTATTCCACCATCGCCGGCTTCGTCGAGCCCGGCGAGAGCCTGGAGGACGCGGTCGAGCGCGAGGTGGCGGAGGAGACCGGCGTCGTCGTGACCGGCCTGCGCTACGACTCCTCGCAGCCGTGGCCGTTTCCCTCCTCGCTGATGATCGGCTTTCAGGCCTCGGCAGCCGCCGGCAGCAGCGTACGGGTGAGCGGCGAGCTGGAGGAGGCGCGCTGGTTCACGCGCGCGCAGATCGATGCGGGCGAGGCGCTGGCGCCGCCCTCGCAGTCCATTTCCTGGCGCCTGATCGAGACCTGGCTGAAGGGACGCGGCTAGCCATGTGTCTGCTGGTGCTCGCATGGCAGGCCCATCCCCGCTACCGCCTGGTGGTGGCCGCCAACCGTGACGAGTATCACGAGCGAGCGGCCGCGGCGCTGGCGAAGTGGCCGCCGCCGGCGGCTCTCATCGCCGGGCGCGACCTGCGTGCGCAGGGCGCCTGGCTCGCGGTGGACCGTGAGCGGCGCTTCGGCGTGGTCACCAACTTTCGCGAGCTGCAGCCACCGCGGCCCGGGGCGCCGTCGCGCGGGGAGCTGATCCCGCGCTACCTGAATGCGCCGGCGCTTGCGGTGAGCGCGCAGCAGTTCTTCGCCGCCCTCGAAGGTGAGGCGCAGCGCTACTCCGGATTCAACCTGCTGCTCAGCGACCGTGATTCGCTCTGGTACGGCTCAAACCGCGCCAGCCCGTTCGCGCGCGCGCTGACCCCGGGCATCTACGGTCTGTCGAACGAGCTTCTCGACACACCGTGGCCGAAACTGCAGCGGGTGCGGCGCGGCTTCGAGGCGTGGCTCACCCGGCCGCAGTCCGGATCGCCCGCCGCGCTGTTCGAGCTCCTCGAGGACCGCACGCAGGCGGCGGAGGACGGCGCGCTGCCGCGCAGCGGCAGCGGGCTGCCGCCGGAGTGGGACCGGATCCTGTCCGCGCCGTTCGTAGTGCACCCGCAGTACGGCACCCGCTGCTCGAGCGTCGTGCTGCTCGAGCCCGGCGGCCGGCTGTACTTCGCCGAGCGGCGCTTCGACCCGCGCGGCGAACCGGCCGGCGTAACTGAATTCGAGCTGAACCCGGGGGAGTGGCCGTGAGGCACGGAACCGGCGCCACAGGCGCGCGCTCTCACTGCCAGCGGCGAGCGGCAGCGCTCGCGAGGCTCTAGAATTCCGTTGAGATGACGCAGCGCAATCCCCTGCCGCAGGCTCGTCGACGGCACAGGCGGGCCCCGGCGGTTGCCCTGTGTCTGCTCGCCTGCCCGCTCGCGCACGCCGCCGGGGTGAAAGTGGAGATCCGCGGCGTCGACGAGGAGCTGCGCGCCAACGTGCTCGTCTACCTGAGTTTCGAGCGCTACAAGAAGGGCGGCGCGGAGCTCAACGCCGACACGATCGAGCGGCTGCACAACCGCGTGGAGCGCGAGGTGCAGTCGGCCCTCCGACCCTTCGGCTACTACGAGCCGCAGGTCGACTCCAGCGTCAGCGACCTGGGCCACGGCGAGTGGCGCGTCATCATCAACATCAACCCGGGCAAGCCCGTGCTGGTCGCGCACATCGACGTGCGCGTCGACGGCTCGGGGGAAAACGATCCGCTGTTCCAGCGCATCCTGCGGCACCTGCCGCTGCACGATGGCGAGCGCCTCAAGCACGCCGCCTACGAGAGCATCAAGACCGACCTGCAGCGCACCGCGGCCACCTACGGCTACCTCGATGCGCGCCTCATCCGCAACGAGCTGGTCGTCGACCCGCCCAACCGCAGGGCGAACATCGCGCTCGAGCTCGATACCGGTGAGCGCTATCACTTCGGCGCCACCAGCATAAGCCAGGGCGTGGTCCGCGAGGCGCTGGTACGCCGTTACCTGCGCTACCAGAAGGGCGACCCCTTCGATCTCACGCAGGTGCTGCGCACCCAGTTCGCCCTCGACGACTCGCAGTACTTCTCCAACCTCGAGGTGCTGCCCGGGGACCCCGATCGCAGCACGTACATCGTGCCGGTGAGCATCCACGCCGACCCGAGCCGGCGACATCGCTACTCCTTCGGCGCCGGCTATGCCACCGACACCGGCCCGCGCGGCACGCTCGGCTTCGAGGACCGGCGCATCAACTCGCTCGGCCACAGCTTCAGCGTCGAGGTGCAGGCGGCGCAGGTGACGCGCTACAGCCTGCAGAGCCGCTACAACGTGCCGATCGGCGACCCGGCGGTCGAGAAACTCACCCTGGCGGGCACGGTCGAGCAGCGCCAGCTCGCGGATGTGACCACACATAGCTTCTCGCTGGGTCCGAGCATCACCGAGGTCACGGGCAGCTGGCAGCACGTGTGGCTGGTGACCGCAATGCGTACCACCAGCGACCTGCCGCTCGGAGCGGAGTTGTTCCCGGGTGCGCATACCGATCGCCTGCTGGTGCCGGGAGTCGACCTCGCTTCGGTCCCCAAGGGGTATCTGGGCGAGGCGCTGTTCGAGCATCCGTTCTTCGCCGAGCTGCGCGGCTCGCACAGCTCACTCGGCTCCGATTCCAACTTCATCCAGCTGCACCTGCAGGCCGAGCGGGTGTTCCGGCTCGGCAGGAAATGGCATCTGCTGCTGCGCGATGAGGTGGGCGCGAGCCTGGTGTCGCGCTTCAGCCAGCTGCCGACCGTGTTCCGCTTCTTCGCCGGCGGCGACAACAGCGTGCGCGGCTTCGCCTACAATGATCTGTCGCCGACCGAGGCGGTGTGCACCCAGGACCCGACCAGCAAGCAGTTCCTGCGCAATCCCGACGGCAGCTGCCAGCGGATCGACCAGTACATCAAGGTCGGCGGCAAGGACGTGATCACCGGCACCGTGGAAGTGATCCGCGATCTGCCGAACAATTTCGGCATCGCCGCCTTCTTCGACTATGGCAACGCCTTCAACAGCTTCGCCCAGCTCGCCCACCAGTGTTCGCCGGCGGCCGCTCAGCAGCAGCAGTGTACCTCGCTGCAGTATTCGGTCGGCGTCGGCCTGCGGGTGCGCCTGCCGGTCTTGACGCTCGGGGTGGACATCGCCGAGCCCCTGACGAGCAGCCTGCGCTGGGACGCCACCGCGCAAGTGTTCAGGTCCGTGCACCCCGGCCCGCGCCTGCACGTCAACTTCTCGCCCAAGCTGTAGCGATGCTCAGCCTGCGCCGCCTGTTGCTGATCCTCGCCTGCGCGGCAGTCGTCCTGGCCATCGTGGCGCCGGCGGCGCTCGTCTGGTCGGCGCTCTACACCACCAGCGGCCTGCAGTTCGTCATCGGGCACATCCCGCACCGCATGGGCGGCGTGCAGCTCGACATCGTCGGCGTCAGCGGCACGGTGGCCGAGGGCGTGCGCGTCGAGCGCGTCGAGATCGATCACGACCTGGTGCACCTGAAGTTCGAAGGCATCGAGGGTCAGGTGGCGCTCATGCCGCTCGTACTGCAGACCATCCGCGTGCGTCACGGCACGGTGAGGAGCGCCCTCATTCAGGTGAAGCGCCGCACTCATCCCTCGCTCCCCGGTCCACTGGTCTTCATGCCGCGCTGGCTCATCGTCAGCGCCGAGCAGGGGCGGGTGGCGAGTGCGACGCTCACCGTCTACAACGGCTTTCGTCTGCAGGCCACCGGCATCGAGAGCGCCGCGGTCCTGCGTCACCGCGTCATCCGCTTCTTCCAGGCCGACGGGATGCTGGGAGAGGAGGCGCGCGTCAGCGGCATCGGCGAGCTGCGCGCCACCGATGCGCTCGGCATGGAGGTCAAAGGCAGCGTGCGCTGGAGCCCGGCCGGGCAGCCCGCCTGGGTGGTCGCCGGCAGCGCCCGGGGGGATCTCAACCTCCTCAGCATCGTCGCACATATCGAGAATCCGTTCCGCGCCGACGTCACCGGGCAGTTGCACGACCTGACCAGCCAGTGGCACTGGGCGGCCGATGCCGTGGTGCGGGATTTCGATTTGCGCGCCTGGGGCGTGCGCAGTCCGCTCGGCGGCATCACCGCTCACCTCGCCGCCTCCGGCGACGACGCGGGCTTCAGCGCGCACGGACCCGTCAATCCCGTCGGACTGCGCGCCGGGGTGTTCGAGGCGCAGTTCTCCGGCAGCTACGCCGATCGCGTGCTGAGCGCCAGGCACGTGGAGCTGCGCCACCCGGGCTCCGGCGCCGTGCTGCGCGGCGCCGGCACCATCGGCATCGACGGGCCGCGACTCGACCTCAGCGGCGAGGTGAGCGGGCTGCGCTGGCCGCTCGTGGGCCGTGACCCGGCGCTGCGCAGCGCGTCCGGCTCCTTCACCCTCGAGGGCGTGCTGCCGTATCGGGTGCGGGCGAGCGGCAGTGCGCAGCTCGCCGGGCTGGCGGCGATGCCGGCGCAGGTCAGCGGCACACTCGGCCGGGACGGCTTCGCGTTCGACAGCGCGCAGATCGAGCTGTTAGGCGGTCACGCGAGCGTGAGCGGGGAGGTGGTGTGGTCGCCGCTGCAGAGCTGGTCGGTCCTGGGTCACCTGAGCGGCATCAACCCGGGCGCGCTGCGCGCGGACCTGCCCGGCAGCGTCAGCTTCATGCTCGGGGCATCGGGGCGCGGCTTCGACACCCGGGGCGATCTCAGCGCCTCGTTCAGCGCCTTGAGCGGCAAGCTGCGCGGCGTGGCGGCGAGCGGCTCCGGCACCGTGACACGCTCGGGAAATACCTGGGGCTTCAGTGCGGTGCGCGTCGGGTTGGGAACCACGCGCCTCGCGCTCGATGGGCACATCAACGAGCGCCTGGATGTGCGCTTTGCCGTCTCCGCGGAGGATCTGAGCCTGCTGGCGCCCGGCACCCGCGGTGAGCTCAAGGCCTCCGGGACCGTAGCCGGCACGCTCGCCGATCCGGTGATCGTCGCCACGGCGCACGGCCGGGACCTCGATTACCAGGGCATCCAGCTCGGCAGCGTCGACGCGGAGGTGAACTTCGATCCCGGCGCATCCGGGCAGGAGTCGAAAATCGACGCGCGCCTGCGCAAGCTGAGCTATCAGGACCGTGCGCTCGAGAGCGTCACGCTCACTCTCAGCGGTCCGCCGGCCGCCTACCAGGTGCAGCTCGCGGTCGCGGCCACCGGTCTCACCGCGAGCGCCGCGGCGCGCGGAGCCTACGCGCACGGAACCTTCACCGGTGCGCTCAACGCCCTCACCATCAACGGCAGCGAGTCGCTGCACCTGTCGCTCGAGCGTCCGGTGGGACTCACGGCGGCGCCCGATCACGTGCGCCTGGAATGGCTGTGCCTGGTGGGCACACCGGGCAGCATGTGCGCGGACGGCGAATGGAGCGCGGCGGCGTGGTTCACGACCGTCATGACCAACCAGTTGCCGCTCAACACGCTCACCGCCGGCATGACCCCGGCCGTGGAATATCTCGGCCGCGTCAACGCACTCGCGCGCCTGTCGGGCGGCGCGGGCACGCCGCTCATGGGAACCCTGCGGGCCGAGCTGACCGATGCCGAGCTCGCTCACAAGCTCGCGAGCCACAAGATCGAGCACACCCGCATCGGCTCGGGCACGGTGACGCTGAGCGCCACCGCGGCGCTCGTCAGTGCCCAGGCCGATCTCGGCGACGGCGAGGTCGGCACCCTCCACGGCCGGTTCGAGGCGCAACGCACCACGGCGCGGGGAACATCACCGGTCGAAACGCAAGCTCGGGGAACAGCGCCAGGAGCAACGCAGGCGCGGGGAACAGCGCAAGTAGCAACGCTCGCGCGTTGGCAGGACATGCCGCTCAGCGGCGAACTGCACGCGCAGACGGCCGAGCTCGGCCTCCTGTCGCTGTACGAGCCGGACATCGACCGCGCCGCCGGCCACTTGAACGCGGACATCCGGCTCGCCGGCACCGCCGGGATGCCGCAGCTCTCCGGGGCGCTCAAGGTGAGCGACGGCGAGATCGATGTCTACCAGGTGAACCTCGCCCTGCGCCAGCTGCAGCTGGATGCGCGCCTGAGCGAGACCGGACTGGATTTCAACGGCGGGGCGCACGCCGGCGCGGGCAGCGTCACGGCCAGCGGCCACCTCGAATGGCGCGAGCTGCTGCCGTACGGGAAGTTTCATCTGCAGGGAACCAACCTGCGGGTCGCGGACGTTCCGGAGGCGCAGATCGACGCCTCCCCCGATCTGGACTTCAACGTCGCCGGGCGCAGGATCGAGGTGACCGGCAAGGTCACGGTGCCGTACGCGAAGATCCAGCCCAAGGACATCGCCGGCGCCGTGCGGGCCTCGCCGGACGAAGTGATCGTCGGCAGCGAGGAGGAGGATCCGACCAAGCGCCTGGAGACGATGAGCACCATCACGCTCGGCCTCGGCGAGCGCGTGAACATCGACACCTCGGGACTCACCGGCCGGCTCACCGGCAGCATCACCATCCGCAGCGGCTACGACGCCATCACGCGCGCGACCGGGGAGCTGTCGGTGGCCGAGGGCAAGTACATCGCCTATGCGCGCAAGCTCGACATCCAGCGCGGCCGCCTGATCTTCACCGGCGGGCCGATCGATGACCCGGGCATCGACCTGCGCGCCATCAAGGAATTCCCCGACGTCAAGGCCGGCGTCAACGTCCGCGGCACGCTGCTGCAGCCGCACATGACGTTCTTCTCCGATCCGCCGCTGCCGCAGTCGCAGGTGGTGTCCCTCATCCTCGCCGGCGGGTCGCTGGAGTCGGCGCAGAACCGCACCACCGGCAACAGCGGCGCGGGCACTGCGGCGCTGGCGCAGGGCGGAGCGATCCTGGCGCAGCAGCTCGGCTCGCACGTCGGCATCGAGGACGTGAGTCTCGAGTCCGACATCACCAACGAGACCTCACTGGTGCTCGGCCGCTACCTGTCGCCGCGCCTGTACGTGAGTTACGGCATCAGCCTCACCCAGCAGCTCAACACGCTCAAGCTGCGCTACACCCTCGGTGATCACTGGACCGTCAGGACCGAGGTGGGCCAGGCGCGCGGCGCCGACCTGGTGTACTCCATAGAGAAGTAGCGGCGCCGGCTGAGCGCTATTTCGCGCAGTCCCCGACGCGCCGCCCCGTCATGCTCGACCTGATCGTCTGCCCCTGGTCGGTCTTGGAATTGATGACCGCCTTGAACGAGTCGGAGGAGAAGGTCCCCTCGAAGTGCGAGGTGGCGCGCTGGCACTGCATGACGAACTTCACTTCTTTGCCCGTCACGGTGTGAGCGGTCATCCTGCAGCTCGCGTCGTTGCGCTCCTCCGACAGCTGCTTGCTCAGCTTGGCGAGGTCGGTGTCGGCGATGCATTGCTGGCGCGTGCGCGGCTTCTGCAGCCTCTCCAGGTAGCCGGGTGGCAGCCCCTTCACCATCGCCGGCGGCAGCGTCACCTGCGAGGTCGACACGAGCTCGTACTTGCCCGGCTTCAGGTTGACCGTCTGGGCGTACAGCGCGCCGCACGCGAGGCTGGCGGCCAGGGCTGCGGCGCGGGTGGCGCGCCGCCAACGTGGTGAGTGCATGATCATCCCCTTCGCCGGCAGCCCTGCGCGGCCGGCAGCCTGCGATCCGCTCGCCCCGAGAGCGACGGCGGCGCGTGAGCCCAGTGCGGCGCCATTCTAGCCCGGGGCGCGCCGCGCCCGCGCTTCTTGACTTTCATGCATTAAAATGCAGAATGTGCGCATGTTTATGCGCCTGCACGCGCGCCGGTGCTGAGCGACGCGCACCAGCTGCAGCGGCGCGGCGCCATCGTGCGCCTGCTGCGTGACGGCCTGGTGCGCAAGCAGGCCGATCTGGTGCGCCTGCTGAAGAAGGAAGGTCACGGCGCAACCCAGTCTTCCATCAGCCGCGACCTGCGCGACCTGGGGGTGCTCAAGGCGAGCGGCCGCTACGTGCTGCCGCCCGATGAGCTCACGCGCGCCAACGGCGACTTCGGCGCTCTCACGCAGTTCGTGCGCCAGCTGCGGCGCGCCGGCCCGTCGATCACCGTGCTGCGCACCACCATCGGCGCCGCGCAGAGCGTCGCCGTGGCGATCGACAAGGCCGAGTGGCCGGAAGTGGCCGGGACCCTCTCGGGCGACGACACCATATTCATCGCCACCGCCAACGCGCGGGCGCAGCAGCAGCTCCTCGGCCGCCTGCGCGCGCTGTTCCGGGTCTGATCATGTCCAACGCCGCTGCGCGCACGGGCATCCCCATCGTCCTCGCCTACTCCGGAGGCCTCGACACCTCGTTCCTGGTGCCGTGGCTCATCGAACATGAGCGCCGCCCGGTGATCACGGTCACCGTCGACACCGGCGGCATCGACGGTGAAGCCGCGCGCGCCCTGGCCGAGCGCGCCCGCGCGCTGGGGGCCGTGGCGCATCATCAGGTGGAGGCCCGCGCCGACTACTTCGAGCAGGTGCTGCGCTTCCTCATCATGGGCAACGTGCGGCGCGGGCAGCTGTATCCGCTGTGCGTCGGCGCGGAGCGCGTCATGCAGGCGCAGACCATCGCACGCCTGGCGCGCCAGCTCGGCTCCGACACCGTCGCCCACGGCTGCACCGCGGCCGGCAACGACCAGGTGCGCTTCGAGGTGGCGCTGCGCACCCTCGCCCCGGATCTGAAGGTGCTGGCGCCGGTGCGCGATGAGGCCTTCAAGCGCCAGGACGAGCTCGAGTACCTGCAGCAGCGCGCTCTGCCGGTGCCGCCCACGGCCGCCCGCTACTCGGTCAACCGCGGCCTGTGGGGCGTGACCATCGGCGGGCGCGAGACGCTCACCTCCGCCGGCAGCATCCCCGATGACGCCTGGCTCCTCACCCGCGATGCGTTCACGCGCCCGCGCCCCGCCGAGCGTCACCTGCTCGGCTTTCGGGCCGGCCGCCCGGTGGCGCTCGATGGCAGGGCCGGCTCCCCGGTCGGGATCATCGAAGCGCTCGAGGCTCTCGCGGCACCGTTCGGCATCGGCCGCGGAATCCACCTGGGCGACACCATCATCGGCACCAAGGGACGCGTGGCGTTCGAGGCGCCGGCGGCGGAGGTGCTGCTCAGCGCGCACCGCGAGCTCGAGAAACTGGTGCTCACCGGCCGGCAGCAGCGCATCAAGGAGCTGCTCGCGCAGCCCTACGGCGATCTGGTGCACGAGGGGCAGCTGCTCGATCCGGTGTGTCGCGACATCGAGGCGCTGCTCTCGAGCTCCCAGCAGCGGGTGACGGGCGAGGTGCACCTGCTGCTGCGCAGCGGCAGCGTGTTCGTCGAGGGGGTGGAGTCGCCGTTCTCGCTCATGGCGGCCTCGCGCGGTGTGTACGGCGAAGCCCCGGGGGAGTGGTCGGCGAGCGATGCGCTCGGGTTCTCGCGAATCGCAGCGCTCCCGGGGGTGTTCCATGCCCGCGCCGGCGAGCGCGCGGCGACGCTCGCCGAGGAGCGCTAGCCATGCTCGGCGGCATGCGCAGCGTGGTGGTCGACAAGCTGGCCTCCGTCACCCAGGCCTGCGGCCTGTCGCACGAGGTGCGCATCGCCGCCGATATTCCCGCCGAGGAAGGCGTCGTCATCGTGGTCGAGGTCCTCAACAACAAGTCGACCTACAACACCCTCGAGCTGACCAGCGGCCGCATGGCCAAGCTCGGCAAGGGCGACGTGGTCGCCGGTGCGCTCGGCCATCGCCAGGCGCTGTTCGGCTACTCCGGCCACGTGCCCGCGGCGCTGCAACCCGGGGATGTCATCCAGATGCTCAACATCGGCGGCGTGCTCGGGGTGTGCGACTCCATCAACCCGGAGAAAGGCAAGCCGTTCGAGTGCCGCGTGCTGGGCGTCGCGCTCCACTTCCCCTATCTGGGCGAGCGCATCGGCGTGCCCGCCCGTGTGGGCCACAACAGGCTCGACGCCCACGCCGCGCTCGACACGCGTGGGGTGCCGGTGGTGGCGCTCGCCGGCACCTGCATGGAGGCCGGCAAGACCGCCGCCGCCTGCGCGGTCATCACCCGCATGCGCCACCGCGGCCTCACGGTGGATGCCTTCAAGGCGACCGGCGTCTCACTGCGCCGCGACATCCTCGCCATGGAGGACGCGGGCGCGCGCCGCTGCGCGATCTTCACCGATCTGGGCGTCGTCACCACCACGCGCACCACCGGTCCGGCGCTCACCCGCACCATGCTCAGCGAGCTCGCCTCCGGCAAGCCCGACGTGGTGGTGTTCGAGCTCGGCGACGGCATCCTCGGCGGCTATGGGGTCGATGCGATCCTCGAGTGTCCCGATATCCGCACCGCACTGAGCGCCGTCATCCTGTCGGCGAACGATCCGGTCGCGGCCTGGGGCGGCGTGAAGCTGCTGCGCGAGCGCTTCCTCATCGAGCCGTGCGTGGTCACGGGCCCCGCCACCGACAACCAGGTGGGGGTCGACATCATCACCACCCAGATGGGGGTGCCGGCCTGCAACGCCATCGGCAACGGCGCGGCGCTCGGCGACCGCGTGATCGAGGCGCTCGGACTCGCCGCGGCGGGGGTGCAGTGAGCGAGCGTATCCCCGCCGTGGTGCTCGGCGGTACCGGCTACGTGGCCGGTGAGCTGCTGCGCCTGATCGCCGCGCATCCGCGCTTCGAGCTCGCGGCGGCGATGTCCGACAGCCAGCCGGGCGAGCCGCTGGCGGCGGCGTTCCCGCACCTTGGCAGCGCCTACCCGGACCAGCGCTTCACGTCGCAGGCCCAGGCGCAGGAGATCGTGAGTACGGCGCGCGCCTCCGCCGTGTTCTCGGCCGCCCCGCACGGAGCCTCCGCCGCGCTCATCGACGCGCTGCTCAGGACGGCGGAGCGCGCCGGAACACAGCCGCGCATAGTCGACATCTCGGCGGATTTCCGCTATGCAACGCCGCAGGCCTACGCCGCGGTCTACCGGCAGCCGCACGCGGCTCCCGCGCGCCTGGCGCAATTCAGCTGTGCACTGCCCGAGCACCTGCGCGAGCTGCCGACCGCGCACGTCGGCCATCCCGGCTGCTTCGCCACCGCGATCCTGCTCGCGAGCGTGCCGCTGCTCGCCGCGCGCCTCATTGCGCCGACGCTGTTCGTGAGCGGCGTCACCGGCAGCACCGGCTCGGGGCGCAAACCCGTGGAAGGCACGCACCATCCGCTGCGGCACGCGGACCTGTACAGTTACGGCGCGCTCAAGCACCGGCACGTGCCGGAAGTGACGGCGTGCGCGCGCGCGGCCTGCGGGGTGGAGGCGCACTTTGCCTTCGTGCCGCATTCCGGGCCGTTCGCGCGCGGCATACACGTGACGGTGCAGGCGCAGCTCGCCCGCGCGCTCGACAGTGCGGGACTGCTGGCGGCGCTGCGCGAGTTCTACGCGCTCGCACCCTTCGTGCGGGTCGAGAGCCAGGCGCCGCGCATCAAGGACGTGGCGGGCAGCAACTACGCGCACCTGTCGGGGGCGGTCGCGGGCGGCACGGTGGCGGTCCTGTGCGCCATCGACAATCTCAACAAGGGGGCCGCCGGCGGCGCGGTGCAATGGATGAACCGCATGTTCGACCTGCCGGAGACCACAGGTCTCACGGCGCCCGCGCCGGGCTGGACCTGAGGGCACGGGAATGCCGAAGCAGCAACCGGCGCGCACCACGACCGACGGCGGGATCCAGGCGGCGGCCCGGGCGCGCGATTTTCTCGCCCCGGTATTCTCGCAATACCCTCTGGAAGTCGCATCGGCGCAGGGCGTCTGGCTCACCAACAGCCGCGGGGAGCGGGTGCTCGATCTGTACGGCGGACATGCCGTCGCCGGCCTGGGCTACGCGCATCCGGCCTGGACCGCGGCGCTCGCGCGCCAGGCGGAGGCCTGTCAGTTCCAGAGCAACGCGGTCGCGATGCGGGTGCGCGCGCGAGCCGCGCGGCGCCTGGTGCGCTTCTCGCGGCTGCCCTTCGCCAGCGTGTTCCTGGTCAACAGCGGCGCCGAGGCGAACGAGAACGCGCTCAAGGTGGCGCTGCGCGCGACGGGCCGGCCGCACGTCGCGGCCATCGAAGGCGGCTTTCACGGCCGCACCGCCGCGGCGGGCGCGGTGACCTGGGGTGCGCAGGCGAACTGGTACGGGTTTCCGCGCACGCCCTTCGAGGTGAGTTTCATCCCGCGCGGCGACATGGCCGCCATCAGCGCCGAGGTCACGAGGCAGACCGCGGCCGTGATCGTCGAGCCGGTGCAGGGGCTCGCCGGGGCGGTGGCCCTCGGTGCGCCGTTCCTCGCCGCGCTGCGCGCACGCTGTGATGAGGTCGGGGCGCTGCTGATATTCGACGAGGTGCAGTGCGGCGTCGGCCGCACCGGGGAGCCCTTCGCCGCCAACCTCTACGGCGTGCGGCCCGACATGCTCACCACCGCCAAAGCGCTCGGCAACGGCTTTCCCTGCGCCGTGCTCATGCTGTCGCCGCTGGTGGCCGCCTCCGTCAAGCCGGGATCCCTCGGCACCACCTTCGGCGGCGGACCGATGGCGTGCGCGGCGATCGAGGCGGTCATCGCCGCCATCAGGAACGAGCGGCTGCTCGAGCGGGTGCGACGCGTGAGCGCGTATATCCGCAGGAGCTGTGTCCTGGGCCCGGTCACCGCGCACCAGGGCGCGGGCCTGCTCGTCGGGCTGCGCACGACGCGACCGGCGAAGGAAATCCAGGCCGAGCTGCTCGAATGCTGCATCCTCACCGGCACGGCCAACGACCCGCACGTGCTGCGCCTGCTGCCGCCGCTCATCCTCGAGGAGCAGCACGTCGACCTGCTGCGCGACGCGCTGCGCGAGCTGCCCGCATGAAGCGCTTTCTCGATCTCGCGGACTTCGGGCGCGACGAGGTGCTGTCGCTCCTGGAGCTCGCGCGGCGCCTGGAAAAGCAGCCCGAGCCGCGCGCGCTGGCCGGGCGGATCCTGGGGCTCCTGTTCTTCAATCCGTCGCTGCGCACGCTGGCATCCTTCCAGGCCGCCATGGCGCGCCTCGGCGGCAACTCGTTCGTCATCAGCTCGGGGCAGGGCAGCTGGCAACTCGAGACCCGTCCCGGGGTCGTGATGGATGGCGCGGCCGCCGAGCACGTGCGCGAGGGCATCCCGGCGCTCGGCGCCTATTGCGACGCGCTCGGCATCCGCGCCTTCGCCGCAGGCCGTGACCTGGCGAGCGATCTGGCGGACACCACCTTCAACGCCATGGCGAGCCTCACCGACAAGCCACTCATCAACCTCGAGTCCGCGGTCAACCATCCCTGCCAGGCGCTCGCGGACTGGAAGACGCTGGATGATCTCGCGGTGCCGCGCGCCGGGCGCTTCGTGCTCTCGTGGGCCTACCACCCGCGCGCCCTGCCGCTGGCGGTGCCGGCCGCCGCGCTGCACATGGCGGCGCTGCGCGGCATGGAAGTCATCGTGCTGCGTCCCGAGGGCTTCGCGCTTCCCGGTGCCATCATGGAACGCGCGCGGCGCGCGGCGGCCTCTTCCGGCGGCTCGGTGCGCGAGAGCGCCGAGCGCGCGGACGCGCTCGCCGGCGCCGAGGTCGTGTATGTAAAGGAGTGGGGCGCGACCGGGTGCTACGGCGATACGGAAGCCGATGCCCGCCTGCGCAGCACGCTCACCGGCTGGTGCGTGCGCAATGACTGGTTCAGCATCACGGCGCGCGAGTGCCGCGTGATGCACTGCCTGCCGGTGCGGCGCAATACCGCCATCGCCGATGAGGTGCTCGATTCCGCGCGCAGCGTGGTGCAGCGCGAGGCCTACAACCGCCTGCCGGTGCAGATGGCCGTGCTCCATCGGATGCTCAAGCCCTGAAGTAAGCGAAGAGTCCCTCATGATCATGCATCGAAGCGATCAGGCTCTCGCCATCCGCGCCCTCCGGAGCGCCGCGCCCTACATCCGCATGTACAAGGGCAAGACCTTCGTGGTGAAGGCGGGGGGCGGGGTGTTTGCCGACCCGCCGGCGACGCGGGTGCTGGTGGAGCAGATCGCGATCCTGCACCACTTCGGTGTGCGCGTCGTGCTGGTGCACGGCGGCGGGCCGCAGCTCACCGAGCTGTCGGCCGCGCTCGGGGTGCCGACGCGCATGGTGGACGGGCGGCGCGTCACCGACCAGCGCTCGATCGACGTGACCGCGATGGTGCTCAACGGCCTGATCAACACGCGCGTGCTCGGCCTGTGCCGCGACCTCAGCATCGAGGCGGTCGGCATCAGCGGCGTGGATGCCGGGCTGGTGCGGGCCCACAAGCGAGCGCCGGTGAGAGTCGGCGCGGACGGCGAGCTCATCGACTTCGGTTTCGTCGGCGACATCGACGCGGTCGACACCACCGTGCTCAGAAAGCTCCTCGACAACGGCCTCATGCCGGTGGTGAGCCCGTTGTCAGCGGATGAGTCCGGGACGCTGCTCAACATCAACGCCGACACCGTGGCGGCGGCCCTCGGGGCGGCCCTGCAGGCGGAGAAGCTGATCCTGTGCACCGGCGCGCCGGGGATCCTCGGCAGCGTCGCTGACCCGCGCTCGCTCATCTCCTACACCGACCTCAAGGGACTGAAGCGCCTGCGCGACGAAGGTCACATCGCCGCCGGCATGCTGCCCAAGGCGAAGGCCATCGAGGACGCCATCCGTGGCGGCGTACGCCGGGTGCACGTGGTGTCGTACCAGTCTCCGGAAGGGATCCTCGGCGAGGTATTCACCAACGAGGGCACCGGCACGCTGATCGTCGCCGATGTGAATGCGCTCACGCCCGCCGAGCAGCAGAGCACGCCATGACGCGGCTGTGGGACAAGGGCACGCCGCTCGATGAGCGGGTGCTGCATTACACCGCGGGCGAGGACTGCGCGCTCGATGAGCGCCTGGTGCCGTACGACGTGCGCGCCTCGATCGCGCACGCCGCGATGCTGCACGCCCAGGGTCTGCTCACGAGCGAGGATTTCATCGCCATCCGCGCGGGCCTCACCGCGCTGGCGGAGGAGCACGCGCGCGGCGCCTGGCGCATCGAGCCCGCCGACGAGGACGGCCAGACGGCGCTCGAGCGGCGCCTGACCGAGCGCATCGGCGCCGCCGGGGCGCGCATTCACCTCGGGCGCTCGCGCAACGACCAGGTGCTCACCGCAATCCGCCTGTACCTGCGCGAAGCCGTCGCGGCGCTCGCCAGCGGCGCGCTCGAGGTCGCCGAGGCGCTCGATGAGCTCGCCTCGCGCAAGCAGGACACCGCGCTCCCGGGCTACACCCACCAGCAGCAGGCCATGCCGAGCTCGGTGCCGCTGTGGGCCGGAGGTTTTGCGGCGGAGCTGCGCGACGACGCGGCCGGCCTCTCCGGGGTGCGCCGCCGCATCGACAAGAGCCCGCTGGGCTCGGCGGCGGGCTACGGCACGCCCGGGCTCCCCATCGACCGTGATGCCACCCGCAGCAGCCTGGGATTCGCCACCGTGCAGCAGCCCGTCACCGCGGTACAGCTCTCGCGCGGCAAGGCCGAAGCGCAGCTGTTGTTCGAGATCACGCTGCTGCTGCAGGATCTCGGGCGCTTCGCCGCCGACGTGCTGCTGTTCGCCACCTTCGAGTTCGGCTTCGTCACGCTCCCCGAGACCTTCACGACCGGCTCCTCGATCATGCCGCAGAAGCGCAACCCGGACGTGTTCGAGCTGATCCGCGGCCGCTCCGCCAGCGCGCAGGCGTGCCTCACCGAGGCCCTCGGCGTATGCGCCAAGCTCCCCTCCGGCTACCACCGCGACCTGCAGCTGCTGAAGTTCCCGCTGTTCCGCGGCATCGATCTGGCGCTCGCGACCCTCGCCATCCTGCCGCCGGCCATCGGGGCGCTGCAGTTCCGCCGCGAGGCCATCCGGCTCGATCCCGCGATCCACGCCGCCGAGGAGGCCAACCGCCTGGTGGTCACGGAGGGCATCCCGTTCCGTGAGGCCTACCGGCGCGTGGCCGCGAAACTGAAGCGTTAGGTTGGCCGGCGCCTGCCGCGACGGCCCCGCGGGGCGGGTTGCAAGCGCCCGCGGCGCAGCGCACGCTCGCGCCCCCTCGAGGAAGATACGATGACCAAGGTGTTGGGAATCTCCGGTAGCCTGCGGCGCGGCTCCTACAACAGCGCGCTGCTGCGCGCCGCCGCGCGTCTCATGCCCGAGGACTCGACGCTCGACATCGCCAGCCTGCGCGGCATCCCGCTCTACGACGGCGATGTCGAGGCGCAGGGCATCCCCGCCGCGGTGAGCCAGCTGAAGGAGGCGATCATCGCCGCCGACGGCGTGCTGCTCGTGACCCCGGAATACAACAACAGCATCCCGGGGGTGTTCAAGAACGCGATCGACTGGCTGTCGCGCCCGTCGTCGGACATCAAGCGGGTGTTCGGCGGACGAGCGTTCGCCATCATGGGTGCCTCGCCGAGTGCCTTCGGCACCACGCTCAGCCAGGCCGCCTGGCTCCCGGTGCTGCGCACGCTCGGCACCCAGACTTGGTTCGGCGGGCGAGTGCTGGTCGCGCGCGCCGCCGGCGTGTTCGATGAGGCAGGCGCCCTCAAGGACGCCACCGTCGAGGAGCAGCTGAGGCAGTTTCTCGCCGGCTACGTGAGCTTCCTGCGGCGGCCGGGCGGATAGGCATTCCGCGCACGGCGAGGGATCCGCGCGCGGCGACGCTCAGGCGACCTGCATGGCGGTGGCCAGCCGGCCCGCCTGCTCGCCGACGATCAGGTGCAGCACCCCGGGTGCCGCGCGCATGACTGCGGCCACCCCGGCCCGCTTCGCCGCTGCCTCATCAAATCGGGTCGGGTCGACGAGGCTTACGCGCAGGCGCGTGTGGGCGAGCGCCTCCAGCTCGCGCACGTTGGCGCGCTCACCGAGCGCCGCCAGCAGCCGCGCCGCCGTCGCGCGCAGCGCGGGGTCGGGAGCGGCCGCGGCAGCGCTCGCCGGGCTGCGCACTGCGGGTGCCGGCGCGGGGACCGCGCCGGCGGCTGCGCCCGAGGCGCGCAGGTAATCCTCCATGTTGGTCTTCAGGTGCTCGGACAGCGGCCCGAACACCGCCTGCACGCCCTTGCCGACGCGCATCACTCCGCTCGCACCGAGCGCGGTGAGTGCGCGCTCGTCGATGAGCGCCGGATCCCGCACCGCCACCCGCAGCCGCGTGATGCAGGCATCCAGACTGGCGATGTTGTCGGCTCCGCCGAAGGCGAGCACCAGGTCACGGGCCCGCGCCGCGCTCCCCGCCAGCGCCGCGCTCCCCGCGGGGACCATGCCGCCCGCGGGGGCCATGCCGGGCGCGGCCGCGACCGCTTCCTCGCGACCGGGGGTCTTCAGGTCGAGCCAGCCGATGGCGAGGCGGAAGACGACGTAATAGATGACCGCGTAGACGGGGCCGAGAACCAGCACCAGCCACCACTGCTGTGCGAATTTGCCGAATACGTTGAAGACCAGGAAGTCGATGCCACCCTGCGAAAAGGTGAAGCCCATGTGCATGCCGAGGGTGTTGGCCACGAACTGCGTCGAGGCCGCAAGCAACGCGTGCACCACGTACAGCACCGGCGCGACGAACAGGAACGCGAACTCGATCGGCTCGGTGATCCCGGTGAGGAACGAGGTCAGCGCCGCCGAGATCATGATGCCGCCGACCGCGACCCGGTTCTGCGGGCTGGCGGCGTGCCACATGGCGATGGCGGCCGCGGGCAGGCCGAACATCTTGAAGAGGAAGGCCCCGGCCAGGATCCCCGCCGTGGGATCGCCGGCGAAGAAGCGGTTGATGTCGCCGTGCACCACCGTGCCGCCCGCGTCCGTGTAAGCACCCATCTCGAAGAAGAACGGCACGTTCCAGATATGGTGCAGACCGAAGGGGATCAGCAGCCGCTCGACGAAGCCGTAGACGGTCGCGGCCGTGCGCGGGTTGGAGACCGCCGCCCAGTGCGAGAAGGTGTCGATGCCGTGCTGTATGGGCGGCCAGATCGCCGACAGCACCACGCCGGCCAGCCCCGCGGCGAGCGCCGTGACGATCGGCACGGAGCGCTTGCCGGAGAAGAACGCCAGGTACGGCGGCAGGGTCGTGCGGTAGAAGCGCTTGAACATCGTCGCGGCGATGGCGCCGGCGAGGATGCCGCCGAAGACGCCGGTCTGCATCGACTTGATGCCCATGATGGTCACCGGCTCCATGCCCCACACACCGGCCATCACGCCGAGAATCGCCAGCAGCACCACATAGCCGACCACCGCCGAGATCGCCGCGATGCCGTCATTCTCGGTGAGGCCCACCGCGACGCCGACCGCGAAGATCAGCGGCAGGTTGCCGAACACCACGTCGCCGGAGGCCTTCATGAGCGAGGACACGAGCGGCGGGATCCAGTCGAAGTGCGCCGCGCCGATGCCGAGCAGGAGGCCTGCGACCGGCAGCACCGCCACCGGAATCATCAGCGACCGGCCGATCTTCTGCAGAACTACGAACGCGTCTTTGAACACAACTCCCCCTCGAGCCGCCTCAGCCGCCAACTCCCGCGGCCGCCGGGCGCGCCTCCCGACCGAACTGCGCGAGCCGGGCGCGAACCTCGCCCGCGGTGCTCAAGCCAGCCACCTCGCGCGCCAGATCCCGGCAGTGCCGCAGCGACAGCCGGCGCACGAGCGCCTTGACGGCGGCGATCGCCGGCACCGGCACGGACAGCTCGTCGACTCCGATTCCGAGCAGCACCGGCACCGCGAGCGGCTCGGCGGCCATCCCGCCGCACACGCCGACCCATTTGCCGTGGCGGTGCGCGGCCTCCACGGTGAGACTGATCAGCTTCAGGACCGCCGGGTGCAGCGCGTCGGCGAGCGCGGCGAGCCGCGGGTGGCCGCGGTCCATCGCCAGCGTGTACTGGGTCAGATCGTTCGTGCCGATCGAGAAGAAATCCACCTCGCGCGCCAGGTGCTCCGCGGTGAGTGCCGCGGACGGCACCTCGATCATCACGCCCACGCGCACCGAGGCGCCACCGGCTTGCTCCTCGGCGAGGATGCGGCGCGCCGCGCGCAGCTCATCGAGCGTCGCGATCATCGGAAACATCACATGGACGTCACTGAGCGCGGCGGCGGCGAGAATCGCGCGCAGCTGGCTGCGCAGCAGATCGGGCCGCTCCAGGCTCACGCGGATACCGCGCAGGCCGAGAAACGGATTCTGCTCCGCGGGCAGCGGCAAATACGCCAGGGGCTTGTCGCCGCCGACGTCGAGCGTGCGGATGACGAGCCGGCGCCCGCGGCCGAGCGCGGCCGCGACCGCGCGGTAGACCTCGGCCTGCTCACGCTCCTCGGGCGCGGTATCGCGGTCCAGGAACAGCAGCTCCGAGCGCAGCAGTCCCACCGCCTCAGCGCCGTGGGCGACGGCGGCGACGGCTTCCTCGGCCGTGCCGATGTTGGCGGCAATCTCGATGCGATGCCCGTCGGTCGTCGCCGCCGGCTCGCTCGCCGCCGCCCGCTCACTGTGGCGCTGCGCGGCGAGGCGCCCCATCACGGCCCGCGCCGCGGCAACCTCGGTCTCGTCGGGGTTCTTGAGCAGAGTGCCGCCCGTGCCGTCGAGCAGAACCGCGGTGCCGTCCTCGAGCTCGAGCGCCGCGCGATCGACGCCGCAGACGGCGGGTAGCCCCAACGCGCGGGCGAGGATCGCCGCGTGGCTCGTGGGTCCGCCGCCGGTGGTGCACAGGCCCAGCACCCTGCCCGCATCGAGGGAGGCGGTCTCGCTCGGCGTCAGCTCATCGGCGATCAGGATGGAGCCGGGTGCAAATTCGAGTGGCGCGGTCGTCACGCCGGCCAGCAGTCCCAGCACCCGCCCGCCGACGTCCCGGACATCGCCGGCGCGCTCGCGCAGCAGCGCACTCGCGAGCGCCTCGAGGCGCGCGGCGTAGCGCGAATAGGCCTCCCGCCACGCGAACCCGGCACTGCGTCCGCCGGCCAGCCCCGCCACGGCGAGGTCGATCAGCTCCGGATCGGCGAGCAGCTCGAGGTGAGCATCCAGAATGCGGGACGCCGCCCCCGAGTTGGCCGCCTGCTGTGCGCTGATCTGTTGCCGGGCGCGCGTGAGCGCCGCGTCGAGATGCGCGCGCTCGCGCTCGAGTCCCGCGCCCTGCTCCGCTACGCTGATCGCGGTGCGGCGCACCTGCGCGACTTTGCCCAGCGCAACTCCGGGCGATGCGCTCACGCCCGCAAGCTTGCGGGGATCGGTCGGAGCCGCGGGAATTGCCGGCGCCGCCACGGCGGCCGGCACGGGGCCTGCGGCCGGCACCGCGCTCTCGCCCGAGGCTTGCGATTCCCCCGACCCGCAGGCGAGGAGCTCCGCCAGGGCGCTGACCGCAGCCGCGGCATCGGGCCCGGTGGCACTCACGCGGATCGCGTCGTGCGGGTTGGTGGCGAGCAGCAGGATGGATGTGACCGACTTGGCATTGGCGGCGTCGGCGCCACGCAGCAGACGGATGTCCGCACGGAACGCCTTGGCCGCGGCCGCGACGACCGCCGCCGGCCTGGCATGCAACCCCTGGCGGTTAGGCAAGCGGATGTCCGCCGAGACGGCGGTTGCCTCGGTCGCCGGTGCGCCGTCCACGGCGGGGGCCGCGGCCAGCTCGACGTCGAGGATGACGCTGCGGCCGGCATCGACGAGCCCGGTGGCCACGGTCATCGCGCGGATGCGCTCGCGGTTGGTCACCAGCACCTGCGTCAGCAGGCTCGGGGCCGAGCGCGCGATGAGATCGGCGTCGAAGGAGATCAGCGGCTGGCCGGCCGCCACCCGATCGCCCTGGCTCACGCGCGCAGTGAAGCCCTTGCCGTTCAGACTGACCGTATCGACGCCGATGTGAACCAGGATTTCGACCCCCTCGTCGGTCGTGATCGCCAGCGCATGGGCGGCCCGGTGCAACAGCGTGACGAGCCCGGCAGCCGGGGCCAGTACGTCGCACGAGGTCGGATCGATCGAGACCCCGTCGCCCACCGTGCGCTGCGCGAACACCGGGTCCGGGACGCGCTCGAGGGGCACGAGGATGCCGGAGAGCGGCGCGAGCAGGCCGATCCGTCGAGGCACGGCGCTCATGGCCTGGGTGGCGGCGCGTCTGGCTGGGCCTGCGGCGCCGCGCGGGCAAAGGCCGGCAGCGCCTCCAGGTGCGCGCAGACCGCGCGCAGGGCCGGATAGGGCTCGACGTCGACCCGGTAGCGGCGCGCGTTGTACATCTGCGGCACGATGCACAGGTCGGCGAGCGTGACCTCGCTGCCGAACATGTGCCGGCCGTCGCCGCTGGTGTGCTTCACCCGCTGCTCCAGCGCCTGGAAGCCCAGTCCGATCCACTCACCCACCCAGGCATTCACGGCGTTCTCGTCCGCGTGCAAGCTCGAGCGCAGGTAGTTCAGCACCCGCAGGTTGCCGAGCGGGTGAATGTCGCAGGCGACGGCGAGCGCGAGCGAGCGCACCTGCGCGCGGTCCGCGGCAGAGCCCGGTAACAGTGGCGGCTGCGGGTGGGTTTCCTCCAGGTACTCGATGATCGCGAGCGACTGCGTGATGGTGGTGTCGCCGTCGGCCACCACCGGTATCAGCCCCTGCGGATTGAGCGCGCGAAATTGCGGCGTGTGCTGGGCGTTCGCCGGCGCGCGCAGATCCACCAGCGCCGTCTGCCAGGGGATGCCCTTGAAGTTCAGTGCGATACGCACGCGGTAGGCCGCGGAGCTTCGATAATAGTGGTAGAGCTTCATGGCGGCGGGGCCGGGACGATCGCGTTGCGCAGCACTTCGAGCCCCTCGATGCCGCCCTCCAGCCGGTCGCCCGGTTTCACCGGGCCCACGCCGGCCGGAGTGCCGGTGAAAATGAGATCGCCGGCTCTGAGCTCGAACAGCGTCGACAGCTCCGCGATGATGTGCGGCACGTCCCACAACATCCGACTCACGTCCGACTCCTGGCGCAACTCGCTGTTGACACTGAGCCAGATGCGCCCCCGCGCTACCTCGCCCAGCGCGGCCGGGCGGATCGCGGCAACCGGCGCCGAGCAGTCAAAGCCCTTGGCGGTATCCCACGGCTGGCCGCGCTGCTTCGCGGCGTCCTGCAGATCGCGGCGTGTCAGATCATTGCCCGCCGCGTAGCCAAACACGTGCTCCAGTGCACGCGGCTCGCGGATGTCGCGGCCGCCACGGCCGATCGCCACCACCAGCTCGATCTCATGGTGGAAGTTGGCAGTGCGGGGCGGATAGGCAACGGCGACACCGTTGGCCACCACCGCGTCCGGGGGTTTCATGAAGAACACCGGCCGCTCGCGCTGCGGGTCCGCGCCCATCTCGCGGACGTGGTCGGCGTAGTTGCGGCCGACGCAGTAGATGCGGTGCACTGGAAAGCGCTGGCGGCTGGCGGCCACGGCCACGCTCGGCGCCTCGGGCAGCGGGAAGGCAAACTCGGGTCTCACACGCGAGCTCCGGTTGAGCGGTGGTGCAGATTGCCACTGTGCAAACCGCTAGACTAGCGCCGATGAGCATCTGGCGCGCCAGCACCACTCCCGAGGCTCTCACCGAGCGCGGCCGCAGGAGCCTCTCCGGCTACCTCGGCATCCGCATCACGGAGATCGGCCCGGACTTTGTGCGCGCCACCATGCCGGTGAACGAGCACACCCACCAGCCATTCGGTGTGCTGCACGGCGGCGCCTCGGTCGCGCTCGCGGAAACGGTCGGCAGCCTCGCCTCGATGATGTGCGTGGATACGCAGCAGTCCATGTGCCTGGGGCAGGAGATCAACGCCAATCACCTGCGGGCCGTATCCACGGGCACGGTCACGGCCACCGCCCGCCCGTTTCACCTGGGCGGGCGCAGCCACGTCTGGCACATCGAGATCCGCGATGAGAACGAGCGCCTGGTGTGTGTCTCGCGCCTCACCATGGCCGTGGTGGAGCGCCGGCCGAAGACAGCAGGGCCAGAGTGAGGTGAGTCATGTCAGACCCCGATCCGGATATGACCGTCGCCGTCGCGCCGATCGACGAGTCGCTCCTCAGCTACACCCACGTGATGTACGCGCTGCATTCGCTGGCGGTGCTCATCGGCGTCACCACCTTCCACACCATCGTCGGCAGCTTCATCGGCAGCCTGCCATCGATCGTCGCGGTGGTCATGAACTACGCGCGCCGCTCGGCGACGCACGGTACCTTCATCGAGTCGCATTTCCGCTGGCAGCTGCGGACCTTCTGGTTCGCGGTGCTGTGGGCATGCGTGTCGGGCTTGGTCATGCTGACCATCATCGGCATCCCGGCGGGTCTGCTCGGCCTGCTCGCGCTGGCGGTGTGGATCGTCTACCGCCTGGTGCGCGGCTGGCTGGCGCTGCGCGACAGGAAAGCGATGCCCGTTTGAAGCGAGCAGGCTGGCTGCTCGCCGGCGGCGCTGCACTGTTGCTGGCGGGTTGCGGACAGAAGGGCGCCCTGTACCTGCCGGACAAGAACGCGCAGGTGGTCACGATTCCGGCAGCGCCGCCCACCCCAACGCAGTCCGCTCCGTCACAGCCCGCCCCCGAACCCCAGTCCGCCCCGGCGTCGACGCCGCCCGCTACACCGGCGCCGCCCAAGCCGGGCGACAAGAGCGACGACTCCGAGACGCCGAGGTAGCGCCCGCCCGGGCGGGGTCGTGTCTGCTAGGTGCGCACCAGGCCCGTGAGCGGCCGCGCCGTCCTGCTGTCGGGAAACACCGTGTGCTCGAGCTCGCGCGGCGGCACCAGCAGGTGCTCCTGCAGCACTCCCTTGAGCACCGAGCGCAGGTCGAGCGTGGGTTGGAGATCGCGCCCCTGATACAGGGCGCGCGCCGACAGTCCCGGCCAGTCCGCGATCACCCGTCCACCCGCGACTGCGCCGCCGACCAGCAGCGCCACGGTCGCGGTGCCGTGATCCGTGCCGCGCGTGCCGTTGATCGCCGCGGTGCGGCCGAATTCAGTGACCAGCAGCACCGCCGTGTCGCTCCACACCGGCCCGAGCTCCTGTTTCAGGGTTGCGAGGCCGGAATCCAGCGCGCTGAGCCTGCCGGCGAGTTGCCCTTGCGCAGCACCCTCGTTGGCGTGCGTGTCCCAGCCGGTGGTGTCGAACATGGCAACCCTGGGTCCGGCCTCCTGGCGCAGGAAGCCCGCGGCCGCACGCACGACTTGCGCGTAGCGCGCGCCGTTCGCCTTCAGCGGGCGCGCAGGCTGCGACACACCCGCAGCGCTGGTATCACGCACCGCCGTGTCGGGCGCCAGGGCCGCAAGGCTGCCAGCGCCGTCCGCGGAGGCGATGGCGTTCGCCGCCAGCGCATCCGCGAGGCGTACCGAGAGCAGCGGATCGGCGGCGTACAGATCGGTGATACGCGCCAGCGTGTCCTCGTCCAGCGCGCCGAGCTTCGATGCCGACCACGAGGTCACCTCGGCCGGGCCGCGCATGACGAGCGGCACGTTCTGACCGAGCGCAACGCCGGCCTCGCGCGATGAGGGGCCCGGCGCCTGGGCGAGCGCGCGATTGAGCCAGCCGGTCGCGAGCGCGTGCGCGCGCGGCGAGCCGTTTTCGAGCACGTCCTGGCCGTCGAAATGCGAGCGCTCGCGATAGGGGCTGGCGAGTGCGTGCAACACCGTCAGCTCGCGCGCGGCGTAGCACTGCTGCAGGAAGGCGAGCGAGGGATGCAGGCCGAAGAAGCCGTCGAGCGGCAGCGCCCCGCCCGCCTCCCCGGGCGCACGCAGCGCAAACTCCCCGCGCAGAGCGGCGTAGTCGCGATCGCCATGGGGGGGAACCGCGGCGAGCCCGTCTAGAGCGCCGCGCATGATGATCAGCACCAGGCGCGCGCGGCGCTCATCGGCGCGAGCGAAGGCGACCCGCGAAGTGAGCAGCGCGCCACCGGCGAGCAGTGTGCCGAAGTTAAGAAATTCACGTCGCTGCATGGCCATACGGTCCTGAACGGCTCAACGCCGCATGAATTCGGGCGCGGCGAGCAAGAGCGTGACCGCCTGCGCGGCGCTGGCCGCGTGAGCCACCGCGCTGCGCGTCGCGGCGCTGAGGTTCGCGCCAAGTAATTGCGGGGCCAGCTGCACAGCGTCGCGGCGGTTGCCCAGGCGCTGCCCGAGGGCGTCCGCCCACTCGATGCGCTTCATGAGCGCGGAGGCGCCATCCCAGTCGGCGCTGCGATCCGGCCAGCCTGCGGGCGATCCCGGCTCCCACACTCTCTGGCCGAGCACTCCAAAGGGCGTCAGCGCCGGCTGCCCGGCCTCAACCGGCAGGGTGAGTCCGCGAAAACCCGAGATGATGTAATCCGACGGTGTCTTGTACTTGGCGAGCGGCTGCACCCAGGCTTCGCGCGAGTCGATGAGCGCGCGATAGACCGTGGGCAGATCGCCGCCGCTGCCCGTGAACGCGCGCGCGAGCCGCCCGACCGCCTGCGGCGGCGGATCGTCGGCGATGAAATGACGCGCGAGCTTCAAGGCGATGAAGCGCGCGGTGGAGGGGTGGCCGGCGAGGTCGCGCAGCACCGCGACGCCCTGCCCGTAGCCGCCATCCGCGTAAGCTGTGCCCAGCACCCGCTTGGCGCCCGGCTCGTGCAGCTCGGGGCGAAACAGGAATTTTCCCGGCTCCCCGCCGACAAAAGGCCCGCCGCCCTCACCGCCGATCGACCAGCCGGTGATCACTTCGGCGAAAGCGGTCACGTCTGCCTGCGTGTAGCCCCCGCCCACACCGAGCGTGTGCAGCTCGAGAATCTCGCGCGCGAGATTCTCGTTGATGCCGAGCCTGCGCGGGTGCGCGCGCCGCTCCAGGCGCAGCGCCGCCTGCGAATGCGGGCCGACCGACAGGTGGTTGTCCAGATACAGCAGCATCGCCGCATGCGTCTCGACCGCGAGCAACAGATCGCTGAAATTTCCGAGCACGTGCGGCCGGATCGCTTCGCGCTCGAAGCTGCCCGCGAGCCCGCTGAGCAGCTGCTTGTCGACCGACACCGCGAAGTGATTGCCCCAGAACTGCGTGAGGCGCTCGATGAACGGCCGCTCGGTGGCGACGGCCGCGCGCAAGCGCGCCGTCACCTCGCTCAGGTAGATCGGCCGCAGGAACTGCGGCAGTGCTTGCGCGGCGGCGGCGGCATCGTCCGCGCCCGCCTTGCCGGGGGCCGTGGCCCCCTCGGCCGACTTGCGCTGGGCGCGAATCTCCTGCCGCAGCTTCTGCGCCTGCGCCAGTGTCTCCTGCGAGGAGCGCAGCTGCGGGTCCGAGAGCACCGGCGGCCCCGCCCGCAACTGCGCCTCGAGCCAGTCGCGCCCGTCGTCAGCGATCGCGGCGAGCTCCCCGGGGCGGGCGCCGAGTCCGAAGCGGTTGGCGGCAATGGCGGAGAACCCTTCGCGCATGTGCTCATAGCGCGCCAGGGGGCCGGACGGTTGACCCGCGGCGCGGGACTTGTGACCGGCGCCCTCCGCTATACTCGCGGCCCGCCTCAGGACCCTGGCATGACGCGCTCCCCCGACCTGGTTCTCGTCGACGGCTCCTCTTATGTCTACCGGGCGTTTCACGCCCTGCCGCCGCTGTCCAACTCGCGCGGCGAGCCGACCGGAGCGGTGCTCGGGGTGCTGAACATGCTGCTGAAGTTTCTCAAGGACTATCAGCCGCGCCGCATTGCCGTGGTGTTCGATGCGCCGGGCAAGACCTTCCGCGACGAGCTGTTCACCGAGTACAAGGCACACCGGCCCTCGATGCCCGATGACCTGCGCGCCCAGATCGGGCCGCTGCTCGAGATCATCGAGGCACAGGGGCTGCCGCTGCTGCGCGTGCCGGGTGTGGAGGCGGACGATGTGATCGGTACCCTCGCCCGGCGCGCCGCG
>Ga0209472_1000232_pt1 | contig 34403 bp, 26 predicted proteins | sample GraSoiAngelo_130_FD_185887 | JGI IMG/M metagenome (GOLD analysis project Ga0209472, IMG submission 185887) | Grasslands soil microbial communities from the Angelo Coastal Reserve, California, USA - 14_0929_02_20cm (SPAdes) (version 2) | ecosystem: Environmental > Terrestrial > Soil > Grasslands ... | reverse complement strand
GCGATCATGCTGCCCGAGACCTCGGAAGCGGGAGCGCGGCAGCTGGCCGAGCGGATCAGCGCCCGTATGGCGGCCGATGAGGAAGCGCCGCGCCTCTCGGTCAGCGTGGGTCTCGCCGTGTATCCGCGCGATGGCGCCAGCGCGGAGAAGCTGCTGACATCGGCCGACAGGGAGTTGTATCGGAACAAGGCGGTTGCGCGCGCCGGGGCCGCAGCGCCGCTCGAGCGCGAGCCGGTCTAGCTAGCTAGATCACCGCGAAGGCCATCCGCTAGGGCAGGCGCACCCGAGTCGCAACCCTCCCGGCGGTCGCGCGAGTCAGAAGTGATACGCGACCGATAGCAGGTAATTGCGCCCGAGGATTCCCGACCAGTAGAGCGAAGTCGGGCTCTCGAAGTTTCCGCCGATGCCGGCCAGCCCCGGGAAGGGCGGCTCCTTGTTCCCGACGTTGTTGACGATCAGTCGCATCTCGAAGGCCCTGCTCAGTTCGTAGCCGAGCGTGGTGTTGACCAGCCACCAGTGACTCACACCGAGGACGTCCTTCGAGTTGGATTTGTCCGTGTTGCTGAAATTGAAGGGTCCCACGTACAGCGCCTGCCAGTACCACTGGAACGGCCCCTTGCGGTAGTTGATGTCGAAGGTGCCCTTGTCGTGCGGGGCGGCGGTGTTCGTGGCCAGCTCTCCCAGCAGCTTGCTCGGAGCCTCCGAGCCCACCTGCTGCACGAGCTTGCGCGTGTTGAGCCAGTTCGCCCGCAGCGCCAGCGCCCCGATCCCGCGCGGCAGAGCCGTGTTCCAGTCCATGCCGAAGGTGACGCCCTGGAAGTCCAGCAGCGCGGCGTTGCGGAAGCCGTCCGTGAAGCTCGTGATCTGGTGCTGCGCGTTACGCGTGAATAGCGAGCAGGACGGCTCATTGGGGTAGTTCGGCGAGTCGTAGCAGGCGTCCAGGATGTTGGTGAGATTCAGGACCTGGATCGCGTTCGTGAGGTTGATCTCGATGTAGTCGACGGCCACGTTGAAGCGCGGAATGAACCGCGGCCGCAGCACGACGCCGACGGCCTTGGAGTCGGCGGTCTCGCTGGTAAGTTGTTGGTTACCGGAGGTGATGCCGGCCGCCGTGGCATTGACGACGTTGGACAGGAAGCCGGCCGGAATTCCGGCGGCGGCGCAATTCTTGGCGCGGGTCGCGGTTGCCTGCCCCTGGTTGATGAAAGTGACATCGCACGGGTCGTTGGCGAATTCGAACGCCGTCGAGGGAGCGAGGAACAGCTCGGTAACCGCAGGAGCGCGGATCGAATGGGTCTTGTTGCCGCGGAACTGCAGGTCCTCGATCGGTGCCCACCGCAACCCGCCGGTCCAGGTGGTCGAGTTGCCGGCAAAAGTGTTGTCGACGCGCCGCACGGCGCCCTCGAGCTCGAGCTGGTGGAGGGCCGGGAGCGACTGCATCGGGGCAAAGATCGGAATCAGCGTCTCGGCGTAGAACTCATTGGTCCGATAGCTTCCGGAGACCGGCGAGGCGACGGAAGTGCCTGCATTCAGGGTGTAGTAATCGTCCGGCTCGAAATCCGCCGACTCGCGGCGGTTCTCGTAGCCGACGGCTCCCTTCCACTCGCCTGCGGGCAGCTTGACAATGCCGCCGGTCAGGTTTGCGCTCACGTCCCGCTGAGTGTTGATCGAGGTGGCGATCGCGTTATGCGTGATGTAGGCGCGCGCCGCGGCGCTCGGGGAACCCAGGCCGAAAATGTTCAGGGGCGCGCAGGTGGCAGAGCCGGTGGTAACCACCGAATTGACCGGATTGCCGGCACAGACAATGTTGCCGGAAGCATCACGGGTGGCATTGAGTGCATTCTGCACGTTCTGGAACACGTACGAGGGCGTGCGGTTGACGTCACGCGAGTAGCCGTAGTTGGCCGCGATCTCCCAGTTGTAGGAGCGCTCACCCACGGCAAAATCACCGTTGATGCCCATGACGCCGCGGGAAACGACCTGGTCGGCCACCGCGCGTCCACTCTGCAGATCGGTATTGGCGCGGTCGACATAGAAGTGCTTGCCGTCCCAGTTCGGATCGAAGGTGGTGAAACCCGTCGTTGGATCGGCAAACGGCAGGCTGGCGCCGTAAGCATTGAGCGCGTTCTGAATTGTCGCCCGGTCGGCAGCCGACAGGAACGGGTTGTCTATGGAAACTCTCCAGGCCCCGTTCACCTGGCCCGCGGAGCCGAAGAATGGGGTGCTATAGCCCGGCTGAGTGATCAGGTTGGTCGCGTGCCCTTCGGAGAACCAGCCCTCCATGAAGAAGGCGAAGTGATCGGTGAACTTGAAATTCCCCAGCATGTCGAGATTGGCACGCTTCGTTGGCGAGAGCAGATTGGTGAATTGCGATAGACGGATGCCATCTCCGCGAAACCAAAAAACGTTGCTCCCCGTAGCGGTGCCCAGGTTGTAGACCGCCAGTGAGCTCGAGCCGGGGGCCCAGGCGAGCGGCTGACCGGCGGCGTTTGTCACTCCGATCAGCGACGGGGGTACCGGCGGCAAATAGAAGAAGTCATCCACGTATGGAACGCCCGAAGTACTGATACTAGCGACCGCGCCCTCGGTCGTGAGCACGGTCTTGAACGGGCTGGTGCCCGCGGGTTTGAGGAATTGCAGGTCGTTGGCGACATCCGGGCGTTGCGGACCGGTCAGGCCGTCGGTCTTGATGAATTCCGCGACGCCGGTGATATTTCCCCGCCCGTCGGCGAAATTCCGGCCGGCGAGCGCGCGGAAGCGATGAGACCACGCGTCCTTGGCGTTGGACACTCCGCTCTGTGCGTCAAGATCCAGACCCTGGTAGTTCTTCTTCAGGATGATGTTCACCGTGCCGGCGATGGCATCCGCTCCGTAGATCGGCGCGCCGCCGACCGAGATGGTCTCGACTCGCTCGATCAGCTTGGTGGGCACCACATTCAGGTCGACCTGCTGGCCCGGCGAGGTGGCGCCGTTGAAGAGGCTCGCCGTGCTCGATGAGACGAAGCGCCGCCCGTTGATCAGCGTCAACGTGCGCTGTGAACCGAGTGAGTATAGGTCGACGAAGCTCTGCGCGATGCCGAACCCCTGTTGCTGGTTGGCCGCGCTCGAGGGCTGCACACCGAAAGCGGGTAGCTCCTGCAGCGCCTGGCCGACGTCGGTGTAGCCGCGCTCGTCGAAGGAATCGGCTTTGACCACCATGGTTGGTTGCAGCCGGTCGAGGTCCGGGCGCGCGATGCGCGATCCGGTGATCACGAGCTCCTCGAGTTTTTCGTTGGGTTTGGTCCCTTCCTGAGGCTTCTGCTGAGCCTGGGCAGTCACGGCCGCGGCCACGAAGGAGGCGATGGTGACGATGTTGCTCGAGAAGACACGCTTCGTTCTTCGAGACATACGCGACTCTCCCGGACAATTACCCGGCCAAAGTCACGCCGGGTCTCGCGGCCCTTTACTAATCCACCCGTCGCAGGCTCGCAACGGTCGGGAACGGTTCTGTAGCACCGGATGTTATTGATTGTGGTAGGAACGCACCAACAGGGGGAAACCATGCATGTTCCGCCGCCACTGCCCCACCCGGTGGTCTGGGCCCCACCGAAGAACGCAGCCCGCCTCACCCGCGTCCGCGAGCGGCCTGGAGCCGTCCGAAAACGAGCGCCAGCGCGGCGGCGAGCGTTGAGGCCACGAGCACCGCGAGCTTGGCCGCGACGAGGAGCCGCGAATCCTCGAAGGCGAGGTTCGCGATGAAGATCGACATCGTGAACCCGATGCCCCCCAGGAGCCCGAGTAGCGCCATCTGAGGCCAGCGGACGTCCTCCGGGAGCTGGCAGAGCTTGAGGCGCACGGCGGCGACCGAGGCGAGCACGATGCCGAGGGGCTTGCCGAGCACGAGCCCCGCCACGATGCCGACGCCGACCGCATGTGACGCCGCGGCGCCGCTCGTGACACCCGTGAGGCTCACGCCCGCATTCGCCACCGCAAAGAGCGGCATGATGGCGAAGGCCACCCAGGGATGGAGCCTTGCCTCGAGCCTCACGAGCGGAGAGTCCGCTCGCTGTGGCGCCGGCGCAGCCCGCCGGCGTCCGAACTCGCTCGAGGCTGGAGTCATGAGCCCCAGCAGCACGCCCGCGAGCGTCGGGTGGAGTCCCGCGCGCAGCATTCCGATCCAGACCACGGCTCCCGGCAGCAGGTAGGCGAGAGCCGCTCGCACGCCGAGCCACTGCAGCAGGAGAACGGCAATCACGCCCGCCGCGATCACGAGGAGACCGGCCGCCGCAACGCCGCCCGAGTAGTAGAACGCGATCACGAGAATCGCCACGACGTCGTCGATGATGGCGAGCGTCAGCAGCAGCATGCGCAGCGCCGCCGGCACGCTCCGCCCGATGAGCGACAGCACCCCGACCGCGAAGGCGATATCGGTCGCTGTCGGTATCGCCCAGCCGCGCCGCGTGGCCGGATCGCCGTTGGCGAGAAGGTAGAGCAGCGCGGGCAGCACCACACCGCCCGCCGCGGCGACGATCGGGAGCGTGGCGACCTTGAGATCCGAGAGCACGCCCTGGTGCATCTCGCGGCGGATCTCGAGCCCGACCACGAGAAAGAAAACGCTCATGAGCCCATCGTTCACCCAGAAGCGCAGGTCCTGCGGCGGGATGAGCGCTGCGACCCCCAAGCCCGGCCTGACCTGCCAGAGCGCCTCGTAGGACTGCGACCAGGGGGAATTCGCCCAGATGAGGGCGAGGGCCGCTGCGGCGAGCAGCACGACTCCGCTCACCGCCTCGATGCTGATGAACCGCAGCGGCCAGAGCGCCGCATGCGTAGGCTGGCGTGAGGTCAATTCACTGGACTTTCAATGACTTGGCGCCCGCGAGAGAAACGTGCAGGGCGCCCATGTCGATTCCCGCGGGGCTCACTCGTCGTACTGCCATAAGCGTAACCGAAGAAGGAGCCAGTCATGCGCGTCATGGTGATCGTCAAGGCGAACAAGGATTCGGAAGCGGGCGTGCTGCCGAGCCGCGAGATTCTCAGCGAGATGGGCAAGTTCAACGAGGAGCTGGTGAAGGCCGGCGTGATGCTGGCGGGCGAGGGGCTGCACTCGAGCGCCAAGGGCGTGCGCGTCAAGTTCGGCGGCGGCAAGAGCCGCGTGATCGATGGCCCCTTCACCGAGACCAAGGAGCTGATCGCCGGCTTCTGGCTGTGGCAGGTGAAGTCCATGGAGGAGGCCATCGAGTGGATCCGGCGCTCGCCGTTCCAGAAGGGCAACGAGGAGATCGAGATCCGCCGCGTGTTCGAGGCGGAGGACTTCGGCGCCAACCTGGCGCCGGAGCTCAAGGCGCAGGAAGAGAGCCAGCGCGAGCGCCTCGCGGCGCGCAAGAACTGAACCTGACCGCGCAAGAACCGAGAACCCACCAGACTCGTCACGTCCATTCAACACGGAGTTACCTCATGCAAACCGCTCCCCACGTCAACTTCAAGGGCAACTGCCGCGAGGCTTTCAACTTCTACGCCGAGACTTTCGGCGGCAGAATCGTGTTCGCGATGACCTACGGCGAAGCCCCGGGATCCGAGAACGCGCCGGCCGAAGTGCGCCGGCAGATCATCCACGCACGCGTCGACTTTGGCGGCCAGTACCTGCTCGGCTGCGATGCGCCGGCGGACCGCTACCAGGCGCCGCAGGGCTTCGCGGTGATGGCGGCGGTCGAGAAGCCGGCCGACGCCGAGCGCATCTTCAAGGCGCTCGCCGAGAGCGGCACCATCTCCATGCCCTTCCAGGAGACCTTCTGGGCGCACGGCTTCGGCATGTGCACCGACCGCTTCGGGACGCCCTGGATGGTCAACTGCGCCAAGTCGCCCGAAGCGGTCGAGGCGGTGCGCGGGCGCTCCTCCGCCTCGGCCGGACGCGCCTAAGAGTCACCCGGACGCCCTTGGCTTGCGCGGCTCATCGCCCGATGGTGTCATCCGTGGCCATGACGGCCACGGATGCCCATCGCACCATCGACGCCGTGTGGCGGATCGAGTCTGCACGGCTCATCGCAGGTCTCACCCGGGTGGTCCGCGACGTGGGACTCGCGGAAGAACTGGCGCAGGACGCGCTGGTCAGAGCGCTCGAGGAATGGCCGCGGTCGGGGATTCCCGACAACCCCGGGGCCTGGCTGATGGCGACGGCGAAGAATCGCGGCATCGATCACCTGCGGCACGAGCGGATGCGTGCCGCGAAGCATGACGCGCTCGGTCACGAGCTCGAGATGGAGCAGCACACCAACGGGGCGCGGCTCGAAGCCAAGGCCGATGACGAGATCGGCGATGATCTGCTGCGGCTCATGTTCATAGCGTGCCACCCGCTGCTGTCCACCGAGGCGCGCACGGCGCTGACGCTGCGGCTGCTCGCGGGGCTGACGACGGAAGAGATCGCGCGCGCTTTCCTCGTGCCCGAGCCCACCATCGCGCAGCGCATCGTGCGCGCCAAGCGCACCTTGAGCGATGCGCACGTGCCGTTCGAGATCCCGCGCGGCAAGGAGCTCGCCGGGCGGCTGTCCTCGGTGCTGGAAGTGATCTATCTCGTGTTCAACGAGGGGTACTCGGCCACCGCGGGCGAGGACTGGATGAGACCGGCGCTGTGCGAGGAGGCGCTGCGGATCGGTCGCATCCTCGCGGAGCTCGCGCCTCTGGAGCCGGAAGTCCACGGGCTGGTGGCGCTGATGGAGATCCAGGCGTCGCGCATCCGCGCGCGCACGGGTCCGAACGGGGAGCCGGTACTGCTCATGGATCAGAACCGCGCGAACTGGGACCGGCTCCTCATTCACCGGGGCCTGCTGGCGCTCGCGCGGGGTGCGGCGCTCGCCGAAACGCGCGGGCCGTATCTCCTGCAGGCGGCGATTGCCGCGTGCCACGCGCGCGCTCCGACCCCGGAGGACACGGACTGGGTGCAGATCACCGCGCTCTACGACGAGCTCGCGCGCATCGCCCCGTCGCCGGTCGTGGAGCTCAACCGCGCGGTGGCCGTCGCCATGGCCTACGGGCCCGCGGCGGGACTCGAGCTCGCGAACCGGCTCCAGGCCGAGGGCTCGCTCCGCTCCTACCACCTGCTGCCGAGCGTGCGCGGCGATCTCCTCGCCAGGCTCGGCCGTTACGAGGAAGCGCGCGGCGAGTTTGAGCGTGCGGCGACGCTCACGCAGAATGCGCGCGAGAGCCGCCTGCTGCTCCAGCGCGCCGCCGCCTGCAAGCAGGGAGAAATGTCCTGACGCTGCCAAGCGCGTCCCGCCGCCACAACGAGCGCGGGCGGGAGCCCCAAGCGCCCGCCTGCCGGAGAGCTTCATGCAATACATGCTGTTGATCGTGGAACCCCAGGGCCAGCGACGCACGCGCACGCCGGAGGAAGGTCGTGCGGTCTACGGGCAGATGCTCGCCTACACCGAGAGCCTGAAAGCGCGCGGCGTGCTCCTCGAGAGCAACTCGCTGCGCGAGAAGTCGGCGCGGCTCAAGGTGCGCGACGGCCGGCGCAGCGTCACCGACGGTCCCTTCGCCGAAGCCAAGGAGCTGGTCGGCGGATTCTTTCTCCTCGACTGCCCGAGCCGCGAGCAGGCGCTCGGCTATGCCGCGGAATGTCCCGCCGCCGCGTGGGCCGCGATCGAAGTGCGCGAGGTCGGGCCGTGTTACGAATAGCTCACATCTGCGGGGCCCAAGCGCTGCACCAGCCGCTGGCCTTCACGAGCTTCCCGGGAAAGAGCTGGCACGGTCCCTGAGTGGAGCCGTAGCTGCCCTGGTAGAGCGCGCAGCTGGCGCAGCTGCTTCCGGGCGTGGCCGCTTTCGCTTCCTTCGCATTCTCGACGTACTTCACCGCCTGGGCCTCGGGGGCGGTGGCTGAGAGCAGCGGCGCATCCGCGGCGAGCGCCGCCGGGAGGCTCCGCAAGGCTACGGGCGTGAGCGACGCCGCCAGCGCCAGGCGCTCGAGCCAGCGGCGGCGGGAGAGGGACGGCGGTGAGGTCATGGCGTGCTCCGGATGCGCGGTGAGCGCGGCAGTCTTGTGTCGCGGCCGCGGGCGGTCGGCGTTCCCGCGCTGAGTGCGGCGTTGACCACAAGATCGCCCGAGCTTCAGCTCGAGGCTTGCGCGTAAGACTCCATCAAGAGACCCGTGCCACCGCGCGAGACGTGCGCGACCACGGCCGTGCGCCGGTGGAGCTTGGTGATGACGCCGAGGTTGATGGCGAAGGAGAGCACGACCTGCTGCCCCTTGCGTAGCCCAAGGTTGGACGTCTCGATGAAGACGCCGGTCGCGCTCAAGTTCACGGCTTTGCAGAGCTTGCGACGGCCGCCCGGGACGTTGATGTAGACAATCGTGCGAGCACGGTGTCGGGTATGCAGGCGGCGTTCCACTACTGATCTCGGCTGTTCGCGTTATTCTAGTTTCTAGTGTGCGCCCAGGTCATTATGCCTTGCGGACCAGTGGCCGCCGGGGCCAGTAAACTTATTCCCCAGCACCTTTTCTCGGCGCATGACCGGCCCGAGCCGGACGCGGACGCCGTTCTCACATAAGAGAGGGACTGTAATCTCGCCGGCCGGGCGACGCGCGCGGTGAGTGCCTGACCGGCTTGCCGGGGCTCTCGGCCTCAGCTGCTACGCAGGAATGCGCCGATCTCGCGCCCGAAGGTCTCGAGGTCGATCAGAAAGGCGTCGTGCCCCTCGAGGCAGGGGAGCGATGCGAAGCGCGTGATGATGCCGGCGGCCTCGAGATTGCGCGCGATGGCCTGCTGCTCGCTGAGCGAGAACAGGAGGTCCGTCTGCACGCCGATCACGAGCGCGGCGCTCAAGGCCGCGCGCCGGAGCAGGGTCACCGGGTCACCGTGCGCAGCGAGATCGAAGCGGTCCATGGCGCGCGAGATGTAGAGATAGCAGTTGGCGTCGAAGACATTCACGAAGCGCTGAGCGAGCGCTTCGAGGTAGCCCTGAATCGCGAACTCGGACGCGAACGCGTCGCCGCGCTTCCTCAGACCCTCGCGGATCGGCTCGCGCCCGAAGCGCTGCGCCCATTCGGCGGCGGAACGATAGGTGACAGTGCCGAGCTTGCGCGCCAGGCGCTGCCCCGTGAGCGGCGGGCGCTCGGCGCTATAGTTGCCGCCCTTCCAGTCGGGATCGTGGGTGATCGCCTCCCGCTGGATCGAGCGCAGCGCGATGGCAAAGGGCGCTGCCGCGGCGGTGCCCGAAATGCACACCAGCCGCCGCGCGGCGCCCGGAAACTGCGCCGCGTACGCGAGCACGACCATGCCCCCGAGGGAGGGGCCCATCACCGTGTCCAGTCGCTCTATCCCTAAGCGGCGCACGGTCTCGAAACCCGCGCGCGCGATGTCCTCGACCGACAGGTCCGGAAACGTCAGCCGATACGGCTTGCCGGTGGCCGGATTGATTGAGGCGGGCCCGGTCGATCCGAAGCAGCTGCCGAGGGAGTTGACGCAGATGACGAAGTAGCGCTCGCTGTCGATCGCCAGCCCGGGCCCGACCATGCCCTGCCACCACCCATCGCTCGGATCGGCAGGCGAGGAGGCGGCGTGCGCCGGGGGCGAAAGCCCGGTGAAGAGCAGCAGCGCGTTGTCGCGCGCGGCATTCAGTGTCCCCCAGGTCTCGTAAGCGATGCGCGCGCCGTGCAGCGCGCCGCCGCGCCACATCGGAAACGGATCGGACATCGATGCGTACTTGCGCGCATCCATGGGAATCCTCGCCCGCGGGGGGAACCTCTGGCGGCCCCGTGCGCCCCTCAGGCCTCCGGATCGCTCCCCTCGGCGATCCCTTCGAAGAGCACCGTCGACAGGTACCGCTCGCCGGTGTCAGGGAGCATCGCGAGGATCACCGAGCCCGCGGGGGCCTCGGCGGCGACCTTGAGCGCGGCCGCGAAGGTTCCGCCCGAGGAGATGCCGCAGAAGATGCCTTCGCTGCGGGCGAGGGCGCGCGAGCTCTCCACCGCTTCCGCGTCCGTTACGGTCACGATCCGGTGCGGCACCTCGGGCTTAAGCACCTTCGGCACGAAGTCGGGCGTCCAGCCCTGGATCTTGTGCGGCGTGAAGGGCTTGCCCGAGAGGAGCGCCGCCGCCGCAGGCTCCGAGGCGATGATCTGCACCTCCGGGCGCGCCAGGCGGATCATCTCGCCCGCGCCGGTGAGCGTCCCCCCGGTGCCCCAGCCGGTGACGAAGAAATCGAGCCGCCGGCCAGCGAAGTCCTGCAGGATCTCGGGACCGGTGGTGTTGCGATGGTAGGCGGGATTGGCCTCGTTCTCGAACTGCCGCGCCAGGAACCAGCCGTGCTTCTTCGCGAGCTCCTCGGCCTTGCGCACCATGCCGGAGCCGCGCTCGGCGGCGGGGGTGAGGATCACCCGCGCTCCGAACATGCGCATGATCTTGCGGCGCTCGACCGAGAAGGTCTCCGCCATCGTGGCCACGAAGGGATAGCCCTTGGCGGCGCACACCATGGCGAGCGCGATGCCGGTGTTGCCGGAGGTGGCCTCGACCACCGTCTGCCCGGGCTTGAGCGCGCCGCTCTGCTCGGCGTCCTCGATGATGGCGATGGCGAGCCGGTCCTTGACCGAGGCGGCCGGATTGAAGAACTCGCACTTCACGTACAGAGTGACGTGCGGCGGCGCGAGCCGCTGGATTCCGACGATCGGGGTCTTGCCGATCGTCCTGAGGATGTTGTCGTAGATCATGCCTTCCTTCTAAGCCGCCAGTGCGTGCGCCCGCAAGGATCGCGGGGGCATCTGCTTAACAGCTCCGGTTATCAGCGACCTCATTATTCCTGATTATTAGAGACGCCCGGTCATGATCGCATGACGGGCGCGTACGGTGGGCCTCGGCGGGAGGAGGCTCGACCTCAAACCGGGAGAGGGCGTGCCGGGCGAGCTACTCCTTTTATTACAGGCCCTTCGGCGGCTCGAGCGCGCCGCCCGGGCCCCCGGCGGCACGGCGGTGCGCTCCAAGCCACGGTCCGCCCCACCGGGCCGGCGCCTCCCGGACGGGGGCGGCCCCGCCGGCCGCCGACCCCCCCCGAGGCGACCCGCCACCTAGCAAATAACGGGCCAGGCCGCATTGACACGCCGGTACCCCGAAATCAAAATACGCGGCTCGTTTTGCGGAGGGGTACCCAAGCGGCCAACGGGAGCAGACTGTAAATCTGCCGGCTTACGCCTTCGAAGGTTCGAATCCTTCCCCCTCCACCATCGGAGCGGGGAGGGACGCGATGCATGCGCGTAGCGGGCGAGGTTCGGCCGGCGGATCGGCGCCATCAGCGGGTGTAGTTCAATGGTAGAACCTCAGCCTTCCAAGCTGATGGCGTGGGTTCGATTCCCATCACCCGCTCCAGCCCTGAGTCCGCTGTGTTTGGATCCGAAGCCGACGTCGAGCCCATGTAGCTCAGTTGGTAGAGCACGTCCTTGGTAAGGACGAGGTCACCGGTTCAATCCCGGTCGTGGGCTCCAGTCGCCCGGGCAGCCGGTGTTGGGATGAAGTGAGCGGATGGTCGTGAATTTTTCGGCGACGCGCCGAAGCGCGTAGAGCCTTTTCGAGGGAACTTCCATGTCCAAAGAGAAATTCGCACGCACCAAGCCGCACGTGAACGTGGGCACGATTGGTCACGTCGACCACGGCAAGACGACCTTGACGGCAGCGCTGACGAAGGTGATGGCGGAAGCCTACGGCGGGACGTTCGTGGCGTACGACCAGATCGACAAGGCGCCCGAGGAGAAGGCGCGCGGGATCACGATCTCGACGGCGCACGTGGAGTACCAGAGCAAGAACCGCCACTACGCGCACGTGGACTGCCCCGGGCACGCCGACTACGTGAAGAACATGATCACGGGAGCGGCGCAGATGGACGGGGCGATTCTGGTGGTATCGGCGGCCGATGGGCCGATGCCGCAGACGCGCGAGCACATCCTCTTGGCGCGCCAGGTGGGGGTGCCGTACATGGTGGTGTTCATGAACAAGGCCGACATGGTGGACGACAAGGAGTTGCTGGAGCTGGTGGAGATGGAGGTGCGGGAGCTGCTGACCACCTACAAGTTTCCGGGCGACAAGACCCCGATCATCGTGGGGTCGGCGCTGAAGGCGCTGGAGGGGGACAAGGGGGAGCTTGGGGTGCCGAGCGTGGTGAAGCTGGTGGAGGAGATGGACAAGTACATCCCGATCCCGAAGCGCGAGGTGGACAAGCCGTTTCTGATGCCGGTGGAGGATGTGTTCTCGATCTCGGGAAGAGGCACGGTGGTCACCGGGAGGATCGAGCGCGGGATCATCAAGGTGAACGATGAGGTGGAGATCGTGGGGCTGCGGCCGACGGTGAAGACGGTGTGCACGGGGGTGGAGATGTTCCGCAAGCTCCTCGACGAGGGGCAGGCGGGGGACAACGTGGGGGTGCTCTTGAGGGGCACGAAGCGCGAAGAGGTCGAGCGCGGCCAGGTGCTGGCCAAGCCCGGGAGCATCACCCCGCACACGCACTTTGAGTGCGAGGTGTACGTGCTGACGAAGGAGGAGGGCGGGCGGCACACGCCGTTCTTCAAGGGGTACCGGCCGCAGTTTTATTTTCGCACCACGGACGTGACGGGCACGATCGAGTTGCCGGCCGGGGTGGAGATGGTGATGCCCGGGGACAACATCAAGATGACGATCGAGCTGATCAGCCCGATTGCCATGGACCAGGGGCTGCGCTTTGCGATTCGCGAGGGCGGCAAGACCGTCGGCGCCGGCGTAGTGGCGAAGATCCTGAAGTAGTGGTGGGGCTTGTTTCTCAGCGGCGCGCAGCGCCGCAGGCAGGGCGCAGCGGGCAAAAGTCACGCCTTTTGCCCGCGGTGCACGGAGTGATGTCTGCTGAAAGCGCCGACAGGCGACTTTCGGCCAGTGTACAGAGTAGGCCAGTAGCTCAATTGGCAGAGCGGCGGTCTCCAAAACCGCAGGTTGGGGGTTCGATTCCCTCCTGGCCTGCCACTGATTGATATGGCGGACGAACTCAAGATTCAGGACGCCGGTACGGCGGACAAGGTGAAGCTCGGCCTCGCGGTCCTCATCGTGATCGCGGGGCTGGCGGGCTATTACGCGCTCGCCGCGGATGCCGCCTGGATGCGGTGGCTCTCGGTGGCGGGGAGTCTGGTGCTCGCCGCGCTCACTCTCGCGTTCTCGTGCTACGGGAGCGAGTTCCGACAGTTCGTCGAGCTCTCGCGCATCGAGCTGCGCAAGATCGTCTGGCCGAACCGTCGCGAGACCGGGATGACGACGCTGGTCGTCTTCGTCTTCGTGATCGCGGCGGGGCTCTTTTTCTGGGCGCTCGACCTCGTGCTCGCCTGGGCCACCCGGGTACTGACGGGGCAGGGAGGATGAGCGTGGCGCTCAGGTGGTACGTCGTGCATGCCTACTCGAATTTCGAGCACCGGGTCGCGGAGTCGCTCAAGGAGCGCATCCGGCGCGCGGGGCTCGAGGCCCGCTTCGGCGAGATCCTGGTGCCGACGGAAGAGGTCGTCGAGATGCGCGACGGCCAGAAGAGAAAGAGCGAGAGAAAGTTCTACCCCGGCTACGTGCTGGTGCAGATGGAGATGGACGAGGAGACCTGGCACCTGGTGCGCGATGTGCCCAAGGTGCTCGGCTTCATCGGCGGCACGCCCGAGAAGCCGGCGGCGATCACCGACAAGGAAGCCAACCAGATCCTGCGCCGGGTCGAGGAGGGTGTCGACAAGCCGCGTCCGAAGGTGCTGTTCGAGCCGGGTGAGGTGGTGCGGGTGGTCGACGGGCCGTTCAACGACTTTAACGGGGTTGTGGAATCGGTGAGCTACGAGAAGAACCGCCTGCACGTGGCGGTGCAGATCCTCGGACGCTCCACCCCGGTGGAGCTGGACTTCTCGCAGGTCGAGAAGGCGTGAGGCGCGAAATCAGGGAGCCGCAAGGCGCCATGACCTGATGTAGAGGTAACGATGGCCAAGAAAGTACAGGGTTACATCAAGCTGCAGGTGCCGGCAGGCTCTGCCAACCCGTCGCCCCCCATCGGGCCGGCGCTGGGTCAGCAGGGCGTGAACATCATGGAGTTCTGCAAGCAGTTCAATGCCCAGACCCAGAAGATGGAGAAGGGCCTGCCGATCCCGGTGGTGATCACCGTGTATTCCGACCGCAGCTTCACCTTCGTGATGAAGACCCCGCCCGCGGCGGTGCTCATCCGCAAGGCGATCGGTATTGAAAAAGGCTCGGGAACGCCCAATACGGCGAAGGTTGGCAAGATCTCGCGCAAGCAGCTGGAAGAGATCGCGAAGCTCAAGCAGCCCGACCTCACCGCAGCCAGCCTCGACGCCGCGGTGCGCACCATTGCGGGCAGCGCCCGCAGCATGGGCGTCGACGTCGAAGGAGTGAAATAGCCATGGCCGTCACCAAGCGTGTCAAGGCCTGGAAGGCCAAGCTCACTCCCGGAAAGGTCTACCCGGTCGAGGAGGCCATTAAGCTGGTAAAGGAGTTCGCCACCGCCAAGTTCGCGGAAGCCGTGGACGCGGCGGTCAATCTCGGCATCGACGCCAGCAAGTCCGACCAGCAGGTACGCGGCTCGACGGTGATGCCGCACGGCACCGGCAAGACGGTGCGCGTCGCGGTGTTCACCTCCGGCAAGAACCAGGAGGCGGCCAAGGCGGCGGGCGCGGACATCGTCGGGCTCGAGGACCTGGCGGCCCAGGTGAAGGCCGGTGAGATCAACTTTGACCGCGTGATCGCGAGCCCCGATGCCATGCGCGTCGTCGGCCAGCTCGGCCAGATTCTGGGTCCGCGCGGACTGATGCCGAACCCGAAGGTCGGCACCGTGACTCCGGATGTAGCGACCGCGGTGAAGAACGCGAAGTCGGGCCAGGTCACCTATCGGGTGGACAAGGCCGGGATCATTCACTGCACGATCGGCAAGGCGACCTTCGAGGTCAACGCGCTGAAGGAGAACCTGCACGCGCTGATCGCGGACCTGCAGAAGGGGAAGCCCGCCTCGTCGAAGGGCATTTACCTGAAGCGCGTCACGCTCTCCTCGACCATGGGGCCGGGCGTGATGGTGGATCAGGGGACGATTTAGCCGGTTGAACGGGGTTCGCCTGGGCGCGAACCCCTTTGAATCCCGCGCGCGAGCGCGTGGAAGCATTTGGTGCGGGCCGACGTGCTTTGAGGCGCGCCGGCCGTCATCGAAGACCGCAGGCGAGGGGACGGGTGCTTTGGCACCCGCGGCCCTCTTAATGCACCGCCTGCGCAGATGGTGAACCGCTTTTCGCATCGAGGATGTCTCCTCGGGGCTTGGAGGTCACCGTCGCAAGGCGAAGCCGATCAGGGACGAGGCTTCAAGTGATCTTCGGGCGATGAGGAGAGATGAATGGCACTCAACCTGGAAGACAAGAAGGCGCTCGTGGCGGAAGTGGCCGCTGTGGCATCGAAGGCCCAGTCGGTCGTGGCCGCGGAGTACCGCGGGCTCACGGTCGGGCAGATGACCGAGCTGCGTGCCAAGGCGAGAAAGCAGGGCGTGTACATGCGTGTGGTCAAGAACACGCTGGCGCGCAAGGCGCTCGCCGGCACGTCGTTCGAGTCGGTGGGACCGAAGCTCAAGGGGCCTCTGGTGCTCGCTTTCTCGAAGGACGATCCGGGCGCGGCGGCGCGCGTGGTGAAGGACTTCGCCAAGGCGCACGAGAAGCTCGTGGCGACGCTCGTGTCCCTCGGTGGGCAGGTCCTGCCCGGCGGGGAGCTCGAGAAGGTGGCGGGTCTGCCGACTCGCGAGCAGGCGTTGTCGATGCTGCTCGGCGTGCTGAAGGCGCCGATAGCCAAGCTCGTCGGAACGCTCGCCGCGCCGGCGGCGAAGCTCGCCCGCACGGTTGCCGCGGTCCGCGACCAGAAACAGGCCGCGGGCGCTTAACGGTCTGAACGCAACTTTTTGGAGACTCACATGGCTGTCAACAAAGACGAAATCCTCGATGCAATTTCCAAGATGACCCTTCTCCAAGTCATGGAACTCGTTTCCGACATGGAGAAGAAGTTCGGCGTGACCGCCGCCGCCCCGGTCGCGCTCGCCGCGGCTCCGGGCGCCGCCGCCGCCGCAGCCGCGCCGGTCGAGGAGCAGACGGAGTTCACCGTCACGCTGAAGGAGTACCCGGCGGACAAGAAGGTGACCGTGATCAAGGTGATCCGCGAGCTCACCGGCCTCGGCTTGAAGGAGGCGAAGGACCTGGTCGAGGGCGCGCCCTCGACCGTCAAGGAGGCCGTGTCCAAGGCCGACTCCGAGACGATGAAGAAGAAGCTCGAGGACGCCGGCGCGAAGGTGGAAGTCAAGTAAGACCTCCATGCGCCACTTCCCTCTCCGTCACGGTCCCGTGCGGCGCGCGCGCTGCGCTTACGCCGATGTAGCCAGAATTCATCTGAGGTGACCACTCGATGGCTTATTCCTTCACCGAGAAAAAGCGCATCCGCAAGAACTTCGGCAAGCAGGCGAGCATCCTCGACACGCCCTACCTGCTCGCCATCCAGCTCGACTCGTATCGCAAGTTCCTGCAGGTCGACAAGGCCGAGGACGACCGCGAGCGCATCGGGCTGCACGCCGCTTTCAAGAGCGTGTTCCCGATCACGAGCTATTCCGGGAACGCCTCTCTCGAGTACGTGAGCTACCGGCTCGGCGAGCCGGTGTTCGACGTGAAAGAGTGCCAGCTGCGCGGCCTCACCTACGCGGCGCCGCTGCGCGTCAAGGTGCGCCTCGTGGTCCTCGACAAGGAGGCCGCCGGCGCCAAGAAGCCGGTCAAGGACGTGCGCGAGCAGGAGGTGTACCTCGGCGAGCTGCCGCTCATGACCGACAACGGCACCTTCGTCGTCAACGGCACCGAGCGCGTCATCGTCTCGCAGCTGCACCGCTCGCCCGGGGTGTTCTTCGATCACGACCGTGGCAAGACGCACTCCTCCGGGAAGCTCTTGTTCTCGGCCCGCATCATTCCGTACCGCGGCTCGTGGCTCGACTTCGAGTTCGATCCGAAAGACTGCGTGTTCGCGCGCATCGACCGCCGGCGCAAGCTCCCGGTCACGATCATCCTGCGCGCCCTCGGCATGAACGAGGCCGAGATTCTCGCGACCTTCTTCGACACCAACACCTTCCATCTCGGCCGCGACGAGGTGGCGCTGCAGCTGGTTCCGCAGCGCCTGCGCGGCGAGACCGCGACCTTCGAGATCCGCATCGGCGACACCGTGATCGTCGAGGAGGGCCGCCGCATCACCGCCCGTCACGTGCGCCAGCTCGAGGACGCGAAGGTGACCCGGCTGCGGGTGCCGCGCGAGTACGTCTACGGCAAGATCCTCGCCCACGACGTGGTCAACACCGAGACCGGCGAGATCCTCGCCAAGGCGAACGAGGTGCTCACCGCCGCCTCGGTCGAGAAGCTCATCGAGGCGGGCATCGCGCAGGTCAACACGCTCTACGTGAACGACCTCGATCGCGGCGCCTACATGTCCGACACGCTGCGCATCGATCCCACCAAGACGCGCCTCGAGGCGCTGGTGGAGATCTACCGCATGATGCGTCCCGGCGAGCCGCCCACCAAGGACGCGGCCGAGAACCTGTTCGGCAACCTGTTCTTCAATCCCGAGCGCTACGATCTCTCCGCGGTCGGGCGCATGAAGTTCAACCGCCGCGTGGGACGCAAGGAGATCCTCGGTCCGGGCGTGCTGTATGACCTCAAGTACACGAGCGGCCGCAGCGACGAGGCCTCGAAGCGCCTGGTCGCGCAATACGGGCAGATGTCAGACATCATCGACGTGTTGAAGGTCCTCATCGACATCCGTAACGGCAACGGCCAGGTGGACGACATCGACCACCTCGGCAACCGCCGCGTCCGCTCGGTCGGCGAGATGGCCGAGAACGCGTTCCGCGTGGGACTCGTGCGCGTCGAGCGCGCCGTCAAGGAGCGCCTCACGATCGCCGAGACCGAGCCCCTGATGCCGCAGGAAATGATCAACGCCAAGCCGGTCGCGGCCGCCGTCAAGGAGTTCTTCGGCTCCTCGCAGCTCTCGCAGTTCATGGACCAGAACAACCCGCTCTCCGAGGTGACCCACAAGCGGCGCGTCTCGGCGCTCGGGCCCGGGGGACTCACGCGCGAGCGCGCCGGGTTCGAGGTGCGCGACGTGCACCCGACCCACTACGGGCGCGTGTGCCCGATCGAGACGCCGGAAGGCCCGAACATCGGCCTGATCAACTCGCTCTCGGTCTACGCGCGCACCAATCAGTATGGCTTCCTCGAGACGCCCTACCGGCGCGTCGAGAACGGCCGGGTCACCGACCGCATCGATTACCTGTCGGCGATCGAGGAGGGCGAGTACGCGATCGCCCAGGCGAACGCGGTGCTCGGAGCGGGCGGGGCGCTGCAGGACGTGCTGGTGTCCTGCCGCTTCCAGAACGAGTTCACGCTGATGCCGCGCGAGCGCATCAACTACATGGACGTGTCGCCGAAGCAGATCGTGTCGGTGGCGGCCTCGCTCATCCCGTTCCTCGAGCACGACGACGCCAACCGCGCGCTCATGGGCTCGAACATGCAGCGCCAGGCGGTGCCGACGCTGCGCTCCGAGACCCCGCTGGTCGGCACCGGCATGGAGCGCCCGGTGGCCATCGACTCGGGCGTGACCGTGGTCGCGCGCCGCGGCGGCGCGGTCGACTCCGTCGACGCCTCGCGCATCGTGGTGCGGGTGAACGACGAGGAGACCACCGCCGGCGAGCCGGGCGTCGACATCTACAACCTCACCAAATACACGCGCTCGAACCAGAACACCTGCATCAACCAGCGGCCGCTGGTGAACGCGGGGGATGTGATCGCGCGCGGGGACGTGCTGGCGGACGGACCGTCGACGCACCTGGGCGAGCTCGCGCTCGGACAGAATCTCCTGGTCGCGTTCATGCCCTGGAACGGCTATAACTTCGAGGACTCGATCCTGATCTCCGAGCGCGTGGTGCAGGAGGACCGCTTCACCACCATCCACATCGAGGAGCTCACCTGTGTCGCACGCGACACCAAGCTCGGGCCCGAGGAGATCACCGCGGACATCCCGAACGTCGGCGACGCGGCGCTCGCCAAGCTCGATGAGGCCGGCATCGCCTTCATCGGCGCGGAGGTGAAGGCCGGAGACATCCTCGTCGGCAAGGTGACGCCCAAGGGCGAGACGCAGCTCACCCCCGAGGAGAAGCTGCTGCGCGCGATCTTCGGCGAGAAGGCGTCCGATGTGAAGGACACGGGACTGCGCGTGCCGCCCGGCATGGACGGCACCGTGATCGACGTGCGCGTGTTCACGCGCGACGGAGTGGAGAAGGACTCGCGCGCGCTCTCGATCGAGAAGGCCGAGATCGAGCGGGTGCGCAAGGACTTCGCCGACCAGCAGCGCATCCTCGAGGATGACCTGTTCCAGCGCGTGCGCGGCATGCTGGTGGGCCAGACGGCCGCCGGCGGTCCGCGCAAGCTCAAGAGCGGCACCCGCATCGCGAGTGAGTACCTCGACGAGCTGCCGCGCGAGGAGTGGTTCGAGATCCGCCTCGAGAGCGAGGAAGCCAACAGCCAGCTCGAGCAGGCCTCGGAGCGCTTGAAGCTGCAGCGCAAGGCCTTCGAGAAGCGCCTCGACGACAAGAAGGCCAAGATCACGGCAGGCGACGACCTCGCCCCGGGTGTGCTCAAGATGGTCAAGGTGTACCTCGCGGTGAAGCGCCGTGTGCAGCCGGGCGACAAGATGGCCGGCCGCCACGGCAACAAGGGCGTGATCTCGACCATCGTGCCGGTCGAGGACATGCCGTATCTCGAGGACGGCACCCCGGTCGATGTGGTGCTGAATCCGCTCGGCGTGCCCTCGCGGATGAACGTCGGCCAGGTACTCGAGACGCACCTTGGCTGGGCGGCGAAGGGGGTGGGACTCAGGATCGGCCGCATGCTGGAAGCGCAAGCGCAGGCGGCGGAGCTGCGCGGCTTCCTCAAGCAGGTCTACAACGAGACCGGCGGGCAGCGCGAAGACATCGAGAGCCTGAACGATGCGGATCTCACCCAGCTCGCGAAGAACCTCGTCAACGGGGTGCCGATGGCGACGCCGGTGTTCGACGGCGCGAGCGAGGCGGAGATCAAGCGCATGCTCGAGCTCGCCGAGCTGCCGCTGAACGGCCAGACCCTCCTCTATGACGGCCGCACCGGCGAGCGCTTCGAGCGCCAGGTCACCGTCGGCTACATGTACATGCTGAAGCTGAATCACCTCGTCGACGACAAGATGCACGCGCGCTCGACCGGCCCCTACAGCCTGGTCACGCAGCAACCCTTGGGCGGCAAGGCCCAGTTCGGCGGCCAGCGTTTCGGCGAGATGGAGGTCTGGGCGCTCGAGGCCTACGGGGCCTCCTACACGCTGCAGGAGATGCTGACCGTCAAGTCGGATGACGTGAACGGTCGTACCAAGATGTACAAGAACATCGTCGACGGCAATCACCAGATGGATGCGGGTATGCCGGAGTCCTTCAACGTCCTCGTGAAGGAGATCCGCTCGCTCGGCATCAACATGGAACTGGAGCAGGACTGACATGAAAGATTTACTGAAGCTCTTCAGGCAGCACGCTCCGGTCGAGCACTTCGATTCGATCAAGATCGGGCTCGCCTCGCCGGAGATGATCCGAGCGTGGTCGTACGGCGAGGTGAAGAAGCCCGAGACCATCAACTACCGCACCTTCAAGCCCGAGCGCGACGGCCTGTTCTGCGCCAAGATCTTCGGGCCGGTGAAGGACTACGAGTGTCTGTGCGGCAAGTACAAGCGCTTGAAGCACCGCGGCGTGGTCTGCGAGAAGTGCGGCGTCGAGGTGACGCAATCAAAAGTCCGGCGCGAGCGCATGGGCCACATCGAGCTCGCGAGCCCCACCGCGCACATCTGGTTCCTGAAGTCGCTCCCGTCCCGCATCGGCCTCATGCTCGACATGACGCTGCGCGAGATCGAGCGGGTGCTGTATTTCGAGGCCTTCGTGGTCATCGATCCGGGCATGACCCCGATGCAGCGCGGGCAGCTGCTGACCGACGAGATGTACCTCGAGGCGATCGAGGAGCACGGCGATGAGTTCGACGCCCGCATGGGCGCCGAGGCCGTGTACGAGCTGCTGCGCACCATCGACCTCAATGCCGAGATCGGGCGGGTGCGCGAGGAGATGGCCGGCACCTCCTCCGAGACCAAGCTCAAGCGCCTCTCGAAGCGGTTGAAGCTCATCGAGTCGTTCGTCGAGTCGGGCAACAAGCCCGAGTGGATGGTGATGACGGTGTTGCCGGTGCTGCCGCCGGACCTGCGGCCGCTGGTGCCGCTCGACGGCGGGCGCTTCGCCACCTCGGACCTGAACGATCTCTACCGCCGGGTCATCAACCGCAACAACCGCCTGCGCCGGCTGCTCGAGCTCAATGCCCCCGACATCATCGTGCGCAACGAGAAGCGCATGCTGCAGGAGGCGGTGGATGCGCTGCTCGACAACGGTCGCCGCGGCCGCGCCATCACCGGCACCAACAAGCGCCCGCTCAAGTCGCTCGCCGACATGATCAAGGGCAAGCAGGGGCGCTTCCGTCAGAATCTCCTCGGCAAGCGCGTCGACTACTCGGGCCGCTCGGTCATCGTGGTCGGCCCGCAGCTGCGCCTGCACCAGTGTGGACTGCCGAAGAAGATGGCGCTCGAGCTCTTCAAGCCCTTCATCTTCCAGAAGCTGCAGTTGCGCGGCGAGGCTTCCACCATCAAGGCCGCCAAGCGCCTGGTGGAGCGCGAGGGAGCCGAGGTGTGGGACATCCTCGAGGAGGTGATCCGCGAGCATCCGGTGCTGCTCAACCGCGCGCCGACGCTGCACCGGCTCGGCATCCAGGCGTTCGAGCCGCTGCTGGTCGAGGGCAAGGCGATCCAGCTGCACCCGCTGGTGTGCACGGCGTTCAACGCCGACTTCGATGGCGACCAGATGGCCGTGCACGTGCCGCTGTCGCTCGAGGCGCAGCTGGAAGCGCGCGCCCTCATGATGTCGTCCAACAACATCCTTTCACCCGCCAACGGCGACCCGATCATCGTGCCCTCGCAGGACGTGGTGCTCGGGCTCTACTACATGACCCGCGAGCGCATCGGCGCCAAGGGCGAGGGCATGCACTTCGCCGACGTGCAGGAGGTGCATCGCGCCTACGAGAGCCGCAGCGTCGACCTCCAGGCGAGAGTCCGCGTGCGGCTGCGCGAGCACGTACGCGGCGAGACGGGTGAGCTCACCGAGCGCCTCCGCATCGCCAACACCACCGTCGGACGGGCGCTGCTCTTCGAGATCCTGCCCCGCGGCCTGTCTTTCGATCTCATCAACCAGGACATGACCAAGAAGGCGATCTCCGCGACCATCAACGCCTGCTACCGCGCGCTCGGTCTCAAGGAGACCGTGGTGTTCGCCGATCAGCTCATGTACACCGGCTTCCACTACGCGACCCGCGCCGGCGTGTCCTTCGGCATCGACGACATCGTCATCCCGGAGCAGAAGACCCGCATCGTCACCGCCGCCGACGACGAGGTGAAGGAGATCCAGGATCAGTACGCCTCGGGTCTGGTCACCAACGGCGAGCGCTACAACAAGGTGGTCGACATCTGGTCGCGCGCCAACGACCAGGTGGCGAAGGCCATGATGGAGAAGCTCGGTTCCGAGGAAGCGACCGACGCCCGCGGTGTGCGCCAGAAGCAAAAATCCTTCAACTCGATCTTCATGATGGCCGACTCGGGCGCGCGCGGCTCCGCGGCGCAGATCCGCCAGCTGGCCGGCATGCGTGGCCTCATGGCCAAGCCCGACGGCTCGATCATCGAGACGCCGATCACGGCAAACTTCCGCGAGGGGCTGAACGTCCTGCAGTACTTCATCTCCACGCACGGCGCCCGCAAGGGACTCGCCGACACGGCGCTCAAGACCGCCAACTCGGGCTATCTCACCCGGCGCCTGGTGGACGTGGCGCAGGACCTGGTGGTCACGGAAGTCGACTGCGGCACCTCGAACGGGCTCGCCATGAGCCCGCTGGTCGAGGGGGGCGATGTGGTCGAGGCGCTCGGCGAGCGCGTGCTGGGGCGCGTCATGTCGGAGGACATCCTCAAGCCCGGCGGCGAGGAAGTGCTGATCGCGGTGGGGACGCTCCTCGATGAGCCGCTGGTACGGCTCCTCGAGACCGAGGGAGTGGATCAGATCAAGGTCCGCTCGCCGATCACGTGCCAGACGCGCTACGGGGTGTGCTCGCGCTGTTACGGGCGCGATCTCGCGCGCGGCCGGCCGATCTCGATCGGCGAGGCCGTGGGCGTCATCGCCGCCCAGTCGATCGGCGAGCCCGGCACGCAGCTCACCATGCGCACCTTCCACATCGGCGGCGCCGCCTCCCGTGCGGCCGCGGCGTCCAGCGTCGAGGTGCGCAACAAGGGCGTCGTGCGCTTCCACCATATCAAGACGGTGCTGCACGAGAAGGGGCACCTGGTGGCGGTGTCGCGCTCGGGCGAGATCGGCGTGGTCGATGATTTCGGCCGCGAGCGCGAGCGCTACAAGATTCCCTACGGCGCCATGATCAGCGTCAAGGAGGGCGCGACGGTGGCGGCCGGCCAGGTGGTGGCGACCTGGGATCCGCACACCCACCCGGTGGTCACCGAGGTCGCGGGCTTGATCAAGTTCCAGGACTTCATCGACGGGCTCACGGTCACCTCCCAGCTCGACGAGGTCACGGGGCTCTCCAGCACCGTGGTGCTCGACACCAAGCAGCGCGGCGGCAAGGATCTGCGTGCCACGATGAAGCTGATCGGCGCCAAGGGCAAGGAAGTGACCTTCGCCAACACCGAGATCCCGGCTGTGTACACGCTGCCCCCGGGCGCGCTCGTCAGCCTCGAGGACGGCGCGCGCGTGTCGGTGGGCGACGTCATCGCGCGCATTCCGCAGGAGTCCTCCAAGACGCGCGACATCACCGGAGGACTCCCGCGTGTCGCCGACCTCTTCGAGGCACGCAAGCCCAAGGATCCGGCGATCCTCGCGGAGCGCTCGGGCACCGTGAGTTTCGGCAAGGAGACCAAAGGCAAGCGGCGCCTCATCATCACCTCCGACGACGGCGAGAAGTACGAGGAGCTGATCCCGAAGTGGCGTCAGCTGAACGTGTTCGAGGGTGAGACCGTCGAGCGCGGCGAGGTCATCGCCGACGGCGAGCCGAACCCGCACGACATCCTGCGCCTGCAGGGGGTCGAGGCGCTGGCGAACTACCTGGTGCGCGAGATCCAGGACGTCTACCGCCTGCAGGGCGTGAAGATCAACGACAAGCACATCGAGGTGATCATCCGCCAGATGCTGCGCAAGACCGAGGTGCAGGAGGCCGGCGAGACGGCGCTGCTGCGCGGCGAGCAGCTCGACCGCTCGCGGGCGCTCGACATCAACGACCGGGCGCAGCAGGACGGCAAGAAGGCCGCACGGCTGCAGCCGGTGCTGCTCGGCATCACCAAGGCGTCGCTGGCGACCGAGTCGTTCATCTCGGCGGCCTCGTTCCAGGAGACTACCCGCGTGCTGACGGAAGCCGCGGTCCGCGGCCTCAAGGACGATCTGCGCGGACTCAAGGAGAACGTGATCGTTGGACGCCTCATCCCGGCTGGCACCGGCTTCGCGGCCCACGCCTCGCGGCGGCGCAAGATGGAGGGCGCCGAGCGGCGCAGCTTCATGGACGTGGGCGGGGGGCTCCCGGATACCGAGGAGGCGAGCGTCGGCGAGGAGCCGGAGAGCGCCGCGGGCTGACGGCGCACTCCGCCGCGCGGTCCGTGAGGTCCGCGCGGTGCGCTAAAATCGAACGCCGGCGGCTTTTGCCGGCCCGTTTTATCGAGGCCGCATCGCTTGAACGCGACCTGTCCCGTCCTCGCCGGCGCACACGTGCGGCTCGAGCCCCTCGCCCGCGAGCACGTCGCGGGACTCACCACGGCAGCGGCGCGCGATCCCGCGCCCTACGTCTGGAGCTATATCCCGCAGGGGCTCGCCCACATGGCGGCGTACGTCGAGGACGCGCTCGCGGCGCGCGCCGCGGGCACGGCGTTGCCACTCGCGACCGTGCGGCTCGCCGACGGGGCGGTCATCGGCTCGAGCCGCTTCTTTGACGTCGAGCGCTGGACGTGGCCCGCCGGGCACCGGGAGGCGCGGCGGGAAGGGCTCGACGCCTGCGAGATCGGCTACACCTGGTTCGCCGCGGACGCCATCCGCACCGCCGCCAATACCGAGGCCAAGCTCCTGATGCTCACCCACGCATTCGAGAGCTGGGGCGTGCGGCGGGTGTGCTTCCACACCGACGTGCGCAACGAGCGCTCGCGGGCCGCGCTCGCGCGCATCGGCGCGCGGTTCGAGGGCGTGCTGCGCGCCCACCGGCTGGCGTCCGACCTCACGGCGCGTGATTCGGCGCGCTATTCCATCCTGGCCGCGGAGTGGCCGGGGGTGAAGGCGCGGCTGCGGGAGCGCCTGGCACCCGCGGCCGAGGAGGTCTCGTGCCCATCACGACTCTCGCGCACTTGAGCGAGCTGCTGCAGAGATTGCCGGTCGGACAGAGCAGGGCGATTCCCTACAGCGTGTACCAGGTACTGTTTCCGCCGGGCGAGCCGGATGAAGGCGCACGGGTGCTCGCGTTGCGGTTCGCGGGCGAGCACGGCTGCGTGATCGAGAACCAGCCTCGCGCCCTGCAGGTGGTCTTCACCAAGAAGACCAGCCACCCCGTGGCCCCCCGGGAGAAGGCGAGTTAGGTTCCCTGCCAGATCTTCATCAGCTCGGGCGAGCCCTGAGCGCGAACGCCGTTGGCGACCAGCTGTGCCAGGCTCTTCACATAGTTGACCGAGTCAACTATCTGAACGATAGTAGCTCCCCGGCTGGAGAGCTCGCCCATGACCGTGTCCAATGCCCAGATCAGCGAGGTTCGCGCCTTCAATCGGGACTACACGCGCCGCATCGGCGTGCTGTCGCGGGGTCTGCTCGAGAGCCCCTACTCGCTCACCGAGGTGCGGGTGATGTACGAGATCGCGCACCGTCCGGGAATCACCGCCGCCGAGCTCGGCGCCGAGCTCGGACTCGACCGCGGCTACCTGAGCCGGATTCTCCGCCGCTTCCACACTCAGCGGCTCCTCGCCCGCACGACGCCGGCGCAGGATGCGCGTCGCCGGCAGCTGCGGCTCACCCCCCTCGGCCGGCGGGTGTTTGCTCCTCTCGAGCGCCGCTCGCAGCAACAGGTCCGCTCGATGCTCTCGCCGCTCGATCACTCGCGCCGGAGCGCGGTGCTCGAGGCGATGAGCACCCTCCGTACGGTCTTCGCGCCAGGGGACCGTCGGGCGAAAGTCACCCTGCGGACTCATCGCCCCGGAGACATCGGCTGGGTCGTCGAGCGCCACGGCGCGCTGTACTTCGAGGAGTACGGCTGGAACGAGGAATTCGAGGCACTGGTGGCCTCGATCAGCGCCGAGTTCATCAGAAAGCTCGATCCCGCGCGTGAGCGCTGCTGGATCGCGGAAGTCGACGGCCGCCGCGCAGGGTGCATCTTCCTCGTCGCGGGCGAGGCGGGAGCCGCGAAGCTGCGGTTGCTGCTGGTGGAGCCCTGGGCGCGCGGCCTGGGGTTGGGCCGCCGCCTCGTCACCGAGTGCGTGCGCTTTGCGCGCGCCGCGGGTTACAAGCGCGTCGCGCTGTGGACGCAGGAGAACCTCACCGCGGCGCGCCACCTCTACGAGCAGGCGGGATTCAAGCGCGCGGCGCGTGAGCCGCACCGCAGCTTCGGGAAGAACCTCGTCGCCGAGACCTGGGAGCTCGAGCTGACGCGCGCTGCCGCAGCGGAGCGCTAGAGCGCTGCGCGGCCGTTTGCGCGCTTCCCGCGCGCCATTCCGACGAGGCGATGCGGCGGCGCGCGTGCGAGGGTCCGATAGTGCGGCGCTGCGTGCCCTGCTAGAGTTCCGCGCACTGCAGGGAGGGCCGGCCCCATGACACGTGCAACAACCCTCACGAGCGTCGCGGCGCTCGTGACAGCGATCGCCGCCGCGGGCGGGGTCTACGCCGGACATGGCTCGGCGTCGGCACTGTCGACGCCCACATATACCCTCCGAGCGGTCGGCGATTCCGCGCGCCCGGAGGCGGATACCCAGCGGGACGGCGATCGGCATCCGGCGCTCACTCTCGCCTTTTCGGGCGTCAAGCCCGGCGACCAGGTGGCTGAGCTGATTCCGGGCGGGGGATATTTCACGCGCCTGTTGAGCGCCGTGGTGGGACCGAAGGGCAAGGTCTACGCGGTGGTGCCGCCGCGCCGGCCCGATGCGCCGGCGGATGCGCCGGACCCCGCGGCGCGCCTTCAGCCGCTCACCTCCGACAGCCACTACGCCAACGTGTCGGTCATCGTCAGCAAGCCCTCGCAGCTCGAGCTGCCGCGCGGCCTGGATCTCGTGTGGACCTCGCAGAACTACCACGACTTCCACAACGTGGATAAGTTGGACGTCGTCGAATTCGACAGGAAAGTCCTACAGGCGCTCAAGCCGGGCGGCGTCTACCTGGTTCTCGATCACGCCGCGGAGAAGGGCTCGCGCTTCCGCGACACCGCGACGCTCCATCGCATCGACCCGGAGGCGGTGAAGAAGGAGGTGACGTCCGCGGGATTCAAGTTCGAAGGCGCGAGCGCCGTCCTGCGCAACAATGACGATCCGCACACCGCCAAGGTCTTCGACCCGGCGATCCGCGGGCACACCGACCAGTTCATCTTCAGGTTCCGGAAGCCGAGGTGAGGAGCTGCAGGGTGAGGGCATCGCCCTCGCCCGCGAAGTACTTCTCGAGCGCCTCGCGGAAGGGCTGAGCCTCATCAGCCGAGCGCGCATGGCCGGGTGCGTGCGCACCGACGGCCCCTGTCACAGTTTCCGCGGCCCGGGCGAACAGCGTCATGCACGAGCGGAACTTGAGGTGATCCGGGTAACCGAAAATCGCCTCGACACTGCGCCCTTCGATACGGTTCACGAGCCCGGTGCACTCGCGCAGTCGCGGCCCGAGCACCGGATGCGCGAGATAGGCGCGCGCCTCCTCCAGTGAGCCGATCGCGTAATGACGCGCCGTCGCGCTCGAGCCGAGGCCCTCGAGCTGCGGGAAGACGAACCACATCCAATGGCTCTCCTTGCGGCCCGCCGCGAGCTCGGCGCAGACCTCCGCGAAGACTCCCTCCTGGGCGTCGACGAAGCGCTGCAGGCTGAATGGATCGCTCATCGAACCTCCTGCCGCCAAGGCTGCTGCCCGCCCGAGGGCATCCGCGCGGGCCGCGCCGGCATCATCTCGATTTCCTGAACACCATCACGAAGCGGTCGGTCTTGCCCACCATCGGTCCCTTGTAGGTGATCTGATCGCGCGGATCGTCGGGCCGTCGCACCGCATCGCTCTTCGACACGAAGCGGAACCCGTGCTTCTCGAAGTCGCTGCGCGCGTATTCCTCGTCGATGCGGTGCAGGCGTCCGGCCTCGGCGCTGCCGGTGCCGGGTTTGGCGGAGTGATCCACGAGCAGCAGCACCCCGCCCGGCTTCACCACGCGCGCGAGCTCGTTCAGTGCGACCGCCGGATCGATCTTCGGCCAGGGACCCTCGGTCGCGACCCAGTAGAGGTCGTGATAGACCTTGATGAGGAGGATCGCGTCGAGCGAATGCTCGGGGAGCCCGAGGTGCTCGACGTCCACGGTGCGATGCTCGACGTTCGGCAGCCGGCCGTTGGCGAGACGGTCCCGCCAATGGTTCTCGCTCCACTCGTCGTAAGCGGCATTGTTGATGAGCAGCACGTGCCCCTTGGGTCCCACGACGTAGCTCAAGAGCTCGCTGTAGTAGCCGTCGCCGGCGAGGTAATCCGCAACCTGCATCCCCGGCTTGATCCCGGCGAGGCGCAAGACTTCCGCGGGATGATCGAGCGAGTCGCGCTTCAAGTCGTCGCTGCTCCGTCCTTGATGCTCGACGGCGGCCTGGTAGACGTCGGGGGTCCCGGGGTGGGCGCTCGCGAGCCCGAGGAGGCCGAGCAGGGCGAGACCTAACGCGTGGGTCGGGAGGCTGAGCGCTGACAGGGTTGTTCTCCTTAGCCGGTGTGAAGAGTCCGGGCGCCGTGAGGTGCGCTCGTCAACGGGCTGCGAGGGGCTTGTCGAGGAGCTCGTACCCTGCCCGGGGGGACCGCGGTGCTCGTAGAACGCGCGACCCCCGGCATTGCCGACCCCGAGCTGCAGTTGCAGCCGCACGCAACCCCGCGCTGCGAGCGCCGTCTCCGCGGCGGCGAGGAGCTGTCCCCCGACCCCGTGCGTGCGGGCCTCCGGCATGACAAAGAACTCGTCGATCTCGGCCATGACCCCCTGGTGCTCGACGCTGAGCACCAGCACGGCGATCAGATACCCCTGGAGCTGCCCTTCGGATTCCGCGACCCAGATGAGCCCCAAGCGAGGGTCGCCGAGCAGCCTCTGCAGCACGAGCTCCATGCGCAGCGCCGTGAAGCCCTCGATCCCCTCGAAGTGCCAGTAGCGGCGCACCAGCGCGAGGAGCGCCGGAATATCGCTCGAGGCTGCTGGGCGGATGTTCATCTTGAGAGGCACCTTCGGGCTCTCCCCCTTCGAAGCAAAGGCCCGTTTTCGAGGTCGCGCCATCCTAAAGAGGGCCTCCGCGCTTCATCAATGGCGCAGGCTCCCCTGCGCCCGTGCTGGTTGACACCCCGCCGCCCCGTACCTAGAATCGCCGGCCTTTGTCGGGCCGGCCTCATCGACATGCTGGCACCGAAAACAGCGACTTACGAGTACCGGGCCGCCCCACGAAGGCGGCCCGGTGTTTCTCGGAGGTCGCTTCGTGCGCAAGCGACGCTCGCCCTGGGGCGGTGAGCGCTGGAGAGTAAGGCAAACGATGGCGACCACCGGTCAGCTCATCCGGCAGCCGCGCCGGACGAAGGCGGAAAAAACCAAGGTTCCGGCGCTCGGCGCCTCGCCGCAGAAGCGCGGGGTCTGCACGCGCGTCTACACCACGACCCCGAAGAAACCTAATTCGGCGCTCCGCAAGGTGTGCCGAGTACGGCTCACCAACGGCTACGAAGTCACCAGCTACATCGGCGGCGAGGGCCATAACCTCCAGGAGCACTCGGTGGTGCTCATCCGCGGCGGGCGCGTGAAGGACCTCCCCGGCGTGCGCTACCACACCGTCCGTGGCACGCTCGACTGTGCCGGCGTCGGCGAGCGCAAGCAGGGACGCTCCAAGTACGGCGCCAAGCGCCCGAAGACTTAAGGAGTAGAGAGCATGTCCCGTCGAGCTCAAGCTCCGGTCCGCACCATCCTCCCGGACCCGAAGTTCAACAACGAGATGCTTGCCAAGTTCATGAACGTCGTCATGAAGAACGGCAAGAAGGCGGCCGCCGAGCGCATCATCTACGGTGCCCTCGACCGCATCGCCGAAAAGACCGGCAAGCAGGGGGGGGAAGCCATCGAGGTGCTCTCCACGGCCCTCGATAACGTGAAGCCCGTGGTCGAGGTGAAGTCCCGCCGCGTCGGCGGCGCCACCTACCAGGTGCCCGTCGAAGTGCGGGCCACGCGCCGCCAGACGCTCGCCATGCGCTGGGTCATCGAGGCCGCGCGCGACAGAAGCGAGAAGTCCATGGCGTTCCGTCTGGCGCACGAGCTGATGGACGCCTCCGAGAGCCGCGGCGCCGCGGTGCGCAAGCGCGAGGACACGCACCGCATGGCGGAGGCCAACAAGGCCTTCGCGCACTACCGCTGGTAAGAGAGCCCGAGGGACACCGACCGTGCCACGCGCGACGCCCATCGAGCGCTATCGGAACATCGGCATCTCCGCGCACATCGACGCGGGGAAGACGACCACGACCGAGCGGATCCTCTTCTACACCGGCGTGTCGCACAAGATCGGCGAGGTTCACGACGGCGCGGCGATCATGGACTACATGGAGCAGGAACAGGAGCGCGGCATCACCATCACCGCCGCCGCCACCACCTGCTTCTGGAAGGGGATGGACAGCAGCTTCCCCGAGCATCGCATCAACATCCTCGACACCCCCGGGCACGTCGACTTCACCATCGAGGTGGAGCGCTCCTTGCGCGTGCTCGACAGCGCCGTCGCGCTGTTCGACTCGGTCGCGGGCGTGCAGCCGCAATCGGAGACCGTGTGGCGGCAGATGAACAAGTACCGCGTGCCGCGCATCGCCTTCGTCAACAAGATGGACCGCGCGGGAGCCAACTTCCTGCGCGTCATCGACATGATCCGGGCGCGCCTGCGCGCCAATCCGCTCGCGATCCAGCTGCCGATCGGCGCCGAGGAGGACTTCGAGGGCGTGGTCGATCTCATCCGCATGAAGGCCATCTACTGGGACATGTCGACCCAGGGGATGAAGTTCGAGTATCGCGACATCCCCGCGAACCTGAAGGACCAGGCGGCGGAGTACCGCGGCAAGATGATCGAAGCGGCCGCCGAGGCGAACGACACGCTGATGCACAAGTACCTCGAGCACGAGCAGCTCTCCGACGCCGAGATCCGCGCCGGGCTTCGCGAGCGCTCGATCAGGAACGAGCTGGTGCTCTGCATGTGCGGCTCGGCCTTCAAGAACAAGGGTGTGCAGGCCCTCCTCGACGCCATCATCGAGTTCATGCCCGCCCCCGTCGACATGCCCGACGTCAAGGGCGTCGATGACCGTGGCCACCCGGCCACGCGCAAGGCGAGCGATGACCAGCCGTTCGCGGCGCTCGCCTTCAAGATCCTGAACGACCCGTTCGTCGGTAATCTCACGTTTTTCCGCGTCTACTCCGGCGTCCTCAACTCCGGCGACACCGTGTTCGTGCCGACCAAGGACAGGAAAGAGCGCATCGGGCGGCTGCTGCAGATGCACGCCAGCGAGCGCACCGAGATCAAGGAAGTGCGCGCCGGCGATATCGCCGCTGCGGTGGGACTGAAGGACGTCATCACCGGCGACACGCTGTGCGATCTCGAGAAGGACATCACGCTCGAGAAGATGGAGTTCCCGGCGCCCGTCATCTCAGTCGCGGTCGAGCCGAAGACCAAGGCCGACCAGGAAAAGATGGGGCTGGCACTGCAGCGCCTCGCCAAGGAAGACCCCTCGTTCCGCGTCAGCACCGACCAGGAGTCGGGGCAGACCATCATCTCCGGCATGGGCGAGCTGCACCTCGAGATCATCGTCGACCGCATGAAGCGCGAGTTCAAGGTCGAGGCGAATGTCGGCAAGCCGCAGGTCGCCTACCGCGAGACTATCCGCGCCAAGGTCGAGAGCGAAGGCAAGTTCATACGGCAGACGGGCGGGCGCGGTCAGTACGGCCACGTGTGGCTGAAACTCGAGCCGAATGAGTCGGGCAAGGGCAACGAGTTCGTCAACGGCGTCGTCGGCGGCAGCGTGCCGCGCGAGTACGTCCCGGCGGTGGACAAGGGCATCAGGGAAGCCGAGGAGACCGGCGTCATCGCCGGCTACCCGGTGGTGGACGTGAAGGTGACACTGTTCGACGGCTCCTATCACGACGTCGACTCGAACGAGATGGCGTTCAAGATTGCCGGATCGATCGGCTTCAAGGCGGGCTTCAGGAGGGCCAAGCCGGTGCTGCTCGAGCCCATCATGAAGGTCGAAGTGGTGACACCGGAGGACTACTCCGGCGACGTGATCGGGGATCTCAACCGTCGCCGCGGCCAGATCACCGGCATGGATGAGACTCCCGCCGGCAAGGCCATCACGGCGGATGTGCCGCTGTCGGAGATGTTCGGCTACGCGACCACCGTTCGCTCGATGAGCCAGGGCCGCGCCACATTCACCATGGAATTTTCCAAGTACGTGGAAGTGCCGCCCAACATTGCCGACGGCATCATCAAAGAAGAGTAGAGCGCTGTAGGAGTCAGGTAAGGAATTACGCCATGTCCAAAGAGAAATTCGCACGCACCAAGCCGCACGTGAACGTGGGCACGATTGGTCACGTCGACCACGGCAAGACGACCTTGACGGCAGCGCTGACGAAGGTGATGGCGGAAGCCTACGGCGGGACGTTCGTGGCGTACGACCAGATCGACAAGGCGCCCGAGGAGAAGGCGCGCGGGATCACGATCTCGACGGCGCACGTGGAGTACCAGAGCAAGAACCGCCACTACGCGCACGTGGACTGCCCCGGGCACGCCGACTACGTGAAGAACATGATCACGGGAGCGGCGCAGATGGACGGGGCGATTCTGGTGGTATCGGCGGCCGATGGGCCGATGCCGCAGACGCGCGAGCACATCCTCTTGGCGCGCCAGGTGGGGGTGCCGTACATGGTGGTGTTCATGAACAAGGCCGACATGGTGGACGACAAGGAGTTGCTGGAGCTGGTGGAGATGGAGGTGCGGGAGCTGCTGACCACCTACAAGTTTCCGGGCGACAAGACCCCGATCATCGTGGGGTCGGCGCTGAAGGCGCTGGAGGGGGACAAGGGGGAGCTTGGGGTGCCGAGCGTGGTGAAGCTGGTGGAGGAGATGGACAAGTACATCCCGATCCCGAAGCGCGAGGTGGACAAGCCGTTTCTGATGCCGGTGGAGGATGTGTTCTCGATCTCGGGAAGAGGCACGGTGGTCACCGGGAGGATCGAGCGCGGGATCATCAAGGTGAACGATGAGGTGGAGATCGTGGGGCTGCGGCCGACGGTGAAGACGGTGTGCACGGGGGTGGAGATGTTCCGCAAGCTCCTCGACGAGGGGCAGGCGGGGGACAACGTGGGGGTGCTCTTGAGGGGCACGAAGCGCGAAGAGGTCGAGCGCGGCCAGGTGCTGGCCAAGCCCGGGAGCATCACCCCGCACACGCACTTTGAGTGCGAGGTGTACGTGCTGACGAAGGAGGAGGGCGGGCGGCACACGCCGTTCTTCAAGGGGTACCGGCCGCAGTTTTATTTTCGCACCACGGACGTGACGGGCACGATCGAGTTGCCGGCCGGGGTGGAGATGGTGATGCCCGGGGACAACATCAAGATGACGATCGAGCTGATCAGCCCGATTGCCATGGACCAGGGGCTGCGCTTTGCGATTCGCGAGGGCGGCAAGACCGTCGGCGCCGGCGTAGTGGCGAAGATTCTGAAGTAGTGCGAACGATTTCTTAACCGGGGTGGTAGGAATGGCGAACCAGAACATCCGTATCCGCTTGAAGGCGTTCGACCATCGCCTGATCGACTCGTCCGCGCGCGAAATCGTCGAGACCGCCAGACGCACCGGCGCGACCGTCAAGGGCCCGGTGCCGCTGCCGACCAAGATGGAGCGCTTCACGGTGCTCGTCTCTCCGCACGCCGACAAGGACGCGCGCGATCAGTTCGAGCTGCGCACCCACAAGCGCCTCATGGACATCGTGAACCCGACCGACAAGACAGTCGACGCCCTCATGAAGCTCGAGCTTCCGGCGGGCGTCGACGTGCAGATCAAGCTGAA